>Ga0310694_10000929_pt1 | contig 35699 bp, 28 predicted proteins | sample 174DNAGHGhighgp2_FD_203884 | JGI IMG/M metagenome (GOLD analysis project Ga0310694, IMG submission 203884) | Sheep rumen microbial communities from Palmerston North, Manawatu-Wanganui, New Zealand - 1742 DNA GHGhigh gp2 (v2) (version 2) | ecosystem: Host-associated > Mammals > Digestive system... | reverse complement strand
TTGCCTGTACCTGTTTAAGAGAAGAAGTTAAGGAGTTAAAGGAGTTAGAGAAGTTAGAGAAGTTATGATATTCTATTTTACAGGTACAGGCAATACGCGGTGGGTGGCCCAGCAGTTGGCGGAAGCAACCGGCGAGGAGCTGCTGTTCATTCCCGACGAGATGAAGAAAGGCACCATGCGCTATGAGCTGAAGGACGGCGAACGGCTGGGATTCTGTTTCCCCACGCATGGCTGGCAACCGCCGAGAATTGTGCGCGAATTCATCCGCCAGGCACAGTTTATGAAAGGGAACACTGATTGTACGGATAGCACGGAAAGTAATACGAGCACGAATGACACGAATTTTGTCTATGCGGTGACGACGTGCGGCGACAATATGGGCCATGCCATGCGGATACTGAACAAGGAACTGAAGCAGAAAGGTCTTCACGCCGATTCCGTGTTTGCCGTATTGATGCCCGAATCGAATGTGTGCTTCTCGTTTCTGCATCTGGACACCAAGGAACGCGAGCGGGAAAAGATTGCGACAGCCCAGCAGACGGTTGCCCATATTTGCGAAGTGGTCAGCCAGCGGCGCAAAGGCATAGTGGAACTGATCCGCGGAGCCATTCCCTATACCTACACTTACATCATTGGCGGCTATTACAACAAGCACCTGATAACCGACGAGAAATTCTGGGTAGACAGCGAGCGGTGCATCAGCTGCGGCCTGTGCGCCCGACTCTGTCCCGTGGACGATATAGAAGGACTGCCGCCACGCTGGAAGCACGACGGCAGTTGTACGAATTGTCTGGCTTGCTATCACCACTGTCCGCAACAAGCCATCCATTGGGGGAAGATGAAGCGCGGACAATACGTGTTCAGCCTGTAACTCTCTGTCAATAGACGCGAGGACCGAAGATGGTCGTCCCGATGCGGACCATCGTGGAGCCCTCCTCGACGGCTAACAGGTAGTCGTGGCTCATGCCCCACGAACGCTCGCAGAAATAGTCGCAGTCGGCAAAATACTGTGCCTTCGCCTCGTCGAAAAGGCTGTGGGCCAAGCGGAACTCAGAGCGTATCTGCTGCTCGTCGTCGACATAGGAAGCCATCATCATCAGACCGCAGATGCGGACATGCTGCAGCTGGCGCCATTCACCACCAGCCAACAGCTCGCGCAGGGCATCGGGAGTGAGTCCGTATTTGGTTTCTTCCTCGGCAATGTGCAGCTCTAAAAGAACGTCGATAACCCGTTCATTTTTAGCAGCTTGCTTGTCAATTTCACGCAAAAGCTTTAACGAGTCGACAGCCTCGATCATCGTGATGTAAGGGGCGATGTATTTCACCTTGTTGGTCTGCAGATGACCGATGAAATGCCACCGGATATCGTTGGGCAGCGTCTCTACTTTCTGACGCAGTTCCTGCTCGTGGCTCTCGCCAAAAATCCGTTGACCTTCAGCATAGGCAGCCTCGATATATTCGTTGGGGTGATACTTGCTGATGGCCACCAGGCGGACACCTTGCGGCAAGTGGCTCAGCACCTCGTGAAGATTACCTTTTACGTCGTACATCGTTAGCCTTCAAACTCGGGTTTCTCGTCCTTCTGTTCCTGCTTGGCGTACTCGAAAACGTCCATCAGCTTGGTCTCGGTGACAGAGGCAATGACATAGTCAATCATCGTCGTGCCCATAACACTCTCGATATTGCCGACAGCACCCTTCAGCGTGCCGGCCTGCACCAGATAGTTGACGGCAGAGCGCTTCTCCTTTTCCGTCTTCTCGTCGATGGTGATGAACTCGAGCTTGGCCTTATACCAACGGTCGGCCAGTTCCTCGTCAGAAAAGAAGATTTCCTTATAGGGTGCTATCTTGATGTCCTTGATGGTGAACTCGCCGCTGATATACGACGACATCTCTTCCATGATGCGCTTCTCGGCCTCTGTAAACGACAGGGCATCAACGACATAACTCTCACTCACTTTCTTCTGCAAGCCGTCCTCCATAACCTTTTCGTAGGCGATCTTGCACTCAAACCAAATTGCTGTTCTTGATCTCATTATCTTAATTATTTATTCTTTATTTTATATTTTTTATTTAGGGCTTTAGCCCGCAAATGGATTAGCCCGCTAATTCTTGCCCGGCAGCTGGACACCACGACTATTGGTTCCGCCCATTTGCTGCTTCTTCTGATTCGTGATGCGGTCGATAATCTCCGTGGCAATGAGTTGTGAACGCTCGGGCGAGAGTCCTGCCTCGGCACCCAGCTCGCTCTGCGACTTCATCAGTTCCTCGATAGTCGACTCGCTTTCCGACAGGAATTTCTTCTCGCTGTTGCTCATATATTCCTTATTATATATCTTCGACAGGATGCGGTCGGCCTCCTTTTCATACTTCTTGCGGAAAATCTCCTCGGCCTTGGCCTGGAAATCGCGCTCGGCAGCTTCGTCGACCACCAAAGAGTCGCCGTCGCTGGTCACTCCCAGCTCGGCAGGATCAAAACCATCGTCAATCAGGTCGTCGGTTGGCTGACGGGGAGCAGGCTTTACAAACTCAACGGGTTGCGTCTCGGGGAAATATTCGAAATACAGCCCCACGCAGACCAATGTCAGCACACCCACCACCAGGAGCGTGATGAGCGACTTGAAGCTGGCACGGCGTTTCTGAATAGCTTTCAGCATGTCTTCCGGAGTATTGAAACGGTCTTCCGGCGACTCCCCAGTAGCCTTTTTCAATGCCGAACGGTATTCCAGAGGAATGTCAGACTGGTCGTAGAGTCCCTGGATGAATTTACCAATACTATACACATCGCAACGGTCGTCGACGGTACCGCCATTCAACACCTCGGGAGCCACATATTGAGCATCGTCGCCATAGAATTCCTGCAGGTCGCTCAGGGCGTGGTAGAACGAGCCATGCGAGAGCAACAGCGCCTTGCTGTCGCCTTTGCGCACAAAGACGGTCTTGGGCGAGTAGCATACATGGCGCACCTGCTGGCTGTGCAGATAGGATGTCGCCTCCACCAGCGACTCCAGCACGCTGTCCATGAATCCCTTTTCGGCAATGATGGCAGGATTGTCGATCAACAACTGCTCGAAAGTCTGGTAGTTGCCTAACTCCAGTTCCAGACGCTCCACATCGCCCTCGGCGTTCTTCACCGGCGTGAAGTGTATCTGATGTTTGTCCGCCAGCGTGGTGTTTTTCTCACACTCGGCCTGCAAAGCCTTCGAGAAAGCGATGTTTTGGTTCTTTTCGGGAAGAATGTCAACCACACAACGCCACTTGCCATCCACCTGTTCGCGATAGAAACCTCCGATAGGCTGCATCACCTGATGCTTCTGACCTTCATTTCTTGCCGCCAGTAATTCCTCGTAATTCATGTTTTATTCAGTTTTGATGCGCAAAAGTAAGCAAAAAATTCGAAAATCACAAATTATTTTGAAAAAACTCTTAACTCTAATCTCTAAACTCTAAACTTTTTTGTACCTTTGACTACCGTCGAAAGTACTTTCGTTCGAGAAAACTCAAAAAACTTTTGGTTTTCTTCTCACTTATTCGTACCTTTGCAGTCGATTTACGTAAATTAAGAACAATGCCGGAAATATCAGTACGCGGACTGGAGATGCCCGAGTCGCCTATCAGGAAACTCGCTCCCTTAGCTGCCGCAGCAAAAAAACGTGGAACGAAGGTCTATCACCTGAACATCGGACAGCCCGACCTGCCTACCCCGCAGGTGGCACTCGATGCCTTGAAACAGATAGACCGTAACATCTTGGAGTATTCACCTTCGCAAGGCTATCTGAGCTATCGCGAGAAACTCGTCAGCTATTACGCGAAATATAATATTAATGTAACAGCCGACGATATCATCATCACCAGCGGCGGTTCCGAGGCGGTGCTGTTTGCATTCCTCAGCTGTCTGAACCCGGGTGACGAAATCATTGTGCCAGAGCCTGCCTACGCCAACTACATGGCCTTTGCCATCTCGGCAGGTGCCAAGATTCGCACCATCGCGACGACTATCGACGAAGGTTTTTCGCTTCCCAAGGTCGAGAAGTTTGAAGAGCTGATCAACGACCGCACGAGGGCCATCATGATCTGCAACCCCAACAACCCGACGGGCTATCTCTATACCCGCCGCGAGATGAACCAGATTCGTGACCTGGTAAAGAAGTACGACCTGTATCTCTTCTCCGACGAGGTGTATCGCGAATACATCTACACGGGTTCACCCTATATCTCGGCCTGTCATCTGGAGGGTATCGAGCAGAACGTCATCCTCATCGACTCCGTGTCGAAGCGTTACAGCGAGTGCGGTATCCGCATCGGAGCCCTCATCACGAAGAATGCCGAGGTGAGGAAGGCCGTGATGAAGTTCTGTCAGGCTCGCCTCTCACCGCCCCTCATCGGACAGATTGTGGCCGAGGCATCGTTGGAGACTCCCGAGGACTACCTGCGCGATGTCTACGACGAATATGTGGAACGTCGTAAGTGCCTGATCGACGGACTGAACCGCATTCCCGGTGTCTACAGTCCCATCCCCATGGGTGCTTTCTACACGGTAGCCAAGCTGCCCGTCGACGATGCCGAGAAGTTCTGTCGCTGGTGCTTGGCCGACTTTGAATACGAAGGCGAGACCGTCATGATGGCTCCCGCAGCAGGATTCTATACGACTCCCGGTGCAGGATTCAATCAGGTGCGTATTGCTTATGTGTTGAAGAAAAAAGACCTGGAGCGTGCACTCTTCGTGCTGCGCAAAGCATTGGAAGCCTATCCCGGTCGAGTCGAAGACTAAATATGAATCTTCCGCTTTTCATTGCCCGGCGAATCAATGGTTCTGAGGATCAGCGCCGTGAGGTCAGCCTTCCTGCCATCCGCATTGCCACCATCGGAGTAGCTATCGGACTGGCAGTAATGATTATCACGGTATCCGTGGTGTTTGGTTTCAAGCACACCATCCGCGATAAGGTCGTGGGATTCGGCAGTCATATCCAGGTCGAGAACTACCTGTCGCAACAGCTTTCCGACCCTGTTCCCATCGCTATCAGCGACTCGCTCATGAAAACCATGAAGCAATTGCCTGGAGTAAAGCATATCGAGCGTTATTCGCTGACGCAGGGCATTCTGAAGACCGACGACGATTTTCTGGGTGTTGTCTTTAAAGGTGTGGGCAGCGACTACGACGTTACCTTCCTTTCCGAGCACCTCGTCGAGGGCGAAATGCCTAAGTTCACCGACGGACAGTCGTCGTATCCCCTGCTGATTTCGCGGATGATTGCCGACAAATTGCAACTCAAGGCCGGACAACGCATCTTTGCCTATTTCATTGGCAACGACGATGTCCGTGCCCGCAAATTTACCATCAAGGGCATCTACGAGACTAACATGACGCAGTTCGACCAGTCGCTCTGCTTCACCGACTTTACCATTCCCGTTCGCATCAATGGTTGGGAAGCTGCCCAATGCAGCGGTGCCGAAGTGCTGGTCGACGATTTCGACAACGTTGACATCGTAGCTGAACAATTCGTGCAGCACGTCAATCGCAAGACCGACAAATATGGCGGCATCATCACCACGCAAACCATTCGCGAGGCTCATCCCCATATTTTCTCATGGCTCGAACTGCTCGACATCAATGTCTGGATTATCTTGGTGCTCATGATTTGTGTGGCTGGTTTCACGATGGTCAGCGGTCTGCTCATCATCATTCTCGAGCGCACGCAGATGATAGGCATTCTCAAGGCATTAGGCATGCGCAACAAGATGGTGCGCCACACCTTCCTTTGGTTTGCAGCATTCATCATCGGTCGAGGCATACTTTGGGGCGACATCATCGGACTGGGTATCGTCATACTGCAACAGCAGACGGGGTTCATCCACCTCGATCCTGCCAGCTACTATGTCGACACGGCCCCCATGGAACTGAACATCCCCATCATCGTTCTGCTGAATGTGGTAACGCTGTTGGTTTCGCTGTTCGTGCTCATCGCACCCAGCTTCCTCATTTCCCATATCCATCCGGCACGATCGATGAGATATGAATAAAGAGTCGGAATAACGATATAACGTAATAACGATAAAAAATAAGACTATGGAAAAAACTTGGAGATGGTTTGGCAAGAAAGACAAGATCACGCTTGCACAACTAAGACAAATCGGTGTTGAGGGCATTGTTACCGCCCTGCATGACGTGCCTCTTGGTGAGGTTTGGACCCGTGAGAAAATTTGCGACCTGCGCGAGTATATCGAGAGTTACGGTATGCGCTGGAGCGTGGTCGAGAGTCTGCCCGTCGTAGAGACCATCAAATATGGCGGTCCCGACCGCGACCACCAGATTGAGGTTTATAAGGAATCGCTTCGTAACCTGTCGGCCGAGGGCATCCACTGCATCTGCTACAACTTCATGCCGGTGTTGGACTGGGCTCGTACCGACCTGTTCCACAACAATCCCAACGGTGCCACCAACCTTTACTTCAACTATGCCGAGTTTGCTTACTTCGACATCTACATCTTAAAGCGTCCAGGTGCCCGCGAGGAATGGGAGCAGTTTAAGTTCCCCGAGGGATGGGGCGAAGGCCGTAGCGTCATTCAGGAATGCGACAAGCTGGCGAAGACTATGACTCCCGAAAAGGACCATAAGCTGGTCGAGAATATCGTCATCAAGACGCAGGGTTTCGTCAGCGGTAACTTCTCGGAGAACGACGAGGCTCCCGTACAGAAGTTCCGTGAATTCCTCGACCTGTATAAAGGCATCGATAAGAAGCAGTTACGCGAGAACATGAAATATTTCCTCGAAGCCATTATGCCCGTCTGCGAGGAGTGCGATATGAATATGTGTGTTCACCCCGACGATCCCCCTATTGAGATTCTCGGCCTGCCACGCATCGTTCGTACCGAAGAGGACATCAAGTGGTTCCTCGATGCTGTTCCCAACAAGCATAACGGTCTCACGTTCTGTGCCGGCTCGCTGTCAGCAGGTGCCTACAACAACGTCGTTGAAATGGCCAAGGAATTCGCTTCTCGCACCCATTTCGTTCACCTGCGTTCGTGCCACATCTTCCCCAATGGTGACTTCACCGAGGCTAGCCATCTGGGTGGACGTGCCGACCTCATCGAGCTCTGCCGCATCTTCGAGAAGGAGAATCCCAAACTGCCCATGCGCGTGGACCACGGTATGACATTTACCGACGAGCCAGGTGGCATCATGGACGAGTCGAGTCATGGCCACAATGCAGGTTACACGCTTCTTGGTCGCATGTTTGCCATGGGCCAGATACAGGGTGTCATCGCTACCGTCGACCGCGAATTAGGTATTCCCTACAAACAGCCGGGGTTCTTTGACTAAAATGTGGCGTTGAAATCTTCGACTGAAAAAATACATGTGCAAGATAACGACAAAATACTTTAAGCTGCTGATTCCGCTGCTGTTGCTGGCAACGGTGGTCTGTGCCCAGCCCAAGTACGAGGTGCGTGCTGTGTGGCTTACGACTATCGGAGGCATTGACTGGCCTACCAGTTATGCCCACGACGGCATGGGCATCGCCGCGCAGAAGCGACAACTGACAAACATGCTGGATCGACTGAAGCAAGCTGGAGTAAATACCGTTATGTTGCAAACTCGCGTTCGCGCTACCACCATTTATCCTTCACAATTGGAACCTTGGGACGGCTGTCTCAGCGGCAAGCCCGGCACCAGTCCTGGCTACGACGCCCTGCAATATGCCATCGACGAATGTCATCGTCGTGGTATGGAACTGCACGCTTGGGTAGTAACCATTCCTATCGGAAAATGGAACTCTTACGGTTGTCAGCAGTTGCGTAAGCGCTATCCTTCAATGGTCATCAAAATCGGCGAAGAGGGTTATATGAATCCCGAGCGCTTAGGGACTGCCGACTACTTGACGAATATGTGCGAAGAGATTGTGAGCCGCTACGACATTGATGGCATCCACCTGGATTATATCCGCTATCCTGAGACCTGGCGAGGGGCGAAATCGGCGTCGAACATCACGAATATTGTGAGAAGCATCAGTCGAAAGGTTAAGATGTACAAGCCTTGGGTAAAGCTAAGCTGTTCGCCCATCGGAAAATACGACGACCTGGCTCGCTATTCGTCGAAGGGATGGAATGCCCGTCGGCAAGTGGCTCAGGACGCACAGGGATGGCTCCGCGAAGGACTGATGGACCAGTTGTACCCGATGATGTATTTCCAAGGAAACAACTTCTACCCCTTTGCCATCGACTGGCAGGAATACAGCTATGGACGAACCATCGTGAGTGGACTGGGCATCTATATGTTGCATCCTCGTGAGCGCAACTGGCCCTTGAGCGAGGTGGAACGCCAAATGAATGTAACCCGTAGTCTTGGCATCGGACATTGCTACTTCCGAGCCAAATTCTTGTTGGACAACGTGAAGGGCGTCTACGACTTTGTAAAGCGTTTCGACCGCTATCCGTCATTGATACCTCCCATGACGTGGGCACAAAGCATCGTTCCGACTGCCCCCACGACGCTGACCGTAGCGCATTCCACCCAGGGTGACCGTCTCGAGTGGCATGGTGCCACCGACCGTAGCGACGGGCCCTACCTTTTATATAATGTATATGCCTCACCGGAAACGCCGGTAGATACAGAAGACCCGGGCAATCTGATTGCGACACGTTATTTGTGGCAACGGCTGACGGTACCACACTCACAGCATGCACGGCGACTTTATTATGCCGTAACAGCAGTCGACCGTTATGGCAATGAGAGTAGTGCTATTCAGGAAAGACCACAAGCATCAAACATGCCGCTACGCCAACCTCTAACCCCCATTACGCAGAACCCATGGAGAAATTAATATTAGGTATCGACCCAGGAACGAACATCATGGGATATGGCGTCATCAAGGTTACCGACAATAAGGCAGAAATGGTAACGATGGGCGTCATCGACCTGCGCAAGTTCGCCGACGGCTATCTGAAGCTGGGACATATCTTCGAACGGGTAACAGGTATCATCGACGGCTATCTGCCCGACGAAATGGCCATCGAGGCGCCCTTCCTGCAGAAGAACGTCCAGACTACGCTGAAGTTGGGACGGGCACAGGGTACGGCCATTGCTGCAGCTATTCATCATGGCGTGCCGGTACACGAATATGCCCCCATGAAAATCAAGATGGCTATCACGGGCAATGGTGCCGCCTCGAAGGAACAAGTGGCCGGCATGTTGCAACGGCTCCTGAACTTCGACAAGGAAGCCCTGACGAAATTCATGGATGCCACCGATGCCTTAGGGGCTGCCTATTGTCACTTTATGCAGATGAACCGTCCCGAGAGTCAGGCCCACTACAAGGGTTGGAAGGACTTTGTGACGAAAAACAAAGAAAGAGTCAAGAAGTAAGAGGAAAGAGATATGAAGGTGACAGCTGTAATAGGCCGAAATGGTAGCGGCAAAACACAATACATCGACCAGCTACGCAAGACGCTGGCCTCCGACAGCGTGCGCTACATTGCTTTCTCCGACTCATATGGTCCCAACGTCGACAGCCAGTATTACCTGCAACTACGCTGGAACCAACACGATATCGACCACGAGACACCAACGGCGGGAGAATTGTTGCAGCGTGCCTACCTGTTGGCAGGCGACGACACAGAGGAACGCCGCCAGATGAAGGAGCAATTGTATCAGCTGTTCCACATGGACAGCCTGCTCGACAAATACATCATCACCCTTTCGAGCGGGGAATTACGCAAATTCCAGCTGACGAAGACGCTGTTTGCCAATCCTCGCCTGCTGATCATCGACAATCCCTTCATCGGACTGGATGCCGAGACGCGCGACCAACTAAAGCAGCTGCTGCTCGTGCTGGCTCAGAAACGCGAGATGGAAATCATACTCGTTATTGCCAAGTCCGACGATGTGCCTGAATACGTGACGGAAATCATCGAGACATCTCCCCAGGAACCCGTACCCGAGCACGTATTGTCAAAGGCTAAGTATGAAGCAATATTATCGCTTCCCTATCACGACAACGACTATAACTGCCAGCGGGTAGTCGACATGAAACAGGTCTGCATCCGCTATGGCGAGCGTACCATCCTGAAAGATCTAGACTGGACCGTGATGAATGGCGAGCGGTGGGCGCTGTCAGGACAAAATGGTAGTGGAAAATCGACGCTACTCTCGCTGATTTGTGCCGACAATCCGCAGAGCTATGCATGCGACATCACGCTGTTCGACAAGCCTCGCGGCAGCGGAGAGAGCATCTGGGACATTAAGAAACACATCGGCTATGTATCGCCCGAAATGCACCGCTCCTATAAGCGCAACCTGCCATGCATTCGTATTGTGGCCAGTGGCATGATGGATTCCATCGGACTCTATGCCGTGCCCAACGAGCAGGATTATGCCACGTGCCGCTGGTGGATGGACATCTTTGGCATCGAACATCTGGCCGATCGTCCTTTCCTACAGCTGTCGAGTGGCGAACAGCGACTGGTTTTGCTGGCACGAGCCTTCGTAAAAGACCCGCAGCTATTGATACTGGACGAACCGCTTCACGGACTTGACTTGTGGAACCACCGACTAGTGAAGGATGTGATAGAAACGTTCTGCCAGCGCCGCAATAAGACGATGATCATGGTCACTCACTATCACGAAGAACTGCCTGCCAATATTACACACCGCAAATTTTTGGCACGGTATTTGTAACATCGCAAGTGTATGACAAGTCAATTCTCACAAAAAGTATCTGAGATTCTTGCTTTCTCACGCGAAGAAGCAGCACGCCTGGCCAGCCAGAGTGTGGCTCCTGAACATTTGCTGCTTGGCATGCTACGCATGAAAGACGGGCCCACAGTAAACCTGTTCCAACGCCTCGACATCAATCTGCAAAGCGTCAAGAGCGAACTGGAGACTCGCGTGCGGAACGACGAGATAGGAATGCCCATTTACACACAACAATTAGTATTAAACGACAAGGCAAGCAACATTCTGAAACTGGCTGTGCTCGAAGCACGCCTGCAACGCACCAACCGCGTGGAAGAACAGCACGTGCTGCTTGCCATTTTGCACGACTCCACAGAAAACGGAGCCAAACAAGTATTGGAAATGAATAATATGAATTACGAAGACGCGCTGACTATGCTCAGCGTTACAAACGGTATAGGACTGCCCGAGGAGGACTACGACGAAGAAGAACAGAACGACGCTTCTGGTAGTGTATCCAGTGGCTCTTCCGCTGGAAAAGCGACCACCACACAAACCAAACAGACAAAATCGAAGACGCCTGCTTTGGACAATTTCGGTACAGACCTGACACAGCTGGCCCTGGAATCGAAACTCGACCCCTGTGTGGGCCGCCAGCAGGAAATACAACGAGTGATCGAGATTTTAGGACGTCGCAAGAAAAACAATCCCATCCTCATCGGTGAATCCGGTGTCGGTAAGAGTGCCATCGTCGAGGGTCTGGCCCAGATGATTGCCTCGCGCCATTGTTCGCCCATGCTCTTCAACAAACGACTGATTACACTTGACATGACTGGTGTTGTCGCTGGAACCAAGTATCGCGGACAATTCGAGGAACGCATGAAGATGCTGGTCAAGGAATTGGAACAGAACCCTGACATCATCATTTTCATCGACGAGATACACACCATGATTGGTGCTGGTTCAGCTGCCGGTACGATGGATGCGGCCAACATTCTGAAACCTGCCTTGGCTCGTGGTACCATACAGTGCATCGGCGCCACCACACTCGACGAGTACCGCAACTCGATTGAGAAAGACGGTGCCCTGGAGCGCAGATTCCAAAAGGTACAGGTAGAGCCAACCACCAACGACGAGACGCTGCAGATTCTGAAGAACGTCAAGGGCCGCTATGAGTATCACCACCATGTGACGTATACTGACGAAGCCATCGAGGCTTGTGTCAAATTGACAGCCCGATACATCAACGACCGTTTCATGCCCGATAAGGCTATTGACGCGATGGACGAAACAGGCTCTCGCGTACATCTGCAGCATGCTAACATTCCTCCCGAAATAACAGAAAAGGAAAGAGAAATCAAGCAGGTCAAGGAGATGAAGCAAGAGGCAGTAAGCAATCAGGATTTCATGCTTGCCGCCAGCTATCGCGACCGCGAAACGGTACTCTCGCACGAATTACAGGAGCTGAATAAGAAATGGCTCAGCGGCGAGGTGGATGTCCGCGAGGGAGTGACGGCAGAGGATGTCGCTGAAGTGGTATCGATGATGAGCGGAGTCCCAGTTCAGCGCATGGCCCAGGAGGAAGGTATCCGACTGAAGGGCATGGCTCAGGAGCTGAAGTCGCACGTCATCGCACAGGACAAAGCCATCGAGAAAATGGTTCGTGCCATCCAGCGCAACCGTGTGGGACTGAAAGAACCCAACCACCCCATTGGCGCCTTTATGTTCTTGGGGCCGACCGGTGTGGGAAAGACCTATCTGGCTAAGAAACTGGCAGAGTTTATGTTCGGTTCTTCCGATGCTTTAATACGCATCGACATGAGCGAATACACAGAGTCATTCAATGTGTCACGACTCATTGGAGCCCCTCCGGGATATGTAGGCTACGAGGAGGGCGGCCAACTGACGGAACGCGTGCGCCGTCACCCCTACTCCATCGTGCTGCTTGATGAAATCGAGAAGGCTCATGGCAACGTTTTCAACCTATTGCTGCAGGTGCTCGACGAAGGTCGCCTGACCGATGGCAATGGGCGTTTCGTGGATTTCCGCAACACCGTAATCATCATGACTTCGAATGCTGGTACACGCCAGCTAAAGGACTTCGGTCGCGGTGTGGGATTCAACACCAAGTCGTCGTCGCTCATGCTCAACGAACAGGATAAAGAGCATGCCCGCCAGATTGTGCAGAAAGCGCTGTCGAAGCAATTCTCACCCGAATTTCTGAACCGCTTGGACGAAATCATTACCTTCGACCAGTTGGACATAGAGGCTATCAAACAGATTATCGACATCGAGCTGAAGAGTCTCTTCCGTCGTATCGACGAGCTGGGCTACAAGGTTGAGCTGAGTGAAAGTGCCAAGGAGTTCGTGGCTGAAAAGGGCTATGACGTACAGTTTGGTGCCCGCCCCTTGAAGCGTGCTATCCAGATATACATCGAGGATGGTATTTCGGAGAAGATTGTCAACGAAGAACTTCCTGCTGGTGCTACGATATGCATCGACAAAGTGGCCGACAAAGAAGAGCTATCATTTACTGCAAAAACGGATACATTATGAAAAAAAGCTATTTAATTATTTCCTCCGTCTGCCTGCTGGGCCTAATGGTTGCAACCATCTCTTCCTGTGGTGCCGGCACATTCTTGCAAACCATGGGAAGCGGAGGCACCGTGGGTAACATCTTCACCAGCGTCATCGGACTCGACAAAGTGTCCGAAAAGGGACTCATCGGTACTTGGAAATATAATGGCCCTGGTGTGGCCTTTACTAGCGAGAACCTGCTAGCTAAGGCTGGTGGTGAGGTGGCTGCCACTAAAATCGAACAGGAACTGACGCCCTATTTCCAACAGGCTGGAATCTCAGCGCAGAACACCAGCGTCGTCTTCAACGAGGACAAGACCTTCAGGGCAACCATCGCAGGCAAGAGCTTTAGTGGCACATGGTCTTTCGACGAAGCCCAGGCCAAGGTGACTCTGCAGGGGTTGCTGCTCAGCGTCAACTGCTATGCCAAACGCGAATACGGTGGCATCGCATTGCTTTTCGAGTCGAAGAGACTGCTGCAGGTGTTGCAGGTACTGGCAACGCTCAGCGGAAACCAAACCGCTCAAAAGGTGGGCGACCTCAGCAAGAACTACGACGGAATCCGCCTCGGTTTCGACATGAAGAAATAAGATTTAAAGAAAGCAATACAAAGAAGTGACTCCTGGAAAGAAGTCACTTCTTTTATTAGTCTATTCGCAAACACATCATCGTCAGGTCGTCATTCGGTTCCGCACCATTACGATGTTTATTTACCTCATCCATCATTTTCAAGATTACCTTCTTCGCATTGTCCAACGACTGGTCGCTCAATATCTCGAGAATGCGTTCGTCGCTAAACTGGACCTGTTCCTTATTCTCAGCCTCGTTAAGTCCGTCAGAATAGAGAAACAGGGGTATGCCCTTGATATTTTCAATCGTTTCACCGACATACTCAAGCCCTGGCCACAAGCCAATAGGTGCATTCGACTCAACCTCCATGAACTGAGGGGGATAGCCCATGACGGGAGGGTTATGTCCGGCATTACAATAGTCCATACGTCCCGTCTTCAGGTCAATCAGACCCATAAACATCGTGACAAACATGCCCTGATCGTTATTCTCCGTCAACGCATTATTCATACGCGTGGCAATATCGGCAGGTTTCATATGTTCTGACCCAAGTGTTCGGAACATGCGGTTCGCCTGGGCCATAAACAGCGAGGCTGGCACGCCCTTGCCTGCCACGTCGCCCAGACAGAAATAGAGATCGTCGCCCAACAGCTGATAGCCATACAAGTCGCCGCCGATTTCCTTGGCGGGCGTCATGGCGGCATACATGTCGATATTCTCTCGGTCTGGGAAGACATTAGGCACCATCGACATTTGGATATCACGGGCAATGCGCAACTCACTTTGAATGCGCTCCTTAATTTGCGTCGTCTCCTCCAATTGGTCGTAAGCCTCTTTCAGCTTGCTATGGGCATCTTGCAAACGGTGAGTGGCTTTGCGCCGATGAAGTGTGAAAATAACGAAAAACGTTGTCAGCAAGCATAAGGCAACACCAGTTGCCAACAATCGCTGTTTCGTCAGGTCCATCTCCTTTTGGGCAATTTCGGCTTCCTTGCCCTGCATGTCGTAGATGGTAGCCAGTTCGGCAATAGCACTAATCTTCTGTCCAGTAATAGCTGAATCGAGCATCGACAGAATACGCATGCCTTCCACACGAGCGGAATCAAATCGTCCCGCCTTTTCGTTGGCATGATACTTGGGCAACCGGTAGAGTTGCAGCGCATCGAGCGACAACTCCATGCCCCAGTCGTTCAGCGCTTGATCGAGGAAACGATAATTATACGCTGCCTCATGATAGCGCTCGGCAACTGTCAGATAGTCGTTGGCATTAATACGTCCGGCAGGCGTTTCGGCATAGTTTGTCTTCTGGAAGCGTTCATAGGCCGCAGCGGCCTCTTCTTTCTTGCCCAACTTACTTAAAGCAACAGCTCGCATAATCTCTATACGGCCTTGATACTCATCAAAATACTCCGTGCGAGCATCCGAACGCTGACGATACTTATTCAACAGCATTTCCGTACGGTCTATCCAGTAAATGGACTCCGCATAACGTCGGGTATTGATATAGGCCTGGCTGGTATAAACCGTTCCTATCACAGCCTCTTGGAATCCGCGACTCGTCGTGTCGGACTGCCAGCGGTTAGCATAGTGTCCGCGAGCAGTAATAAAACTCTCGTTGGCTTCTTTGTCCTGTCCCAAATTCAGCTGACAGCAGCCGATATTATTCAGAAGTATGGCGTAGTCAATATCCGAGCCGATGCCCGTCTGTTCCATCTTCTTGACGGCAGGAATAGCTATTTGTAGAGCACCTTCATAGTCGCCCTTCACCAATAGCAGTTCCGACAGGCGGCGCGCTACCTTGTTATAGCTCAGCTGGTCGAGATCGTTCTTTACTTCATTGTCCAGCGCCTTACGATAGCAGATTTCCGCCATGCGGTACTGGCCCTGTCGGTAGTACGACACGCCACGCCAGCGGTTTGCATTCAGTGCCGAGATGTCGCCTTCCATTTCAAAACTGTCTACCACGACACGCATGCGTTCATAATCCATCGTAACGCCTACCGCAAAAATCACGCTGTCAGCACGGCTGGCACGAATCTCACGCTGACGGGCATACCGGCACGACGACAGGCACATCGCCTCCAAAAGAAGTACTATAACGACACGAAAAAGCCTTGACTTATTCATAATTATCTGACTTATTGTCACATTTTCGTTGCAAAGATACAAAAACTTTTAAGTTTTCATGCATAAGTTTCAGATTTTTTGTACCTTTGCACGCAAATTATCGATAATTATGAGAAAAATATTGACTTTCGTGACGGTACTGCTATTGGCAGTGCCCGTTACCATTAAGGCATCAGAGAACGACGTGATAGGAAAGAGTAACATCAAATTAGGCAGTCGCATGATGACGCCTGAGGCCCTGTGGGCTATGGGGCGCATCGGTGCCACAGAGGCTTCGCCCGATGGCAGCAAGGTAGCCTATCAAGTAGGCTACTATAGTGTAAAGGCCAACAAGAGCCGCCAGGTCATCTGTGTAATGAATGCCGACGGCAGCGACAACAAGCAGTTAAGCACCAGCCAGAAAAGCGAGTCCGATCCCACTTGGCTCGATAACGAGACCATCGCCTTCATCAGCGGTGGTGAAATCTGGAGCATGAAGACCGACGGCACAGACCGCAAGCAGCTGTCGAAGACCGACGGCCAAGTCGAGGGCTTTAAGTTTTCGCCCAATCGCCAACAGGTTATTATCCTCAAAAGCATTCCCTTCCACGAGGTCATCAAGGAGAACCCCAGCGACCTGCCTAAAGCTACTGGCCGTCGTGTCACCGACCTCATGTACCGCCATTGGGACCACTATGTCGAGAGCATCCAGCATCCGTTTATCTGTTCGGTGACAGATGGCTTTACCATCGGTTCTGACATGACCGACATCCTCGATGGTGAACCCTACGAATGCCCCATGGAGCCCTTCGGTGGCATCGAGCAGTTAGCTTGGAGCCCCGACTCGAAGACCATTGCCTACACCTGTCGCAAGAAGACAGGATTGGAGTATTCCATCTCGACCGACTCCGATATTTACCTGTACGATCTCACAACACGTACAACGAAGAATCTGTGCAAGCCTGCCGATTATGTCGCCCCGAAGGTCGACCCCACGCGGACGCTGGCCATCCAGGCTGTCAATGCCCCTGAGAATCTGAAGAACAACGTCGGCTACGACCAGAACCCGCAGTTCTCGCCCGACGGACAATATATTGCCTGGCTCTCGATGGAGCGCGATGGGTATGAGGCCGACCTCAACCGTATGTGCATCTATCACCTAGCCACCGGCACCAAGCGCTATCTCAACTGGCAGAGCGACGTCGAGGCCTTCTGCTGGGCCCCTGTCAGCGGCAAGAAGGTAAAAGCTTCCGACCCGCAGTTCTATTTCCTCAGCGTTTGGCACGGCTGCTGCAACATGTACGCCGCCAGCCAGAAGGGCGAAGTCACACAGCTCACCGAGACCTGGGACGACTGGACCGGTTTGCAGATGGCCAACAACGGCCAGCAGATCTTGGCTACCCGCCAGAGCCTGAGTCACCCCACCGACATCTTCCTCGTCACTCCATATACGAAAAAGCGTGTGGCCAGCGGTTCTGCCGCAGACATCCTTCAGCTCACCCACGAGAACGACCACATCCTCTCACAGCTCTCCTTCGGCAAGATGCAGCAATACTGGGTACCTACTACCGACGGCAAGAAAGAGCTCGTCTGGGTCATGCTGCCTGCCAACTACGAGGAAGGCAAGAAATACCCCACCCTGCTCTTCTGCGAGGGTGGACCGCAGAGTCCTGTATCGCAGTTCTGGTCTTACCGCTGGAACTTCCAGATGATGGCCGCCAACGGATATGTCGTCGTGGCTCCTAACCGTCACGGACTGCCCGGTTTCGGACAAGAGTGGAAGGAAGAAATCTCAGGTGACTGGACGGGACAATGTATGCAAGACTATCTAGCAGCCATCGACTTTGCTGCCGACTCGCTGCCCTTCGTCGACCGTGATCGTCTGGGCGCCGTCGGTGCCTCCTTTGGTGGATTCTCCGTCTACTATCTCGCTGGTATCCACGAGAAGCGCTTCAAGGCGTTCATCGCCCACGATGGTGCATTCAACCTGGCAGCCATGTATCTGGAAACGGAAGAGAATTGGTTCTCCAACTGGGAGTACGACGAAGCCTACTGGCATCGTCCCCAAATGCCGCGAGCCAAGCAGACCTACCATGACTCACCACATAAGATGGTCGAGAAGTGGGACACCCCCATTCTCTGCATCCATGGCGAGAAGGACTACCGCATTAACTACACCCAGGGCATGCAGGCCTTCAATGCCGCCCGCATGAAGGGTATTCCCGCCGAGTTCCTCGTATTCCCCGACGAGAACCACTGGGTCTTGAAACCCCAGAACGGCGTACTGTGGCAGCGCACCTTCTTCGACTGGCTCGACCGCTGGCTGAAATAACAATTCGAAATCACTAAATCCCATTATAGCGTTATAACGTAATACCGAAATAACAAAAGAATAAAATAATGACTCAAGCAATTCAAAAAACGCTTCGCGACTCTGCCGGCATGCGGTGGACCGCGCTGCTGCTCCTCGCTTTAGCGATGTTCTGCAGCTACATTTTCATGGACATTCTCTCGCCCATCAAGGACCTGATGCAAGAGACCCGCGGCTGGGACTCAACGGCATTTGGCACCATGCAGGGCTCCGAGGTATTCCTCAACGTATTCGTGTTCTTCCTCATCTTCGCCGGCATCATCCTCGACAAGATGGGTGTCCGCTTCACCGCCGTCCTCTCGGCAGCCGTGATGCTCGTGGGGGCCATCATCAAGTGGTATGCCGTCAGCGAGTCATTCATGGGCACCTCACTCGAGACATGGTTCACCGAGAATCTGAACTACATCCCCGTTTTCGACGAGTTAGGTGTATCGCCTTTCTATCAGGGCATGCCCGCCTCGGCTAAATACGCCGCCTGCGGATTCATGATTTTCGGCTGCGGCTGCGAAATGGCAGGAATTACCGTCAGCCGTGGTATCGTCAAGTGGTTCAAGGGCCGCGAGATGGCGCTGGCCATGGGTTCCGAAATGGCACTCGCCCGTCTAGGTGTCGCCACATGCATGATCTTCTCACCGTTCTTTGCTAAGCTCGGCGGTAGCATCAGCGTCAGCCGTTCCGTGGCCTTTGGTGTCGTACTGATGTGCATCGCACTCATCATGACCATCGTCTATTTCTTCATGGATAAGAAGCTCGACTGCCAGACTGGCGAGGCCGAAGAGAAAGACGATCCCTTCAAGATCAGCGACCTCGGACAGATTCTCACCTCCAGCGGTTTCTGGCTCGTAGCTCTGCTCTGCGTGCTCTACTATTCGGCCATCTTCCCCTTCCAGAAGTATGCCGTCAACATGCTGCAGTGTAACCTCACGCTCACCGAGCCTGCACAGGATTCCTTCTGGGCATCCAGCAGCGTCACCATCATCCAGTACATCATCATGCTGCTCGTAGCCGGCTTCGGCTTCGCCAGCAACTTCCAGAAGCAGAAAAGTCGCCAGTATGGCATGCTCGCCATTAGCATTGTCGCCCTCATCACCTATTGCTATATGGGCTACATGCGCCAGTCGGCAGAGTCCATCTTCGCCGTGTTCCCCCTGCTGGCCGTACTCATCACCCCGATTCTCGGTTCCTATGTCGACCATAAAGGCAAGGCAGCCACCATGCTCATCCTGGGCTCGCTGTTGCTTATCGCCTGCCACCTGACGTTCGCTTTCATCCTACCACTCTTCAAGGATTCAGCCGTTGGTGGAATCATCATTGCCTACGCCACCATCCTCGTACTGGGCAGTTCCTTCTCGCTCGTACCCGCCTCGCTGTGGCCCTCAGTGCCCAAGCTCGTCGACGCGAAGGTCATCGGTTCGGCCTATGCACTTATCTTCTGGATTCAGAACATCGGTCTGTGGCTGTTCCCGTTGCTTATCGGCAAGGTGCTCGACGCCACCAACCCCGGAGTCACCGACCCCACTAAGTTCGACTATACCGCCCCGCTCATCATGCTGGCCAGCCTCGGCGTAGCAGCTCTGCTGCTTGGCTTCGTACTGAAAGCCGTCGATAAGAAGAAGGGCATCGGACTCGAAGAACCTAACATCAAAGAATAATCCATACTCAAGTGAATAAGCTATTTAAACAAGATAACGCATACGCCGAAATATTCTCCTTTCAGGGACAGGGCGAAGTCGTCGAATATCATGTACTGATACATGCCCGTGCTGAAGGACGTGGCTTCCAGCAACAGCTCGACGCCGTGCTCGACTGCTACGAACAGCTGAAGACTCAGGAACTTAAGGGAGCTACCGCTGTTCTGAAGCGCTACTTTCTCAGCGACGTAGCCAATCAGGCTGATGACGTGCTGCTGGCCGACACCAGCGACTGCGCCAAGAGCATCATCGGACAGGCACCCCTTGACGGTAGCAAGATTGGTCTGTGGGTCTACATGATGACTAACGTCAGCACCCGTCTGTTGCCCAGCGGACTCTACGAAGCCCGTCACGGCACATTCCGACATCTGTGGAATGCCAGTGCCCACAACACCGCGCAGAACTCGGAATACCAGACGCGCCTGCTCTTCAACGAGTATATCATGCAGCTCGCTCAGGAGGGCTGCACGCTGGCCGACAACTGCATCCGAACGTGGCTCTTCGTCAACGATGTCGACGTCAATTACGGTGGCGTCGTTGCCGCCCGCAACAAGATATTCTTCACCCAGGGACTGACCGAGGATACCCACTACATCGCCTCCACAGGCATTGGCGGGCGGGCTCAGGATGCACAGGTCATGACGCAGATGGACAACTACGCCATTGCCGGCATTAATAAGGAACAGATACACTATCTATACGCCCCCACTCATCTGAACCGCACCAGCGACTATGGCGTCAGCTTCGAGCGTGGCACCTATGTCGACTATCGCGACCGCCGTCACGTCATCATCTCCGGCACCGCGAGCATTAACAACAAGGGACAGATTGAGCATCCGAAGGACATCGTCCGCCAGACCCACCGTATGTGGGATAATGTCGAGGCACTACTCCACGAGGCCGACACATCCTACGACGATGTCGCCGTCATGATTGTTTATCTGCGCGACTTAGCCGACTACGACGTTGTGCGCCGCCTTTATGAAGAGCGATTCCCCGACAAGCCACGCATCATCGTCCATGCGCCCGTTTGCCGCTCAGGCTGGCTCATCGAGATGGAATGCATGGCTCTCAAGTCGACGGACAACGCCAGCATGCCTGAATTCTGATTACGGGAACTGAAAGCGGACGACCAGCGGCAGGTGATCGCTGAATCCACGCTGATAACGATAACCGACAAAGGTACGGAGGGGCTTGACTCCTCCGTATTTTTTGTCGTCCTCGAGGAGGAAGGGTGCGTCGTTGATGAACACCTGACGGACTGCGTTGCGGAGCGACTGGCTGACCAGAACGTGGTCGATACTCTCCCACTCGCCCTGGTAGCGGTAAGTGCCCTGGGCACCATGCGACCCCTGAACGCCGTGGGTAACGTTATAGAGACCATGATGCTCCAAAAGCTGAAGCGAGGGACTGTCGGCATAGTCGTTAAAGTCGCCAGCGACGAGGACCTTGGCGGTTGGCGACAGCTGGTTGACAACTTGTACAATGTGCTGCATGACCAGAAGACGGTTGGGACGCGTAGCTCGTTCGCCACCGAAGCGGCTGGGTGCATGGACTACAAAGACGTGGAGGGTGTCGCCATCGGGAGTTTCGCCCTGGACATAGAGGATGTCGCGTGTGGGGCGCATATCCTTCAAGGGTTCCACCTCGAGATAGTCGTAGCACAGCGGACGGAACGACATGGGTTGGTAGAGCAGCGCAACATCGATGCCGCGGAGGTCGGGCGACTGCGTCATCAGGTATTCGTAGCCAGCATGGCGCAGCAGCGAGCGGCGGGTGAGGTCGAAGATGCAGGTGTCGTTCTCAACTTCGACCAATGCCACAAGATCGGGAACGCCCTCGTCCTGGCACGACAGAATGACCTGGCCGATGCTGTTAACCTTTCGCCAATAGCGTGCGGGGGTCCATTTACGCACTGAAGCAGGCAACCATTCGGTGTCCTGCTTCAGAGTATCGTGGTGGCAGTCAAAGAGATTCTCGCAATTCAGCTCGACGAGCGTCAATGATTGCGCACCTGCGGTGCTAAATAAAAAATAAGAAATAAAAAATAAAATGCTACGCATAGTAAATTCTATTCTCTATTTCTTATTTTATATTTTATATTTAGGCCGAAGGCCGCTAACAGACTTTCTCGAGTCGTTTCATCATGGCGAACATGAAGATGGCGGCAACGAGGCAGACGCCGAGGAATACGCTCCAGCATACCCAGAGGGGTACGGCGCCCCAGAGCAGACCACCGACGACGACGAGCTGGTTGCCGATGGCGGTAGCAACGAACCAGCCACCCATCATCATACCTTTATATTTAGGAGGAGCCACCTTCGACACGAATGAGATACCCATGGGCGACAACAGCAACTCGCCAAAGGTCAGCACTAGGTAGACCATGATAAGCAGATTGGGCGTAACGTCAGCCACATGGACGGCTACGGGATTGCCATCGGCACCCATCTCGGTCTGCGGCATGGGCAGTCCGAAGGAGCCGAATGCCATGAGGGCATAGGCAATAGCGGCAACAATCATACCGTAGGCAATCTTACGGGGAGCAGAGGGTTCCTTGCCCTTGGCAGCCAACGCACCGAAGATAGCCATAGACACGGGTGTCAGGGCTACGACATAGAAGGGGTTAAACTGCTGGAAGATGGGAGCAGAAACGCTGATGCTGCCGTCAGGATTGTAGGACAGGCAGAGAAAAGCGATGGCAGCAACGATGACGGCTGCAGAGATAGCCTTACCCTTGCCCGTTTTCGACTGGAACAGCGAGAACAGGGCGTAGACGATAAAGATGACGGCTACGAGGTTCCACACATTGAAGCACATGGCCTGAACGCCCGATGCGCTGTTGGCGGTAAACTCGTCGGCGAAATAGGTCAACGAAAGACCATTCTGATGGAAAGCCATCCAGAAGAAGATGACAACGGCGAATACCAGGCATAGGGCGACGATGCGCTGCTTGGTCTCTTCCTTCGACAGTTCCTCAATGGGGGTTTCGTCCTTAACGCCGGCCTTCTTCGTTCCGCCTTCGGTATGACGGAAGGTGCTGCGGAAGAGGTAGTAGATGGCGATTGACAGGATGAGCGACGCACAGGCTACGGCAAACGAGAAGTGGTAAGCGTCGTTCGACGAATAGCCCAGCGACGTCTCGGCATACTCCTTGATCTTGATGGCTGCCGTGGGTGCGAAGAGGGCACCAATGTTGATAGCCATGTAGAAGATGGAGAATCCTGAGTCGCGCTTGTCGGCATATTTGGGATCGTTGTACAGGTCGCCTACCATGACTTGCAGGTTACCCTTGAAGAGTCCCGTTCCAAAGCCGATGAGCAATAGGGCAGCCAGCATGACGATGAGCGCCACCATGTCACCACCCAGGGGTACCGACAGCAGCAGATAGCCTGCAAACATGATTAGAATACCCATCGTCACCATGCGGCCAAAGCCGAACTTGTCGGCCATGATGCCACCGATGAGCGGGAAGAAATACACTAACATAAGGAACGCACTGTAGATGGTGCCTGCCAGGGCGGGCGACAATCCGTAGTTGGCTCTCAAAAACAATGCGAAAACGGCCAGCATGGTGTAGTAACCAAAGCGCTCGCCCGTGTTGGCCAGTGCCAACGCAAATAGTCCTTTCGGTTGTCCTTCAAACATAGTTGTTAATTATTTAATTTTGTCGTTTTTCGTTCGGATGACGTCGAACAGGTAACTCATCTTGATGACAATAGTGCCGTGGTTCGACTTGCCGAAGTAATCTTGTTTTGTGTTGCCATAGATATTGCCCAAGCCGAAGTAATAACGGCCTTCGAGCAGAAAATGTCCCACCTTGGGATGCGAGAATTCGATGCCGGCGCCACCAGCAATGCCATAGTCGAACTTCTTCTCGACAGGCATCCATTCCTGTGCCACGACTACCGACGAACGCTTGGTTTGAGTGGCGCGATTATCTTCCAAATTGGTATTGGTAGACTCATTCAAATAGATTCCTATTTGCGGACCTATCTGGAAGAAGGCCTGGAATCCCTTTCGTTCACGCCCCCACCCTAACCGGGCCATCACCGGAATCTGAATGTAGTTGATGCGACGCTCGTAGAACAGCGGATTCTGCTTCTCGGTGTCGTCGACATAATAGACGGGCTCGTTGTTGTTGTCCTCGATGTTTTCCTTCCAACCCATCTGGGCGTAGTTCACCTCGGCGACGATGGCACAGATGCTCTTGAAATACTTCTCGCAAGTGTAGCGCAACGACAAACCACCGGTCAGTCCGCCCATCATGTTCTGAGGCACGTCGGGCTGGAACGAGATCTTGTTCATCATGTAGCCGCCATTGACACCCACGGCAAAGTCGGTGCGGTATTCACCCACCTGCGCCTTCAGCGCCAGCGGAGCCAGCATCAGCAGTATCAGTAGTTTCCTCATAGCCCACGTCAGAATTTAAGCGTTTCGACACGCTGTTCGGGCATGTAGTGAACAAACATGACTTGGCGGTTCATCATGCCACCATTGCCGATGCGCTCGAAGTTCAGCGGATTCTGCAACGGGGTATAGCCTACCATGCCCGAGGCTCCCGTAAACTTCTCGCCATACAGATGCAGGCCTTTGATGAAGAAGTAGGCGTGGTCGAAACCTGTTGCAGCATATTTCGCGTGGTAGTTCTGCATGTCCTGATGGAAATTCCAGCGATATTTCTGCTTGAAGCGTGCGGTGCGCGGTGCCAGCGGATCCATATAATAGGTGGTGGGCACGCAGACGTCGAACTTATAGAAATTGTCCATATGCTGGCGGGTGTACATGAGCCATTCTGGGTATCCGAAGACCGAAATCTTGAGTCCGGGATTGGTCATGAGCAGGCCGTTGAGCTTGGCAAACACCACGTTAAGCTCCTGCGAACGGCTCGTATTGAGCACGACGACATTGGGCTGGGTGGTCGAGAAGCACTTCTTGAACAAGGCCTCGCTCGAACGTAGATTGGTAATCGAATAAACTTGTCCCTCCTGCTCGAGTTTACGGCGCAGCGTCGACGTGAAACCGCCCTTGGTACTCGTCGTGTCGTTGCAGTCGATGAGGATGGTGTGGTAGTCCTTATAGCGCTGGTAGTAACGGAAGGCATACGATTCGTTCAGCGTGTTGCCGTTCTGATAGACCTGAAAGAGGTTGGCATTGTCGTAGACCTCGGTGGAATTGATGCTAAAGGGGATGAGCACTTTGATGTTGTTGCGCAGGGCATAGTCGCCTAGGGCCTTCAGCTGCTTGGTATACAGCGGGCCGATGATCAGGTCGCGGTCGGCGACATGCTCTTCCAACAGCGTGGTGCGGATGTCGGCATTCTCGGGCACATTCCATGCCCGCACATCGGTGGAGATGCCGTTGGCCTTCAGACTGTCGCAGGCCATCAGCACGCCACGGTAGTATTCCGTCATGCGCTTGCCGTCACCGTTTTCAGCGTGCAGGGGCAACATGACACCAATGCGGATAGTCCGTTTGCGCATATCCGTCGTGCCCTTTGTCGTTACAAGCGACTCGGCCATCACGTTGACATTGTCCTTGGGTTCCTTGCCTTTAGGAAAGGGAATCTTGATGACGTCACCTTTCTTCAGCTCGTAGCCAGGGGTGTTCATCTCCGGATTGGCATCAATCAGTTCCTGTACGGTCAGCCCATTTTCACGGGCAATGCCGAAAAGTGTCTCCTTGCGCTTGACCTCGTGCAAATCCTTGAAAACCTGTTGTGCCAGCGCGGTTTCGCTAATAAACGAAGCCACCGCCAGCAACAGGAAATATCGCATCTTTTGTTTCATCATTTTTACTTGTTTCTGCGTTTTGCGCTACAAAATTACGAAAAAGTAAGAGAAAACGAAAGAAAAAGGCATTTTTTCTTTCGTTTTCAATGATTACTTTGCTCGGCGGGCACTTTCCGTTTCTTCGCGCTTGGCCTTCATATAACGGTCGACGAAGTCAATCTGCTGGCGGTTGGGACGCATGATCAGTGTGGCTCCGTTGCTGAACTGCATCGTGGTAGGCTTCGACTCGTCGAACGACGGCCAGTATGGCAGCCCCTTGCCGTTGGGATTGCCCGTCTTGGCGAAGTTCACCCAATATTGTTGCAGCATTTCGGCCACAGCAGCCTCGTGGGGATATTTGTCGGACTGGCTGAGGAAGGTGTTACCCAGATACATCACATCGTCGGCATGGGCCACACCACGACGGCGCTTGTCCTGCGAGAAACTGACGGTAGACGGCTGGTCCAGATAGGCAGCATAGGCGGCGCTCTTGCCCGTCTTCGACTGCAGTTTCAGCCAAGCATACGACGGCCAGGCAAAAGCCATATCGCGGAAGAAGTCGGCATTGCCGTGCCAGGCTTCGTCGTCGGTATTGCCCGGATACACCTTCAGCGCTTCGTCGGCCCACGAGCCAAACACGCCTTTCATCTGGGCCTGATAGTTCTCGGCCTTGATATTGCCGGGGGTAAAGAGGGCACCCTCGTCCGAGTTGGTCATCACAATTACGGGAACATCATTGTATTCGCCACGCTCGTAGAGACGGTACTGGTCGTCGCAAATGACATAACCGTCGACGCACGGCCAGAAGCCTGCAAAGCCCACATTGCCGTCGCAAAGTTCCATGGCAGACAGCTTACGCATCTGCTTGATATTCTTTTTCTTCAGGTGCTTCTGGAAAGCCAGTCCCTGCTGCTCGGCTCCCTTCTGCGAAGCGTCCAAGCCAAAGCTGCGCGCCTGATCGTTCCACGGGGCAAACGAGCCACCGCTATGGCTGATGCAGCCTCGGAACAAACCCTTGGCCATTGGCGAGGCGCACAGCATGCTACAGCTGATGGCACCAGCCGACTCGCCGAAGATGGTTACCTTCGAGGCGTCACCGCCAAAGTTGCCGATGTTACGCTGTACCCATTGAAGGGCATAGATCTGATCCAGTAATCCATAGTTACCCGAGTGTCCGTCGGGCGACTCCTTGCTGAGTTCGGGATGTGCCATGAAACCCAGCGCACCCGTGCGGTATTCTATGCTGACGATGACCACACCGCGACGGGCCAGACTGGTCCACAGGTCGCCGCCATACCACTCGGTCTGGAATCCGCCACCGTGAATCCACACCATGACGGGCAGGCGGTCGTTGGCCGACTTGGCGGGCGTAGCAATACCCAGATACAGGCAGTCCTCGTTCATCACGTCGGCCATACGACCAGGACGTGTGGGCTGTGGGGGCACGGGGCCGAACGTGTCGCACACTCTGACACCCTCCCAGGCCTTAGCAGGCTGCGGAGCCCTCCATCGCAGGTCGCCAATGGGGGGCGCTGCATACGGTATGGCCTTATAAACAGCCAGATCGGAACCGTCAAGAACACCTTCAACATCGCCTGTTTCCACATGCGTTTTCAACAAGGGTTGCGCGTCAGTTACTGTTGCCAAACCCATCAGTCCGAAGACCAATACAAACAAGTACTTTTTCATCGTTTTATGATTTGTAGTGAATATTTTTTGCAAAGATAGCGATTATTCTTGAAACACACAACGTTTTATTCAGAAATTTTCTCTAACTTTGCAACCGATATGAATGAACTGATTACTCAACTGAACGATGCCATCTGGGGTTATATATTAATAGGTGTACTGGTGGCGTGTGGACTGTGGTTTACGTGGAAGACGCGTGGCGTGCAGTTCCGGATGATTGGCGAGATGTTCCGTCTGCTGACCGATTCGGCAACATCCAACCTTGAGGAAATGACCTGTCAGAAAACCAAGCACAAAACAATCTCGTCGTTCCAGGCCTTTGCGGTATCGGTGGCGACGCGTGTGGGGACGGGCAATCTGGCTGGTGTGGCAACGGCCATTGCCATAGGCGGTCCTGGAGCCGTGTTCTGGATGTGGCTCATCGCGCTCATTGGTTCGGCTACGGCCTTCGTCGAGTCTACCCTCGCCCAGCTCTACAAGTTGCACTACAAGGATTCGTTCATCGGCGGTCCTGCCTATTACATCCAGCGCGGTCTGCACAAGCGGTGGATGGCGGTGCTCTTCGCCATACTCATCACCTGTCAGTTCGGCCTTTCGAACAACTCCATTCAGGCTAACACCATCTGCGGCGCCATGCAGGAAGCCTTCGGATGGTCGCCCGTTTGGGTAGGCGCCTTGCTGGCTGCTATGGCCTTGTTCATCGTGTTCGGCGGCATTCAGCGCATTGCCCACGTTTGTGCCATACTGGTACCCCTCATGGCTATCGGATACCTGATATTGGCCATTATTGTTATCGCACTGAATATCACACTGATACCGCATGTGATGAAAGTAATCATTATGGATGCTTTCGGCTTCGACAAGGTGGCTGGCGGTGCCCTGGGAGCAACGATTATGATGGGCATCAAACGAGGTCTGTTCAGCAACGAAGCTGGCGAAGGCAGTGCTCCTAATGTGGCTGCGACAGCCAGCGTCAGCCACCCCGTGAAGCAGGGACTTATTCAGGCATTGGGCGTGTTTACCGATACGCTGCTGGTGTGCTCGTGTACGGCATTCATCATCCTCATCAGCGGGCTTTACAATGTGCCTGAGCTGAACGGCATCATGCTCACCCAGTCGGCGCTGCAGTCGGAAATCGGCACCACAGGACCCGTATTCATCGCCATAGCCATCTTCCTGTTTGCCTTTTCCAGCATCATCGGCAACTACTATTACGGCGAGGCCAACATCCGCTTCATCACCCCCAACCCGACGGTGATGACCGTCTATCGCATCCTCTCGGGCGGCGTCATGGTCATGTTCGGAGCTATGGCCAGCTTCGACCTGGTGTGGAACATCGTCGACCTGTTCATGGCCTTCCTAACTGCCTGCAACCTCGTTGCCATCGTCATTCTAGGGAAATATGCCTTCCGACTGTTGGACGACTATCGTGAACAGAGGCGTCGCGGCATCAAGGAACCGACATTCCACCGCAGCCAGTTGCCCGAAATCGAGCACGAGCTGGAGTGCTGGGAATAAAAAAGCGCAACAATTTGCCATAGCTTATAATCATATTTGCCCTGAAAAACTACAATCATTGACGCAGTTTTATCATCCATTGCCGCAGTTTTATCATCCATCGACGCAGTTTTAATGTCCATCGACGCAGTTTTAACTTTATAAAGGACCTCGCAACCTTTTATCCAGCACCTCACAACCTTTTAGCAGGCACCTCTCTTTATTCCTGCCTTTGGGTTATCGAATTACGGTCGCACGGCTGCAAATTAGTTGGCGGATGTAGATACATCCCGTCTGAATCCCTGCCAGGTCGGGCCTTTTTCCTCCTCCGGCCTTAATGAAAAACAAGCCTTCGTAGCAGGTCATTAACTAAATACATTTAAATATGTGCACGAAATGGCGGTGGAATGAAACAAAATCACTATCTTTGCACCTTAGTAAGTAAGATATCGGATTTATAATAAAACAAATAAAACGTAATCTATTATGCAAAGTGACCCCAAACAGTGCTTGTATTGCACTAACAATCAGACTCTTCACGATCTGATGATTGAAATCTGCGAGTTGTCAGTGTCTCGCGCGTTCCTGTTTAAAGAGCAGACCTATCGCGGTCGTTGTCTCGTGGCTTATAAGGACCACGTGAACGACCTGAACGAGTTGTCGGACGACGACCGTAACGCCTTTATGGCCGACGTGGCTCGCGTAACACGTGCCATGCAGAAGGCTTTCAACCCTGAGAAAATCAACTACGGTGCCTATAGCGACAAGCTTTCGCATCTGCATTTCCACCTGGCTCCGAAGTATGTCGACGGACCAGACTACGGCGGCACGTTCCAGATGAATCCCGGCAAGGTGTATCTCTCGGATGCTGAGTATGCAGAGATGATTGAGAAAATTAAGGCAAACCTTTAAAAAGTAAAATAGTAAAAAGGTAAAAAGTAAAAAATAAATTATGGCAATCGTAAAACCATTTAAAGGAATCCGTCCACCGAAGGAACTGGTGGAGCAGGTGGAGAGTCGCCCTTACGACGTGCTGGACTCAGAAGAGGCACGTGCCGAGGCTGGCGACAACGAGAAGAGTCTGTATCACATCATCAAGCCCGAGATTGACTTCACGATAGGCACATCGGAATACGACCCGCGTGTCTACGAGAAGGCTGCCGAGAACTTCCAGAAGTTCCAGGACAAGGGCTGGCTGGTGCAGGACGAGAAGGAACATTATTATATTTATGCGCAGACGATGAATGGCAAGACGCAATATGGTCTTGTAGTATGCGCCCATACTGACGACTATATGGCCGGTCGCATCAAGAAGCACGAGCTGACGCGTCGCGACAAGGAAGAAGACCGCATGAAGCATGTCCGCGTGAACAATGCCAACATCGAGCCCGTGTTCTTCGCCTATCCTGACAACGCCGTGCTGAACGAACTGATTATGCGTTACGCTGCCACCAAGCCCGAGTACGACTTCATTGCTCCGATTGACGGTTTCCGCCATCAGTTCTGGGTAATCAACGACGACAAGGATATGCAGACCATCACCGACGAGTTTGCCAAGATGCCGTCGATGTATATCGCTGACGGACACCATCGCTCGGCTGCTGCCGCATTGGTGGGTGCTGAAAAGCAGAAGCAGAACCCCAACCACAAGGGCGACGAGGAGTACAACTTCTTTATGGCTGTTTGTTTCCAGGCATCGCAGTTGACCATTTTGGATTACAACCGCGTGATGAAAGACCTGAACGGTCTGACCAGCGAGCAGTTCCTGGAAGCCCTGCGCAAGAACTTCGACGTGGAGGACAAGGGAACGGAAATCTACAAGCCCCAGCAGCTGCACGAGTTCTCGCTGTATCTGGACCAGCACTGGTTCTCGCTGAAGGCGAAGGAAGGCACTTACGACAACAGCGATCCCATCGGCGTGCTCGACGTGGACATCTCCAGCCGTCTGATTCTTGACGAGATTCTGAACATCGGCGACCTGCGTTCTTCGCAGCGTATCGACTTCGTGGGCGGTCTGCGTGGTCTGGGTGAACTGAAGCGCCGTGTAGACTCGGGCGAGATGCGCGCTGCCCTGGCACTGTATCCCGTATCGATGCAACAGATCATGGATATTGCCGACAGCGGAAAGATTATGCCGCCAAAGGCTACCTGGTTCGAGCCGAAACTGCGTAGCGGACTCGTTATTCATAAATTATCGTAATAACGTAATATCGCTATTTCGAGAGATGACCGACGAATACAAAACCATATCAGGCACTAGCGAGGGATATTACACCGAAAAGCGGAGCAAGTTCCTCGCTTTTGCCCATCATGTGGAGACCACTGACGAGGTAAAGGACATCGTGGCAGGCTATCGGAAGAAATACTACGATGCCCGCCACGTGTGCTATGCCTATATGTTGGGCGCTGAGCGGCTGGAGTTTCGAGCCAACGACGACGGAGAACCATCGTCGACAGCAGGCAAGCCCATTCTCGGGCAGATTAACAGCAACGAACTGACCAACATTCTGATTGTCGTGGTGCGCTACTATGGCGGTGTCAATCTGGGTACCAGCGGACTCATCGTCGCCTATCGGGAAGCAGCAGCCGATGCCCTCGCCCACGCTACCGTTGAGACTCGCCAGGTGGAGGAAATTGTGAAATATTCGTTTGCCTATCCGCAAATGAACGATGTGATGCGCATCGTCAAGGACATGAATCCACGCATCATCAGCCAGACGTTTGAAAACACTTGCGAAATCGTGCTGAGCATCCGTAAGAGCGAGGCAGAGCTGTTGTGCAGCAGACTGGCCAAGCTACTCTAACTCGATAATCGTCTCTTCGAACATGCCGTCGCGATTGATGATGTAGCGGCGGGAATTCACCAATTCGGGCTTACGCTCACGGTCGTGTGACTGATAATACATAATGAGCGTAATCTCGTATTTACTGGTAACATAATACTCCATAGCAGTCTGTCCGAAATCGTCCTCACGGTCTTCGTCTTTCTGTTCGTAGATACACAGCTGGTCGATGGGCTGATGGCGCGAATCCATCGTGTATAGATAAAGACGCGGAGTGATAGAGTCTACCATTTCAGCCACCATGAAAACCGGGCGGCGATAGGCTTTTGGAAGTGCCAAGGCTTTGAGATGGGCGCTGACAGGATATCCGAAATATTCATTGATAGTCATGGGTACGGAAACGAAATGCCCTATCTGCCACAGATCGCTACCTGCCGACTTGATGGGCAGGGTATGGATGGCCAACGTATCGAACCAGGCATCGACAGGATTGTCGTAAATACCCGCCTTTTGCTGGATATCCTTTACGGTCTCTGCCTTGCGAATGCTGTCGACCATCTCCATGTAATAGGCTGCATCGCGCTTGCGTTCGCCACAGGCAGAGAAACACACCAGCAGAACCAGCATCATGCCGAAAAATGGAAGATAAGAAGAGAGATTTCTATTCATAGAATCCATGATTTATCAGTTTTCGGAGCCAAAGTTACGAAAAAATATGGATTTTTGTATGATGTCATCAGTTTTTTTTGTACTTTTGCATCATTCTATGAAAGAACTATCGATTCTGATACCTACCTTCAACGATGCCTGCGACGCGTTGGTCACGGCATTGCATAGTCAAGCCGAGGCATTGGGCATCGACTACGAGATTATTGTGGCTGATGACGGTTCGAAGGACGATGCCGTTGTGGAAGGGAACAGGCGAATCAATGGTTTGTCGCATTGTAAGGTCATAGAACAACAGCAGAATATAGGGCGCGCAGCCATCAGGAATTTTCTGACGCAGCAGGCTCAGTACGAATGGCTGCTTTTCATTGACAGCGACATGGTGGTATGCAGGGAGGACTTTGTCAAGCGGTATGTGAGTCATGAAGGCCACGACATTGTGTATGGAGGGGTTGTCATAGGGGCAGTTGAAGAAGGGAACCTGCGGTCCGTCTATGAGAAGGCGGCAGAGAAGGAGCATACCTTGGAAAAGCGCCTGCAGAGTCCCTATCAGGACTTCCACACAGCTAATTTCATGATTAAAAGAGAGCTGATGTTACAGCATCCCTTTGACGAGCGCTTCCGCTATTATGGCTACGAAGATGTGCTGATGGGCAAAGCCATGAAACAGGCTGGTGTCGCCATCGACCATATTGACAATCCGCTGAGCTTTGAAGTCTTCGAGGATAACGAAGCCTTTGTAGCCAAGACGGAAGAAGGAATGCGCACGCTGTATACCTTCAGAGACGAGCTGAAGGGCTATTCGCGCCTACTGGACCGCATCGAGATGCTGCCTATGGGACTTGTCAGGCTGTGGCACCGGCTCTTCGGTCCTATAGAAAAAAGAAAACTGTTAGGCCCCCACCCGAGCCTAACAGTCTTCAACCTCTATAAAATCGGTTATTATGCTACCCTCCAGGGGCAGAACACCAGAGGCTAAGCACCTTTTTTACTTCATAATAACTTTCTTTCCGCTCTTGATATACACACCCTTCGTGGGACGATCAACACGCTGACCTTCGAGAGTATAATAAGAATCGTTCTGTCCAGCGGACTGGGCCTCAATGTTCTCGATCCCCGTGACAGACGGCGTCTTCACCAAGACATCGAGCACGATTCTGACGTCGTGGCCGAAGGCATCCTTCATGGTAACAATCAGGTATTCAGTATGATCAGCTACAGGTGCGGCATCGCTCTGGGTATTGCACTGAACATATTCAATCTTGTTGGTTGCAGTATTGATAGAAGGAACAAAGTACGGGTTCTTCAAACCTGAGCCGTCGGCCTTGGTATTGAGTTCGATGGTGTGGTTGGCGATGTCCAGGAAGTTTTTGTCAACCAGTCCGCGCAGCAAGACACTACTCGCTGTACCATTTCCGAAGAAGCCCGGATCGTAAGTATTCTTGGAAGCGATATCGTTGAAATCGCTAGTACGAGTCAGAGCCTCATGACTCCACATAAGCTTCGCCTGCTTGTTTGCATCGACCCATGCAAAGGTGTTGGCGTGGTGCCAGCAAGCATACTGGAACTGGAAGGTCTGCCCCTTGTCAACACGATAATCCTTTTTGAAGCATTCGACAGAGCCATTGGCCTTCAATTTGGTAGAAACGCCACGATAGAGGGCAGAAGTCTTTACCTCGTGCCAAGTCTTACCGTCAATGTAGCTGGCGTCAACATTCAGCATGTACTTCTGATTGGTGTCGTAGCCCACAGGATGTTCGTAGGACACTCCCTTGCCGTCGCCGTCAACGAGAGCTACATCTTCGTCGCCCTCACGCAGAGAGGTACCAAATACGAACTCGAAGCTTTTGTCCCACTCATCCTCAACATAGACACCAGTATTCATGCCGTTCTGTCCGTTTTTCGACAGGTTGTAGAAGATATTGGTCAGGTTCTTGAAGCCATTCGTGGCCTTGTCATCACTGGCATCGTAGCAAGCTTCCATCTCCGTCTTGGTCTGATGGTAAGCAAACCCGCGAGGATCGCCAGGAACGGTCCAGGGGCAATAAGGGAATGCGGTGGTGTATTCCTTATTGGGAATCATGTAGGCAATCACCTTGCCAGAACCATCCTCCACCTCCTGCTTCGGACGGAACACCAGCGTCGTTGCTTCGTCAGGCATCACCTTGGTCAGTCGGAAATGCCAATGGATGCGAGCTATACGGACAGCAGGAGTAAATTTCGTATCGTATTCATAACCTGTAAGTACGAACTCATAAGTCGCATCATCAACCAGATTCTCAATGTTCTGCGGAGTAATAGTCAGTGTTTTCCAGGTGTCTTTGAGGAAACCAGCAGGAAGTATAGCAGAACGACCAGAGAAAATAGTCTGAGCAGCAGGATCATCGCCATTCCAGTTGAAACGGAAGTAGTCAAGAGCCACATAACGAGCAACTCCTCCTACCACAACCTTTGGATTGTTCAGTGGGTTGATAGTCAGCTCATACTCGTAAGTATTCACCCACTTTTTGTCGGTGTCGAAGGCTGAAGAAGTAACGGTATTACCCTGAGCGGAAGCAACAACAACAGCAGGTTTCGGAGTTTCGTCTGAATCCGAACCGGTGCTCATTGCAAAAGCATTTGTCATAGTCATACTCATGAGTATGCTTAACACAGATGAGAAAATAAAATGTTTCATATCATCAAAATTTTAGGGTTTTAATTGTCTGCCTGTATTTGATATTTCTGTTTCCTCTCGCGCTTGGCCTTCTGGGGAGTGCCACTCACAGCGGTCGTGCTGCGAACTGTTTTCACACCACGATAGCCATTCCAACGTTCGTGGATCTTGCGTACATAATCAACCGTTTCGGAACCGCGCATGTAGCCGTGTTTCACCACAGGATCATTATAGTACTCCGCTTTACTGAGTCCCAAAACATAGGGCTCTACTTCGCGCCAATGCAGGGCGTTTTTACCATTCTTACGGGCCAGAGCCATAGCGTCGCGGATATGGAAATGTCCGCCATTATAGGCTGCCAACACAAATTTGGTACGTTCGGAACGATCGGGAATATCAGCAAAAGTACGATCCAACTCTCCCAGATACTTCGCTGCAGCAGCGATGTTTTGCTCTGGGTCGAAGATACTGCCACGAGGTAATCCCAAATGATCGGCGGTACCTGGCATAATCTGCATCAGGCCACAGGCTCCGGCCCACGAACGTGCCTGAGGGTCGAACGTGGATTCCTGATAACATTGTGCAGCCATCAGACGCCAATCCCAGCGGATGGTCGATGCGTAACGCTGGAAGAAACCATCGTAGTGAGAAATG
>Ga0310694_10000928_pt1 | contig 35735 bp, 25 predicted proteins | sample 174DNAGHGhighgp2_FD_203884 | JGI IMG/M metagenome (GOLD analysis project Ga0310694, IMG submission 203884) | Sheep rumen microbial communities from Palmerston North, Manawatu-Wanganui, New Zealand - 1742 DNA GHGhigh gp2 (v2) (version 2) | ecosystem: Host-associated > Mammals > Digestive system... | reverse complement strand
CTTGCCGCCGCGGGGCGCGCTCCGCCCGTCGCCAGCCATCGCCGCCATCGCGCTCAAGGCGCAACCTAACAGAAAAACGTGCCCTGCCTCAATGGGAATCTTTGTGAGTCAGGACATACAGTTCACCGTTCCTTGGGAACACGGCGGTAGCGGTAGTTGGAGAACGACGTGTTCTTGAAGAGCTTCCACACGGGCAGCACGTCGCCGTTGGGCTGGATGCGGTCACGCATCCGGGACATGTCCGTTGACTCGTCTAGCGGAGCGGAATAGACCTCATTCCCGTCGACGGATATTGACAGCTTTCCATCTGTGGTCTTCAATGAGAAGGCATGGGAGTCTTTGACCTGGAGATTTCCGGTGGAGACGTTGAGCATGGGGAACGATCCGATCTCAAGGGAGGCCTTGTCCGCATCCTTTTTTGCGTCTTCTTCGTTTTCCCGCGTGTACGCCTGCACAAAGTAGTGGTCGCCTTTCTCGTCCCGACAGAAACCGATGTACGGGAACGCCCACGAGGAATTTTCGGCGCAAAAACCGGAGAATACCCTTGCAAGTCCCCATCCGACGTTCCAGACCCGCTGCTTCGCGTCCCTCTTCTCGAAATGTACGGTCGCCTCTATCTCCACGCCGATTCCCGGAATCGGTGACTGGACGCGGTAGTAGCCCTTTCTGTCGCTGCGTATCCTTGCCCTGCCGTCCGGGTCGGTGCCGGTGATGCCCCACCAGTGGTTCGCCTCGCCGCCGGCCCTTGACGGCATGATGTCAATCCATCCGCCGACCTTTTCCTGCGCAAACCTGCGCTCGGCGAAGAACCGGCCGGACGCAAGGTACTTCTCCGCCGAACTCGGGTTCCTGATCTGCTCGAGTTCCGCGTACATCTTGAACGCCTCGTCGTGGCGACCTGCGGCGGCGGCCTCTTCGGCCTTCAGGAAATCCTCCGCCCGCGCGCTGTTGGAAAGCACCTCGAACACGTGCCGCAGATAGATGCCGTCAAGGGCGGGCGAATCCACCCTCCGAAGCCATTGCGCGGAGCGGTACTGGCGCAGGGGCGACCGGATGGATTTCCAGTAACGGCGCACGCTCGCCCAGTCGCCGCGCTGCATCGCAAGCGACATTCCCATGCCGCGGAACACGTCCGCCGACGGCATGAACTCCGTCTCAGGCGCGGCGGCGTATGCGTCGAACATCGCATAGAGGGCCTTTGCCATGTCGGGGGTGATGATCTTCTCCACCACACCCTTCTGCGTCATGCCGTCGGCCTCCGCCGTAAACAGCTTGTCCAAAGCGGTGGCGGCGCCCCTGTACGAGAACGTAGAACGGACGTCCACGTTGGTGGCACACTCCATCACGAAGTCGCGGAGGAACTCCGTGGAACCACCCCAGCGCGACGTCTGGAAATGCAGGCACCGCTCAATCGTCTCCGCGCTGCAGTCCAGCGAATTCGAGACGGACGTCATGGCCCATGAAAGCGAATCGCCGCCGACCGCACAGGAACGTCCGGCAAGACTGGAGAGCATCATCGCCGCGCGAGGCTCCTCCGGACGCAGCCTCACCGCCGCCAAGAGGTTCGACGCCGCGATTGCGTTGTTGTCGCCCCAGCCCTTCCAGCCCTCCTCCGTCACGCTGCTCGCCCATCCGGAACCGCGCGCGTCGAATGCCTTGTCCATGTAGTCCTGCGCCGTCTGGCACAGTGTCAGGTATTCGTCGCCAAACGCCTTCAATGCGCCTGGCGGCAAACGCTGGATATCGGCAAAGCGCTCAAGGATGCGCCGGTCGGCCGACTTGTAGATGCCGACGACCAGCCCAAACGCCTTTTCGTACTCCACCCGCGCATCCTCGAGCGGCTTCCTTGGCTCGTCCTTTTTCCTCTTGATGTGGTAGGCTGCGCTCTTGAAGGCATACGCGCGAAGCACGAATCCCAAGACCGGCTCGCGTTTGAAGTCGTGCTTTGCAACCGCGTCCCTGAACACCCCGTTCCCCTGCCAGTACTTGGGGTCTGCCTCCAGGCCGATGTAATGGACGATCGCGACGGCGGCGTCACGGCACTTCGCCCGCCAAAGGGCACTCGCCTCAGCGCACTCCGTTCCCGTAGGGAACTCGTCGCGGCCTGTCGCCAGATAACGTGCAAGGGCGCGGCGGACGTCCTTTACGCGCTTCGCGTCTTTCTCCGACATCCCGGCCGGTGGCACGAACGCATCTACGAAATGCCGCACGTAGAACGGCATGGCGACATTCGTCCAGTAGTCGGTCTCACGCTTCGCGTTATCCGGGCGCGGCAACCGGAACTTCGGGTGCATACGCGCCGCCTCCACCATCTTATCGCCGTCGTCATCGTCTGCGTCGTCGTCCTTGTCTTCCCTGCCGTCCTTGTCATCGTCCGCCTTCGCGCCGCTCGCCTTCTTCGCCTTGTCGGCGAGGTAGGCTTCCCGCATGGCCTTGAGTTGGTTGAAACGCTCTTCCTGTCCATCAATCAGCTCGGTCTTTTTCTTCTCCATGTGCGCTGGCACATTCATCGCGCGCGCTTCGGCCAACGCCTTCTCGTAAAGCGGTATGTACTTTCCGGCGACACGTTCGAACATAATCTCGCCAAGGAGATCGGACATATCCCTCTCGAGCCTGCGCCTCTCCTTCTTCGACAGTTTTCCGTCCGGCTTCGGGAACTTGGCCCTGACCTCTTCCATCGCGCCCTCCATCTCCTTCTGCATGTCGCCGTCGTAGCGGTTAAGGACGGCCTCGATGGGCTTTATATACTTCTCCACGTCCGGCACCTCGCGTATCGCTGCGGCAAGCGTTTCAAGGAACTTCTCTGGCCCTCCCCTCTCATAACCGAGTCCGGCGATCTTCTTGCCCTTGCCGTCAAGGACAAGCACGGTCGGGAATCCCTTGACTTCATACTTCTCCGTAATCCTCTCGTTGTTCTTCCTGCCATGCTTGGACAGAAGTTTCTTGTTCTGCGGATTGTCGATGTACACGAGTTCATACGTGTTTGTCGCCACCTTTCGGAACGCCTCGGTCGAAAGGACTTCCTTTTCAAGCGCCTTGCACCAGTGGCACCAGTCGCTTCCGCTGAACACCACGACGACATGCCGCCTGTTCCTCTTGGCACGCTTGAGCGTCGCGCCAAGATTGTCGGTGAAACCTTCTGGCGTAGATGTCGCCGCGCCGGGGCGGTCAGACGAGTCTTCGCCCGCCTTCGCGACGGTGATCTTCGTTCCGAGCCCTTGGATCAGTCCGTCGGCTACCACCTTGGCCTTGAAGGGATTGCCCTTGAAGAGCAGCGTGGCCTTCTTGGACGCCGTGTTGACAATTTTTGAACCGATGTAGTCGTCACAGGCAATGTCCTTTACGGTCAGCCGGTGTCCGTTGAGGTCAAGGACGGTTCCGCCGTTGAGGATGAGCGCTCCGCGATCCGACCAGTCCGCGTCCGCGTCGAGCCTGACATTGTTCGTACCCTTCCCCTGCGGGAAGTTCGCGGCGTTGAACGCCATCGCCGCCCCACCGTTCACGGAAACGGCGAAAGGCACGGGGCCGACGTTCCCGCCGTAGTCCTTGTTCGAGCCGTAGTTGCCGAAGGTGTCTCCCGCAATGATTGTGAAGCGGTGCCAGCCCTCCGTCACCTTCACGGTCGATTTCGCCTCGCCATTGTAGGAGTTGTTGTACAACACGTTCCTGTTGTCGATGTAGAGGGCGAAGTAGTCGTCGAACTTCTGACTGATGTTCCAGACGCCCGCCTTGTCCGCCGACACCTGGAACCAGCCGTCGAAGCGCAACTGCGAATGTTTCAGGTTCTCCCCCTGCCAACTTGAGTTGGAGCCGTTGAGGTTAGCGATGTCGCCCGCCCCCTGTGCGACGTAGCCGGGAAGCGATATGGACATCCACGAATTGTCGTTCATGCCTTTGCGGTCGGCGTCATACGAGATTCTGCCCCACTGCGTCGCGGGATGCGCAACCGGGCCGACCGCGTGGCCGCCGCCAAGCTTCACGGGTCCGGCGTCAAGCCTGTTCCCGACGGGATGGAATATCGTCTTGCTCACGGCATCGTAGACGCCCGCCACGCCGTTCTTCACGCATGGCCTGTAGTCGCGCACAAGCACGTAATTCGCCGCGTCCTCGCCTTTCGTCTGCCATATCCTGCAGTGGTAGAGACGCCCCAGGTGGTTATCCGTCGCCCGGTCACCCGAAGATTCCTTGCAATGGTCTGCAAAAAGATACATGGACACGCCGGTGTCGATAATCCCCTCCGTTCCGCCCCACGAGACGGAACCGGTCTCCACCACACCGTTCCATCTTGTGCATCGGCCAGAGATCGTTCCGTCTGGGGCGATTTCGGATTCCACAAGGAAGTTGCCGCCGTATGGAACGTAGGCGTAACTGTCCTCCTTGAATTTCGTTCCGTACTGGAACCTGACGGACTCCCTCCAGAAACCCAGCAGGTGAAAACGCTTTTCCGTCGCGTCTTTACGGAACGAACCGAGCAGGCACGGATAAGTGCCGCTGTTGGCGTTGCTGAACCCGATCTCCGCCTTGGTTCCGCACTTACCAGTGATGCCCGTATCAACGTAAAGCGCACCGTTCGGCTGTACCCACTCGACGAAGTAGTCGGGCGTATTCTCCGGCGTCGGCGCACCATACGACGGCGTGGACACCACCGCAAGCGCAAATCCAATCACGCCAAGTGCAACTATCATCTTCTTCATCGTTTCCTCCTTGTTTGCCATTCGGTCACTATCGGGTCATTCCCCGTATCAACTACCCCGCAAGACACCTTTCCCACGGGACGGAAAATATTATAACAGATTTTCGCGTTCTGTGATAGAATCTCGCCCATGCCTATGAAATGGTGGCGTAGATCACTTGTTCGACTTCGTGAAATTACACGTTGAACATAGCATTTGGCAATTGTCAGGCGTGGTATGCCCACCCTTTGACCAAGGCTTGATGTGGTCTGCGTTCATTTCGTCAATGTTGAACTTCTTGCCACACATCTTACACACGCCACCTTGCCTCGTGTAGGCTGCGAGTTTTTGGGCTTCCGTGAATGCGCGTATGGACAAACACCTCTCGCCCTCTCCAAGCACGTATGGAACGATGCCGCTCTTCTTCGTCACGTCATCGTCCATAAGAAGTTTGGCGATTTGTTTTTCAAGTGCCTTTGTGTCAAGAACCTTGCTCCCATACTTCTTGTAGAGTGTTCCCCAATCAACGCCCTTGAGGATTTTCAATCTGTCCTTGGTATGGACGAACGTTGCTTCAATCCAACCAATGATTGATTGAAAGTGATTCCACAGAACATTGGCGTTTGGGTCTTTGGCGTGGGTCGCCATATACTCTTCTATCGCGCCATCGGAAATCCACTTGATCGCAGTTTCAAGGTAGTCTTGCCTTTCCCTTGCGCCCATAAGATAATCGCCACCAATCTTCGCCGCTGGCGCACCCACCTTTGAGAACCACCTTTTCGCGTCTTGAACGAACGTGCCATGATAAACTGCGTTGCGCAATTCTTGGTTTGTGAGTTGTTCGCCTGCTATGTTGATCGTTCTAAACCAATCCAATTTTTCGCTATCCGACCCCTCGCAAAAATAGACCATCAAGGTGTAGTCAAGGAACTTCGCTTGCTCGTCATCTTCAAGGTTGTGGAAGTAGCGCATATTGAACGAGAACTCGTTGTCAAAGTATTGGGCGATTGATATGGTTCTTTGTTGTCCATCCATCACCTCAAACTTTCCATCGCCACACGAAACCCAATACATCACGTTGAGGGGGAAGCCCTTCATTATGGTGTCAATGACCGCGTTTCTTTGCTTCTCCTTGTAGATGAACTCCCTTTGATATGGAGGGCGAACGTCAAGGTTCCCATCGTATGCAACAACACCCTCGTCGCCACTATCCTTGTAGCCCTTTACAAGGTCTCGCACCTTGATTTCGTGAAGTTCAATCTTCATTGCTTCTCCACCTTTCTGCGAATGACAATTCTATCGTAGAGCCTAACCAACGCGCCACTCTTTTCAATGTAGAAAGTTGGCCCACCATCATTTCTTCCCAACCTTTCGCGTATGATGCTCATATCTGCCAAGTCCAAACTCATTCCAACAATCTCAAATTGGTCAGGATTGTACTTGTCCATAAAGGTGATTGGCACACCCATAAGACCATCATAATCACAAGGAATGTCCGCGGTCTTGGAAACTTCTATAGCATCGTAATTGACATACTTTGGATAATCGTTTGGGGCGTACTTTCTGAACAAAGGGATGGACTCGTGTCGTTCTTCATAATCCAAATTGGAGTACCAACGAACCCCTTTGACGCGAATGTATTTCTTCCCATTCTCGTCAATCCTACAACTCGATGCTTGTAGAGGATAGTCATCGGGCACTTGGAACTCCCTATCCCCTGAATGGATACTTGCCCCAAGCCAAAGTTTGTTGCCCATTATCAATGGGAATATCTCCTTGTATTTGATCGCATTTACATTGCCAATGATGATGAACTTCTTGTTGTGTTGAACCAAAAATGAAACGAACTCGCGAAACAAGGAGAATGGTGGATTGGTGACGACAATATCAGATTCTTCCAAAAGGGCAACGCATTCCTTGGAACGAAAGTCCCCATCACCCTCCAAATACTTCACCTCTATTTCTTCATCATCAACTTTCCTATTGTGGTTCTTGTCGCCCTCGTAGATTTGATAAACAGCCTTCTCGCATTCGTGTTGCGAAAACAAATCAACGTCCTGGTTCTTGTAGCAAGTGGCGATGACCTTCTTCAATCCCAACACCTCAAAGTTCAAGGTGAAGTAGCGAAAGAAGTTGGAGCATCTTGGATCGTCGCAATTACAAAGGACAGTCTTGCCCTTGAAGTGCTGCCTATAATGCTTCAACTCCAATTCAATGTCTTCAAGGCGAGTGTAGAACTCGTCCTTCTTCGCGGCCTTTGCCTTGTTCAAGTCTTTGTTCGCCATCTACAAATCCTCAACAAGAGATTACTTCACATTCACGCAAACGCCACCACCTTGAACCATCTGCTCGTTCAAGGTTAGGCATGTCATTAGGATTGATACAATTGGTGCGAAACGCATGAAATCTAGTATAACAGATTGAGGGCTAAAACGGAATAGAAAAAAGAAGCCGTTTAGCAAGGTTTAGCCACTGATCTAGTTGCAAAGCCATGTTTCCAGCTGCCCGGTGCGGAACACGATATTACGGTGCGGAACACGATATTACGGCGCGGAACGACCAATTCCGCACCGTGATATCGCGATTCATGGGGGATGCTCATTACGCCCAAGAGGGCGCTCGATGGCGCCCTAGGTGCATGAACCGCTTGGACTGGGGTGTCGATGGCGCTTGGACTGGAGTGTGCTTTCAACAAATAGTGCTACTTGTTGGAACAAATAGTACTACTTGTTGCAACAAATAGCCCTACTTGTTTCGACAAGTAGTACTATTTGTTGTTTCTACACTATAGTATGGCTGCTTCATGGTGGGGGTGTATGGGCGTAGGGGTGCCGCACCGGCTTCCATGCATAGCTCCCCGATACCTTATTCATAGTTAACCAAACGCTTATACATAAGCATCCTATTCCTTATGCATAGGCATTTGATTCCATAAGCATAAGGAAACACTAGCATATACTTGATTTAGCCACAAAGAACACAAAGATCACAAAGAAGTGATATTTTTATTGATTATAAAAGCCGTCCTTTCTGTACGGCAATTCACCCAATTGGTGAAAACTAAAAATAGAAGATAGGTCTGTATAATTCGCAATACGTACCCATCATAATAAACTTTGTGACCTTTGTGTTCTTTGTGGCTAAAAACCTACTCCCCAACTGCCGAATTTAGGATAATAGGATCCGTGTGCCAATGGTGCGAGAACACCACGCACAAGTGCGCATTGAGCAAATTGGCTCAGTATAACGTGCAATACATTATCAAACCAATGATGTCAACGAGCTGCGGTACTATCAAGCCACTAGTTGCGCATGACATACCCATTATTTTCGTCGGCCCGTGGAAGTTCGCCCGGTTCGAACAGAACGTCCTGTGGCGAGGTTGCCGAAGAAGCGACCCAGCAAGGTGAAGAACGAAACAATCACACTCCGCCAGGTGAGGCGGCGCGGACGTGCGCGCGGGCGCGGGTAGATACTCCAAGGTGAACGTGTCATGGCTTTAGTATATCACAATTTCGCCGTTAATGGGTCAGTGCAGTTTTCACCACCTTGCCACCACATACGTGGACGAATTATGATATACTAACGGCCGTGCTTTACGCATTGAGAAAACTGATTGCATTTGTGTTCCTCGGTGGTATGTTTTGGTTCGTATATCAGGACCTGGACAACCTTGACAAACCGTGGTTCATGCACACGCTTGGTCTCATCACGATCGCCTTTGCCTTTTTCTGGCTGCTGATTCCAATGATCGTCGTGAAACTGCGGATTCGCCGCCGTCTCAAGCAGAACAGGGAACGGTACGAGAAATGGCTTGCCGATGGCGGCGTTGCGTCGATTCGTCCGCGTCCGGCGCAGAAGGTTCGGCTTAATCCCATCGATCCCGATGAGCAGGCTTTTTTCCATGAGAAGGGTACGCTTTACATTGCCGCAGACGTGAAATCTGGTAGGGCGCGCTCGCCGAGCGCACCGTCTATAGGCAACATGGCCCCGCGTCCCGTGGGGTGTCCGAGCGACGTGGCGTTCCCCGGACACCGAAGCAATGGGTATGTGTGCCAGCGCACGCACTGCTATTTCACGAACCGGCGTGTTGCGTTTGCGGGGAAGGATCTCGACATCAGCATCCCCTTTGCAGATCTCAAGAAAGCCACTGTGAAACCAGGGGGCATGGTTTTTGAGGCGTCGGAAAACATGCGCTATGCCTTTACATTCCAGAATCCGCTTGTGGCCGCAGCCGTTCTTGAACGCGCCAGAACCTGAGCATTCTGATAATTGGAAACAACTCATTGAAACAACTTGCCTTTGGCGCGCGGGCGCGGGGCCTTGCGGCTGCTTCGCAGTTCGCGCTTCGCGCTCACCCAACCTGATCGCTTCGCGACAGGCGCATCAACTCGCCCGCGCCCATTTGCCGATCCTCAAACTACCGCAATTCTGAATGTTCAAGGTGCGCCCGCAGGATAATGTTGTTCTTGAAAGTTGTCATGGTTGTTTCCAAATACGTATGGGTGAAAAACGCAGATGCGCCCAGGATTTTGGTTCTTATCTGTAGATTCTTGAAAGCGCATGTGTAATGTGCTATACTTGTAGGGTTTTCAAACCACATAAAAAGGCTTTTCGTATGGTTTGCAAACCCTATTATGGAAGACAAGGTTTTTGAGTTGGATGGCGTCAGCCGGTCGTTCGGGGCACTGAAAGCCGTTGACAACCTCACGCTCTCGTTGGGGCGTGGTGAGGTGACGGGCTTTCTCGGCACGAACGGGGCAGGCAAGACAACAACCATCAAGATGTTGATCGGGCTTATTCGTCCGACATCCGGCATGGTGCGTCTGTTCGGCGGCGACCCGACAGTGGCCTCCGCTCGTGCGCGCATCGGCTACATGCCGGAGATAGCCTACTACTATCCCTATCTCAATGTGCGCGAACTGTTGTCGTTCTACGGCGGCGTGTGCGGTATGGACAAGCAAACCGTCAAGGCGCGCACGGACGAACTGTTGGAAGAGGTGGAGCTCGTGGAGGCGGCGAAGCGTCCACTCAAGACCTACTCCAAGGGCATGCTCCAGCGCGCCGGCATTGCGCAGGCGCTCCTGAATGATCCCGATCTGCTTATTCTCGACGAGCCGTTCACCGGACTCGACCCGCTCGCGCGCATTCATTTCCGCAATCTGCTGAAGAAGTTGCGCAACAAGGGCAAGTCGATCTTCTTCTCCTCGCATGAACTGGGCGAGACCGAGCTGCTGTGCGACAACGTGGCCATCATGAAGCAGGGGCGGTGCATTTACCATGGCCCCGTGGGGCGTCTTGCAGGCGACGGCGGCGGCAACCTTGAACGACTTTTCCTCGACGTCCTGGAGAAAGGGGGCGTGGCATGAAATGCTCAATTAGACGCATTGGCGCGCTCGTGAAGCTGTCCCTGCTCGAACTGTGGCGTCGTAACGACATGTTCGCGTTGCTGGTTCTTTCCCTCGTACTGCTCGTACCACTTTCGATGGCGCGTCCGTTCGGCGCATCCGGCGCGACGCGCTATTTCGACGAGGTGGCGCTTCTGCTCGTGTGGGGTTATTCGCTCTTCATCGCCCTGGGCATCGGGGGACGCCTCTTTACGAGCGAATTCGCTAACCGAACTGTCTATCCGCTTCTGGCGAAGCCCGTTTCGCGTGGGGAGCTGCTCGTGGGGAAGTATCTGGGAGCAGTGGCCGCCTCGTGGTCCGCGCTCGCGTTCTTCTATACCCTGTGGGCGGGTTCGTCCCTGTTGCGCGGGGGCGAGTGCCTAACTGTTTGTTTCTTCCAGGCGTTCATACTGCACGCGCTGTTCGCGGCACTTGCCGTGGCTGCGGCTGTGGCGGGGTCGTTCCTGCTCACGCCTTCTGCAAGCACGACCCTTTTTGCCATCCTCTTCCCGGCCATGTTCTTCTTTGGGCGACACCTTCCCGACTACGCCGAAAACGTCTCGGGCGTGTTGCGGTGGCTTGTGAAGACCTTCTATTGGGTTGCGCCGCATGTGGAGTTCTTCGACATGCGCCAGCGGCTCGTACACGGCTGGGGCGGCGTGGAAACGGGTGTTTTCTTGGCCGTGGTAGGCTACGGCGTGGTCTATTCGGTGGTGCTGCTGTTTCTCGCGCACTTCCTCTTTAAAAGGAAACGCCTGTGAAACGGCTGATCCCATACGGAACGCTTGCGGCGCTTCTGGTGCTTGTGTGGGTGCTGTCGCACGTCGCCCCCGCACAGATGCCACAGGCGATTGCGGGCGGAGATGTTCTATCGGTGTTGTTGGGCGACGCCAAGAAGGATATTTCGGGGGCAATGGTGCATGAGGCGGATAGCTACTTCCACGGCGGCGTGGACATGGACTGCCACCATCTGCACGACCATGAACACGACCATCACGACCATGAACATCATGCGGAAGAGGATCACGACAACGAAACGGAATCGTTCGATCCCTGGCGTTGGATCAACGCCCATGTCCGTGCGCCTGAGATTGACCGCCACCTTGATGGTGGTAAGGCCGTGGAGATGATGCCTTGGTTCTGGGTTGCGATCAAATCCGATCCCCACAACATAGAGGCGTGGAGTACGGCGTGGTATGCGGCCGCGCACCTTATGAAGGACGAGTCGTTGGCACTGCGGATTGCAACTGAAGGGCAGCGACTCAACCCGGAGTCATTGGAAATGGCCTGTGTGCTGGGACGTGCCTACCGTGCGGAGACCACGCGTAATCAGGTGAAGTCCGAGGCCATGTTCCATCGGGTACTTGAACTTGCCGAAGGTAAAAAGGAACTGGAAGAGGGGGATGAGCTTCCGCTTTTTAGTGCCTTGGGGTTTCTAGCCGATTCGGCGAAACACCGAAACGACACGCAGAAACTTACCGTTTTATTGAATACGGCACGTCGATTTGAACCTAATCACCCAACCACCCATGCCATTGAGCGCATGTTGGAAACAAGAAGATGAAGACAAAACCTCCGCTATTAGGCAAAATGGCAAATAGGTGAGGATTGGAGGGCGCAATAAAAACCTCCGCTATTTGCCAAAACCACAAATAGGTGAGGTTTTGGCTTGCCGTAGCAAGTGCATTATGGTATTATACGTGCGCAAGGAGCAGTGTAAACTATGAGATTTTATGGTCGAAATGGGCTTATTCGTCAATTGCAAGACCTCTGGGGCAAACGAGTTTCCTCGTTTGTGACATGCCGTGGTCGCCGCAGAATAGGCAAAAGTACGCTGATAGCCAGATTTGCCGCGCTCTCTGAGGCGAGATTTATTCGGATTGAGGGGATCAAACCCAATGCGACTACGACGGATGAAGAAGAACGTACCTATTTTGCCACCCAACTTGCAGAACAAACCGGCGCGGAGTCTAGCTGTCCTTCAAATTGGCTCAACGCCCTTATCCGTCTCTCAAAGGAGATTCGTGACGACCAGCGGACCGTTGTGCTTCTGGACGAAATATCTTGGATGGCGCATTTTGACCGAATGTTTTCTGGGACGCTGAAGATTGCCTGGGACAACTATCTCAAACCCCACGACAATTTGATCTTTGTTGTGTGCGGCAGCGTTTCTTCTTGGATAAAAGAAGAGATTATTGACAATCGAGCCTTTTATGGACGCCGTTCCGCCGATCTCGTCGTGACGGAACTCCCTCTTTGCGAATGTGCGAAATTCTGGGGCGAGGCATCAGGTCACGTGACGACGAAAGAGATATTGGACGTACTTTCCGTGACGGGTGGCGTGCCACGCTATCTTGAAGAGGTCAATCCTTCGCTCTCCGCCAGCGAAAACCTGCGGCGCATGTGTTTCCTTCCAAATGCTCCGCTCAGGGTTGACTTTGACGAGATGTTCACAGATGTCGTAACAAGACAACAGCGTTTGTGTGCGAAGATTCTTCGATGTCTGGTCAATGGCGCGCACACGATTACTGAAATCGCATCTGACGTCAACGTGGAGAAAGGCGGAGATATTTCCAAGGCACTGTCGCAGTTGGTCGAATGCGGGATGGTGTCGTCTGATACTGGTAAGAACCCAGAGACGGGTGCCTTGATTCGGGAGAAAAGGTACCGCTTGCGCGACAACTACTCGCGTTTCTACTTAAAATACATCGAACCGAATAAAGACACGATTGATTCCGGCGGATACGTTTTCACCGGCCTTGACCAGTTTGCGGGATGGGATGCCATCATGGGATTACAGTTTGAGAACCTTATCGTGAACAACTACCGAGACATCCTTGCTCCATTGCACCTTGAGAATATCATAGTCAATTCAGCCGCACCTTTTATTCAGAAGGCTACAAGGTCGAAAGGAAAGGGGGTCCAGATTGACTTGCTTGTACAGACCAATATGTCGATATGCATCGTTGAAATAAAGCGACGGGCGCATATAGGTCGTGAAATCATAGAAGAAGTAAAGGAGAAATGCCGTCGCCTTCGTCACCAAACTGGAGTTTCTGTTAGAACGGCCCTCGTTTTTGACGGCGAACTTGTCCGTTCGGTAGAAGCCGACGGTTTCTTTGATGCAATCGTGCCAATTCGCTCCCTGCTCAAGCTCCCCTAACCACGAATCACGAACCACGATCCCAGCTCGCCTTGGGCGGAGCCTTGTCGCGCCATTCCTGAAGCGAGATCATGCTACCGGCCTTTGCATTACCAGCTAAGTACGCCTCGGAAACATACTCCCGCTTTTCCTTCATCTGGGCTAGGAGGCTGCGTATCTCGACTGCGGCATCATAGCACATATCTAGAACCTGGGTTTTCAAGTCTGGGTCGGTTTCGGGCATTTTCAGCAGTTCAATGCTAGTCAAAAGCACCTGGGCGGGCTGACCCAAGGCGTGGCAGAACCCCGCAAGGGACTCCATCACGACCTTGGATCGCTCGACCTGCACTTCGGCCAAGGCGAGTCGCTTGGCGATGTCGGTTATTGGCTCTTCATCCATATCAAAGTAGTTACAGCATATTCCGTACCAGAGACTTATTGACGCATGGCACGGATTATGCTATTATTTATCGCAGATGAAATTGCAACTTACAAAGACGAAGACGGTGGAGATAGACTTTTCGCGCCTCGGCGGCGGACGAAAAGCCTTGTCCGACGTCACTGGCGTCGTGTTGAACGACGGCGATGCACGTGGGTGCCCCGCCGTGCGTCTCGTCCACAAGAAGAATGGTTGGCACGTTGTCGCGGCAGGTTTCGTGCCTGCGCCGCTGGAACCGTTGCCGGATTCATGGGATGAGGCGAACAAGGCGCAGATCGCATGGTCCCTGCCTCAGGCGTTTCAGGCACCAAGTGCGGCGTTGGCCGTCAATTCGTCGCATGCGTTCACAAGGCAGACCACGCCTGACGCACTAACTGCGGATCTCGTACAGACCGCGCCTAAAGTCTCATCAACTCCCCCGCCTCGCAAGTTGGGCGTTCGCCGTCTTGAGAAAAAGCCGGTCGCGCCTACGCCTACGTCCGCGCCGTCTGACGCAACTGGTGACAAGGCCGTGGACGTCAAACCAGGCATCCCCGCCAGTTCCGACGGCGTACGTTTCGTGATGCAGCCGCTTGTGGAGAATCCGTTCGTGGTTCAAGCCGGCCTGCCGGAGTACCAGGTCGCATGGCTGGCTCATCTGTTGCCGGAGGGACGGCGTCCCACGGCGGCGTCAATCCAGACCATGCCGTCCGCGCTTCTCGCCTCGCTTTGCGAACAACCCGAGTTCGTTGCGGCGGGTGGCACGGCGTTTGCGATTTACGTGATGCGCAATGCCGTCTATCTCGCAGGGTACAAGGACGGAAGGCTGATCCTTTTCAGGTCGTGTCCCGGCGTGGCCGGTTGGGAGATGCTGCGCGAGGGCGTGAAGCTGCGTCTAGGCCTCGACGAGGAAATGGTGGACGAAATCCTCGACGACGCGCTCATCGACCCCCGCAGCGCGATGGAGCCGTTCGTGCGTCCCGTGCTGCAGCAACTGGAGATTTCGCTCGACTACCTGCGCAGCCGCCACAACCTGCACATTGACAAGGTCTTCATAATGGGCATGCCGTCAGGTGCACGCTACTGGAGCCAGATGTCCGAGGAGGCGTTGGGCATCCCGCTCGTCTCTCCGTCCGTGTTCAAGGGACTTTCCTTGCCTGCTAAAGACGAGGAACTCGCCGCGCTCACGCCGTCGAAGTCGCAGGTGTTCCTTGCAGCGCTCGGCGCCGCTCGCGCCGCAATGGAGGACAATGCATGACAGCGCAGAAACTCCAGTTGAATTTGCTTCGCGACAGCGAACGTCAGTCGTCGTCGCCCGTGCGGTTGCGCGTGATGCTTCCGATTTTGGCGGCGCTCGCGTGCCTCGGATGCCTCGTGTGGTGGGGCGTAGTGGCGGGGCAGCTGATTCTCGCGAAGACGCAGGTGTCGTCGCTGCGCAATGACCTTGACGCGAAGAAGAACGAGCATTCCGGCATCCTCAAGCAGATGGGAAACGCCCGCGAAATGCAGGCCGAGCTTGACCAGCTCAAGATGTACGCCGGCGGACGCCGGACATACGGATCGCTGTTCAAGGAACTTGCGAACGTCGTGCCGGAGGGCGTACAGCTGATGTCGCTGGAGATTCCAGAACCAGCCGTCCAGCAGTTGCTGCCGCCCGGGGCGAAGCCGGGTCCGAAGGTAAAACCCCTGCTGGGTCCGACCGACACGGTGGAGCGCGTCACAATGCGCATCGTCGGGCGCACTCCACGCGAGACTCCCGTGGAGCAGCTGATGAAGTCGCTGGCGGAGCCCGCTTTCACGAACTCACTCATCGTGGCGAAGGACGCGCCTGGCGACCAGATGAGCCCGCGCGTGCGCTCGTTCCAGCAGGATGCCACGCCTGACGAACACGGGCTGCGCCTGCTTTCATTCGACGTGGAATACCGTTGCGTGGAGAGGAGGTTCGAGAAATGAGCGAACACGTCCTTCAAGACCCGTCCGCACCGATGAAGCGCGCGTTGTTCCAGGCGCTGGCGATCGGCGCCGTGGCCGTGGTCATCTACATGTTCTGCGTGCAGCCTTCACAGTCTGCGCTTGTGAAGGCCCAGAGCGATCTCTCTGGCATGCAGGCCCAGCAGAGCGCCATGGTGCGCGACCTGAAGGGCGCTGAACAGGTGAAGAGCCGCCTTGATGCAATTGAGTCCGAACGCAAGGTGTACCTTTCCGCGCTTCTCGAACCTATGCTCGGATCGTACGCCATGCGCGCAAAGTCGCTGCTTGATCCGTTGGCGTCCGACGTGGGGTTGAAGATATCCGACTACGCGGAGATGCCAGTGCGGCTGCTGCCTCTTCCTAAGCCGCAGGCCACCCAGCTTTATGCGCGCAAGCCGATACGTCTCACCTGTACGGGATCGTACGCCAGGATAATCTCGTTCCTGATGCGCGTCGAAAAGAAGCTTCCGCTTGTCTCGCTTGAGGCCTTTTCCCTCAAGACGCAGAAGGAGCCCGACGAACAGTCTGCCACGTTCGTGTTCGAGTGGCCGGTTAGGGGCGTCAACACCGCCGCCGCCGCGAAAGGGGGCGCGAAGAAATGAAACGCCTCATGATCATTGTTGCCGCCGTTGCCGTCATGTCCGCGTTCGGTGAAACGCCCGCCGCCGAGCCGTATGGTGGGGCGAGGCGTTCCGCCGAGCCGACTGAGGAGGGCGTGCGCAATCCGTTCTGGCCGATTGGCTACGAGGGGACGCGCGAGACGATTTCCCCTGAAGTGCTCAAGCGTCCGAAACCAGCCGTCTCCGATCCCTCCAAACTCCCTCCACCCATTACCGCCGCAGAGAAGGCGTCGCGCGAGGCCGCAAAGGTTGCAGCCGAAAAGGCGGCTAAGGAGAAAGCTGAGAAGGAAGCGAAGGAAAAGGCCGAGAAAGAAGCCGCCGAACGCGCGGAAGCGGAGCGCAAGAAGCGCGAGATCACGTCCGCGCATTGGTCTGCAGCGCGTGCCACGCTGAAGTTTGGCGGACGCGTGAAGCTGCGCGAGGACGACGCAATCCAGAGCACCAGCGTCGTCATCAACGGCAAGGTCTATTCGGACGGCGACTACATTTCCATAACCCACGATTCGCGGCGGTTCACGTGGCGTGTCGAGGGATTGACTGATCACGGTACGTTGAAGCTCGTTCGCGTTCGTGCGAAGTACATTGAAAAGCCCGGCGACGCCGGCAAGCAACCCAACAAAGGAGCGAAGAAATGAAACTCAAACTCGAAACCTTGATTGCGTTCGCCGCGTTGTGCGGCACGACTCTCGCAGAAGGGCCCGCGCAGGGAGGGTCGCGCTCCGTCGCGACCGCACCCGCGCCAGCCGCCGCAGAGACGGTTGAGACCGACGAGATCGACCTTGACAAATTCGACGACTCCGCCGATGCCGCGCGCAAGGTGCCAAAGGTGAAGATGTCGCCGCCCTCCGCCGTGACAAACGCCGTTGCTGCGACCGCGCCCACGACAAACGCCGTTGCTGCGACCGCGCAGGGAGGGTCGCGCTCCGTCGCGACCGCCCCCGCGACCGCACCCACTGAAGCGTCGCCGGAGCCGGTTCCGGAAATGGCGGTTTCAACGGGACTCGTGGACATCGACTGCGACGACGCGACGCTCGCGGACATCCTGCGCCAGTTCCGTAAGACGACCGGGGCAAACATCATATCAGCGGATTCCTCAAACCTCCAGCAGCGCGTGTCCGTTTCGCTCCGGCACGTTCCGTGGTTGAGCGCACTTCAGGCCATACTCAACACGAAGAAGTTCCGTCTCGAGCCACGCGGCGAAATCTACTTCGTGAGCGAGGACAAACAGCTCGAACCCATCTTCACTCGCACGTTCATGCTGAACCACGCCTCGGCGAAGGAGCTTGCCGAGCTCTTCAACAGCACCCTTGGCGGCGGGCGCGATCCCAAGACCGGCAAACAGAGCGGCAAGCAAATCGCAACGGCTTTTGAAGGTGCCAACGTGGTGGTGGTTACGGCGTCTGAGAAGGTGCTGGCCGATTGCGAGCAGATCATAAAGTCAGTTGACAGGGCCATTCCGCAAATCTACATCGAGGCACGCTTCATCGAGGTGTCGAACGAGGCGATGCACAAGCTCGGCGTTCAGTGGAACCAGCTTGAAAGCTGGGGTGCGTCCGTAAAGAACGTGGGGGCCTCCATGGGGTATGCCAACGGACGCACGGCAAAGTACAACAACGGCCACACCGATGTCTATTACACCCCGAAGAACATGGTGCAGACCGGTTACAGCGAAACATACACCGACATGTCAACGGGCAAGAGCGCGTTTAACTACAGCGAAGACGGGAAAAACGTTTTCTACACGCCTAAAGACTATGTCAAGACCGGCGAAAGCCCCACCTTCACCGATCTCTCCGATGGAAGCTCGGCGCTGAATTACAGGGCAAAGGACTACCTGAAACCAACCGAACTTCCAGATGAAATGGCTTGGCGAAATTTCCGCACGTTCACCGGACAGCTTTCCGCTGACGATTTTAAATTGGCCATGAGCGCTTTCGAGCAGATACAGGACGCCAAGATATTCTCCAATCCGAAGATCATCGTCTCAAACGGCAAGGAAGCGCGTGTTGACATGACCACGAAGTTCCCCAACGTCCGTGTGCAGGCCACGCGCAACACGTCGAACGGGTCTGACTCGCTCGACATCTCCACGCAACTTGAGGCGATTCCGGGCGAGGACAAACTCATGTTCGCGAAGGAGGTTTTCTTCAGCTGGGGCATCACACTTTCCGTAAGGCCCCGCATCTCGCCAAACGGCCTCATCAGCGTGGAGATCATCCCCACGATAAGCCAGCTTGATACCGACGTAACCCCCACGGGCTTCTATCAGGTGAGCGGTGGCGACTCATCCGCCTACTCGTCCTATCCAATTATCCAGATCAAGCGCTTGACGACGGACTTCACGATGAAGGACGGTGCAACGGCGGTCATAGGCGGCCTTTCGCGGACAACTGAGGGCGATATTGATTCAGGGATCCCCTACCTGCGCAAGATTCCGTGGATTGGTCCGAAGCTGTTCGGGTGGAAGAGCCGCGGCAAGGTGCAGAAGGAAATCATCGTGTTCGTTACGCTTGGCATGGCCGATCCCTCTGACCTGCCGACGGACGTTGGCCTGCCGAAGAACGCGATTGTGGGTCGCGAATACGTCGCGGGGCGCAAGGCGGAACCTGGCGACAGAAAGGGCGGATTTGCGGACGTAATGTCACTTGACATGCGCTCCATTGAGGAAAAGCAAGCCGAAGAGCGGAAAACCGGCGACCAAAAAACGGAAGAGAATCAGGCACAGGGCACCGGTACTAGCTCTGGTACAGGCTCCGGCACAGTTACGATTACTCCCGTTCAAACCACAAACCAATAACCACGAACCACGACATGACCGACTTTTATATAGACATTCTACAGAAATGTCCCGTTCTGCTGGGGATGACGGAGAATTCGCCTGAAGGCGTATTCTCCGCGCTGTTCGATGCTCTTGTGGCGGATGGCTGCCTTTCGGCTGATTTACGAGAGGTTGCGAGGGCTGCAGTCAATGCCCGCGAAGCCATAGGCTGCACTGCGCTTGCGAACGGCATCGCCATTCCGCACGGCTATCTCGAAGAGGTGCAGTCGCCAATCGTTGCGGTAGGCATCCATTCTCAGGGCGTGGATTGCAATTCTATTGACGGAGAGCCGTCACGTATATTCGTCTTGATTCTGAACCATCCGGGCTCCCGTGACCACGTCCGTTTCCTTGCGGCCGTAAATCGCCGCCTGATAATCCCCGAGGTACGCACCGCGTTACTGCTGGCTAAGTCCCGCGACGAGGTATTGCACCTCCTTGCAGGGTGAAGTGAGAAGTGGAAGTCTGCAAGGCGTATCGCCTCGGAGGAAAAACCAAGTACGAGTCGGACTTCGGTATCGTCCTCGTAGTAACGACGTTACCTGCCTGCCAATTTACATGACACCGCTATTGTAGCAATTCGTGTACCGTTTCGTCGTGGCATTTGTAAGGTTTTAGCTGTGGCATTTGTAGGGGCTTGATCTTGTTGTTGTACGCTTGCTGTTTTCCCCGCTCCGCCGCATGGTGGGGCGTTGGGTGGGGCGAGCCCTCTGGGCGGCCGTGACGGCACTACTGTTCGCCGGCGGCCTTGCGCGAGAAGCCCTCGCGGACAATCTGCGTGGACGTCTTCGCCCTGCGGTATCCGTCGTACAGGCCAGCCATATTCTCCGCCAGCAGTTTCACGCGGATGTTGGACCCTCCACGGTGGTAGGTGCGGGCGTCGGCAAAATGCCACAGCGCAAGGCCAGACAGCTCCGGATCGGCGAAGATGCGGTCGATGACGTCCTTGTCGTAATGGTACTGGAACTCCTCGGTGCCCTGTCCTGCCGCCGGGTCATGGTGGCCGTAGATGGCGACAGTTCCCATCTCCGAGGCGATGATTGGCTTTTCGGGATAGAGCTTGCGGTAACGCCTGACGATCTTCGTCACCGTTTCGTCTATGAGGTGCTTCTGGTTTTCGAGGGTGCCGGCGTCGGACCCGATCCACCCGGGATAGGTGTTGAACGACACAAGGTCGGTGTTCGCGTTCGAGATGTCGCTGTCGTTATGGTTGCAGGCGAACGTCACGAGACGACCCGAGTCCTGCGACCTGATCGCCTCGATGAGCGCGTCGTTCAGCTTCTTCCCGGCCTTCGTCTGCGAGTGGTTCTCGTTCTGGAACGCGAAGATGATCACGGACGGGTGGTTTAAGCTCGCACGCACCATCTCGCGCGTCTGCTCCACCTGCAGGCGGAAATACTCGCCGTCGGACATCTGCCTGGGATTGTTGCCCCAGCCGAGCGACTCCTCCCAGACGAGCACCCCCATCTCGTCGCAGTAGTCGAGGAAGCGCTGGCTCTGCTGGTAGTGGCTGCCGCGGAAGAAGTTGCCGTTCAGGGATTTCAGGAGCTGGATGTCCTGGGCCATCAGCGCCTCCGGCGTGGCCGCGCCGAACTGCGGATGGGCTTCGTGCCTGTTCACCCCCTTGAGGAACAACACCCCTCCGTTCAGCCACAGCCGCTTCTTCTCGGTCTTGATCTCGCGGATGCCGAACCGGGCGGACACGTCGCCGTCCAACGACACGGTATGGAGATTCGGCGACTTGGGCGACCAGAGCTTGAAGTACGGGACCTTCACCGTCGTTCGGCCATACTTGAACACGGCCCCGACCTCGTTCTTGCCGTCGAAGAGAAGTTTCCCCTCGAAGTCGCGCTTCCTGAAGTTCACCGCCTCGATCTCCACGGTGCCTGTCTTGTAGTCGCGGGTCCGCACGAAGAACTTGCGGTTGTCCAGCGAAAGCGACACACCGTGGAAGAACCCGCCGTAGAGGTAGAATACGCATCACAGGAAACGTCCGTATTCGGCGCGAGCTGCGTCGGTCCAATCGGGCCCCATGAGCGCGTTCGCCTCGGGGATGTTCGTGCAGCACATCGTCACAGGGTCAAACGTGAGGCGGCGGCCGGGGAAGCGCGTGGCGATCATGCCCATGAAGCCCATGATCGTGAACTTGCCACCCATCTCGAACGGCGTGTTCGCAGGACGCTTCTGCTGGACGGCCTGGAGGAACTCGGCCCAGTGGTCTTTGTAGCGCGGGTACTTCTTTGGCGGCAAATGCGGCTTGATGGCCTTCATGTGCGAATGGGGGATAATGCGCAGGCCGGAGGCGCCCGTCGCGCCGAACATCAGCGTCTCCTTCTCGCACACGAGGTAACCGCCGCACCAGCGCGACTTCACCGTGTCGAACGGCAGCTCGGGCTCGTAGGCGGCAGGACGCGGCGCGCGACGCATGCATTCGTACCAGTGGTAGATGAACGGTCCCCGGTTCCCCTTCGCGGGGAACTCGAACTTGTAGTGCGCCGCGTGCGGGAACGTGAACGGCGTCTTCTTCGGGTCGAAGCCGCGTTCGTCGTCCATCGTCACGGCCGTGGGCATGTCGAGGTCGAGCGCGGTGGCGACGGGTCCGATCAGGTGGCAGCTCCAGTCGCCAAGGCAGCCCTCGCCGTACATCGCCCACGAGCGCCAGCGGCCCCTCGGCACGAGTCCCTTGATGTACGGACGGCGCTTCACGGGTCCCTGCCACAATTCCCAGTCCAGGCCCTTGGGCGGTTCTGCCGGTTGGTTGGCCCATTCCGGCGGCTCCATGTAGTAGCCGTTCGGTCCGCAGCAGTAGATGTGCGCCTCCAGGGCCTTGCCGAAGATTCCGCTCTCCATCCACTCGCGCAGAAGCGGCGTGCCGGGTTCGGAGTTGCCGTGGTGGCTCACCTGCGTGATGATCTTCTTCTCGCGCGCGAGGCGCATCATCGCAAGCGTCTCGTCGATCGTGTGGGCGAGCGGCTTCGCGCAATAGACGGGCACGTTGTACTTGCTCGCCTCGAAGAACGCGACGGCGTGCGAATGGTCGGGCGTCATGATCGAGACGGCGTCGTACCGCCCCGCGCACTCGGCGAGCATCTTCCGGTAGTCGGCGTAGATCTTCGCCTGCGGCTGTTCCTTGCGCACCCATTCGAGGTTGGGAGCATAGACATCGGCCGCGCATGAAATCTCGCAGAGGCCCGAACGCAGGAAACTGTGCAGGTCGGTGTGTCCGCGTCCGCCCGTGCCGATCGCCGCGATGCGCACCTTCGGCAAGGCCACGCCGGCGAGAACCGATCCCGTTCCCATGGCGGCCGCGCCGCCAACGATGAATTCTCTTCTTGTCGCGTTCATTGAGTTTTTCATTCCTCTCTATTTTCAATTCTTCTTCTATTTATGCATGCAACCATGCCTCGTTTCGTGACTTATTATACGCCATTCCCACATGCAAGTCAAGGCACAAGGCATCCGAAAAATGATTGACGAAACGCATGCAGTTGGATATACTTCATACTATGAATTTTCGCCATCTTTCCATATTCGGCCTCGTAGCCATCCTCGTCGCCGCGCAACTCTGCGCAGCGCCGGCAAAGAAGCCCAAGGCCTCTAAGGACGCGGAGGATTCGCACATCGCGCCGCACGAACGCGGCCAGCCGTCGAGACGGCGCACCACTGCAAAGGACTTCGCGCCCGTGCGCACGGTCCCCGTGAAGCGCGGGGAGTTCCAGATCGACCTGGTGATAATAGCGTTCCCAGACTGCATGATGCCCGAATCGGCGGAAGCAGTCCGTGCGGCCCTCACGTCGTACAAGGGTTCCTACACCATCGCCGACTACTACAAGGAATACTCGCAGGGCATCGCGTGGCCGGTACTCGCGGCGTACCCCGCGATCTACATGGCGCCGCACCCGTACGGTTATTATTGCCGGCACGACACGTTCAAGAACCTCATCGGCTTCAAGGGCGGCGGCGGCGCCCGCGCCGCGAAGCTCCGCGAGGACGCGCTGCGCTTCGTGCAGTCAAAGGGCGGGATGAAGAAGAAAGGCGACTACACGTGCTACGTTTACTGCAATAGGCTGAACCGCGATCCAGACGTGCTGGAGAAAGTGGTGCGTCCGCTGTACCCGCCCAAGCCGTCCCCAGAACGCCTTGCGGAAGGCGCGGAGGACAAACTCCGCAAATACAAGCCGAAAGTCCCATGGCGCGATCCGCTGTGGCCGAACTCGCTCCCGCAGGTGATGTATCCGGGTGGAGCGCTTGTGCATGAGATCGGCCACCTCCTCGGCGCACCCGACTTCTACCATGCGTCCGAGGAGCACGACGGCATGCCCGGATCCCCGTCGCTGCCGTGGTCGTACGGCCCCACCGGCCCGGCGTACTGTCGCTTCATCTACAACGCATTCGTGCCTGCCGAGGCGTATCCGAAAATCACGAAGCCAGGCGAATACACGCTTGCTCCGCGTTCCGCGAAGTTCCCGTTTAGGGGGAATGAAGGGCTGCCGCCACTTGGATTGCTCGTGCCTTCATCTCATCCGAACTACATCTTCTGCATCGAATACTGCCACGGCGACAACGACCTCGTTGGGAACCCGTCTGCGGAAGGACTTCTCGTCCACGCCATCAACGTCACAATGACCTCGCCTATGATGGGACCGCCCGACCTCTGCTACACCTACCGTTCCAACGACCCCGACCACAAAGCCGTCGGCGAGGGCACCACCTACCTCAACCCCGGCGACACCTTCGACGACAAGAGCGACCCCGCCGCGACACTTCCCAACCTACTCCCCGCAGGCATCGCGATCACGGACATCCGCACCAGCGGCAGCGGCACCTGCACGTTCAAGCTAGATTTCCCGCCAGTCAAGTTGACGCAGCAGGAACTCGACTTCTCCCTTCTGCCGCAAACGGAGATGGTCGATCTCTCAGACCCGCTTCCAACTTCCTTCAGGGCCTCGATGAACGTGCGCTACCGCGGCGAACCGCTGCTGACCGAATACGGTTTCTGCTACGGACTCAAGAAAGACCCCACGGAGAAGACGGGGATACTCTTCCCTCTCCACCACCGCGACAGATACGACGCGCGCATCATCGACCTCAAGCCTGGAGCAATGTACTACGTCCGCGCCTACGCCCGTAACGCGAACGGCATCCGCTACAGCCGTAACCAGAAGGGAATGATCATGCCGCCGGACGAACCAGGCCGCTCGTTCACCGCCACGCTCTTCGGCCCCTCCGACCACCTTCTCTCGAACTGGTACTTCCAGAAATGGCACTTCGGCACGAACCGCGACAACATCGTCAACTCGGCCAACCCGATATTCGCGTTCATGGCACTTGCTAACTACTACCGTGAGATGCCGGGACCTCTGACGAAAACAAAGACGAAAGCGAAAAGCGGCGATGCGCTCGACCTGACATTGGTCCACTCCAACCCATCCGAATCGCGCCCGAAGTTCCGCATGACCGAGACGGAGAAGCTGTACCGCGCCGTCAAACACCTGCTGTCCGAGGCGGGCCTTGCGCAGAGCGACTTCATAATGGCGAAGGAGGAGACCGGAAAGAAAAAAAGAACTCCGCGTACATCCTCCTCCGCAAAGCCCGGACCGTTCGGCGACCTCGCCCCGTGGGTGAGGAAATGCGCCGCCGCTCTCGGGGTGAAGACGCCCGAGACGACATTCTTCGTGTGCAAGGAGCCGGAGGACATCAAACGCTTCGCCCCGGAAATCCGCCGCTGGATACTGAAGTCGCAGCCCGTCCTCGTCGTGCGCGAAAACCTCCCCATAAGCGACGAAGTGTCCGAACGCTGGCCACTCGACATCGCGATCATAGACGGCCTATACGACGAAGAGTCGTTTCACGTGGTGTTCCCTGGCGGGAAAGACCGCGGCACACGCGGCAGCGACTATATGCGGCTCGAGGAAATCCTCCACCGCACAACGAAATCCGTAGTAATGTTCTACCGACCAGGAGTCAACAAATGAAAATGAAACAAATGAAGATGAAATATACATTCGCGGGCGCAGCCATTGCCGCCTCGCTCGTCTGCGCAGGAAAACCGGTAAGCGTCCACGACGCCATCGCAAAGATGCGCGTCGTGCAGGGGAAGTACCCATACACGGAAGTGAACGACCGCGCGATGAACGGCATCATCGCCGCCGACCGCGCAATCGACGCGGCGTGGGTGGAGGCGGCAAAGGACCCCGCCGCGTTCAAGGCGCGCCAGGAACGCGTGCGCCAGGCGTGGCTCGACTCCATCGGCGGCTTCCCGGAGCGCTGCGACCTTGACGTGAAGACGACCGGCGTCATCCAACGCGACGGCTACCGCATCGAGAAGACCCTCTTCCAGTCGCGTCCCGGACACCACGTCACCGCCACGCTGTTCGTGCCGACGGATCCCCGCTTCAAGGCACCGTACCCCGCCGTGCTCGTGCCGTGCGGACACACCTACAACGGGAAAATGTCCGAAGACTACCAGCGCCCGGGCGCGATCGGCGCGAAACTCGGCTTCATCGTGATGGTGTACGACCCAATCGACCAGGGGGAGCGTCCGCAGAACCGCAAGAACCGCAAGCCGATGGTCTGCCACGGACACAACCGCACCGGACACCGCGCCGCGCTCATTGGCTGGAACACGGCGCAGTTCCGCATCTGGGACGGCATCCGCGCGCTCGACGTGCTGTGCACCCGGCCCGACGTGGATGCAAAACGCCTCGCCGTGACCGGACACTCCGGCGGCGGCACGGATTCGAGCTACATCATGGCGATGGACAAGCGCATCGCCGCGGCCGCGCCCTCCGGTTTCATCGCCTCGATCCGCGGCACGAACTGGGACCTCGGCGCGAGCGACGCCGAGCAGCAGTTCTACGGACAGCTCAAATACGGCATGAACCACCTCGCGCTCTTCATGCTCGCCGCCGACCGCTGCGCCGCGCTCCACCTCGCCACGCACGCCGACTTCTTCCCGTTCATTGGCGTGTACGAGACCGCCGAATACGCTGCGAAGGCGTTCAAGTCGCTCGGACGCGGCGACTGCTTCCAGCTCATTGACACCTCCGGCCCGCACCTCTGGGCGGAGAGCTCCAAGCAGGCCGAGTTCCTGTGGTTCCGCAAACACCTCAAAGGCGAGGACGTGTGGAACGGCTACGACTGCGTCGCGTTCCAGAAATACAACCTCGGCTTCAGTCTAAAGGACCCGAAGGTTGACGTCGGCCTTGCCCGCGACCAGAAGGACCTCGTCACGCCCACGGGCAACGTCCTGGATTTGCCGGGCGAGCGGACAGTCTATGACCTCATCCGCGAAGAAGCGCGTAAGCTCGAAGGCGAACGCAAGCCCGCCACGCCAGACATGGTGCGCGCGGCGACCGGCATCCGCAAGACCGGCTTCCACGCCGAGGCTTACGACCGGCTGGACCAGGAGCTTGCGAACGGAAAATCCGCCACGATCACGCTCCTCACGGACGACGGCATCGCGCTCCAGATGTTCACGTTCCGTCCAAACGCGCCCAAGGCCGGACTCCATCCCGTGATGATCGTCTCGGAGGATCTCGACTCCGTGGCGCACGCGGCGCGCGTTGAGGAGATTCTCCGCGAAGGACGCGCCGCAGTGATTCTCGAGGCGCGTGGCTGGGGACTCACCGGGCGCTATTTCCGCCACCACCGCGGCGAGGGCGGCGCGTCGTCCACGAAGTACTACGGCTGCCCCACCATGGACGAGATGGTTACGATGAAGTACTACCACCTCGGCGAGAACATGGTGGCGCACCGCGCCGAGGACATGCTCTCCGCCGCCGACGCCGCGAAGAAGATTCTTGGCACCACCGAGCCGTTCGACATCGAGGCGACCGGCCGCGCCTGCATTCCCGCCGCACACGCGCGCTTCGTGGGCGAGGGGCGCTTTGCGGAGATGAAGATGGTGAAACCGACTTGGTCCTGGAAGCAGATGATCGACGACGAAAACCTCTACACCCGCTTCGCGGACGTCGTTCACGGCGCCTACCGTCACTACGACTGGACGGATTTGGTCAAATGACCAGGAGACCTCCCCAAGATATGTAATCTACAGGAGAGTAAAACGTACATCGTCGCTGCGGCACAGATCGGGGCGACGATGATTGCTGTCACGGCAATGGCCCATCCACGCGCACCCGCCGGAAGCAACACGGCGCAGATGGCAATTAGCGACGTCGTATATGCGATCTGCCCTGCCATTATGGTCTTTGGACGCTTCGCTAGAGCAGCCAATCCCTCGACGCGTCCCCGCACGGCCTGTATCACGGCGATGATCGAGTAGATGCCGATTGCGAGGCGCGTCGTCCCGAGGATGCGCGGCGGCACGTTCTGATAGACTCCGAAGTACCAGCCGCCGAGCCACGGCGTGGAGAACGCGAGCGGGACGAGGCCGAGGAGAAAGCCTGCCGTGACGGCGTATGCGAGGAGCCGCCTGTCGCCGGGGTACTCCGGCGGGAACTTTATCGCCACCGTCTGGAACCTGAGAGCCGAGAATGCGACGGGGTTCGCGACGCCCAGAACCACGTAGTGGATCGCAAGCATATCCGCCGCGTCTGCGGTTCGTCCCACGAACGCCGCGATGCAGACGGGTGAGAGCATGAGAAGGAACCCGCCGAGGGACAGCGGAAGCGTGAACCTGAACTGCTCAAGGGTCAGTCGCGGAATGTTCGGAATGTCGGATACGATCTTGCCCTGCGGCCTGTTCGGGAGATTCGCCACGTACGGACGCGCGTATAGCCAAGTGACGACAAGCTCGACTCCGACGCCGAAAGTCAGCGCGAAGAGTCCCCACCACGGACCGGTCAGTCCAATGCGCGGGAACGCCACAGCCATGGCGAGCGTCACCGCGATGCGCAAGATGGTCGCGTTGTTAGCCTTGCCGCTTTCGAGGTTGTTGAAGAGGACGACCATGGGAACGTTTCGCAGGAAAAAGAAACCGTTCATCACGACGCCCAGAAGAAGCGTGCGACTAGCTATCGAAGCCAGTTCCGGAGGGAGCGCGAAGAGCCCGGAGAATATCCAGTCGGAGAACGGCGGGAGCGCGGGCACGCACTGCAAGGCGAGAAGTGCGCCCATCATCAGCGCGTTGAGCCGCCGGAAAGCGACGTATCCAACCCACGTCTTTGCAAATACGAGACCGGTAGTGACAAGGCCGCCGCCGAGAGAGCCGACCATGAACATAATCATCAGCCCCTGGCTGAATGCCGTGAGCGCGTCCACGCCATGCTCGCCGTGCGTGACTATCCCCGCCACGAGCGGATAGGCAAGCGACTGCGAGAACGCCTGCAGCAGCTGCGGCACGTAGAAGCGCGTCACGCGCCCTACGTCGAACACGCCGTTTAATTGGCCGGAAGCCATTCGCCCTGTTCCATGAGGCCGCGAATCGTGTTGGGTTCAAGCGACGTGTCGCTGAGCAGCATCATGTCCTGGCGGGAGTTGATCCAAGACTTGTTGAAGCGCGTGGGGCGCTCGACCTTCTGGCCCGGCTCGAACGGGTTGTCAACCTCCTTCACCTCGCGTATCACCTGGCTTTGCATCTTGCGGACGCGGTCGAGCGTCGCGGACGTCTCCGCCTGGCTCTTCCGCCACAGCTCCCATCCCGCGTTGCGTCCCTGGATGGTTCCCGCCACGAGCGCGTTAAACGTCCTGTCGCGCCGCACTGCCCATGCGTAGTTCACGAACGCCGAGGCGAACATGTGCCCTCCTTCGCGCAGCGCCTCGTGCATCTTGCCGGGCGGCGCGATCACAAGCACGACACCGGTACGCGTCCAGTTGCATATCTTGGGGATTCTAGGATTCGGAACTCCGCTGATCGACACGGCGTAGGTAGTCACGTACTTCGCCTCGCACCTAGTGCCGCCGTACATGCAGGAGAACGTTCCCTCGAATCCGAATGCGCTGATGTTCGCCATTCCCGATCCGGTGTTGTACGACGCCGCCAGCATCCGCGTGAACTGCGGCACGTCCTGCGTGAAGCGTCCGCCAGTAGCCACGAAGTCCGAAAGCCCCGGCACTACGATACCGCGGTTGATTTCAGTGGCCAGGTTCTGGGCCAGCACATTCGGGTTCTGGAACTCTGCCAGCCGCTGCGGCGTAAGGACCTCGCTCACCATGAGCATCGGACCAGCCGTCTGCACGACCATGTGCTTTGACGGGGACGCGAGGATCGTAGTGGTGAGGAACTTGTTGTCGCCTCGCATGTTCCAGGCAATGCTTCCCATGCCCTGCCAGCCGGCGTCAAGCGGATAGCACACCGCCGGGAGCTGCAGCCCCGGATCCCAGAGCACGAACAAACGCCGCGCCGCGTTCACGCTCTGCGCACACGCAACCGACGCCGACATTGCCGCCGCGCAAGCCGCCATAATGCAAACAGTCTTTCCAGCTTTCATATCAAACATCCTTTCCTTGGTACCGAAAATAGTATATCACAAACCTTAGTTCACGCAAATCCGGTGAATACGAACCGCAGTTCCTACGGCACCTTTGCGTCGTTTCGCCGGCACGACGCGCAGACGCACCTTGTGGTTACCGTCCGCGAGGCCGTCGGCTAGAATGTGTACGTATGGATAGTGCAGCGAACCGTACTTCGCCCGGAGTGCCTCCTTCCTGAACGCACCTCCATCTACGGACACCTCGATGTCGCCGGCGTCAGGTCCAGCAGTCAGGAAGAACCCCGCAGTCGTTCCCCTGAACGAAAACTCAAGTTCCGAACCCGCGCGTTCGCTCCAGATCGCAGGACCCCGCGTAAAATATTCGCGCTTGCTCCCGGGAATGGACTTCCAATCCGGACGCGACACCGTCCAGCCGTCGCCCAGCTTAACCTCCTTCGACGAAAGGAAGTGTCCGTTGAAGTACGACTTCGCGTCAATTGGCGGCGGTAGCGGTTTCGCCGTAGCATCGCGGAGCGGGTCGAACACTAGCGCCACGGCGTCCATCACAACCTTCGCGCCAAGATCGCACCCGGCCGGCGAAGGGTGGCAGTCGCGGTACGCCTTCCAGTCCATCCCTCCGGACTTCGCGGACGCCGCAAGCGCCGAGCCGACATCCGCAAGCGCCGCGCCGTAGTGTTTTGCGACCTTCGCGTGGGCGGCGTAGTGTACCGGCGTGGCGCCGTCCATGAGCGTGCGGTACTGAGCGCGGTTTACCATCAGGGCCACCACGACGGCGCAGGAGGGGTTGCGCACCAGCACGTGCCGGACAGTTCCCTCCATTCCGCGTATGCTGTGTTCGGGCGTGAAGTGTCCGTCCTGGTCGTCGTTCACAGCGGCCTCGACGATGAAGAGGTCGGGGAAGCCCTTGGAGAGGACATCCTCCTCAAGCCGGAACGCGCCGGCGTCGGAGCAGGTGGACGACAGCCCTGCGGCGATTTCGACGAAATCCACCTGCGGATATTTCTCGCGGAGTGACTTCATCACGCGTGGACGGAATCCGTTCATTTCGGTGATCGATCCGCCGATGAACGCAATCGTCCTCTTTACCGCACCCGGACTCGTTGCGGCGTTTGCAACTACATTCGCAGTACCCTTGACCGGAACGAAATACGTTCCCGGTCCGTCTGATGCGGCGAATGCCAGTTCAACAAGCGCCATCGCGGCGAAAACAAGCGCCGCCGATGCAAGATAACTTTTCACGCCTTTCATTTGCACTCCTTGAAGAAACGAATCACCTACATTATGCCACAATGCCATGCTCCGTGCAAGCGCGAATTCATGGTTGACCGCTTGGTGCGCAAGTATATACCCACCTCTGCGGGGAATTATGATATACTACCGCCGCGAAAAATACTGTACTCGTAATTCAATCGCTATGGAAAAAACATATCTAATATCCGGCATCGACACCGGAATCGGCAAAACGGTCGCTACGGGCCTCATGGCCCGTTACCTCGTCATGCGCGGAATCGACGCTATCACTGTGAAGATGGTGCAGACAGGTAACGACGGCTTCTCCGAAGACCTTGATGCCCACCGAGCCTTGTCGGATCTCCCGCATTTCCCCGAGGACGACCTCGGCCTCACCGCTCCGCAGATTTTCAAGTTCCCATCATCGCCCCTTCTCGCAGCAGAACTTGAAGGCAAAACAGTCGATCTCAAGAGAATCGCCGAGGCAGTAAACATCTGTTCCAGCAAACACGCCGTCACTCTCGTCGAATCAGCCGGCGGACTTGACGTGCCACTCACCGCAGATACTCTCACTTCGGATTTCGTCGCCGAACAGGGCTGGCCAGTAATTCTCGTCACGTGCGGACGCCTTGGCGCAATCAACCACGCCCTTCTTTCCCTTGACGCGGCGAAGATGCGCAATATCAAGGTCGTCGGCATCGTTCACAACACCCGCTTCTCCGTCGACCCACGCCTCGACGCCGACGCGCAAAACGCGATACTTCGCCACATGAAACGCCTTGGCTATCCTCCCGCCCTCGTGACAATGCCTAGCATCGACGCCTCGTCAGCGCTCGACATCGACTTCTCGGAGATTTTCGCATGACGCCCCTTGAATACGACCGTTCCTTCATCTGGCATCCATACGCTTCCCTCAAAGCGCCTCCGCCCGTGCGCCTTGCCCGCTCCGCCTCCGGCGTCGAGATCGAACTCGCGGACGGACGCCGTCTGATCGACGCAGTCTCGTCATGGTGGTGCGTCGCGCACGGACACAACCACCCCGCGATAGTCGAGGCCATACGCCGACAGAGCGAGAAGATGTGCCACGTGATGTTCGGCGGATTCACCCACGAACCGGCAATCGCCCTCGCGCAGAAACTCGCGTCCTTCGCCCCCGCCGGACTCAACCGCGTGTTCTTCGCCGACTCCGGCTCGATCTCCGTAGAGGTCGCCGCGAAGATGGCGATCCAGTACCACGCCGCCCTCGGCCACCCGGAACGCCGACGCATTCTCGCCCTCAAAGGCGGCTATCACGGCGACACTTCGCTCTGCATGGCGCTCTCCGATCCTGATGGAATGCATACGCTCTTCAAAGGGCTGATGACAAGTCACCTCTTCGCAGACAAGCCGTCGTGTCCGTTCGGCGGCAATTGGGAACCCGCCTACGCGCAATCGCTCGCCTACGCCATTGACGCCTACGGGCATGAAATCGCCGCCGTAATCTGCGAGCCGATTCTACAGGCTGCAAACGCGATGAACTTCTACCACCCGTCGTACCTTCGCGAAATGCGTCGCCTCTGCGACGAGTCCGGCGCACTGCTCATCTTCGACGAGATAGCGGCAGGCCTCCACCGCACCGGTCCGCGCTGGGCGCAAGACCACGCCGCAGTCACGCCAGATATCATGACCGTCGGCAAGGCACTCACCGGCGGACACATGACGCTCGCCGCAACGCTCGCATCCGCACGCGTCGCCGACACGATCTCGAACGGACGCCCTTCCGCGTTCATGCACGGCCCCACCTTCATGGCCAATCCCCTCGCCTGCGCCGCTGCATCCGCCTCGCTAGACCTCTTCGCCGCAAGCGACTACGCCGCAAATGTAAAGCGGATCGAAGGCTGGTTCTCCAGCCAGCTCATGGCGCTTAAGAATTTGCCAAACGTCGCAGACGTACGCATCCTCGGCGCCGTGGCCGTTGTGGAAATGCAGCGCCTGCCGTCGCAGTCCGACATTTCCGACGTGATCGACAGGCATGGCGTATGGCTACGGTCCTTCTGCAACTTCATCTACTCAATGCCGCCTCTCGTCTCCGACGAACAAACCATTGACCGCATTTCGTCCGCCATCATGGACCTCGCTTCGCGTCCACCGGACACCACCCCAATGGACCCCGACTTCCATGAATGAGCCTCTCTATTCCATCAAGATGCGAGCGTCGAAATCTGGTGTGCATATCTCCGGCGCTGAACGGATCGTTCCATCATCCGCCGCGCCGCGCACCGCCGCCGCGCTCGTCACACGCGCCCTGACACATTCAAAGGGGATGCCAGACTTCATCAACGTCAAGCTGGAACGCCCGTCGTCCATCGTCCGCCTAAAATCACTTCCCGTCACGACTCACGCCACGCGCACGCCGGAGGAGGGCATGACCCTCGCCGCCGAACTCCTCGCGAAAGACGGCATTGGCCGCGTTGCCGAAATCATGGCGAAGTTTGCCGAAACATACGCCCTTCGCGGCGCAATGCTTCTTGACGCCGACACCCTTGAACGGCTCGACCCCGACCCTGAGCGCGGTGTCCGAGCCACATGCATGGACGACGCCGATTCCACCCTCAAGGGCGTCCCTTCCGCGAAGAACCATTTCGCCGAGGCAATCGTCCTCGCCACCAAAGTGCAGAACGCATCTGGCATCATCGCTGAGATATGCGTCTCCGACGACCCCGACTACACAACAGGCTATGTGGCCACGCGCTCTCTCGGCTACCATCGCATCACAAACATCAAAGAACGCGGCTCGCCGCTTGGCGGGCGCATATTCCTCTATCGCGGTCCACGTTCAAACGTCCCCGAAACCATCCGCTTCCTCGAGCAGCAGGCCGTCCTAGTCGAAGACGTCCCGGCCATCTCCGCCGACGCAACCACCGACAAGTTCGCGTCAATCGCCGAAGAACGCTCCATCCGCGCCGAGCGTGGACTACTCCGTTCCTGCCGCACTCTGGACGCTCCCACGGGCCCAACAACGCGTATCGACGGACGTGACGTTGTGGTGCTTTCGTCCAACGACTATCTCGACCTTGCAAACGATCCCGACGTAGTCTCCGCCGCCGCCAACGCGGCACGGCAATGGGGCGCGGGCTCCGGAGGCTCGCGCCTCACCACGGGCACACAGCCGCCGCACGTCGCGCTCGAAGAACACCTCGCACGGTTCAAGGGAACTGAATCCGCGCTCGTGTTTCCAACTGGCTACATGGCGAACGTCGGCGTGATCTCTGCCCTCGTTCGCAAGGGCGACGTGATCCTCTCAGACGAGTTGAACCATGCCTCGATCATAGACGGCTGCCGCCTTTCGGGCGCGGACGTCGTCATATACGCCCACAACGACCTCTCCGACCTTGAGCGCAAGATTTCCTCGTGTCGCGGCTACAGAAGACGCGTCGCGGTCTCGGACGCCGTATTCTCGATGGACGGCGACATGCTCGACCTTCCGCGCTTCATCGACATCTGCCGCCGCCACGATGCGTTCTCGGTGATTGACGAGGCGCACGCGACCGGCGTGATCGGCGCGATGGGGCACGGGCTTTCCGAGCACTTCAGCTGTCCGCATCCAGACGTGATCGTGGGGACGCTCTCGAAAGCACTTGGATCGACTGGCGGATTCGTCTGCGCATCGCGCATGATGGTAGAACACTTCATAAACTCCGCGCGCTCCTTCATCTTCTCGACGGCATCCGGCGCACCGGCTATGGCGGCGGCGGACGCCGCGCTCACGGTGATTGAATCGCAGCCCGAACGCGTTGCCGCATTGCGCGGGAACGTACGCTTCTTCATATCTGAACTTGCGCGTCATGGGATCGAGGCACACACTGACTCCGCAATAGTGCCGATTCGAATTGGCGACGAACGCCTCGCCCTTCAGGCAGCGGATGAACTACTCAAGCGAGGATTCCTCATCCCCGCCATACGCTACCCGACGGTCAAGCACGGCGAAGCGCGTCTTCGCGTCGCGATAATGAGCGCACACAGGAAAGACGATCTCTCACGCGCAGCGCAGTCCATCGCCGCCGTTTGCCCGCGTCCCAAATAAAAACAAGCCGGCGAGGGAAATGGCGAACATCACCAGCAGAGGCCAGTCACCAAACCGCGTGTACGGTGTAAGGCCGGATTTCGTGCGCACCTTAACCGTTTCTAGCTGACAACCAGGCGCATCAACGAGCGGACGACCAGAGCCATTCGTAAGCCAACGAGCGCGTCCAGAAGGATCGATCACGCCCGTCACGCCGGAATTACCGACGCGAATGACGGGCAGACCGGTCTCGACGGCGCGCAACACGGCCTGCGCGGCGTGTTGCTCCGCCTCCCACGAATCGGAGAACCAACTGTCGTTCGTAATGAGCACGATTGCCTGTGCGCCGAGTTTCGCGCCGCTGCGCGATAGCGACGGGACAGTATCCTCGAAGCAAATCAACGGCGCCACCTTCACGGTTTCACCTTCAACCGGCACGTCGAGCACCTTCGCCTCGCCAGGATGAAGCGAGACGCCTATCGGCGATAGTTTCTGCAACGGCGTGATCCACTTGTCGAACGGAATGTACTCCCCGAAAGGCACTAGGTGCTGCTTACAGTAAACCTGCAACGCCACGTTCGACCCGTCAACGGTGTACAGCCCGGCACCGTTGTACACGCGCCGTTCGCCGTTCGTCTGCACCATGTAGTCACCGCCCGCGATCAGCGACGCCCCGCCGGCGCTCCGCGCGAACACGCCCGCGACCTGTCGGGCCTCGTCGCTACCAAGCCGCCCGAACTCGACCATTCCGCTTTCGCCCCATACGATGAGATGCGGCTTCGCAAGCGCAGCAGTCTCGATAAGCCTGCTGTACGCCGCAAACGGATTCTCCCGCCTGCGTCCGGCGTTGAACACACACGGCGCATTGCGCTGTACGAGCGCAGCACGAATGGTGATCGTGGTTGATGGTTCGTGCTTCGTGGTTTGTGGGGATGAAGAGAGGCTGGAAACGAGCAGCACGGCGGCGAGCGGCAGAGCGGTTTCAAGGGATCGTACCCAACGGCGGCCCTGCGGCGTTTCCCTTCGCATCTGCGCGATTA
>Ga0310694_10000926_pt1 | contig 35741 bp, 23 predicted proteins | sample 174DNAGHGhighgp2_FD_203884 | JGI IMG/M metagenome (GOLD analysis project Ga0310694, IMG submission 203884) | Sheep rumen microbial communities from Palmerston North, Manawatu-Wanganui, New Zealand - 1742 DNA GHGhigh gp2 (v2) (version 2) | ecosystem: Host-associated > Mammals > Digestive system... | reverse complement strand
AACCCCCGTTCCACCGTTTTTTGCTTTTTCCCCTTGCGTTTCCACGTTCCGGCTGGTATCATGGGGAAGGAGGCGATCAGCATGAAAGAATTTGAAGGATTGAGCATTGCGCCCGGGACGTTTTATCTGCCCGCCCGGGAGGAAGATCAGGCTGCGTGGCCCATCGTGGCCTGCGATCAATATACCGCCCAAAGGGAAAAATGGGAGGAAGCCGACCATCTGGCGGGGGACAGGCCCTCGGCGCTGCGGCTGATCATCCCGGAATGCTATTTGGACGAGAGCGACGAGCGGGTGCCCGTGATCCAGCGGACCATGCGGGATTATCTGGAGCGGGGCGTGCTTCGTCCGGCGGTTCATGGCATGGTGCTGGTGGAAAGGGAAACCCAGTCCGGAAAAAGGCTGGGCCTGGTGGTCATGGTGGATCTGGAGGATTACAGCTACGCCCCCGGTTCTTGCTCGTCCATCCGGCCCACGGAGGGCACCATCGTCAGCCGCATTCCGCCCCGGCAGAAGGTGCGCAGGGGCGCGGCGCTGGAATTGTCGCACGTGCTTTTGCTTTGCGACGACGCGGAGCGCACGGTGATCGAACCCATCTATGCCAAGCGGGATCAGCTGCGGTGCGTGTATGATACGGAGCTGATGCTCTCCGGCGGGCATCTTCGCGGCTGGGCCGTGGAGGATGAGGAAATGCTGCATGGTGTGGCCGGCGCCGTGCGGAAGCTGAAGGAAAAGCTGCCCAAGGACGGCATCCTCTTTGCCGTGGGCGACGGCAATCATTCCCTGGCCACCGCAAAAGCCCATTGGGAAGAAGTAAAGCAAAGCCTTTCCAAGACGGAACGGGCCGATCATCCGGCCAGATACGCCATGGTGGAATTGAATAATATTTACGACAGCGCGCTGTTTTTCGAGCCCATCCACCGGGTGCTGTTCGGCGTGACGGAGGAAGAAGCTCTTTCCGCCCTGGCCGACGCGCGTTTGATCCCCGATGAAGCGCAGCCCGATCTGATCCTCGTGAGCAAGGCAGGGGAAAAGCCCTTCCGCATCGGCCAGCCCTTGCACACCCTGCCGGTGGGCACGGTGCAAAAGCTGCTGGACAAATGGGACGGGCTGGATCTGGACTATGTGCACGGCGATGACGCGGTGCGGGAAATCGTAAAGAAGGAAAGCGCCGTTGGCATCCTTTTGCCGCCCATGCGCAAGGAGGATCTGTTCCCTGCGGTAACGAAAAACGGCCCCTTGCCCCGGAAAACCTTCTCCATGGGCGAGGCCAACGAAAAGCGCTATTACATGGAAGCGCGCAAAATCGTGAAGGATTGAGCATGATCAGGAAAAACGACGAAATCGAAATCACCGTGGAGCGCTTCGGCGGCGAAATGGGCATCGCCCATCTGGAGGGCATGACGCTGTTCGTGCAAGGGGCGCTGCCGGGGGAAAGGGTGCTGGCCCGGGCGCAGAGGGTGGAAAAGACCCACGCGTTCCTGAAAACCCTGTCAGTGCTTTCTTCCTCTCCGGACCGGGTCCAGCCGCCCTGCCCCTATTACGAGCGCTGCGGCGGCTGCGTGTGCCAGCATATGACCTACGAAGCCACCCTGCAAATGAAGCGGGAGCGCATCCGCGACGCCCTGACGCGCATCGGCGGGATCGACGCGGAGGTGCCGCCGGTGATCGGCATGGCTGATCCCTGGCGCTACCGCAACAAGACCACTTTGCCCGTGGGCGGCGAAAAGGGAAAGCCGATGATCGGCTTTTTCGCGCCCCGGAGCCACAGGATCGTGGATGTGGAGGGCTGCCTGATCGCCAAGGAGGAAAGCGACAAGGCCGCCGCCATCGTGCGCCGGTGGATGGAAAAATTCCAGGTGGAGCCCTACGACGAGGCCGCGCGGAAAGGGCTGATCCGCCACGTGATGAGCCGGGTCTCCCGGGCGGGGCAAACCATGGCGGTGATTGTGGCGACGAATCATCCCATTCCCCACGAGCATGAATTGATCGCTATGCTGCGCTCCGGATTGCCGGGGCTGTCTTCTGTGTACCTGAATGTGAACAGGCGGGGGGACAACGTGATCCTGGGCCTGGAAAACCACCTGCTTTTTGGCGAGGAGCGCCTGCGGGACACCCTGTGCGGCATGGAGTACGCCCTGTCGCCCCTGTCCTTTTTCCAGGTGAATCCGGTGCAGACGGAAAAGCTGTATCAAACGGCGGTGGATTTTGCCAATTTGACCGGGGACGAGCTGGCGGCCGATCTGTACTGCGGCGCGGGCACCATTTCGCTTTTGCTTGCGCAAAAAGCCCGGCGGGTGATCGGCATCGAGGTGGTGCCCGACGCCGTTCGGGATGCTGCCGTGAACGCCAAACGCAACGGCGTTGCCAACGTGGAATTTCATGCCGCCGCAGCGGAGGATATGCTGCCCCGGCTGGTTTCGGAGGGCCTGCGCCCCCAGGTGATCGTGCTGGACCCGCCCAGGAAGGGGTGCGAAGAAAAGGTGCTGGCCGCCATCACGGAGGCCGCCCCCAGCCGGGTGGTGTACGTTTCCTGCGATCCCGCCACCCTGGCCCGGGATTTGAAATACCTCTGCGCCCACGGCTACCGGGTGGACTGCTGCCAGGGCGTGGACATGTTCTGCTGGACCGGGCATGTGGAGACGGTGGTTCGTTTGCTTCGGAAAAGCATGAACGAGCATTCGGAATCCATCAGGATGGATGAAGGATCCGATACGCGTCAAGCGGGAAAAGGATGCGTTTTATGATCAACCGGAAAATCAGGATACAAACTGACAGCGGGGCGCAGTATTTGGAATTGGCCATCGCTTTTGACCATGACGATCCTGATGAGATTTCTGAAATGACGATCAGGACGCAATTTGATGGCAAGGAAATAATCGCCGCAGGCACGGACTACCCCTTTGCGGACGCGTATGCGGACTTGCAAAATAAATTGCCTGAAGGCGTGATGCTGACCGGATGCGTGGCCTGCCGCCATGGAAACATGTGCCCCGTCGGCGATTTGCCAGACGAGGTATTCTGCACGAAAGATGTTGCCATCACTTGCAGAAGCGACCTGTACTTCTATACGGAAGATGAAGAAGAAAGAAAGAGGCGGTTAAGGCATTACACCGATTTCTGCGATGCTTTTCAGCCGCAGAAAGACGATGCGTTCACCTATAACGACTACAGGTTTTACTTGAAAAAAGACTGACTGCGGATAGATGCGCAGCCAAATATATGTCAGAACGGATTTGCTGTGATCCAAAGCAAAAAAGGAGGAGAAAAAAACATGAAGATTTCGGAAAACCTGCTGCAAAAGTACGCTGAATTGATCGTGCGCACGGGGGCCAACGTGCAAAAGGGACAGGTGGTGCAATTGTCCATTTCCGTGGAACAGCACGATTTCGCCGCCCGGGTGATCGAGGAATGCTACAAGGCCGGGGCGAAAAAGGTGAACGTGGATTGGATATTCGACCGGCACGCCAAATTGAATTACCTTTTCGCGGATCAGGATACCCTGGCCGCCGTGCTGCCCTGGGAAGAGGAAAAGATGAAGCAGGTGGTGAAGGACCTGCCGGTGCGCATCTATATCGCCTCCGAGGACCCCGACGCCATGAACGGCGTGGACCCGCAGAAGCTGTCCTACGTGATGCAGCGCCGCGGCGCGATCATGAAGCCCTACCGCAACGCCATCGACGGCAAGCATCAGTGGGTGATCGCGGCGTATCCGTCGGTGAAATGGGCAAAGAAGTGTTTCCCGGACGTGGGGGATGACCAGGCCGTGGAGCAGCTGTGGGCGGCCATCCTGCGCACCGTGCGGGTCAGGGAGGATAACGACCCCGTGGCGGAGTGGAAGGCGCATACCGATTTCATCGAGGAAAAGGCCGCCTGGCTCAACGCCCAGGGCTTTGCTTCCCTGCGCTATCACAGCGCCAACGGCACCAACTTTACCGTGGAATTGATCCCCGGGGCCAAATGGGAAGGCGCGGGGGTCAAGAATCCCGTGAACGGCGCGTTTTACATTCCCAATATGCCTACGGAGGAAATTTTCACTTCGCCCATCGCCGGCAAATGCGAGGGCACGCTGGTGGCGGTGAAGCCCCTGTCCTGGAACAGCCAGCTGATCGAGGATTTCTCCATCACCTTCAAGGACGGGCGGGCGGTTTCCTGCAAGGCGGCTAAGGGTCAGGAGCTGCTGGAAAAAATGATCCACATGGACGAAGGCGCGGCCATGCTGGGCGAAGTGGCCCTGGTGCCCAAGGAAAGCCCCGTGAACCAGTGCGGCTTCCTGTTCTACGAAACGCTGTTTGACGAGAACGCCTGCTGCCACTGCGCCGTGGGCATGGGCTTTAAGGAAGTGCTGCCCGGCGGCGACGATATGACCATGGAAGAGGCCCAGAAAATGGGCATCAACGACTCCATCATCCACGTGGACTTCATGGTGGGCGCAGACGATCTGTCCATCGACGGCATCAAGCCCGACGGCACGGCGGTGGCCGTTTTCCGCAACGGGACCTGGGCGTAAGGCACACGCGAAAAGCCGAGGGTCAGCGCCGAAACCTAATTAATTTGGTTTCGGGCTGATCCCCGGCTTTTCTTTGGTTCTACATGGAAAGTCAGGGAGAAGGAAACAATTCTCTTTGTCATCTTGAGTGGAGCGAGAGCGGAACGAAGCCGAAAGATCTGTGAGATAGCATAAAGAATTGCTTATAGATCCCTCGGCTGCGCTTCGCTTGGGATGACAGCGTTAGGCTGTCAGCAGGTATGATCCGGGAGCCGCTTTGCAGCCCTACCTTTACGCTTTCAGCGTGAATTCCGCCGCGTCGCCGCTCATGCTGTCCAGGCTGATCCAGAGGCGGAAGGCCCCGGACTCGCTGCCGAAGGTATCGTCGCCGCGCCAGAAGCGGAGCATAGGCTCGGTCACGGTGAAGGAAACGGTGGTTTCCTCGCCGGGAGCCAGGGAAACGCGCCGGAAATCCTTCAATTCCCGCACGGGCCTGACGCGGCTGCCGGTCACGTCGCGGATATAGAGCTGCACGGTGCGGGCCGCGGGCAGATCGCCGGTATTCTTCAGCGTGACGGATGCGGTAAGGGAGCCGTCGGGGGTCAATTCGTTTGCGCTCAGGGCAACGGGAGATATGGAAAGATTCCCGTAGGTCAGCCCGAAGCCGAAGGGATACAAAGGGTCGTTGGAGCAATCCAGGTAGCGGCTGGTGAAGCCGGCCCAGCCGGAGGCGGGCTTGGGCCTGCCGGTGGGATAGCTGTCGTAATGCAGGGGCTCCTGGCCCACGGAATAGGGGAAGCTCATGGGCAGGCTGCCGGACGGCGGCACCTTGCCTGAGAGCACGTCCATGATGCCGTTGCCGCCTTCGGTGCCGGGCAGCCAGCACACCATCAGCGCCTGGGACAGGGCGGATACTTGCTTTAATTCCAGGGGCCTGCCGCAGAAAACCAGCGTGATCACCCGGTCGCAGGCGGCGGCCACGGTATGCAGCAGGCGCTGCTGCACCTGGGGCAGGCGCAGGGAAACGCGGCTGGTGCTTTCGCCGGATTGCAAATGATGCTCGCCCAGGCACAGCACCACCGTGTCCGCCCAGGCGGCGGCCTCCGCGGCGTCCCGCAGCAGCGCCTCGTTCTGGGCGTCCCAATCGTCGGCCTGGTAATGCCCCCGGGCCAATTCGGTATCGTTATCCAGCATGGTGCAGCCGGGAACGGTGCGGAGTTGCGTTTCACCATCGGCAAAAGCGCTCTGCGCCGCTTCCCACAGGCTGACGGTGTGCTCCTTTTCGCCGGCCAGGGCCCAGGAGCTGATCAGCTCCTCGCTCTGGGCATAGGGGCCGATGAAGGCGACGCGCTGACCCTTGACGGGCAGGGCCGCGCCGTCGTTTTTCAAAAGCACCAGCGATTCCGCCACCGCCTTGCGCGCTATGGCGCGCTTTTGGGCGTCGGTATAGCGGGGCGCGTCGTCCAGCCCGCGGAAGGGGTTTTCAAACAGGCCCAGCTCGTTTTTCAATTCCAGCACCCGCAGCGCCGCCTCGTCCAGCAGCTTTTCGTCGATCTCGCCGCTTTGCACCAGCGCCTCCAGGTATTCGGTGTAGGCGAGGGTGCACATGTCGATGTCCACGCCGGCCTGCATGGCTTTGAGCGCGGCGTCCCGCTTGTCGGCGGCGAAGCCGTGGGGCACCAATTGGCCTATGGCGTCCCAGTCCGAGATGGTGACGCCGGAAAAGCCCATTTCCTCCCGCAGCACCTTTTTCAGCAGCCAGGGATGGCCGGTGACGGGGATGCCGTTCCAGGAGTTGAAGGAGGACATGACCAGCTTCGCTCCGGCCCGGATGGCGGCCTCATAGGCGGGCAGGAAGTATTCCCTGAGGGTATGCTCGGAAAGCTCGGTGTTGTTGTAATCCCTGCCTGCGTCCGCCGCGCCGTAGGCTGCGAAATGCTTGACGCAGGCGGCCAAGCTGCGGCCGTCCTTGAGGTCGTTTCCCTGATAGCCCCGCACCATGGCGGCGGCCATGCGGCTGTTGAGCAGCTTGTCTTCGCCGGTGGATTCCATGACCCGGCCCCATCTGGCGTCCCGGGAAAGGTCGGCCATGGGGGAGAAGGTGACGTGGATGCCGTCCAGGCCCGCTTCCTCGGCCTGCACCGTCGCGGCCTGCTCCGTCATATCGGGATCAAAGGAAGCGCCCTGGCCCAGGGGACAGGGAAACACGGTGCGGTGGCCGTGAATAATGTCGGCCATGAACAGAAGCGGGATGTGATGCGGGTGGTTTTTCATGTATTCTTCCTGGATCGCCCGGATCGTTCCGCTGCCCTTTTTGCCCAGGCCCACGCCCAGGGTGCTGCCGGCCAACTGCTTGATCCGGGGGTCCACCTCGTATCTGCTGATGCCGGTCACTGCGGCCTCGGGGTTATACACGCCGCCGGGCAGCTGGCACAGCTGCAGGGCTTTTTCTTCCAGGGACATGTCGGCCAGAAGCTGCAAAAGCGCTTGATGGGTCACGATGGATCATCCTTTCGTATGGAAATTCTTATGATGTATCGTACGGATCAATTCTTTTCCATTGTAAATCAATCGGGCGCTAAAAGCAATAGGCATTCCGGCGGCGAAGGGTTTTTCCGCAGCGACGGGCGGCAGCTTGCCGACGATAAAAATCGGCGCTTGTGACGGAATGGGAAACGTGATATAATCGGCGCGTTGACGAAAGCTTTGCCAAAGACGCCGGAAAGGATGAAAGCGGTATGCTGCTGGATTTGTACTGGACCTTCCTCAAGATCGGAGCCGTCACCTTCGGGGGCGGCTACGCCATGCTGCCCATACTGGAAAGGGAATTGGTGGACAAGAAAAAATGGACCACCATGGACGATTTGCGGGATTATTTCTCCGTGGGCCAGTGCACCCCCGGCATCATCGCCCTGAACGTGTCCACCTTCATCGGGGAAAAGCGCGCCGGCGTAAAGGGGGCGCTGATGACGGGGCTGGGATTTCTTACGGTGCCGGTGATCCTGATCCTTGTGATCGCCATGTTCCTGACCAACTTCGCTCAGTACGAGATCGTGCAGCACGCCTTCGCCGGCATCCGCGTTTGCGTGTGCGTGCTGATTTTACAGGCCATCCTTCGGCTGTGGAAAAAATCGGTGGTGGACGCGGCGGCGCTGATTATATATCTTGCGGTGTTTGCCCTGAACGCGTTTTCCGATCTTTTGCCCTTCAAGATCCCGGCGGCGGTGCTGGTGATCGCGGCCGGGCTGGTGGGCATATTGATTTCCCTGCGCAGGGAAAAGGGAAAGGCGGGTGAAACCAAATGACGCTGCTTACCCTGATGCTGGAATTTTTCAAAACCGGCCTGTTTTCCGTGGGCGGCGGCCTGGCCACGCTGCCCTTCCTGTATGAAATGACGGTGAATCATCCCGCCTGGTTCACCACCCAGGATATTGCCGATATGATCGCCGTGTCGGAATCCACCCCCGGGGCCATCGGCATCAACATGTCCACCTACGCGGGCTTCCGCACGCTGATGAACGAATCGGGCTCGTATCTTGTCGGCATTGGCGGCGGCATCCTGGCGTCCCTGGCGCTGGCGGCCCCGTCGGTGATCGTGATATTGATCATCGCCAAATTCCTGCATAAATTCCGCAGCAACCATTTGGTGGAGGGCGCGTTTTACGGCCTGCGCCCGGCCTCCATCGCCATGATTACCGCCGCGGGGCTGAACGTGGTGAAGGTGGCGCTGGTGCGCCTGGATGCCTGGGGAGCCATCCAAACGGCGCTGCAAAACGGCGATTTCGCCGCGGCGCTCACCGGCGCGGGGGACTTTTTCATCTGGAAGGCGCTGATCCTGGCGGTGCTGATCTTCGTGGGGCAAAGAAAGCTCAAGTGGAGCCCGGTGCTTTTCATCGCCATTTCCGCCGTGGTGGGGATCATTTTCAAATTCTGACCGCTTGCCGCCTGCATGCCCTGCAGGCGGTTTTTCATGCAAAAAATACTGAATTTATTCTGTTTTTCTGTTGCAAATATGCGCCGAACATGGTATGCTTTTCTGTATACAAGGCCTTTGCGCATCGGCGCGCCGAGGCGATTGGCAGAATGAAGAAGGGAGACAGATCACATGAAGAAATTTCTTTCCCTGCTGCTGTGCGCGGCGCTGGCGCTGGGCGCCATGAGCGTCGCCGTGGCGGACGAGCCTGTGACCTACCGCACGCTGTATTCCGGCGAAGTGACCACCCTGAATTATCTGATCACTTCCAGCACCAATGAATTCGGCCTGGCGGCCAACCTGATCGACACGCTGGTGGAATATGACCAGTACGGGCAGATCCAGCCTTCCCTGGCGGATGAATGGACCGTAAGTGACGACGGGCTGACCTACACCTTCCACATCCGCGACGGCGCTGCCTGGGTAACGGCCGACGGCAGCTACTATGCCGACGTGACGGCGTATGACTTCGTCACCGCCGCCCAGTACATCCTCAACGCCCAGAACGCTTCCTCCACCGCCGACATCCTCTACAGCGTGATCGCCGGCGCGGAAGACTATTACAAGGGCACCGCCACCCCCGAAGAGGGCCAGGAGCCCGCGCCCGTGATGGAATGGGACACCGTGGGCATCAAGGCCCCGGATGAAAAGACCCTTGTTTACACCCTGATCAATCCCACGCCTTATTTCCTGTCCATGACCACCTACGTGTGCTTCATGCCCGTGAACGCCAAGTTCCTGGAGGAAGCCGGAGAATCCTTCGGCCTGGCCACCGGCAACGACACCATCCTCTACAACGGCGCTTATGTGCTGGAAACCTTCCTGCCCCAGGAAAAGACCGTGCTGGCCAAGAACGCCGCCTACTGGGACGCCGATAAGGTGTACATCGAAAAGATCGACGAAACCTACAACAAGGAAGCGGAAGCCGTTGCGCCGCAGTACTTCCTGGACGGCAAGATCGACGGTTTCGGCATCACCAACGCCCTGGCCGCCACCTGGCTGAGCGACCCCGACAAGGCGGATTACGTCCGCCCCGTAAGGCAGTACGGCCAGTACAGCGCCTGGTATTCCTTCGACTTCAATCCTGCCTTTGAAGAGGAATACGAACCCGAAAACTGGAAGCTCGCCGTGGCCAACGAGAACTTCCGTCAGTCCATCTTCCATGGCCTGGACCGCGTGAAGGCCACCCTGAACGTGGATCCCTTGAATCCTGAAGAATTGCTCTACAACACCATCACCCCCACCGATTTCAAAACCTTCAATGGGAAAGACTACGTGACCATGGGCGAACTGGAAGCGATCTCCGCCGTGGGTGCGGACACCTTTGACGAAGCCCTGGCTCTGGATTACAAGGCCAAGGCCGTGGAAGAACTGACCGCTGCCGGCGCCACCTTCCCCATCAAGATGAAGATGATGTTCAACGTGTCCCTCTCCTGGTGGGCTGACGAATGCCAGACCGTGGAGCAGCAGCTGGAAGGCCTGCTGGGCACCGATTATATCGACATTATCGTGGTCAGCGGAGCCAGCAGCGGCTTCCTTGGCAACCGCCGCCAGGGCAACTATGCCTTTATGAAGGTGAACTGGGGCGCGGACTACGCCGATCCCGAAACCTACACCGATCCCTTTGACCCCATCGGCGGCAACAGCTATCGCTTCACGGATGAAGCCATTGAAGCGGTGGATCTGACCGAATACAAAGAACTGCTCACCGCCGCCAAGGCCATCAAGGAAGACAGCGAAGAGCGCTACCTGGCTTTTGCCAAGGCGGAAGCTTACCTGATCCAGCATGCCTACGCGATCCCCATGAGCCCCTGGAGCGGCGGCTATACCGTGAGCAAGCTGGACACCTTCACCAGCCAGTATGCGCCCTTCGGCATTTCCCAGGAGCGCTATAAGGGCCAGAAGATGCTGGATCATGCCATGAGCACCGACGAATACTACGACGCTTACGACGCTTGGGTAGCCGCCCGCGACGCGGCCGCCGCGCAATAAGCGATCCGAAGCAAGCACATCATTAAAACCGACCCGGATTGCGGCAGGCCCAAAAACCTGCCGCAATCCGCATCTGTATTTTTTCGGGAGGCCCATCGCCCCATGGCCAAATACATTTTGAAGCGCCTGGGCACGTCGCTTTTGACGCTGCTGCTCATCCTGGTCATCGTGTTCATCATGGTGCGCCAGATGCCAATCGATGGTTATTTTGACAATTTCGACAAGCTGGATCAGGCGGTGATAGACGCAAAGCTCACGCAGATGGGCTTAAAGGACCCGCTGATTATCCAGCTGAAGGATTTTTTCGTGCGCCTTTTCCACGGGGACCTGGGCCGGTCGGCCCGGTACTCCGTGAACGTGCCCATCGTTGAAATCATCGCCAGGAAAGCGCCCCTGTCCATTGAAATGGGCGTGATTTCCATGGCGCTGTCGCTGGCGCTGGGCATCCCTCTGGGGGCTGCCATGGCCCGCGGCAAAAGCAAATTCTGGGATAAATTCGGCACGGCGTTCATCGTGTTCGTCAGCGCCGTTCCCGCCGCCGTGTATTATATCTACATCCAATCCTTCGGCTCCACCCTGTTTGGCGTCGACATGTTTTTCAGCCGGGACGACTGGAAAACGTGGATTTTGCCGGTCTTTTCCATGTCCCTTGGCAACATCGCCTACTACGCCATGTGGCTGCGCCGCTACATGGTGGATGAAATGAACAAGGACTACGTCCGCCTGGCCCGGGCCAAGGGCGTCAACAGCAAAGCCATCACCATGAAGCACGTGTTCCGCAATTCCTTCGTGCCCATGATCCAATATATCCCCACGTCGCTTTTGTACACCGTCAGCGGCTCCATTTACATTGAATCGCTTTATTCCGTGCCCGGCATGGGGGGCTTGCTGGTGGACGTGATCACCCGGCAGGACAACCCCATGGTGCAGGCGCTGGTGATGATTTATTCCTGCATCGGCATCATCGGCATGATGCTGGGCGATCTGCTCATGGCCGTGATCGATCCCCGGATCTCCCTGGCCAGAAAGGAGAGCGCGCGATGAAGCTGACCAGGCCCAAGGACGCCGTCGCCGCCCCTCTGGAACAGGCGGTGGAAAGGCATTTTTCCAAGGAATCCTTTGAGGAAGCCCCATACAATCCCGACGCGGGAGAGCGGGGCGGCTACTCCAATTATTCGTACTGGGGCAGCACCATCCGCTGCTTTTTCAAAAACAAGCTGGCCGTGGGGCTCATGCTGGTGCTGGTGATCCTGCTTTTATTCACCTTTATCCAGCCCCTTTTGCCCCAGCAGTTCAAGGCCAATCTGATCATCGACCATCCCATCACCAAAAAACAAATGAGCAATGTGCCGCCCCGCATTACCAACGTGATCGCAGAGGCGCCGGAAGGCACGGTGCTGGTGGTGCACCCCTTCGATAACGACGAATGGGCCGCGGTGGACAACGTGCTTTCCACCGTCAAGGCCCGCAAGGAATTCACAGTGCTGGAATACGGGGAAGCCTGGTGCCGCGTATCCTTCAATGGCCAGGAAGGCTTTGTGCGCAACGATTTCACCACCAAGATCAAATTCCCCGCCGATCCCCAAAACACGCCCTATCAGGCAAAATCCAATTTCCCCGTCAACCTGTACACCGCCCCTGCCAATATGAGCAACAACGGCGACGCGCTGTTTTGCTTAAAATCTCAGCTGGAGATCACGGGCGACACCGCCGTGGTAAAGGAAACGGCGGCCCTGCGCCTTTTGCCCGACACCAGGCCTTTCCTCTTTGGCACCAACAGCGCCGGCCAGGATCTGTGGGCGAAGATTTGGTCCGGTACCCGCACGTCCCTCCTGATCGGCGTCACCGTGGCGGCGCTGCAATCCCTGATCGGCATTTTGATCGGCGTGCTTTGGGGCTACGTCAAATCCCTGGATAAGCTGCTGACCGAGATTTACAACGTGATCGACAATATTCCCACCACCATCGTGCTGATCCTGGTCAGCTATATCATGGACCCCAGCGTGGAAACGCTGATCCTGGCCATGACGGTCACCGGGTGGGTGGGCATGGCCCGGTTCATCCGCAACCAGATCGTGATCATCCGCGACCGGGATTACAACCTGGCCTCCCGGTGCCTGGGCAACAGCACCGGCCGCATCATCACCAGAAACCTTTTGCCCTATCTTGTGTCGGTGATCACTCTGCGCCTGGCCCTGGCCGTGCCCGGGGCCATCGGCAGCGAGGTGTTCATCACCTACATCGGCCTGGGCCTGCCGCTGAGCGTGCCGTCTCTGGGCAACCTGATCAATGAAGGCCGCAAAATGATCTCCACCAGCCAGAGCTATCAGCTTTTGTTTCCCACCATCATCCTGTCCATCATCACCATTGCTTTCTATATCATCGGCAACGCCTTCGCCGACGCCGCCGATCCCAAAAATCACACGTAAGGAGGGATACGCTTGGAGCAGGAAGTGATTCTGTCCGTTCAGCATCTGAACGTGAAATTCTCCCTTCGCGGCAAGATCCTGCACGCCATCCGGGACGTATCCCTGGATCTGTACAAGGGCGAAACCCTGGCCATCGTGGGGGAGAGCGGCTCGGGCAAATCGGTGCTCACCAAATCCTTCATGGGCCTGCTGGACCAGAACGGCTGGATCGAAAGCGGCAGCATCCTCTATAAGGGGCAGGACCTGGCGAGGTTTCAAACCGAAAAGGAATGGCTGCCCATCCGGGGCGGCGAGATCGCCATGGTGCTGCAGGACCCCATGACCAGCCTGAACCCGCTGAAAACCATCGGCGCGCAGATTCGGGAAGCTGCGGCGCTTCACGGCAATATGAGCAAAAGGGAAGCGACGGCCCGCGCCGCGGAAACGCTGAAAGAAGCGGGCATTACGCCGCCGGAGCCCCTTTTCAAAGCCCGGGAAAACGAGCTGTCCTGGGAAATGCGCAAATGGACGCACAGACGCACCGCTCTGTCCTCCATGGCTGGCCTGCTCGCCCGTCAGCAGGGCCTTTCGGATGCGGAGGCCAGGAACCGGGCGCAGCAGCTTTTGGAAGAAAAAGGAGCGGCAGGTCCGGGCTGGAGCCTGAGCCAAAGGATCGCCTGGTCCCGCGCACTGTCCTCCGTCAGCAAAACGCTGATGCTGTATCAGGGAATGTCAAAAAAAGCAGCGAAAAAGCGGGCTGTCGAGATCCTCAGCGACGTGGGCATCACAGAGCCGGAGCGCCGCAGCCGTCAGTATCCCCATGAGTTTTCCGGCGGCATGCGGCAGCGGGTGGTCATTGCCATCGCCATTGCCTGCAACCCCAAAATCCTCATCTGCGACGAACCGACCACCGCCCTGGACGTGACCATCCAGGCCCAGATTCTGCATTTGATCCGCGATCTGGTGCGAAAGTATGAATTGACCTGCGTGTACATCACCCACGATCTGGGCGTGGTGGCCAACGTGGCCGACCGGGTGGCGGTGATGTACGCCGGGGATATCGTGGAAATCGGCCTGGCCAGGGAAGTGTTTTACGACGCCCGGCATCCCTACACCTGGGCGCTTTTGTCCTCGCTGCCCCAGCTGGGCGTCAAGGGAGAGAAGCTCTTTTCCATCCGCGGCACGCCGCCCAACCTGTTTTTGTCCGTGAAGGGCGACGCCTTTGCCCCTCGGAATCCCCACGCCCTGAAAATCGACTACGAGGAGCGGCCGCCCATGTTTCAGGCGTCGCCCACGCATTTTGCCCGCACGTGGCTGATGCATCCCGACGCGCCCAAGGTGCAGCCGCCGGAGGTGCTCAAGCGCCTGAAGCAGGAGGTAAAAGCATGAGCGAACAAAGAGAGCCGCTTTTGTCGGTGCGGGATATGAAGGTGGATTTCGGCTCCCGCCGGCATCCCTTCCACGCCGTCAAGGGCGTCAGCTTTGATATTTTCCGGGGCGAGACCTTCGGCCTGGTGGGGGAGTCCGGCAGCGGAAAAACCACCATCGGCCGGGCCATCATCCGCATTTATGAAATCACGGGCGGCGAAGTGATCTTCAAGGGCCAAAGGATCAACGGCAGGATCAGCAAGGAATTGGACCGGGAAGTGACCAGGAAAATCCAGATGATTTTCCAGGACCCCATGGCTTCCCTCAACGAACGAGCCAAGGTGGATTATATCGTGGCCGAAGGGCTGTACAATACCGAAAAGGGGCTCTCCAAGGCCCAGCGCCAGGAAAAAGTGAAGAAGGCGCTGCTGGACGTGGGGCTGCTGCCCGAGTTTGCCAGCCGCTTTCCCCACGAGTTTTCCGGCGGCCAGCGCCAGCGCATCGGCATTGCCCGGGCGCTGATCATGCAGCCGGAGTTCATTGTGGCCGACGAGCCCATTTCAGCCCTGGACGTGTCCATCCGCGCCCAGGTGCTCAACCTTCTTTCCGAGCTGCAAAAGGAAAGGGGGCTCACTTACCTGTTCATCTCCCACGATCTGTCCGTGATGCGCTTTATCTGCGACCGCATCGCCGTGATCCATAAGGGCCTGCTGATGGAATTGGCGGATACCGAAGTGCTCTTCCGCCATCCGCTGCATCCCTACACCCGGGCGCTGCTTTCCGCCGTGCCCATGCCTTCGCCCGATCAGCGCCAGGAAGGGCCGCCGGTGATCTACGATGAAGCCATGCATGATTACAGCGCCGATCTTCCCGTTTGGGAGGAGATCGAGCCCGGCCACTTCGTGCGCGCCAATCAGGCGGAACTGGCCCGCTATCGGGAGATACTGGCAGAGTAAAGTGTCCTGGAGCCTGTTTTCTCGGGGGTTCTTCGCCCCCAAACCCCTAACCAGGGATTTCATCCCTGGACCCATCCCGGCAAACGTTGGGGGACAAGGCGAACAAACTTGCGTGCGCCAGATGCTTAAACGGCTGCAAGCCAGATCCCGGGCAGAGCCCGGGAAAGCTGGCTTGCTCGGGAGCGCTGGTAAAGACTGCGCAAGCATCTGCGGGAAGCTGCGGTGTACTCCGTTACTTGTCTAATCCGCAGAAAGAGGGGTCCGGGGAGGCAATGTCTCCCCGGCGGGTCCGGGCAGAGCCCGGGAAAGCTCCGGTGGAATCATCTTTCCTCCGCGCACCGCGTATGCGCGGATTTTTTTGATTGAAAAACCCGATGTTTCGTGATACACTTATCCTGGTTTCATATGGAATAACAACCGGATCAAGGAAGGGGAGAAACATCCGATGGCGGAGATTATACGGGAGGGGAATCTGTTTCATTTGCGCAACAGCCGCATCAGCTATATTTTGCTGGTGATGCCGGAAAACGCGCTGGCGCATATTTATTTCGGGAGGCGGCTTCGCTGGATCGATTCCGATCAGGTGCTGCGCAGCGTGGGTTCGGGGGACACCTATTGCTTTACCACCCAGGAATGCGGGCTGAATCTCCTGCCGCAGGAATATCCGTCCTTTGGCATGGGCGATCAAAGGATCGGCGCGCTGCGGGTGGAAAACGCCGACGGCAGCAGCGCGGCGGACCTGCGCTTTGTATCCGCGGTGATCGAGGCGGGAAAGCCCGCGCTGCCGGGGCTGCCGTCTACCTTTGGCGAAAACTGCCAGACGCTGAAAATGACGTTGAAGGATCAGCACAGCAATCTGCAGGCGGAGCTGATGTACACCGTATTTGAGGACTGCGACGCGATCGCCCGCAGCGTGAAGCTGACCAATTTGAGCCTGGCCGACATGAAGATCACCGGCGCTATGAGCCTGTGCCTGGATCTGAGCGACGACAAGTGGGATCTGATTACCCTGAGCGGCTCCTGGGCCCGGGAGCGCAGCGTGTACCGCCGGCCCCTGATGCCGGGCCACCAGGGCGTGAGCACCCAGTGCGGCGCCAGCGGATTGCAGCAGTCGCCCTTCCTGGCCCTGGCCCGGAAGGAAACCAACGAGCATCAGGGCGAGGCCATCGGCGCGGCGCTGGTGTACAGCGGCAATTTCCTGGCCCAGGCCTCGGTGTACCAAAACAATGCCGCCAGGCTATTGCTTGGCATCAACGATGCGGATTTTTCCTGGGCCCTGGCCCCCGGCGAAGCGTTCCAGACCCCGGAAGCGGTGCTGACGTATTCCTGCGAGGGCCTCAGCGGCATGAGCCGGCAGTTCCATACCCTGTGGGAAAAGCACCTGCTGCCGCGCCGCTGGGTGAACGCCCATCGCCCGGTGCTGCTCAACAGCTGGGAAGCGGCGTACTTTGATTTTGACGAGGAAAAGCTGGTGTCCATCGCCGCCTCCGCCGCAGAGGCCGGGGTGGAATTGTTCGTGATGGACGACGGCTGGTTTGGCCACCGGGACGACGACACCACATCCCTGGGCGACTGGCAGGCGGACAAACGGAAGCTGCCCGGGGGCCTGGGCCATCTGGCGGACCGGGTGCGGGCCCTGGGCTTGCAGTTTGGCATCTGGATGGAGCCTGAAATGGTGTCGCCCGACAGCGATCTGTACCGGGCGCATCCCGACTGGGCGCTGCACATTCCCGGCCGCGAGGGCATCACCGGGCGGCATCAGTTCATCTTGGACCTGGGCCGCAAAGAGGTGCAGGATTTCGTGTATCAGGCGGTGGCCGACACCCTGAAGGCCAGCCGCGCCGCGTATCTCAAATGGGACATGAACCGCAACTTTACCAACATCGGCTCCGCCGCCCTGCCCTGCGAAAGGCAAAGGGAAACGCCCCACCGGTATATGCTGGGGCTGTACGCGGTAATGGAAAGGCTGGTGAAGGCCTTCCCGGACGTGCTGTTCGAGGGCTGCTCCTCCGGCGGCGGGCGGTTTGATCCCGGCATGCTGTACTACGTGCCCCAGTTCTGGTGCTCCGACGATACCGACGCCCTGGCCCGCTGCCGCATCCAGTACGGCACCACCTTCTTCCTGCCGCCCTCTGCCATGGGCAGCCATGTGAGCGCCGTGCCCAACCACCAGACCGGGCGGATCACCCCCCTGGAGACCCGCTTCTTCGTGGCTCTGGGCGGGTGCTTCGGCTATGAATTGGACCCCAGGAAGCTGACCCGGGAAGAGCAGGAGGAAATGAAAGCCCAGGTGCGCTATGCCCAGGATACGGAAAACACCCGCCTGCACGGGGCGTTTTACCGGCTGCTTTCTCCCTTTGAGGGCGGCGACACGGCGTGGATCAGCGTGAGCCGGGATCAGAAGGAAGCGGTGTTCACCTACGTGCGCGGTCAGGTGATCGCCAACACGCCCCCTGCGCTGGTGAAGCTGCAGGGCCTGGACCCCGACAAAAAATACACCATTCAGGAAACCAAGGAAACCTTTGGCGGCGACGAACTGATGTACAGCGGCGTATTGTGCCGCGTCGGCCAGGGCGACGCCGCGTCGCTGCGGTATACGTTGAAGGAGGCGGAAGCATGAGCGAATTGAAACGGTACGATCCCTTGTCTCCCATTTTCCGGCGGCTGGGCCGCATGGATGAAAGCACCGACGCGCTGCACCTGTGGTGGTCCGGCAGCGGCCTGGTGATGCGGGCCAAATGCGGCCGCATCGACGTGGAGGCGGAATCCACCGCCCGCGGCCATGCCCAGTTCCTGGGCGTGATGATCGACGGCGCGCCGGTGTGCCGTATCCCCCTGATCCCGGGACGGCATGTGTACCCGGTGCTTTGCGGCATGCTGAACGAAGCGTATCATGAAATCACCGTCCTGCGGGACACCCAGCCCAGCTATGACGAGGACGGCCCGGTGATCCTGCACGCGGTGTATACCGACGGGGAGCTGGAAACGCCGGAAGAAAAGCGCATGCTCATCGAATTTATCGGCGACAGCCTGACGGTGGGCGAGGGCACCGTGGGGCCCAAATCGGGCATGGAGTGGATTTTGCCCTACATTTCCCATATGCCGGCGTTCCCGACCTTGACTTCCACCCTGCTGGACGCGGAAAAACGGGTGGTGGCTCTGGGCGGCTGGGGCGCTTACAAGAGCTGGGACGGCAAGCATGAATGCCGCATCGGCGCGATTTACGAAAAGCTGTGCGGCGTGACCCCCGGGGGCGATATGGCCTATTCCTTCAACGAGCGGCCCGCGGACTATGTGGTGATCAACCTGGGCACCAATGACGGCACCGCGCTCAAGGACCTGCCGGCGGATGAAAGGGAAAAGGAAGAGGCGCTGTTTGCGCAGGACGCGGAAAAGCTGCTGGCGCTGGTGCGCGCCCATCAGCCCAAGGCGTATATCCTGTGGGCCTACGGCCTGTGCGGAAACGCCATGGAAAAGGGCATCCGCAAGGCGGTGGAAAAGCGCAATGCCGCGGGGGATAGCCGCGTGGCGTATCTGCCGCTGCCCGAAGCCAGGGACGTGGGCAGCCGCATGCATCCCAGCCGGGAAGCCCATGAGGAAGCGGCGCAGACCATTGCCCGGGCCATCCGCGGATTGAAGGGAGAAGCATAAATGACCATTCAGGAAAAATACGAGCAGTGGCTGAAAAACGCCGACGCCTCCCTGCAGGCAGAATTGCAATCCATGGATGAAAGCGCCAGGGAGGACGCGTTTTACCGCGATCTGGCCTTTGGCACCGGGGGCCTGAGGGGCGTGATCGGCGCGGGCACCAACCGGATGAACATCCACACCGTGATGAAGGCCAGCCAGGGCCTGGCGGACTATGTGACGAAGCGTTTTGACCAGGCGGATCGGCGCATCGCGGTGAGCTACGACAGCCGGATCATGAGCGACGAATTTGCCCGCCGGGCAGCCGGCGTGTTTGCCGCCAATGGCATCGAGGCGTATATATATCCCCAGCTGATGCCCACGCCCTGCCTGTCCTTCGCGGTGCGCGCACTGGGCTGCGCCGCCGGCATCATGGTGACCGCCAGCCACAACCCCGCCAAATACAACGGCTACAAGGTCTACGGCCCCGATGGCTGCCAGATCACCACCGAGGCGGCGGCGGAGATCCTGAAAGAGATCGAAAAGCTGGACGTGTTTTCTTCGCCCCGGGCGCTTTCTTTTGAGGAGGGCATGGAAAAGGGCCTGATCCGGTATATCCCCGATCAGGTGTACGATGATTTTGTGGAGAATGTAAAGCGCGAAAGCCTGCTGGGCGGCGAGGAGATCGACAGGAACGTGGCCATCGTGTATTCGCCCTTGAACGGCACGGGGCTCAAGCCCGTTCTGCGCACGCTGCGGGAGAGCGGCTATACCAACGTGACCGTAGTCAGGGAGCAGGAGCAGCCTGACGGCCATTTCCCCACCTGCCCCTATCCCAACCCCGAAATCCGGGAGGCCATGCAGCTGGGCCTGGAATACGCCGCCCGACTGAACGCCGATCTTTTGCTTGCCACCGATCCGGACTGCGACCGCTGCGGCATCGCCGTGCGCACGGACAAGGGCGATTTCCAGCTGCTCACCGGCAACGAAACCGGCATGCTGCTGCTGGACTACGTGTGCAAGCGCCGCGTGGCCCTGGGAAAAATGCCGGAAAAACCTGTATTGGTCAAAACCATCGTGACCACCGATATGGCGGAAAAGATCGCGGATTTCTACGGCGTGGAAACGGCCAACGTGCTTACGGGGTTCAAATTCATCGGCGAAACCATCGGGCATCTGGAGGAAAAAGGGGAAAGGGACCGCTACATTTTCGGCTTCGAGGAAAGCTACGGCTATCTTTCCGGCACCTACGTGCGGGATAAAGACGCGGTGAACGCCGCCTTCCTGATCTGCGAAATGTTCGCCTGGTACAGGCAGCAGGGCATCAGCCTGCTGGCGCAGCTCAATCGCATCTACAGCCAGTTCGGCTATTGCCTCAACACCCTGCACAGCTTTGAATTCGAGGGCGCCAAGGGCTTTGACACCATGCAGCGCATCATGGCTGCTTTCCGGCAAGTTAAGGAAATCGGCGGGCAAAAGGTGGAAAGCTGCAAGGACTACGCCCCCGGCATCGACGGGCTGCCGCCCTCCGATGTGCTGAAATTCCGCCTGGATGGCGGCGCGTCGGTGGTGGTGCGCCCCAGCGGCACCGAGCCCAAGCTGAAAACCTACGTTTCCGTGTCCGCGGCCAACGAGGAAAAGGCGCGGGAAGAAGAAAAGAAGCTCACCGAGGCGCTCACCGCCTTCATGCATCAGTAAGGAGGGCCTATGCCGCATTTTGAATGTTCCTCCCTGTTTTCCGATCATGCCGTGCTTGCGCGGGACAAGGAGATCCGCGTGTTCGGCGCGGCGGAAAACGGGGAACGGGTGACCGCGGAATTATGGGATGAAGCGGGCCGCCTGCTTGCGCGGGACACCGCGGAAGCCCGGGACGGCAAATTCCAGTGCGCGCTGCCGCCCCAAAAGGCGCAGACCGGATGCGTCCTTGCCATTTCCTGCGGGGATGAAAAAAAGGAATTCACCGATATCGCCGTTGGAGAGGTGTATCTGGCCGGGGGACAGAGCAATATGGAATTGGAGCTGCAAAACGCCGACGAAGGGCAAAGCTGCATCCAGACCCACGTTAATCCCCTGGTGCGGTATTACAATGTACCCAAGCGCGCAGTGTGGAATGAAGAGGCGATACAGGCCAACCGGGATGCCCGCTGGGTGCCCGTGGCCCCCGGCACGGCCAGGGATATGAGCGCCGTGGCCTACTTCTTTGCCATGAAGCTGCAAAAGGAAACCGGCGTGCCCGTGGGCATCGTGGATTGCTACTGGGGCGGCACCTCCGTCACCTGCTGGCTGGACGGCGATACCCTGGACAGCGTGCGGGAAGGCCAAAGGTACGTGCGCGAATACGAGGAAAAGAGCGCCGGCGTCACCATGGAGGCATACCTGGAAAAGGAAAAGGCCTTCCAGGCGGACATGGACCGCTGGAGCAAGGCGGTGAACGCGCTGAAAAAGGAAAATCCCGCCATCACCTGGCCCGAGATCAACGAAAAGGCCGGGCTGTGCCCCTGGAATCCCCCCGTGGGCCCGGGCTCGCCCTATCGCCCCGGCGGCTTGTTTGCAACCATGACGGAACGGGTCATTCCCCTGACGCTGACGGGCGTATTGTTTTACCAGGGCGAAGAGGATACGGCCAGAACGGCGCATTACGATGAATTGCTTTCCGCCCTGATCCGCTTGCTTCGCCGGGAATTCCGGGACGACGCCCTGCCCTTTCTCAACGTGCAGCTGCCCATGTGGATCGCCGACGGCGCGCAGGATACCTTCACCTGGCCCCGCCTCAGGCTTTTGCAGCAGCGGGTGTGCGACCAGACGAAAAACAGCGCCCTTGTCTGCCTGATCGACCAGGGCGAATACGACAACATCCATCCCACCGCCAAGCGCGTGGTGGGCGAAAGGCTGGCCGGGGAAGCGCTGCGTTTGCTGCACGGCGTCTCCGCGCCTGATGCACCCAGGGCCCTGTCCAAATATCGGGCGGAAAACACCCTGCGGGTGCGTCTGTCTCTTCCCGTCGCGGATCGGGGCGAAGGAGACATGCTGCTGGAGATCGCCGGCGAGGATGGAAAATTCTATCCCGCAGAAACGGTGATCCGGGGAGAGGAATTGATCCTTTCCCATCCCGGCGTTCCGCGGCCCGTGTCGGCGCGCTACGCTTATACCGATTACGCCCGGGTGCGCCTGTTTGGCGAAAACGGCTTGCCCCTCAGGCCCTTCTGGCTATGCTGAAACAGAGAGGAAACGCAAGATGAACGTGCCGCGCTATCACGAGGATTTTGCCCATCTGCATGTGAATACCCTGCCGTGCCACGCCTATTTCATCCCCTTTGGGGACAGGGAAAGCGCCCTGGCGGGGGAAAGAAGAACGTCGAAAAGGTACATGAGCCTGAATGGGGAATGGCGCTTTGGCTATTATCCCGCCTTTGATCTGCTGCCGGAGGATATTTTCTCCGACAGCGCCACGCCGGACGTTATTCCGGTGCCTTCCGTGTGGCAGTGCCAAGGGTACGATCAGCAGCAGTACACCAACGTGCGCTACGCCATTCCCTTTGATCCGCCCCGCGTGCCGTTCATGAACCCCTGCGGGCTCTACCGGCGTTTCTTTGCGTGGGAAAAGGACGGGGACGGGGCCACGCTGTGCTTTGAGGGCGTGGACAGCTGCTTCCACGTGTGGCTCAACGGGCGGTACGTGGGCTACAGCCAGGTATCCCACAGCCCTTCGGAATTTGACGCCGCGCCCTATCTTTTGGACGGGGAAAACGAAATCACCGTGCTGGTGCTCAAGTGGTGCGACGGCACCTATTTTGAGGATCAGGACAAGCTGCGGCAAAGCGGCATTTTCCGGGACGTGTACCTGCTGAAAAGAGAAAAGGATGGCATCCGCGATTACCGGGTGACCGCCGCCTTGTCCGGTGATCTTTCCCGTGCCGACGTGCGGGTGACGCTGGATACGGCGGACAATGCGAAAGTCGCCTACGCCTTGCTGGATGGGGCGAACCGGGAAATCGCCAGTGGCGAAGCCGGGGACGGAGAGATCCGCCTTTCCCTGGATCAGCCCAGGCTTTGGAACGCCGAAAGCCCGTACCTGTATACCCTGCTCATGCATTGCGGCGGCGAATGGATCGCGGAAAAGATCGGCATCCGGGAGGTGCGCATCGAAAACGGCGTGGTGCTGGTGAACGGCGTGGCTGTGAAATTCAAGGGCGTGAACCGCCATGACAGCGACCCCGAAGCGGGCCCCGCGGTGGATAAGGCCCACATGCTGCGGGATCTGGCCCTGATGAAGCAGCACAACGTAAACGCCATCCGCACCAGCCATTATCCCAACGCGCCGGAGTTTTTGCAGCTGTGCGATCAGTACGGCTTTTACGTGATCGCCGAGGCCGATCTGGAGACCCATGGGGTGGTGTTTCTGGAAAAAGGCGAATACGAGGATGAAAACTACAATTACCTGGCCAACGATCCCGCTTACGGCCCCATGATCCTGGACCGGGTGCAGCGCAGCGTCACGCGGGATGTGAATAGGCCCTGCGTGCTCATCTGGTCCATGGGCAACGAGTCCGGCATGGGGGTGAATTTCGACGAAGCCCTGGCCTGGACCAAGCGCTTTGATCCCACCCGGCTGACCCATTACGAGCGGGCGTCCTTTCCGCCAAAGGGGGCGGAGATCAACGGGACTGATCTGGACCTGTACAGCCGCATGTATCCCTCCATCGAGGAAATCGACCGTTACTTTGAAGAGGGAAACATCCAAAAGCCCTACATCCTGTGCGAATACTGCCACGCCATGGGCAACGGCCCAGGCGATCTGGAGGATTATTTCCAGTGCTTCCACCGCCATCCCGGCCACTGCGGCGGCTTCATCTGGGAGTGGTGCGACCACGCGGTATATCTGGGCGAAACCAACGGAAAGAAAAAGTACGGCTATGGCGGCGATTTTGGCGAATACCCCCACGACGGCAATTTCTGCATGGACGGCCTGGTGTACCCGGACCGCAGGCCCCATACCGGCCTGAGAGAATACAAAAACGTGCTGCGCCCCGCCAGGATCATAAGCGCCGACGTGAACAAGCTCACCCTGTGGAACACCCTGGATTTTACCAATCTCGGGGACGCCGTGACCATGACGTATGAGCTCCGGCAGGATGGGCAGATCCGCTATCAGGCCCAGGTGCCGCAAAAGCTGCTGGACATTCCGCCCCACGGGCAAAGGGAAATCATCCTGCCTCTGCCGGGCTTCATTACGGGAGACTTCGCCCTGCACCTGATCGAGTACCAGAAAGGCGACGCGCCGTTTGTAAGGAACGGCGACGTGGTGGGCGAGGATGAAACAGGACGGCAGCATCAAATGCCGCTGCCACGGACGGAAAAAGCGAATGGTGAAATCCGCGTGGAGGAAACCGCTGCTTCCATTGTGCTGACAGGCGCGGGCTTCCGCTATGTGTACAGCAAGTTCACCGGCTGCTTTGACCAATGGGCGGTGAACGGCCGCGATGTATTTGCCCGCCCCATGGGCCTGAACGTCTGGCGCGCGCCCACCGATAACGACCAGAACATCAAACGGGAATGGATGAACTGCGGCTACGATCACGCTTACGGCCGCGCTTACGAAACCAGCGTACAGGAGACAAGCGAAGGCGTTGCGCTGCAAACGGATTTCGCCGTGGTGACGCCCTACACCCTGCCCATCGTAACGGGCCGACTGGTCTGGACGGTGCTTAAAAACGGCGATATTGCGCTGGCGGTCAAGGGCCAGCGCCGGGAAAGCGCGCCGTTCCTTCCGCGGTTCGGGGTGCGCCTGTTCCTGCAAAAGGATATGGATCAGCTGCAATACTTTGGCTTTGGACCTTTGGAGAGCTACGCGGACAAGCACCGCGCCAGCTTCCGCCATGCTTACGTTTCCACCGTAGCGGCCAATCATGAGGATTACCTCCGCCCCCAGGAAAACGGCAGCCATTGGGACTGCGAATACGTCAGCGTGAACGGGCCGAAGGGCGGCGTCGCGGTATGGGGCGACGGCTTCTCCTTCAATGCTTCGCCCTATACGCAGGAAGAGCTGACGCAGAAAAGGCACAACTGGGAATTGGAGGAAGCGGAGGCCACGGTGCTGTGCGTGGACGCGCAGATGAGCGGCGTGGGGTCCAACAGCTGCGGGCCCGCCCTGGCGGAAGCGTATCAGACGCCCCGGGAAATCAGCTTTGCCTGCCGGTTTGAAATCATGTAAGAGGGGGAGAATGCCTTGAACGCTGTGCTTCGCTTGGTGGATTACGCCCTGGAAAAGGGCCTGATCGAGGAAAACGAAACCACCTGGGCGGTGAATGCGCTGCTGGAAACGCTGCATAGCGACGCGCTGCCCAACGTGGAGGTTTCCGACGACGCGCCGCTGCATGAAACGCTGGACGCTTTGTGCCATGACGCCTATGCCCGCGGCGCAATGGCGGAGGATTCCGTATCCTACCGGGATTTGCTGGATACCGCCCTGATGGGCCGGCTGACGCCGCGGCCGTCGCAGGTGATCCACCGCTTCCAGGCGCTCTATGAAGAGGACCCCGTGGCGGCCACCGACTGGTATTACCGCTTTTGCCAGGATACCAACTATATCCGGCGGGACCGCATCAAAAAGGACCTGAAATGGAAAACGCCCACGGAATACGGCGAATTGGACATCACCGTCAACCTTTCCAAGCCGGAAAAGGACCCCAAGGCCATTGCCGCGGCCCGGAACATGCCTGTCTCCGCCTATCCGGCCTGTCAGCTTTGCCGGGAAAACGAAGGCTACGCCGGGCGGCTCAATCACCCGGCCCGGCAGAATCACCGGGTGATCCCCATCACCATCAACGCTTCGCCCTGGTTTTTGCAGTATTCGCCCTATGTGTACTACAACGAGCACTGCATCTGCTTCAACAGCGTGCATACCCCCATGAAGATCGACCGGGCGTGCTTTGAAAAGCTGTTGGATTTCGTCGGCCAGTTCCCGCATTATTTCGTGGGGTCCAACGCCGATCTGCCCATCGTGGGCGGCTCCATTCTGGCCCACGATCATTTCCAGGGGGGAAGATACGTGTTCCCCATGGAGAAAGCGGACGTGGAAACACCCTTCGTTTTCCCGGGCTATGAGGACGTGGCCGCCGGCATCGTAAAATGGCCCATGGCGGTGATCCGGCTTCGCTGCGCGGACCGGACGCGGCTCGTTTCCCTGTCGGATAAGATCCTGGCCGCGTGGCGGGGCTATACCGACGAAAGCGCCGTGATTTTCGCCGAAACCGACGGCGTGCCCCACAACACCATCACGCCCATCGCCCGCATGCGCGACGGGCAATATGAGATGGACCTGGTGCTGCGCAATAACCTGACCACCAAGGAGCATCCCCTGGGCCTGTATCATCCCCACGCGGAACTGCACCACATCAAGAAGGAAAACATCGGCCTGATCGAGGTGATGGGCCTGGCGGTGCTGCCGTCGCGCCTCAGGGAAGAATTGCACGCCGTGTCTGACTGCCTTTTAGAAAACAAGGATTTGCGTGAAAGCGATTTGACGGCCAAGCACGCAGACTGGGCCGAAGGCTTCCGGGACAAATACGAAATCACCCCGGACAACGCTTTCGACATCGTGTGCCGGGAAACGGGATTGGTGTTCGCCAAGGTGCTGGAGCACGCGGGGGTATACCAGCGGAACGATCAGGGGAAGGAAGCCTTCCTGCGCTTCCTGCGCAGCGTATGACGAGCATGGAAATCGCGCCCGTTGCGTTTATCCGCAACGCCTACGAGGAAAAGTTCGGCGTGCCCAGGCAGAGCGGCCTGGCCCCGGCGGTGCTGTCGGAGATCGTATTTGAACCGGAATTCCGCAATCCGGACGCGCTGCGGGGCCTGGAGGGATTCAGCCACCTGTGGCTGATCTGGGGCTTTTCCGGGGTGCCCAAGGACGCGCCCTTTTCGCCTACGGTGCGGCCGCCGCGTTTGGGCGGCAACGCCCGGATGGGCGTGTTCGCCACCCGCTCGCCCTTCCGGCCCAACCGGCTGGGGCTGAGCGCGGTGAAGATCGAAGAGATCGTGCTTGCGTCCCCCGAAGGCCCGGTGATCCGGGTGTCGGGAGCAGATTTGATGAACGGCACGCCCATTTACGATGTGAAGCCGTATCTGCCCTACGCCGACAGCATTCCCGGCGCTCTGGGCGGCTTTGCGGCGCAGGCTCCCCGGCAGACGCTTCAGGTGATCTGCTCCGGGGAAACATGGGAAAGGGTGCCGGAAAAGATGCGGGATGCACTGCGCAGTGCTCTTTCCCAGGACCCACGGCCCTCCTATCAGGAGGATCGGAACCGGGTGTACGGCATGGCCTTCGGCGGCATGAACGTGCGCTTCCGGGTGGAGGATGGCGCCGCCGTGATCGAAGAGATCGAAATGAAAAATTTTACATCTGCAGAAGAGGAAAAACCATATCCAACGCCCAAATAAGTGGTATAATAAAGCTGTCGGCGCCCCGAAAACGCGCCGTCTGCAAGAATCAATATGGAGGATGATCGCATGAAAAGAATGCAAGCGACGCTCGCTTTTCTCCTGGCGCTGACGCTGCTGTTTTCCTGCCTGCCCGCGCAGGCAGCGGATGGCAATTCCATGGCGTTTGACAAAAAAGTGAATCGGGTGTTTGAGGGGGAAGAACTGCAGCTGGTTTTGAACCGGAGCGGCGATCCTGCCGAAGGGGAAGTGACCTTTACTTCTTCCAACACCAAGCGGGCCACAGTGGATGGAAACGGCGTGGTGAAGGGCCTGAGCAAAGGCACCGCGACCATCACCGCCACGGTGAAAACAGCGAAAAAAACCTATCGCGCTACGCTGGAAGTGAACGTGGCGCGCAAGGCGGAATCCGTTGAGGTGAAGCTGGGAAAAATCCCGGTGTACGAAGCTGACGAGCCGCTTTTGGACGGGCTGCTGCTGGCGGACGTTGAAGAAGAAGTGATGGCGCTGCCGGTCATGCTGCTTTTGCCCGGCGTGAATCACACCCTGGAGGCTTCCTGTCTGCCCAAGGATGCCAGCAACCGCAAGTGCGTGATGACCAGCAGCGATGAAGAAGTGCTGTCGGTGAAAAAGAACGTGGTCAAGGGCCTGAAGGCCGGCGAGGCCGTGCTGACCGTGACCAACGAATGGCAAAGCGACGTGTTTATCCAGTATCGGGTGCTGGTGGTGGAGCCGGTGAAAAAGCTGCAGCTGACCGCTTCCGCGCCCAGCGTGGCGGTGGGCGGCAGCATCACCCTGTCCGCTCAAATCGTGCCGGAGGATGCCTCCATTTCCCAGGTAACCTGGAGCAGCGATAACGCCAAGGTCGCCCAGGTGGACGAAAACGGCGTGGTCACCGGCGTGAAGCGCGGCGGCGCCCGTATCACCGCCAAGGCCATGGACGGAAGCAACGTCCACAGCAGCATCGCCGTAAAGGTGACCCAGAGCGCGGAACAGATCAGCCTGAGCAAAACCGAGCTGACATTGAACGTGGGCAGGTACCGGGATCTGACGGCTACCGTGCTGCCCAGCAACGCCAACAATAAAAAGGTGGTTTGGTCTTCTACCGATGAAACGGTAGCCAAGGTGAACAAGAACGGCCGCGTGACCGCGGTGAACGTGGGCGTGTGCCAGATCATCTGTGCCAGCGATGAAAACCAGGCCGTGCAGGCGGCGGCTACCATTACGGTGCAGCAGCCGGTGACCAAGGTTTCCTTCACCGAGCGCGAGGTGGAGGTGTTCCTTGGCGACGTGGCCCTCGTGCGCTGGGCCGTTGAGCCCGCCAACGCCACCAATCCCGCCGTGAAGCTGACCAGCAGCAACAGCAAGATCGTTACCGTGGACGAATACGGCGTGCTGACCCCCGTGAAGGTGGGCGAAACCTATGTGAACGCCACGGCTACCGACGGAAGCAACTGCAAGGGCAGGATCAAGGTAAAGGTGCTGCAGCACGTGGAGGGCGTGCATATGCGGGTGGACACCGCGTATATTGATCCCGGTGAAAGGGCCTACGCTACCGCGGTGCTGGAGCCCAGGGACGCCTCCAACCACAAAATGACCTGGCAGAGCGACAATCCGAACGTGGTTACCGTGTCCGGCACGTCTAACCGGGTCAACCTGACCGGCGTGCGCTGGGGCGACACCGTGGTGACCGGCATTACCGAGGACGGCGGCTTTGTGACTACCCTGCTGGTGCGGGTGGCCGATTGGGACCGCGCCCTGAGCTTCCGCAATTTCGAGCTTAACGGCAAGGGCCGGCCGCTGATCACGGTGAAAAACGTGAGCGATCTGGCCATTACCCGGGTCACTGCCCAGGTGTACTATTACACCGGCGACGACGGCATGACGCCCATCAGCGTCAACAGCAAGGACGAATCCAACATGGTCACCGCCGTGTATCAGCGCAGCCTGAACCCCGGTGTTACCAGCCGGGATGATCTTTGGGAAATGCCGGATTTCCATGAGCCCGTTGAAATGGTGACCCACATCGTGGTGAAGCTGTACAGCTATACGGTGGACAATGGCTGGGTGAAAACCATTCAGGAAAAGAACCGTCCCTTCAAGGAATGGCGGAATTACTGAGCGGCGGATCAAGCCGCAGGCGGGATGCAGGCCCGATCTGAAGCGGGCTGAGAATCCATTCCGATCCTTTGTCATCTCCGGACAAGAAATTGCCCGGAGATGATTTTTTTGTCATTTCATGTCCGTTTTTCCAGCATACCCGCCGCTTTCTTCAGCCATATTGGAAGGAGAAAGCGGGGGAAAGCAGGATGAAAAAAACGGGCTGGGTGCGGAAAACGGGGGCCGTGATGCTGACGCTGCTGTCTTTGTGGATGGCTTTTTCGCCTACGTCCATGGCGCTTCGGGCACTGCCGGAAACCTATCGGCTGACGGTGGGCGGCGACTATCGGATGGATACGGGGCTGGCGGTTCTGTCCTCTCAGGATGAAACGCTGGCAGTGAAAAAGGGCGTTCTCACGGCCCGTGAAACCGGGGAAAAGCAGGTGAGCATTGATCTGTTTGGGCTGCTGCCGCTGCGGAAAATGCGTCTGCAGGTGGACGCGGGCCAGACGCTGATGCCCGGAGGCGCGGCGGTGGGCGTGGCGCTGGCCACCAAGGGCGTGCTGGTGGTGGGCGTATCCGACGTGCAGGGCCAAAGCCCGGCGCAAAAGGCCGGGCTGCGTTCCGGCGACGTGATCCAAAGCATCAACGGTCAGGAGATCACAGACGCCGCGCACCTGATGAAGCTGGTGACTGCCCTGGGCGGCGCGGAGCTTACGGTTTCCTATCAGCGCGGCGGGAAAATCCACGCCGCCATCCTGACTCCCATCAGGGACGAAGCCGCCGGCACTTTCCGTATCGGCGCCTGGGTGCGGGACAGCACTGCGGGCATTGGCACCCTGTCATATTGCAATCCGGCCGACGGCACCTACGGCGCCCTGGGCCACGCCATCAACGACGCCGATACCGGGAAGCTTTTGCCCGTTCGCTCCGGCACGCTTTTGCAGGCCGACATTGTGGACGTGCGCATGGGCCGAAGGGGCGAACCGGGAGAATTGCGCGGCACGTTTCTCAATGACCGCCGGGTGATGGGCGATATTGAGGAAAACACACCCCTTGGCATCTATGGGGTGCTGGATCAGCCCTTCGTCAATCCCCTGTACCCGGACGGACTGCCCATGGGCTACCAGGAAAGCGTGACCATCGGCCCCGCCACCATTCTGTCCACCGTGGACGGCGAGGGCATGCGCGAATACCGGGTGGAGATCATCCAAAGGACGCGCCAAACGTCGCCCGGACAAAAGAGCATGATCATCCGGGTGACGGACGAGGAATTGCTCAAAAAGACCGGCGGCATCGTGCAGGGTATGTCCGGCAGCCCCATCCTGCAAAACGGCCGCATCATCGGTGCGGTGACCCACGTGTTCGTGGACGATCCGACCCAGGGCTACGGCCTGTACATCGAATGGATGCTGCAGACGGCGGAGGAAATGGACAAAGCCGCCTGACGGATTGAAACGGACCGAGGATGGACTTTTCGGCCCGTTTATGCTATACTGCTTTCATTCTTGAATCGTTTTTCCGGGGATGTATCCCCGGGGCGCAAAGGAGGAAGCGGCATGGCATCAGGCGCGGTGATCGGGCTGGCAGCCCACGTGGACGCGGGGAAAACCACCCTGTCCGAGGCCATGCTGTTTCTTTCCGGCGCGGTAAGGCGGCAGGGCAGAGTGGACCACGGCGACGCCTTTCTGGATACCGACCAGATGGAAAAGGAGCGGGGTATCACCATCTTTTCCAAGCAGGCCCGCCTCACCTGGAAAAAAACCGACCTGACGCTGATCGACACCCCCGGCCACACCGACTTTTCCGGCGAAACCGAGCGGGTGATGGCGGTATTGGACGCGGCGGTGCTGGTGATCAGCGCCGTGGAGGGCGTGCAGAGCCATACCCGCACCCTGTGGTCGCTGCTGAAAAAGAATAACGTGCCGGTGATCCTTTTCGTCAATAAAATGGACCGAACCGCCCAGGATCATGCCGCCCTGATCGCTCAGATGCAAAAGAGCCTGTCCGACCAGGTGGTGGACATGACCGAGGAGGACCAGGAAAAGATCGCCCTGTGCGATGAAACCTGCCTGGATTATTATCTTCGGGAGGGCAAAATCCCGGATCGGCGCATCCAGGAGCTGGTGCGTCAGCGGCGCTTGTTCCCCTGCTTTTTCGGCGCGGCGCTGAAAAACGAGGGCGTGGAGCCGCTGTTGGATTTCCTCTCCCGGCTGGATTTTCCGCGTTCCTTAAACGTGGCTTTTGGCGCGCAGGTATACAAGGTGGCCCGGGACGCCCAGGGCGCCAGGCTCACCTTCATGAAGGTGACCGGCGGCACGCTGAAAGTGCGGGATACACTGTCGCTCAAAAACGCCGAAGGCGAAACGCTGTGGGCCGAAAAGGCCGCGGAGCTGCGAAAGTACTCCGGCGCGAAATACACCGCCGTGCAGGAAGCGCAAGCGGGCCAGGTCTGCTGTGTGGTGGGCCTGAGCCGCGCCCTGCCGGGGGATGGACTGGGGACGGAAGCGCCCAGGAAGGACAGGCTCCTGCAGCCCTGCTACGCCTGCCGCTTGCTGCTACCGCCGGGAGCCGATCTGCATTACGCCCTGGACTGCCTGCTGGCGCTGGAGGAAGAGGAGCCGCTGATGCAGGTGGAGTACGTGGAAAGCAAGCGGGAAATCCGCATCCATTCCATGGGCGAGGTGTACCTGGAGGTGCTCAAGCGGCAAATAAAGGATCGCTTCGGTCTGGACGTGGGCTTTTCCGACAGCGCCGTGCTCTACCGGGAAACCATCCTGTCGCCTGTGGAGGGCGTGGGGCATTACGAGCCCCTGCGGCATTACGCCGAGGCGCATATCCTGCTTACGCCCCTGCCGCCGGGCAGCGGCGTGCAGGTAAATTCCGCCGTATCCACCGATGATCTGGCCCTCAACTGGCAGCGGCTGATCCTGACGCATCTCAAGGAAAAGGTTTACCGCGGGGTGCTCACCGGCGCGCCGCTGACCGACGTGCGCATGACGCTGGTCAACGGACGGGCGCACCTCAAGCACACCGAGGGCGGAGATTTCCGCCAGGCCACCTATCGCGCCGTGCGCCAGGGGCTGATGAAGGCGCAAAGCCAGCTGCTGGAGCCGTACCTGACGCTGGAATTCACCGTGCCGGAGGAAAGCATCGGCCGGGTGATGAGCGACGTGAGCCAGATGGGCGGCCAGTTCGACGCGCCGGAGGATGCTGGCGAGGGCCTGCGCCGCCTGACCGCCGTCGCCCCTGCCGCGGCGTGCGCTTCCTATGGCCGGCAAATCAGCGCCCTGACCCGGGGCCGGGGCCGCATGGCCGTCGCCTTTGATTCTTATCGTCCCTGCGCAGACGCGGAAAAGGTGATCCTGGAGAGCGGCTACGATCCGGAGCACGACGTGGCCGACCCTGCCGATTCGGTGTTTTGCAGCCACGGGGCCGGGTTTACGGTGAAGTGGGATCAGGTGGAGGAGTACATGCACCTGCCCCTGCAAAAGGAACTGCGGGAGCAGCGCCTGCGGGAGGATGCCCCCGCCGCCGCGCCCCGGCCTGTGCGCTATCAGGGCACCCAGGAGGAGGACAAGGAGCTGCAGGCGATTTTCGAGCGCACCTACGGCCCGGTGAAGGCCCGGCAGCTGTTCGCACCGGTGAAAAAAGAAAATGCCCCGGCGGAAAACAGCGGCGGCGGTGAAAAGCAAGCGCGGGAAATCCTGCTGGTGGACGGCTACAACGTGCTCTTTGCCTGGGAGGAAATGAAAACGCTCATGCAGAGCAGCATCGACTTTGCCCGCAAAAGCCTGATGGACCTGATGTGCAATTTCGGCGGCGTCACAGGAAAAGACGTGATCCTGGTGTTCGACGCCTACAAGGTGCCGGGCAACCCGGGCTCCGTGGAAAAATACAGCAATATTTTCGTGATCTATACCAAGGAGACCCAGACCGCCGACGCCTTTATCGAAAAAACCACCTACGAAGCCAAGGGAACAGCCCGCATCCGGGTCATCACCTCCGACGGCCCCGAGCAGCTCATTGCCCTGGGCAACCAGGCCCTGCGCACCTCCGCCCGGGAATTCAGGCGCGAGGTGACCCAGGCCCAGGGCAGCATCGCCGCCTTCCTGGAAAAGCAAAACCGCCGCGCCCCCGACAACGCCATCGAACGGGCGTATAAGGAAGCGTGGCGGCAAAAGAAGCGGGAGGAATAGAAAGGGGCTTTTGGAAGCCTGTGCTTCTCGAGGCCTCCGCTTCGTGGGGGCTCTTCGCCCCCACACCCTGAACCAGGGGATTTCATCCCCTGGACCCATCCCGGCGAACGGTGGGATTGTGGCGGATAAGCTTGATTCCGCCAGAAACTGAATGGGCTGTAAGTCAACTCCCGGGCAAAGGAAAAACCTTGGGACAAGCTGAAAAATGAACAAATTCATTTTCTCGGCCAGTCATTAGACCGATACACTTGCCTCGGAAGATGCAAGCATCATCTTGTCTATCGTCGACCACTCTGCCGAGATTGTTTTAGAATTAGATAAACCAACCGCTGAAGCAGGCACAGGTATAGGCATTATTCAGACGTTTTCTTGATGATCCTGCGTTTCTTCGTCTGTTTCTTTTTCTTCTTTTTCCGGAACGTCAATGAGTGCTAAAAAAGCATTGATACTGCACCAGACGCCAAGGATATTGACAGCAGACTTGTAACTGCTGGAATGAAACTGGAAAAACAGATAAGCGGCAATTCCAAAAATCAAAACCAAAGCAATCCTTGTGCCAAGACTCTGCATATTGTTTGTCACGAGGTGCATGATGCCTCCTGCCAAAAGAAGCAGAAGCGCAAGAATACCTCCAGAAAATACCCCACTTTGGAAAAGATTAAAAAGAGAACCTAATCCGAGAAAAATGGTAATGAAAAAACTAAAAGCAATGATGCATAGAATGCCTGATACAAGTTTCCATACTCTCATATGTATTAGCCTCCTGATTGAAATAACAGATCATGAGATGTATGCGATAATGAGATTAATATAATTATAACATTATACCTGAACGATGTCAAACGCCGCGGCCCGGGCCATACGGTTCATCACGGCCAGGCCTTCGCCCCGGGTTTCCCAGCCCTGGGCCAGGATGAGGGAGACGCCCAATTCGTCCATTTCCCTAAGCCGCTGAAACAGCACGTGGGCGCTTTCCATGGGCGAATCGCCCAGGGGGTATACTCTGCGATCGCCAAACAGCGGGATCAGCCCGGTATGGCAAAGGATCACGGCGTTATCCGTTTCGTCGTAGCGCCGGGCCATTTCCGCAGCCACCTTTTCATCCTCGCCCACAAACAGCGTCATCTTGGCCTTGGGCGCGTAATGCCGGTGCTTCATACCGGGGGACGGGGCGTGCTCGCCCTCCTTGAGGGGCCGCATCACGCTGGGGGCCACGGTGCATTCCCCGGCCACGGCGGCGATCATTTCCGGCGTCACGGCGCCGGGCCGCAGCACGCAGGGCACGCCGCCCGTCAGGTCCACCACCGTGGATTCCACCCCCACCTGGCAGCTGCCGCCGTCCAGGATCAGGGGGATACGCCCCTGCATATCCTCATACACATGCTGCGCAGTGGTGGGGCTGGGCCGGCCGGAGCGATTGGCGCTGGGCGCGGCGATGGGCAGCTTGCATTCCCTCAGCAGCCGGAGGGCAGCCGGATGGTTGGGGCAGCGCACCGCCACGGAGGGCAGCCCCGCGGTGGTGACGTCGGGCACCCGGCTGGTTTTCATCAGCAGCATGGTCAGCGGCCCGGGCCAGAAAGCCCGCATCAGCTTTATCGCTGTTTCGGTTACCTGGCACAGCCCGTCCAGGTGGCTTTCCTCGGCCACGTGGACGATCAAGGGATTGTCCGCCGGGCGTTCCTTGGCGGCGAAGATGGCCCGCACGGCGCTTTCGTTCAGCGCGTCGGCCCCCAGGCCGTACACCGTTTCCGTGGGAAAGGCCACCACCTGGCCGTCCCTGAGCAGCCGGGACGCAAATTGTATCGCATCCTCCTCAACCGGGAGGCATTTGGTAATCATGGGGGAATGCTCCTTTTGCCGGTGGATATTTTTATGCAGCGCCGGCACCGGATCATCATAGACGCTTGGGCCGGATTTGTCAAGTGTACAATAAAAATCCAGGTTTCCTGCTTTGCATACTTGTGTATTTTTCGTGAATATGGTATGATGTTTATGCAGAACAGGAGGATTGAAATGAAGCCGGCCTTCTTTTTCTATGCCAATCCTTACCGGCCCCGGGGCATCGCGGCGGCGGCGGAGATCGCGCCGCTGCTCACCGATTCCGGCTGCCGGGTATACAGCGAAAGCTGGCTTTCCGCCCAGGGCATCGGAGATGCGGCGGAGGTAAAGCATATGCCGGAGGACGTGCAAGCC
>Ga0310694_10000924_pt1 | contig 35843 bp, 29 predicted proteins | sample 174DNAGHGhighgp2_FD_203884 | JGI IMG/M metagenome (GOLD analysis project Ga0310694, IMG submission 203884) | Sheep rumen microbial communities from Palmerston North, Manawatu-Wanganui, New Zealand - 1742 DNA GHGhigh gp2 (v2) (version 2) | ecosystem: Host-associated > Mammals > Digestive system... | reverse complement strand
TTTTAAGTATGAAAGGATTGGTCAAATTATTCAAGTTATTTGCCCAAAGCATGGATTATTTACACAATCTATTGAGCACCATTTACGAGGTCAAGGATGTCAAAAATGTGCTGAAGAAATTAGAAAAGAAAAGAAAATTAAGCCATTTAATGTCTTTTTAGAAGAAGCAGTGGTAGTACATGGTCGCAAATATATCTATTTAGAAGACACATATAAAAAATGTAGTGAAGATATGGAAATGATTTGTACAGTTTGTGGCACTAAATTTAAGCAAAAACCAACTAAGCATTTAATAGGGGAAGGATGCCCAAATTGCTACAAAAATAGTCCTCCAAATAACAAAATGAGTCTTGAAACATTTGAAGAAATGGCAACAGAAGTTCATAATGGAAGATATGGTTACATCCATGATTTTACAACAACTAAAAATGATGTGACAATTGTATGCCCAATTCATGGAGAATTTAGACAAGAAGCACAAAGTCATTTACAAGGGCATGGTTGTCCAAAATGTAATAGAAGTAAATTAGAAACAGAAATGTCTCTTTTTCTTGAACGTAATGGTATAGAATTTGAAGAACAGAAAAAGTTTGATTGGCTAGAAAAAATGGCTTTGGATTTCTATATTCCAAAACTTAATATAGCAATAGAGTGCCAAGGTAGTCAACATTTTATACCCGTTGAACGATTTGGTGGCGAGGATGAATTTAAGGAAATCATACGCAGGGATAAGAAAAAACTATCATTATGTGAGGAACATGGAATAAAGGTTATATATTATTCTAGCAACAAGGTTAAGAATCAGATTGGTGGTGAATTTCCGTATGACGTGATATTGTCTGAGGGTAAGTTAAAAGAATGTTTGGGGAAGGTTATATAATCTTCCTCTTTTTTTGTTATTATGTGATATTTATATAGAAAATAAACGTTTATTATGAAAAAGAATAAAGACATTAAGACAATATTGGAAGAGTTGAATTCAATTAAGAAACAACTCTCAGAGGACTATATGTTCAACGGTGACGAAGGAATGATGGAAGACCCACAAGCAATGGGTGGCGAAGGAGAAATGATGGGGCAAGGGCAACCAGACCCACAGATGGTTCAACCACAACAGCAACAAATGATGGGACAAGGTGATTCTGAAGAGGAAATTGCAATGCACGCTCAAGAGGTTATTCAGCACGAACCAATCATTGGCAAGATTAGAGAAACCGCAATTGAGGGTCTTAAGAAGTATGCTGACCATCCAACATCATCTCTCTATGAGTTTTTCAAGAAAGTATTTCTCGAATCGGATAAAGTATTAACTGATACTGGAAATAAGAAATAAATGGTTAACATGAAGTTAATACCGTATTCTATTCGAGGAATACGGTATTAAAAAGAATAAGGGAAGAATAGTCATCTTCCCTTTTTTCATATATCACCACCCTTGAATTAGTAATATCCAAGTTACAAATACTTGCATAAGGTGTACAGTTTGGTCTACAATGAGGTTTATTTTGCCTCTGTTGGCTTTTAAGTCATCTATGTAGTAATGTATCACCGCATTGCAAACAAACGCTCCTAGAAGCAAATATGGGCTTATTTCGATGAGGAACATTGATGGAAGCAATATCATTATGCTCCATGACATTGAGTGCATTAGTAATGCCATCTTATAATCATCCTTATACAGTGATTTATATCCATCTTGTTTCAACCACCATTGTTTTTGCTTCATTTGGGCTAATATGCCTTGCAGATAATAATCATCTACAATGTGTGCAAAAATCATTAAAAGTAAAATTTTTATCATAATATTTGTTTTAAAAGTTCTTGTTTATCCATAATTAATGTTTTATTTAGTATTATAAATACTTTTCGCAAATATATAAAAAATTCCTGAGAAAAACAAATTTTTTAGTAAAAAAATAATATATTGTATATTTATTTAAAAAAATAATGTAAAATTAAGAGTAAAATAATCTAGATTAAAAAAATATTTAAAATCATGTCAGACTTGTTATTAAAAATGCCCCTTAATTATGAGCCGCTGCGTAAAAATAGATGGCTACTAAGATTCCCAGCAGATCTAGGAATACAAGAGTGGTGGTGCCAGACGGCAAAGCGTCCATCAATTAAGCAAGAGGGCAAGGAGATTCCTTTCTTGAACACTTCTACTTGGGTTGTTGGTCGTTATACTTGGGATGAAATCCAAGTTCAGCTTCGTGACCCAATCGGTCCTTCTGCTTCTCAAGCAGTTATGGAATGGGTGCGTTTGCATTCTGAGAGTGTAACTGGTAGACAAGGCTATGCTGCTGGTTATAAGCGTGATGTTGAGCTAGAGATGCTTGACCCAACAGGTGTTGTTGTTTCCAAGTGGATTCTTAAGAACGTAATGATTACCAATGCTGATTTTGGCGACCTTGATTACAGCCAAGATGACCTCGCAACGATACAGTTGACTTTGAGGTTTGACTATGCAATACTTGCATATTAAATCTTTATTATAACGGTAATGGAAAATAAATAAGTGCATAAACTCTAGTTTGTGTGCTTATTTATTGTTTTTTTAGAAATATTTTGTATATACATTTTTGATTATATTTTATGAATATTTCTTTTTGACATAATATTTATTATTAAAAGCATTGTTTACAATGTTTATTAAGTACTTTTATTTTTGAGTAAGTTATACCAAATGACTTACTCATTTTTTTTTCTTGTACATAATAACTTTGGGTGTTACAATATATTTATAGTAAATTACGTAATTAAAAAATAATAATGAATATGGCAAAGCAATTTATAAGACATTTGGAGTATTATGGTTTTCCAGACCAGAATGTATTTGCTAATGAAACTTCGATGGATTTATCTGATATTCGTGAGAAAAATAAAGAACAAGATAAAGCTATTGAAGAAATTGATAAGAGTGAGAAAGCTAGTAAAAGAGACCTTATCAAATTGAATAATAAGGTTGATAGTTTTATTGGGCAGCAAAATGCGATTAACTATCAAGTTGCTCAAGAATTGGTTGCATTGGATGGTGATGTTTCTCAATTAAAAGAAAACAGTAATCATTTCAACGAGGAACTTAGTGGTTTAACTGATGCTGTTAATGAATTAATTGACGAGTTCGATGCTATTTCTGGGTACACTAGTGGTTTTAGCGGCATTTCTGAAGCTATTAATGTGTTAAGTGGTGATGTTGAAAATTTAAGTAGTATAACTGTTTCTAATATTACTAGGACTGATGAGTATATTATTAGTGCTGACACAGTATATGCTAGGAAGGATAATACTTATACTAAAAGTGAGTTAGATGATAAATTTGCTGATGTTGCTACTAAGTCTTGGGTGTTAGGTAAGGGATATTTAACCCAAGATGAAGGTGACAGCTATTATGCTAAAAAATCTACTTTAAATAATATTGACTCTCGTTTAGAGGTTGTTGAAGGCGATGTAGTTAAACTGAGCAATGACTTGAATTCTTTAAGCAGCAATACTTCTACAAAATTTAATTCTGTTGATGGTAAACTAAGCAATTTAGAAAATACTGTTAACGACCTAACTACTAGTACTGATGAAAGGTTGGATGCTTTAGAGGGAGATATGCAATCTGTTAAACCACGTTTAGCTGATGTTGAAGGAAATGTTAGTTTAAAAGCAGATAAGACTGAATTAGCATCTGTTTCTGGGACTTTAAGTACGGAAATAAGTAATAAGGTTGATTTCACAGAATATAATTCTTATAAAGCTAGCATCATTAGGTCGATAAATGATTTAGATTATAAAAAAGCAGATAAGACTGAATTAGACGCATTAACAACTAGAATAATTGTTGCAGAAAGTAATATTGTAACCGAAACACAAAACAGAATTAATTCTGAAGGTGATTTACGAAATCAGATTGTTGCAAATGCGAATGAAATAGTTAATATTAAGAGTAAAGATGCTGAACAAGACATATCAATCAATGATTTATATGACAAACTTGCTAACGAGGAAGCCAACAGAATAGCTTCTGACAATTCTCTAAAAGGTTCGGCAAATGACACCCCACTCTCAGAAACAATATGGGGCGCAAAAAGATATGCCGATGAAAAACTAGTAGAATCCAAAGAATATGCTAACAATGTTGGAGTTAATGTATTGAGCAATGCAAAGACTTATACTGACAATAAATTTGACAACATAGAGCAAGAATTAAGTTCTAAGGTTGATAGAAATTATGTTGATAATTTAAACAGCCAAACAAAGAATGAACTCTCCTCAGAGATTAATAATTTATCAGTAAGTGTTAATAATAAAATCTTAGTTGTTGAGAACTCTGTTATTAACGAAAAAAATAGGGCGTCACAAGTAGAACAAGAATTAACATCTGAAGTATCAACATTAAGTGATAGATTGGGGGCAATAACATCATGGAAAGGAACTGACCCAGAGGAATATGACAACACTGGAAATGGTGTCCTTGATGTATTACATAGAGAATTTCATGAGTTCGAGAAAACACACGGGACAATCAAGAGCATTGAAGTTATTGATGGAAACCTTGTGATTACTTATTATACCATTGATGGTGAAGCCCAAGCTATTATACCAGTTTCAAGTCTAGTTGACCTTTCTGACTACTATACTAAGGAAGAGACTGATGCTAAGATAGAGGAGGCCATTGAAAATATAAATCTTGAAGACTATTATACCAAGGAGGAAGTCAATGAAAAAATTGATGCAAAGGCGGACACTAGCGCATTAACAGAAGCAATTGATAATATTGTTGGGGGCGCAAGTGAAGACTATAATACTCTTGGTAAAATTGAAGATAAGGTTGAGGAAAAATCTAATGTATTAGAAAGTCTAATTGAAAAACTAGGGTATAATGAAAATGAAACTCTTGTAACAACAAATCCTCATGAAGTAGCATTTGGCGAATATAATACAAGCAACACTGGAGAAAATGACGCAGATAAAACAATATTCAGTGTGGGTAATGGGACTAGTGATGAGGATAGGAAGAATGCAATAGAAATAAGAAAAGATGGAACGGTTTACATGTGGGTTGAGGGTGAGTATATGAATATCAATAGGTTACTTGCAATGCTTGCTCACGAAATATATTAATTGCAATTAAATAATAATAATAAAATATAATTATAACAATGAATAAACCTAGAATGTATGAACCTTGGGGTTATCAAGACGAGAACAACTATCAAGGTGCGGATATAATCCTTGAAAATGACTTGGATAGTTTCTTTGCTGAAGTCACATACGACAGAGATGACAATAAGATTCATTTTGCAAACAAAGATGGTGAGGAAAAGGCTACCATTGATGTAAGTGAATTTATCAAGTCAGATTTAATTGTTGAAAAGGCTTGGTATGAAGACGGTAAGATTCATATTAAGTTCACCAATGGTGATGAAATTACCGTTGATGTAAAGGAGCTTCTTGATGAGAATGAATTCAAAGACGGTCTTCAAGTTGTTGATGGTCAAGTATCAGTTCTAATAGATGGTGAAAGTGATGACTATCTGTCAGTTGGAGAATCTGGTGTTAAAGTTGCTGGTGTTAAAGCTGATATTGAGGCAGAAGAAGCTAGGGCAACTGCTGCTGAAGAGGCTCTTGATGCAAAGATTGAGGCTGAAATCGAAAGAGCAACTAGCGCAGAGACAGCACTTGACGCAAAAATTGACCAAGAGATTGCGGATAGAGAGGCTGATGTTGATGAGGAAGAAATTAGAGCAAAGGCTGCTGAAACTGAATTAAAGAATACAATTGGTAGTGGTTTCTCTACCGCATCAACTGAGACCGTAACTGCAAAGTTCAACAATCTATCATCAAGATTGGACGTTGAAGTTGATAATAGAACAACTCAAGATAACCAGCTTCAGAATAATATCAATACTGAATCTACTGCAAGACAAGGAGCAGACACAAGACTTGAGAATTTGATTACTGACGAGAAAACTAGAGCAGAAGCTGCTGAAACCTCATTAAGAAATGACTTAGATGCAGAAATCACCCGTTCAACAACTAAGGATGAAGAACTTGAAGCATCAATTGCTGAAGAAGCTAATTTAAGGGCTTCTAAGGACACAGAATTGGAGGGGATGATAAACAACGAGGTAACAGCAAGAGAAGCTGCTGACGAGGCTTTAAATGCCCTTATTTCAGGTCTTGATGAATCAAAGGCAAATAAGGCTGAAGCAGTTGTTAGTGCTGAATATGTTAGTGGTGAGAAAAAGATAAACTTTAAGGATATTAGCGGAACAGTTATCAGCTCAATTGATGCATCTGACTTTGTTGTTGATGGAATGGTTAAAGATGTTAAAATTGAAAATGGTAAGTTAATAATAGACTTCAATACAGATAGCGGAATTGAAGATATTGAAATCCCTCTTACTGATATATTTAACCCTGATAACTACTACGATAAGGATGCCATCGATGCAAAGATAACAGCACTAGAAAATGCAGATACGGCATTACAAGGCAACATCACAGCAGAAGCAACAGCAAGAGCTGATAAGGATACAGAACTTAATACTAAGATTAATGTTGAAATTGAAGCAAGAATTGGAGCAAATGAAGCACAAGATGCAATTATTGCACAAAAGGCTGATTCAAGTGCTGTTACAGCAGACATTGCAGCGGCTACTGCTGATATGGCAACAAAGACATGGGTTGGCGAGCAAGGATACTTAACAGAACATCAGGATATTTCAAATCTTGCAACAAAGGATGAGGTTGATGAAAAGATTGAAAGTGCAAAAACCGAATACTATACAAAAGAAGAGGTTGATGTATTGCTTGCTGAGAAAGAGACAGAAATAACACAAATAAAGAAAGACTATAATACTTTAAAGGAAATTGTAGGAGAACTTGGAGGCAATGTTGAATGGGGTGTTCCTGCCGATGGTACTTTCAACAATATGATGAAAAAGAGTGGCACTGTTAAGTTGGGTGAAGATATAACAACATCAACATACACTGGTGGAATCACGTCTAAGAATGAGACTACATTGCATCTCAATGGAAAGAACCTTACATTCAGTGGCCAAACAAAGAACAACCCTGGTATTATGACAAGAGGTGAGCAAAAGCTTACCATTATGGGTAAAGGAACTTTCGATGCTGACGGACGTATTGCTGTTGAGGCAAATGGGGCTGATTGTGAAATCACTCTTAGCGGAACAATGTTTGGAAGACCAACTTATGTTACTGATAGAAGCGGTGGTGAATTGATTTACTGTTATCTTGGAACAATTAACATCACAGAAGGTATATTTAAGAACCTTGGAGAAGACAAGACATTCTTGTTGAACTGCTACGATGCTAACTATCAGAACGGTACTGCTAAGATTATTGTAACTGGTGGTAAATTCTATGACTTTAACCCAGCTGACAATTCAGCAGAAGGTGAACACACAAACTTCCTTGCAGAAGGTTATCATGTTGAAACATCAACTGTAACAGAAGAGGGTGTTGAACATACGATTTATACCGTTAAGAAAGACGCATAATTGCAAAACAAATATAAAAAATGCAGTCAGAGATGGCTGCATTGAGTAATGCTGTTAATACAGCTTGGACTCAAGTTAACAATGTATATGGTATATTATGCACAGATGAAACAGATAGTTCCAAGACATTATTCTTCCCTGCTGCTGGCAACTGTTACAATGGCAGTGTCGAAGACGTAGGCAGTAACGGTTACTATTGGTCTAGTTCTCTTTACGCTGGTAGTAGGCAGCGCGCCTGCAGCTTGCTCTTCGGCAGTAGCGATGCTTACTGGGATACCTACCTCCGCTTCTACGGCTTCGCTGTTCGTGGCGTGGTTAATGAATAATATATCAAGAGCAATCATTGAGTTGGTTGCTCTTTTTTTATTTGTATAAAAATATTTCCACTTTGATATGAATATATTATGACAACAAATGTCATACTTTTGTATTATAATGAAATATTTATTATTAACATAAAAATAGAAAATTAATAAATCAATAAACATTTAAAAAATTATGGCTATAATTAACAACAATGTACAGAACGTTAAGTTCTTAAGAAACCAAACTCCTTTTGTGACACGTGATTTGGCACGTCAAGCCTTGGAGGACAATAAAGGTGTAGCAGCCGATGGTACTGCGTTGCTTGCTCGTTACACAGTAAGTGGTGAGGTTAAGACAATCGTTGGATATGTCGCAGTGGTAGGTGAAACACACCATTTGACAATTATTGATGTTGAGGGTGCAGGAGCTGATGTAGATGCAAAAATATTAGCTGCTATTCAAGCACTTGATGCAGAGATTACTAGTTCAGGTGGAACTAATGTCCAAGTCAAAGTAACTGAGGTTGATGGTAAAGTTACAGCAGTTAATATTACTACTGATAATACTGTTAACAGTGGTGATGTTGATACTGCAATTACCGAAGCAATCAATGAATTGGATGGTTCAGTAATTGCTGAAACTGGTTATTTTGTTAAATCAGTAACAGAGGCTGATGGTAAGATTAGTGGCACAACCGAAGCCCTTCCAACTGTAGCTGCTATTAGCGAGGCTGGTAAACCAATTACTGCTGTAAGCGAAAGCCTTGGCGCTATTTCTGCAACAGCTGGTACTATCAACGCTGAATTCGTAAACATTGCAGATAGTGGTCAAAAATTTACTGCAACAACCGTAGAGGATGCTCTTGCTGAAATTGCTGCTGAAATTGATGGCATGGATTTGGCTGTTGTAAGCGGTGATGGTGAAGTTATCACTGCTGTATCAGAAACAGATGGTAAGGTATCTGCTTCTAAGACTGCTATTAAAGATGTTAAATTAACAGGCTACGTTAAGAACACAACAGCAACTGGTGCTATTTCTGCAACTGATGACATTGAGGATGCTTTAAGCAAACTTGAGAATACAATTGGTTCTAACGCTATTACCAATGCTGATGGTTCTATTACTGTAACTCCTGCTAATGGTAGTACTACTGATGTTAAGGTACATATTAAGAGTGGCGAAAATGTAATTAAACTTGATGGCGAAGGTGGTGGTATTTATACCAATCTTAATCTTGTTGAAATTACTGGTGAAACTCTTCCTGCTGAAGTTAAGGTTCGTTATGAACTTCGTGACTCAGATGGTGCTAAAATTGGTGAAAGCATTGACATTCCAAAAGATAGTCATATCGTAAGTATTACTTATAATGAAAGTACACAAAAATTAGTTTACACTTATATTGATGTAGAAGGCGAAACTCAAACAACTGAGATTGATTTATCTCATCTTATCCTTGAGACTGAATTTGCAAGCGGTGTAACATTTAGCAATGGCGTTGCTCACGGTGTCGTTGATTCTGCATCTGAAAAAGATGGCCAAGATACACCTGTTGCTTTCTTAACAGTTGGAGCTGATGGTTTCAAGATTAGTGGCATCAAGGACGAAATTACACGTAAGATTAATGCTCTTGATTCAACTGGTGGTACAACAACAGTTGCAACTGGAAAACATGTTGCTGTTGAGGTTGTTGAAACCGATGGTAAAATCACAACAGTAACAGTAGTTGAAGATAACATCGCTGATGCAGATGACTTAACACAAGAAATTTCCGACAGACAGACTGCTGATACCGAACTTTCTAACAGACTTGGTGATGGCGTAACAACCGCTAACACTGCTACTGCACAACTTACTGCATTAAGTGGTGATTCTAACTCTGTAAGTGGCGACACTTCTGTTGAGGGCGCTAAGAGATATGCAGACGGTGTTCTCGCTGCTGCTGTTGATGGTCTTGATGCTGAGGTTACTGGTGGTACTACAGCTGGTACTGCAACATCTGACCACGTACAAGTTATTGTTAGCGAGGCTAATGGTAAATTAACTGCTGTTACAGTTACAGAAACAAATATTGCTGACGCTGATGACCTTGCAGAACTTAGTGGTAAGACAATCACTGCTATAACATCCACAAATGGTAGTATTGCAGCATCAATCAGTAATGAAGCTGGTAACAAGACTGCTGATATTCAGACTGATGCTGACAAGATTCAGATGAGTGGATTCTCTGCTGAGAACACTACTGCATTGAGTGGTATTGCTGAGTCTGATTCAATCGCAACTGCATTTGAAAAGACAAATGCTGTCATCACTGAGAATGAGAGAGTTACTGCTGAGGGATTAACTGACCTTGATGGTAGACTTGACGTAGTTGAGGATGAGTACATCAGTGGTGTATCTGTAAATGGTAATGCTGTAACTGTTGCTAACAAGGTTGCTCCTATTTCAATCATTGCTGCAACTTCTGCTGCAACTGGCACAACAGCAATAGTTGTTGACACTGATAATAGTGGTAATATTACCCTCGGAATAGCAAATATTGATTGTGGCTACTATGCGTAATCTAAGTTTCTTTATGATAATAATAATTTTAATAACAATATAGCTAATATGGCAATTTACTTAAAGAAATTTGAAACAATGAGTCAGTATAATACTTATACAGCAGATACTGAAAATTTTATCCTACCAAATGTATCATTTACAGTGGATAATAACACGGTGCATTACAATCCAAGTTCACCCGTACCACCAACACCAACCGAAACAAAGGTTGTGGCAAAGTATTATGTAGATAATGAAGGCAGTCCAATAAAGTTGTGTAATAGTGGAGGAGGTTCTGGAAGTGGCTCTGGAAGTGGTAGTGAAAGTGAAGTTCCATTCTCAGCTATGGAAATAGATGGAGTTGAACTACCATCAGTTGTGAGTGAATATACATTCTCAACAACAGGTGAACATATAGTTAAGTACACTTTAGCAAACCCAACAACTATTGGTGCTAGTGCTTTCGGTGATTGTGATAGTCTTACAAGTGTAACTATTCCAAATAGTGTCACAACTATTGGTAGGGGTGCTTTCGCCTATTGTGATAGTCTTACAAGTGTAACTATTCCAAATAGCGTCACAACTATTGGTGATTATGTTTTCTATGAATGTATTGGTCTTACAAGTATAACAATCCCAGATAGTGTTACAAGTATTGGTCAGAATGCTTTCCAAAATTGTAGTGGTGCAATAAGTTTAACTATAGGCAGTGGTGTTACATATATTAGCCAGGGTGCTTTCTCCTATTGTATTGGTCTTACAAGTATAGATATACCTGATAGTGTTACAAGTATTGGTAATGGTGCTTTCTATGGTTGTACTAATCTTACAAGTATAGATATACCAGATAGTGTTACAAGTATTGGTAGTAATGCTTTCATTGGTTGTAGTAGTCTAACAAGTATAGATATACCTGATAGTGTCACAACTATTGGTTCTAGTGCTTTCGCTAGTTGTACTGGTCTTACAAGTGTAACCATAGGTAATAGTGTTACAAGTATTGGTAATGGTGCTTTCTCTAATTGTAGTGGCCTTACAAGTGTAACAATACCAGATAGTGTTACAAGTATTAGTGATACTACTTTCTATGGTTGTACTAGTCTTACAAGTTGTACCATAGGTAGTGGCGTCACAACTATTGGTAGTAGTGCTTTCTATAATTGTAAAAGTCTTCCAAGTATAACAATACCAAATAGTGTTACAAGTATTTATAGTAGTGCTTTCTCTGGTTGTGAGAATCTTACAAGTTGTACCATAGGTAGTGGCGTCACAACTATTGGTAGTAGTGCTTTCTCTAGTTGTAGCGGCCTTGCAAGTATAAACATTCCAGATAGTGTTATAATTATTGATGTTAGTGCTTTCCAAAATTGTAGTGGCCTTACAAGTTGTACTATTGGTAGTGGTGTTACAACTATTGGTAGTAGTGCTTTCTATAATTGTAAAAGTCTTCCAAGTATAACAATACCAAATAGTGTTACAAGTATTGGTGGTAGTGCTTTCGCTAATTGTACTGGTCTTACAAGTATAACATCCAATGCAACAACAGCACCTACGATTGGTAGTGGTACATTCTACAATATTAAAACAGGTGGTACATTATATGTTCCAAGCGGTAGTAGTGGCTATAATGTATGGATGGGTACAGGAGATTATTACTTAGGTAAGTATAATTGGACTAAGGTAGAACAGTAATAATAGTAGTATAAAGGATAAGGGTAGTTCAAAAGGACTATCCTTTTCTTATGCAGCCTTACGACAGTACCAAGCATAGTACACTCTATTATGGAAGGTACGATATTCAGTATCTACCACTGTAGACAGTGACAGCACATCACAATAGTCAAAGTGCTTGCAAGCCTTCTTGAACATATCGTGGAAACGATAGGAACTATTCTCTTCCCTTGTGTTCCAACGATACATCTGCTCGTCAATGTAACGAGATAAGTAATCCTTACTTACCATTTTTATGTTTGATATGATATTTATATAGAAAGATATATTTTAATAGATTTTTAAAAACTATGCTGGTATTCTTACCCTTTTTTGAAATCTATATTTCTAATAATAATTAAAAAACTATTAAAAAAGATTTATGGCAAAAAATGCAAATTTTGTCTCTCATAAGAAGAGCAAACAAAAGAATCAAGATGGTAGTCCTAAACTACCATTAGCATCTGCATTGGTTGAAGGTGAAATAGCCATCAACTTTGCTGAGAACGTTGAAACATTATCAATTTTGAACGAAAGCGGTGATGTTGTCACTTTTTCTTCTGACAACTATTATAGCGAGAAGAAACTTGGTAGTGGATTCACTGGTGCAAACAGTGGCAAATCAGTTACAGATGTAATTGTAGAAAATGAAGAAATTGTTTCTTCAGCATTAAATGACCTTAATGATAGAATAGATAACCTTGACCTTGATAATTTCTTCGATGATGCGAAGTATGAGGATAGTGGCACTACTAAGGTAATCAATTTCTATCATGGAAATACAATAAAGGCAACAATTGATGCAAGTGATTTCATTGTTGATGGAATGGTTGATGATGTTAGGATTGAGAATGGCAATCTTATAATCGACTTTAATACTGCTAGTGGGAAACAAGATATTTCAATTCCATTGACAGATATATTTGACCCATCAAACTACTATAATAAGACAGAAATTGATAACCTTGTAGGAAGTGGCTTCACATCATCATCAATCACTAATGTAATCATTGAGAATGAGGAAATTGTATCTGCTGCATTGACAGACCTTGATGAGAGGAAACTTGATGCATCAGCATATACACCGACTGATTTGTCAAACTACTATACCAGGTCTGAGACAAGCGGTGCTACTGAGATTAGTAATGCATTAGGTGGAAAAGTTAACAGTGCAACATTTACAGGACATACTGCCGATACTGCCATGCACTTCACAACTACAGAGAAGACTAATCTTGACTCATTGGCTACCAATATTGCAGCAATCAGCGGTATTACATCGACTAAGGTAAGTAATTGGGATGGAGCAGCTACTAATAGTCATACACATAGTAATAAGGCATATCTTGATGGTATTACTAGTTCAGTTGGAACAATGGCTTACCAAGACGCAAGCAGTTATTCAAGTGCAACACAAGTTAATGCTGCATTGGAAGGCAAGGTTAACACAAGTGATGTCATATCTGCAATCACCCCTTCAAACAGTGGTTCAACAGCACCAATTGCAACAAAGGTTGTTGCAGAGAATGAATTGGTGATGTCAAATGCGTTGATAGACCTTGACGAGAGAAAACTTGATGCCACAGCATACTTGGCACGTAGAACAAGAAAAGATTTTACAGCTAGTGGAATGACATATTTTGTTAATACTTTGAAGAGTGCAATCGCAGACCAATGTCTTGAAAAATATGGAATGAAGGTCGGTGATTATTATTCTGTAACTCATGATGGTAAAACATATAACTATGTAATTGCTGGACTTAACACAATGAAGGGTACTTCAACGCCTTATCGTTTGAATATAAATCATATTGGTATTATAGTTGATACTAATGATACTCACGCTTGGAATACAGCTGGAAATACATACACAAGTCAGAATAGTTATTCAACAGGAGGCACATGGACAACAGGTTCATCTGCTGCTGGCTATGCTAGCTGTGACCTTCATTATTACTTAACCAATACAGTTCTCCCAAACGTTAAGACAGACCTTGGAAGTGGTAACATAAAGAATCATTATAAGTTATATTCAACTGCTGTTAATACAAGTGGATATAATCGCTTTGGTGATGCAAGTGGCTGCGCAAGTAGTTGGGCTTGGTATGCTAACCAAGAGATATGCGCCCTATCAGAGGTACAAGTGTATGGTTCAACTGTATGGAGTTCAAGTGGATATGATACAGGTGAAGCTTGCAGACAGCTTGATGTGTTCAGAGTGTACAACATGAACGAGATATTCGAGGGTCGTTATCCTTGGCTACGTGACGTTGCTTCGTCTTCTAGTGCCTGCCGTGTGGGCCGCTTTGGCCATGCGGACTCTCCCACTGCATCTAATGCCCTTTACGTGGCTGCGCTTATCCTTTTTGCATAAAAAGGATTTTACTAAACATTGCTACCCTCGTGTGGGGTAGCAATGATACCCACAATTTAAATTAGATAAATAATTATAGAGAAAGAATAAATGTTATATTGTTATGAGTGTTGTTAAGAGTAAAAGAACACAAAGTAGTATTGAATTTGAAAAAATATACTTTAATGTTGCAAATGGTGTTGATAATTTGGTTGAGGAATTGAAGAAATAAATAAGGCAAATTTTTTATAGAAACATATATTATTAAATGAATATATTAATAACAGGTTATAAAGGATTTATAGGTAATAATCTTATTAAAAGACTTAATAAACAACATTCAATAATTGGTATTGATTTAAAAGATGGAAATGATGTTTTAAATAAGGAGTATATAAAAAGTGTATTTAATTCCAATAATATAGACGTTATAATTCATCTTGCAGCAATTGCAGGTGTTGGGTATTCTGTTGAACATTCTGAAGAAGTACTAACCAATAATATAATAGGGTTTGATATATTAGCAAAGGCAGCGATAAAGTATAATGTGAAGCATTTCATCTATGCATCATCAAGTTCGGTGTATGGCGATGATGGCACACAGAAATCTCCTTATGCTGTCAGCAAAGCAACGAATGAGTTGCAAGCTGCGATGTATTCTAATTTATACCCTAATATTAAGTTTACAGGGTTAAGGTTCTTTACAGTCTATGGAGAAGGAATAAGGGAAGACCTTGCAATCAGTAAGTTTATAAAGGCGATGAAAGCCAACGCACAAATACATGTTTATGGTGATGGTACTCAATCAAGGGATTTCACTTATGTTGATGATATTTGTGAGGCAATAAGCCTTATACTTGAGTCTGACAAGGATTGGAAGAATGAGGTCTTTGATATTGGATATGGCAAATCCACAACTGTTAATGAGTTGATTGACATATTGAAGGGAATTATAAACCCAACCTTTGACAAGGTGGTTTATGAGGGCGAGAAATCTTATGATGTTAAGACAACATTGGCAAAGCCAAATAAGCTATATGAATGGTTTGGTTTCAGACCAAAGTATAATATCAAAGAAGGGTTAACTGAATGGATGAATAAAATGATGAATTATACCAAATAATTACACACTGATATTTATATAAAAAGATAATGATATGACATCTTGCATACTTACTGTTATAAAGAATGAACACCAATACCTTGATGAATGGATAAAATATCATCTTGACCTTGGTGTCAATCACATATTTATATTCGAAGACATTGATAGTGAATCGCATAAGGAGATATGTGACAAGTACGGTGATATGGTGTCATTGTACAGTGTAACGGCAGTGCTTGATGAAGACGAGAAGAAAAGGGTAAAGGAGTTTAAATTAACGAAGAAGAGAAATCCTCAAGAAATATATTTTCCAAAAGCATTGACATGGATAAAAAATAATTGTGAGCATGATTGGTGTTTCGTTATTGACATTGATGAATTTATAACACCATATAAGTCAATTTCAGAGGTTTTGAGTGAGTTTGAAGGTTATGATGGTATAGTTCTCCAATGGAAGATATTTGGTGCAAATGGGCACGTTTTAAAGCCCAATTATGATAGTAAGGGTGTATTAGACATATATACAAAAGAATCAAATTATCTTGGACATTCTGTTTTTGAATGGACAACAAAGACTTGTTATAATCTGCATACATTTAAAGAAACATATTTTAAAAACAATCATCAACCGTCAGATGAATGTCATTGGTGTAGAACTGATTTCAGTAATATAAGGACAAAAATTGTATATGACAAGATATACATCAAGCATTATATCACAAAATCTTGGGAGGAATATATTAGCAAAAGGAAAAGAGGCTATTTTATGGGATTTGCAAGAACTATCGATATGTTCTTTAGAATAAATCAAGACATGCTTCCACTTAAACAAGAGTTATTAGATGACTTGAATAAGGAAACATTGGTTGTATTACCATACAAACAAAGTGGCTCTCAAGGTAATGAAATCAGAATTGCCTTAAATGGGTGGAGGAAGTTCTGTCAATTTAATTACCGTTTTGTGGTAATTGGAGAATTTGATGAACAGTTAAAAGATGAATTTCCTTGGGTTAAGTTCATAGAGTGCCCAACCAAAGAAAAGAAAGAAGGACAATATAATCCACACCTTGATATTCAGAACAAATTCAACGTGGTGTCAAGAATGTATTCACAGATATATGATGGATTCATCTATATGACTGACGATGAATATGCTATTAAACCATTTGAATTGTCAGACATAACAAGGATATACTATCATAATACAACATTCGTTGGAAATGAGAAAGCGCCAAAGTCATATTGGAATTATGACAAGTGGAAGACAAGGCAACTGCTTGACAAGGAAGGCTTGCCACACATAAACTATACCACACATTATCCTTGTTATTTTGAATTCAAGAAACTTGAAGAAATAAGGAAGAAATATAACTTATTAGAAGAGAGTTATGTGTTTGATGATTTGTATTTCAACTACTTCAATCACGAAGAACCTATATTGGATAACACAATAAGACTTGGAGTATGGAATAAAGATATATTTAAGAATGAATTCCAAAAGGCTGTTGATAACCCAAATATCAAGTTCATATGCAACAGCGTTGAAGGGTGGAGTAAAGAATTAGAAAATAATTTAGAAATAATAATTAAAAACAAATAATAGAATAATATGGCAATTTACTTAAAGAAATTTGAAACAATGAGTCAGTATAATACTTATACAGCAGATACTGAAAACTTTATCCTACCAAATGTATCATTGACCGTTGACAATAACACGGTGCATTATAATCCAAGTACGCCACCAACACCATCACACGATTTCGTTGAGATTGGTGGCATCAAGTGGGCAACAATGAACATTGGTGCAAATAGTGTCACTGACTATGGACTTTATTTCCAATGGGGTGATACGCAAGGTTGGACATCAGAAAAGGCTTGCTGTGAAGGTACAGGCAGCGGTAGTGGCGATGGCGGTGGTGAACCTGTCGTGTGTGATGAGGGAACAAAATGTTTCAACTTCAGTGACTATAAGTGGACAACTGATGATGGCTTGACATTTACCAAGTACAACTCTACTGATGGTATAATAACCCTTGAAGAAGGTGATGATGCTGTAACTGCTGCTTGGGGTGGTCAATGGAGGATGCCCACAACTGCTGAGTTCCAGGCGTTGGGTAATGCTGTGAATACAGCTTGGACAAGCAGTTATAACAGTAGTGGTGTTGCAGGACTTGTACTAACTGATAAGACTGACAGTTCCAAGGTATTGTTCTTTCCTGCTTGTGGCAACTGTTTCGATGGTAGTGTTTACGAAGTAGGTAGTCTCGGCAGCTATTGGTCGAGTTCACTTCTCAGCGGTACTGTTCAGAACGCCTACTACTTGGACTTCTACGATGGCGACGTGCATTGGCAGACCAACTACAACCGCTACGACGGCTTTCCCGTTCGTGGCGTGCTTGATGAGTAATAGTGATACCAAGAAATCTATACGGAAGGATAGTTCAAAAGGACTATCCTTTTATTATACCACCTTATGTGTTACATACCAATGGTAGTACACCTTATCCCTAAAACCCATATACTCAACAAGTATATACTTTTTTCATTTATTACCATTATAAATGAATTATAAATAATATTTATATATAAGATAATAATTATAAAAAAGGAAATTAATAAAATTAAATAAAAAGAAAATTATGGTACAAAATCTTCATTCATTAGGATTACTACGTAATGGTAAGGTGTATGCGAATAAGCAGCTTGCTATTCAAGGTTTGACACAAGCAGTAACCAATGATGGTGTTGCAAAGCTTGCTCGTTATTTATACACGCCAGAGAACAGCAATGAGGCTTTTATCAGAACTGTTGTTGGTTTCTATGCAAATGCAGCAGAAATGGAAGAAGCTAGTGGTGGTACTTCATGTTACACCATTCTTGACGTAGAAGGAAGTGCAGCAGATGTTGCTCATCTTCAACAAGAAATCAATGAAATCAATTCAAAGATTGGCGCTGGTATTGATGGAAAAACTCTTACTCAAGCAATCAATGAAGCAAATGCTGCAATTGAAGCTGAGGAAGCTAGAGCAGTCTCAGCAGAAACAGAATTACAAGAAGCAATTGATGCATTGTCATATGCTTTGGTTGAGGCTCTAACAATCTCTCTTGACGTTGCTAGCGAACCAACTTCTGGTTATCTCAAGACTTACATTCTTTCGCAAGGTGTTGGAAGTGGAAAAACAGAGGTTGGAAGAATTGATATTCCAAAGGACATGGTTGTAAGTGGTGGTTCACTTGTACATGGTACATGGGATGGTGATACATTCACTGAAGACCCTGATGGTCCTGATACTGCAATCAAGATTGAGTTTGCAAATTCAGATACCATTTATATCAACACTAAAGACCTTGTTGATTTCTACACAGCTGGAAATGCCGCAATTGGTATTGACAATGACCACAACACTATTTCTCTTGTGCTAGACAGAGATGGTGAGCCTTTCTTAACTATAAGTGAAAGTGGTCTTAAGCTTGCTGGTGTTCAAACAGCAATTGATACAAAGGTAGAGGAAGTTGCAGCTCGTGAGAGACTTGAGGGAAGTGATGGAATTTCGATTGCTTCTAATAAGGTTAAGGCAGTTGCGGCTGGTTATTCAGCACCTGCTATTAAAAACCCAATCTCAGTTGATAAGGATGGCATTAGATTTGCATCAATGCTCGATTGTGGCTTCTATGACAATGAAGTAACAGTTGCATCAAGTGCAGAAGATATTGCTGAAATTGCAAATCCTGCCGATACTGATGTATTCATTGCTGGTGATGCTGCTTTAAATGCATTAACAACCAAGAAAACATTTAAGAATGTAGAGGTTAATGATGTTGAAGCAAATCAGCAGATTTATCTTGCAGCAACAGAATCAATTAATGTTGACGGAATGGAGATAACTGGTGAGAAGGGTTCAACCAATGGTTTTGTTAACTATAGCGCACCTGAAATCAACATTTCAAATCTTTCAATAGCAGATGGCTCAACAGCTTATAATGTATTTGAAGGCGACCAGGCAAATCAGAATCTTGACGTGCTTAATGCAAGTTATGTAACTGTTGATAACCCATCTCTTGCTCATAACGTGTTTAACGTTTACAAGCCAAAGGATGGTGCTGTAATCAACATTTCTGACTCTAAGTTCAACTTAACTGTTGATAATTCAAATGTATTGAGAGTAAGTAATACTGCAAACGCAATAGGTGTTACAGTTAACTTCGAGAACGTTGATTGGACTTATGAGAATGGTTTAACAAGTAATGATTGGCGTTGGGCAGGCCTTGTAATTTATCAGCCTTATGGAACTGATAAGGGTCTTTCAAATGACTTGTCAGCAATGGAAACTTGGACATTCAATTTCAAAAATTGTAAGTATAATGGGGTTAAGGTAACAGCAAATAACTTTGGTGAGCATAACCAAGTATTCTACCTTTACAATGTTGGCGATACTAGAGCAATCACAGACCCAGTTGCAGGTGGTTTGACATTGAATTTCGAATAATTGAAACAATCTCTTAATAATAAAAGGATAACTCAACTAAGGGTTATCCTTTTTTTGTATATTTATCTTCAGTTATAATAACTGGATATGTTTTTATCTTTTTGAAGTGTGTCATAATGAAGACGTTTGTAAGCCTCTCAGCCAAATATCCTCCTATTCTGTATTGGTATTCAACTGTGTTATTTGGATAGAAATTTTTGATATATTTTTCATAGTTGTCATATATTCTCTTATTGATGTCAGTTCCAACTATTTTAAGGTATTCGTCAAGTATTGAGAATATGAAGTTTATATATTCTTTGAAGTCTTCCTTTTTCATAATGAACATATTATATGGAATCAATATATTGCCGTTTATGAAATTATTCCACATTTTTGCTTGTTCTGGGTATTTCTCAGCGATGATTCCACCAATGATGTACAGGTCTTCAATATTATGACTAATCGAATATTGTGATTTTACGTTCGTCTTCAATATCTTTGGCTTTGAGCATATTGCGTCATATTCTGAGAATATTTTATCAATGTCAGGAATATCATCAAGGAAGTAGAAATATTTCCTATAACAGCAGAAGCCAACATATTTAGGTAACTTAAAGTTTTCCGCAATATATTTATATGTCATAAGTTCACTATAGAAACTACCCTTGAGACCATTTGGTGCAGTGTCATCGTTTATGTCGTTTGCATTAACGACTTTATACACATTGCTATGCACAACTGGTTTAAATTCTTTGTGGGTGCATACGTAGATTTTAAGACTTTTATCATTATTTAAAAGTTTTTGCTTAAACTCAAAAAATTTATCGCCGCTATCATCCCATAAATTTATTAAATGCTTTCCATGAAATCCCATTGGTAGTTTATCTATTTTTGATAATAATTTATTCGATACTGTTTCCAAAGAAAAATTAACAGCTATCTCCCAAGGGCATATATTCATTTCATTTTTTATATTAGTCCTACAAAACCACACATCATCATGCATTGAGCCTTTTAAAAATTCATACTTGGACGTGATTTCTATCATTTTATTAACATTGCGTAAGCATAGTCCACTATTACCCACATTATTGCCCCAAAACGGCCAAGGAGCGCCATACCAATCATATCCAAATTCAATGAAATAATCTAAATTATCTTCAAAAACCCAACAATCTGTTTGGTAAATCAATACATATTCATACTCAGAAAACATCTTCCAAAATTCTTTGTCGCATGACATTTGATTATATGAATCTAAACTATCTAGCCACTCATTTTTCACTTTGACAATTTCAAAATTTTTTTTATAATTTTCATAAAATTCAGTAGATATTTTTTTAGGAATGATTAATTTAATATCACGTTTTCCCTCAAAAATTGACATACATTTTTCAAATGATTTTTTTTCATAGTCATTAAGGTGCGATTTGTGAGTTATAAAAGCAATACAACATTTTTTTTGCTTATTTTCCCAAGTATATTTATCGTTTTTTAATCTTGTTATGGATATAGGGGTTGATTTTATATTAAGAACACCATCATATGAGTTTATTACTGATATTTTAAAAATTTTAGATAATAAAGAAAAAACAGATTGGTCGTGTCTATTTTCTTTAAAATTAGGGTGGTTTGGAATAGAACTTGTGGCATCTGTGCATAATTCAAAATGATTGCTCATTATATCATTCCAAATGTCGATAAATTTTAATGAATTATTGTTTTTTCTCACGAAAATAACTCCAGCGCCACATTGAAGAGTATTATCAAATATATTTAAATTGTCTTTATTATATTTTTTATCTATATATTCGAATAAATCCATTCTTGTCCATTCTTGTTCATAATATGGGCCAAAAGAAGGGGAAAATATGCCACTATCTGATTGGCTAACGATATCAATCCATTCATTGAGCGTTTTTATGTTTCTTTTAATGAATTTGCAACCACAATCAGCATATACTATAATATCGCCATTATCTATTTCTGATAGTTTTTTCTTTAAAAAATATGGTTTCCATGACCAATAACCATAGCCTCTTTTATGATTAAAATGCTCGCCATACTTTTTTATATATTCATCATCAAAATCTTTTTCAGTAAAACAAGTAACACTATTAAATATGTTCATTTCTTGCGCCTCAAACAATATTCTGTTTGAAGAAAAATTTGATAAAGTGTTTGCAAAAGTTATAAAATGTATCTTCATATTTAATTTAATATTTATATACAAAAAATAGTATTTTATATGGAAAATTCAATAGTTAATTGGGAGTAAGTTAGAGTTGATGCTTCAATAAACATTATGAATGCAATATTATCAAGTTCTATAATGGTTTTTATAATACAATTTTTATTTAAAAAACAAATTTCAGACATTGCAGTGGAATATGCCGATAAATTGGTTGAGGAATTAAAAAAACAATCATTAACTATTTAAAAAATAATGTTGTTTTTTTATTTTTTATAAAAAAATATGAATGAGAATTTAAAGAAAGAATTAAAGCTTTTATTGCAAGAACATGCAATGTTTAACAACACACTTGCTGAAATGGTAGAAAGAAATTCAAGTGCGTATGCTATTAAGCAGATTGAAGATGAAATAAGTTCACTTGGCAAAAAAATTAAGAGTGTTCAAGAGGAGATTAAAATCAATTCACCAAAAGAATGTGAAAATAAGGAAGAGGCAAAGAAGTCCTTCTATAATGAAATCAAGAAACCAACATTGGCGAGGTCAATCAAGATGAAGACAGCAAAAGAGGAACTTAAAAAGGCTGTTGATGATGCAAATGGTTTACTTAATAAGTGCAAGACAAACTTATATGATTCAATCAAGAAAAGTGACTTTGCACCTTATGATACACCATATAATACAATCGAATCAAAGAAACAACATCAATCAATTCAGCCTTACAATGATGTTATGTTTTCAAATAGATTCTTGGTAAGATTTGACAATGGCATAGAATGTCCAGAATGGTATGTGAGAAGGGTTAATTTCTACCCATTTGGAAAGGAATTGAATATTTCAATCTGTGATTTCTTGACTGAGAGAAATGGCAAGAAGCGTCCAATTATCACAGAGTTTAACAATTTAAGTGTTCCATTCAGAATTTCAATTGACCATCTTGACCCAACTGGTGTTGTCCTTTATACCGAACGTTATCACGGATGCAAGGTCATTGAACATATGAAGGGTGACTTGGATTATGCAAATGATGATGTGGCAACGATAGAACTTAGAATTATGTATTCTGACGTGACATATGAAGCAACCAATTAAGAAGAGAACTTCCGTAACAAAAAACAACAATAAAACAAAGAAGCGTACAGCCCCAAAGGTTAAAACAACCAAGAAGGCTGTGCGCCATCATCCCAAATTCGGGACATCGAAACTTGAACAAGACTTTGCTAGGGATTTTCTTGATAAACTTGGGGTTAAATATGTGTATCAATTTGAGGCAAAGGATATTGGTAGGTTCTATGACTTTGCAGTTATATTAAATGATGAAATGACCACTGGTAGCATCCTACTCATCGAAATCGATGGCGGTTACTACCACTCAGACCCAAGAGTTGTGGAAGAGGGAAAACTAAATCCAATGCAGAAACATAACAAGAGAGTTGACAAACATAAGGACGATTGGGCGTTGATGCATGGAATACCACTCATGAGAATTTGGGAAAAGGACATCCGTGAAAATCCCAATATGGTCATGGAAGAACTCAAGAAACGACTCTATATACAAGATAAGAAGGTTACGATTACAGAAAAGAAAAATAAAAGACATATCAATAAAATAAAATGAATAAAGAACAAAGATTTTGGAAGCAGACATACCGTTTTATGGATAATGTCAAAACATATATGGATGATATTTATAAGATGCATTTTAATAATCTTACTGAGAAAGACGTAGAAGATGTAATAACTTATATACAGAACGGTATTAATGGTATTATAAAAACAAATTCTTAATATTTATTCATAAAAAAATTATAACAATGGAAGTTACGTTATATTTACCGTACTATGATTACAATGATGGGGCATTTGATGTTGACAATGCGTATTACAATGAAGAGGAATATGCAAAGGCAATGTCAGATGAGTACAATAAGAACAAGGATATTGTATATAATTCCATGATGGACTTCAAAAATGGCTCTAGAGGGCTTTTTGAGGGTACGGATGGTAAAGTATACAAGTTTGGTCAGAAAACGTCTCAGAACGAAGAGAAAGTGGCTTATTCGCCTTGTAATGGTAAGCTGTATGATGTTGGAGGTCAAGAAGAGACTGTTGATGGCTTAATTGAGAAGTTTGCGAAGCAGAAACAGTTCTTGGAGATTGTATCATTTGATATGGACACGTCTGAGGAGGAGTTTGAATCTGAGTTATCTCTCTGGGTTAGAGAACACAATAAGATTAACAAGTATGGCGAAAAACTTGGTGAGGATTGGGTTTTGGCAAAAGAGCCAAAGAGAAACTTAAAATTGCAGTTTAAGAATAATGCAAATGAAGATGTATGTGCAGTGTTTGTTGACTGTAGAATTATGGATGTTGCAAGTGATGGTGCATTCGTATTGTTTATTGAGAAAATGACGTTAATTGACAAAATATAAATTATGACAGCTAGTGGAATAGCATATTGGACATATGATAATGTACCAAGCAATTGTATTGTTGATATTCAGAGAATGCGTTTTAATTCAGAAAATAAAAAATGGGAAGAAATATAAGTTATGGCTAAAAAGAAACTTACGGAAGAGCAAGAACAAGAGATTAAGATGTTGCTTGCAAACAATGAGATGTTGGAGAAATCCAAGAAGGAGGCAGCAGATAGAGGCAATAAAGTTTCAGTCCAACAGATTGAGAGAGCCCAGCAAGAGGTTATTGACCACATCAAGACCCTTAATGCTGAAGCAGCACCTACCGTAGCAAAGACAACGAGTCTTGCAACAAACAAGAAGAAGGAAATCAAGCAAGAATCCTTGTTTGGTGATACTGATATGTCCATATTTGACATATTGCAAGAAACTGAAAAAAGTAATAAGGAACTTGAGGAAGTTTCAAAGGCAGCAGATGATATTGAACTTGCTGAATCAAATGATAACTTGATTCCAAGTGAGACAACAATTGCAAGTGATACTGCTTTCAATAATGTTGATTCAAATCTCCAATATGATGTTATTCAGTTGCCAAGTAATGGAGAATGCTATAGAAGCAAGGTGGATAGAGTTCCAGTGGCTTATTTAACAGCTTACGATGAAAATATCATCACATCTCCAAACTTGTATAAGGATGGCCTTGTAATAGATTATTTGCTTAAGAATAAGATTGTTAACAGCGATATTAATGTTGAAGACCTTGTAAGTGGTGATGCTGACGCAATCACGTTGTTCTTGAGAGCTACGAGCTATGGCCCAGATTTTCCAATTGTGGTTAATGACCCAGACACTGGTGAGCAGATTGAAACAACCGTTGACCTTTCAAAACTTAAACCAAAGGATTTTGCATTGAAGGGTGATGAAAATGGTTGGTTTGACTTTGTGACCCCAATTAGAAAGGATACCATTAAGTTCAGATACTTAACAAGAAAACAAGAGAGACAGCTTAAGCAAGTAACTGAGCTTGAAGGTTATGGAACAAAGGCTGCAATGCTTGATAGAGAAAGAGAAACATTGACTGCTGCATTGATGAATGATAAATACATCAGTGAAAACGACAAGAAGACAATACGCATGGCAATCAAGACAATGGAGAACTGGTCAAAGAAGCTTAAGGAAGCTAATAATTCTGAGTTCACAAGAATCATGACCAATAACATGCAATTGCAGATTATGGCAGTTAATGGAAATACTGATAGGGAATTTATTAGAAAGTATATTAATCAAATGCCAGCAAGGGATTCATTAATGCTGAGAAAATACATTAATGATAACAGTCCAGGAATTAACTTTGACATTGAGGTAGAACGTCCAGAGAGTCTTGGAGGTGGCTCATTTAAGACCTTTCTTAACTGGGACGATACTGTTTTCCTCAATATCTCCGATGTATGAGAAAAACCTTAAGGATGAGTTATTCGCTTGTCATATGTATGTGAAGATACCATTTGATGTATTGCAGAATATGCCAATTATGGAGAGAAAGTATTACATTCATAAGTATAATGAATATATGGAGGCAAGGAATGCTGCAATGAATGGGGATAACTCAAGTTCCTCAAGCAGTGACATTTCAAGATATACAAGCATGAGTCAAGGTCTTGATGGAAATGACATTGCAGAGGAAATGGGTCTTTAAAACAAGAAACGCACAAGGAATTAACTTCTTGTGCGTTTTTCGTCATAATCGATATATTCTTCTCTATTTTCAATTATATCGTCAATATCTTCAAAAGGATTTACCACTTCTTCCATTTCAGAACGTTTAAGCTTTGGAGTCACTATTATGTTTTCAATACTAAGACAAGTATTACAACTACATCTATCTGTTACATATATGTTTTCAATGCTTAAGCCACGACTTTCGCAAGAGCATGAATCTGCAACGTATATGTTTTTAATCTCAAAACCATTACCACAAGTACACTCGTCTGAAATGTAAATCTTGTTGATATGGAATGAATTTCCACTGCAAGAACATTCTTTTGCTAGTTCAACACTCTTCAATTTAAATCCATTCTTGCAATTACATTCCTTTTTCTTTGGGGTTGATGGGTCAAAATAGTTTTGTTCAATCTTAACTTTAATTCCTTCGCATTCAATACCATTGATGGTTGGATATATGTATGTTGAACATGATGCTGAAGCTGCTGTTATTGCGTTAGCACTTACTGTAACAGTTCCCTTAGTGTTTCCAGATTGCGTCAGTGTAAAGTTATTACACCCATTTTTGTGCCATGTTACAGTACCTCCACTATTACCAAAGGTTTCCAAATTATAATTAATTGATACTGAGCCTCCACTAGACGGTATCGTCTTTGTTTTAAATGTATCCATAACTATGGTGTTTGTTGATTGTTGTTATTTTGGTTATTCCCCAATTGTCTTTGATATTCATTAGCTATTTGTGGAATTATACCACCGTTATCTAATATTTGATGAAATTGCATATCCAATTGTGGATTTTTGGTTGCAATTCCAAATTGGGCGTTATAATTTCCGTATTCTTGTTGTTTTTGGGAAATTTGATTTAACAAAACTGATAATTTAACAGATGGTACTGTGTTTGGATTTATATTCGTATTGGTATTTGCACCTTGTCCATTTCTTTTATTCTGTTTATCAATCACCCAGTTTCTAGTTCCATAGAACCCTCTTTTTGCGTCATTCCATAGATTTCCCCCAAGATGTCCTGGAAGGTTTATACCATAATTGCTCAAGCCTCCCCAATTAACCTCATTCAATGTTTGGGCTTGATTGCACCTTCTAATTGCAGCAATTATCTGAACGCAATAAGTAATAAAGTTATTAAAGTACTGTATTAATTCTTGACCATAAGATGAGTCATTCCTTGCTGAATTAATGGGGGCTAACGCATTATTTAACTGTTGCCCCAATTGGTTTAAGATTCTAAAATCAATTGCTTCAGCCATCAAAAACCTATCTATTTCTTCTCGTATAATTCTCTTTATATTTACCATAATAAAAAAAAAACATTCTTTCAATATAAATATCAAAAGAATGTGCAAAGTTTAAACATAAACTTAGATTTTCCCTTTCTTATTTTATATGGCTCGACATCAATCTTTGGTGTAATATTTAATCCATATCTGATATTGAAGTCTTCTGCCATCCGTTTGAACTCTTTTCCATGTCGGCATTTGATGTCTTTTTTTGTGAAAACAAGATAATAATGAATCATTTCATGTATCAAAATATCTCTAAACTGAGCCTCAGTATATTCATAATTATCACTCATTTCAATTGTTGGATTGAGAATGTTGTTATTTTTATCCAATTCACAACGGAAATAACCAAATGTTCTGTATGAATGCCTTATAACCGCATTTGGAAAAGGTAACTCATCATTAAAATAATTGTGATTGCAATTTTGAAATTCAATCAGAATATTTAATTCGTCTGCTTTCATATTTTTTTCCTTACTTTTTTGCAAATATACCAAATAAATTCGAAATAACCAAAATATATCTGTTAAAAAACTATAAACCACCATATTTATTACTAAAATTATAAGAATATAATATATGAATTTATTAGCTACTATAGCTGGTTTAATTGGAGGACCTATAAATGCTGCACTAGGTCTTGTTTCTAGCACAATGCAAGAAGGTTTCAAGGCTGCAATACAATTCCATAAGGAGGGTATTGCATTTGCTCGTGATGTTGGTTTATCAGCCAAGCAAGCACAAGCATATACGAACGTACTTATTGAGAGAACGCAAGTTTTAGCCAATAAGTATGGTGTTTCTGCTGAAGCCATCATGCAAGTTCAGAGGGGTATTACAGAGGCTACTGGAAAGCAGCTTCTACTTAATGATGCCCAAGCTGAAGGATTTGTACAGATTAACAAGTTAGTAGGTGCTCAGAGCGCAAGCAAGTTCACTGAGGAGATAATGAATGGTATGGGTGGTCAAATCGATACCGTTCAAGGTGCTATTGCCAAAGTTTATGCTACCGCTTCAAAACAAGGACTTAATGCAAAGAAACTTACAGATAAGGTTGCTCAAAACCTTTCAATGGCAAATAGATTATCATTCAGAAATGGTATTGATGGTCTTACAAGAATGGCAGCAATGTCTGAAAAACTTGGCATTAATATGTCTTCAGTTGAATCTGCTGCTGGACAATTCATGGATTTGGATAAGGCAATTGAAAATGCTGCACAATTGCAAATGCTTGGTGGTAGCGTTGGTACAATGGCTGGAAATCCACTCACAATGGCTTATGAGGCAAACTACGACCCAGAAGCTTTTGCAAAGAGAATGTCAGACTCATTGGCAAGCTATGCAACGTTCGATAAGAACAAAGGTATTGCAAACATCAATGGTGGAAACATGATGTTCATTAGGGAAATTGCAAAGGCAATGGGTATTAGCGTTGATGAAGCCTCAAAAATGGCGAAGAAACGTGCTGAAGTTGAATATAAGGAAAATAAATTTGGTGGACAATTAAATGCACTTGGTTTAAGTGAAGAACAAAAGAATTTTATCATTAACAATGGTCAAGTTACAAACAATGGTAATGACCTAGAAATTAATGGAAAAAATATAAATCAATTAACTCCAGATGATTTAAAGAATATGATGCAGTTCGAAGGAATGTCTGACAGAGACATCCTAGAAGAGCAAGCCAAATCTCTTATTTCAATTGATGATAAAATAACTGGTGCAGCATCATCTGTTGCTGCGGCATTTGCAAAGGGTATTGATGGGTATTTACCAGATATTGGTAATAATATACAAAAACTAGGTGAATATTTGCAAGACTATGCTGAACAATGGGGTAAAGATACTGGACAAGTCATTGGAAAAGCAATGCATTGGATTAATGGAAATGGTGATAAAATTAAAAGTGCTGCTGATTCAATCCTTGGAATTATAACCAACACTTACCATTGGTTTGCTGATGGTGGACTATATAAAATTTTACTCGGCTTCGGTGGATACCTTTTAGCAAAATGGGGTATTGGAAACTTGATGGGTAAATTAGGTGGAAAAGGTGTGACTGCTAGTGGTGCGATTTCTAGTTCTTTTAAAGGAATTAATTCGTTAGTGAAAGGGATTGGAAATAGCATAAAAGGCTCTTATACAAATACCAAATCTTTTTTTAGATATGTTGGTGATGGTTTTAAACAATCAAGAAACGCTGGAAATGGCTTCTTTACGTCTATTAAAGATGCTTTTAAAGCTCCAGAATGGTCTGCTGGCGCTAATCAATGGAGAAGAAAAATTACTGGAACACCAGGAAGATTTGCTGGAGGTGCAAATAGTAGCACAACAAATGCAGCCAAGTTCTATAATGCTATGGGCGCTCCAGTTAGAGGAATTAAGGCTATAGGTAGAGGTTTTGGCAGATTAGGAGGTTCTATTAAGAATGGTTGGTCTAATATGGGAATGATGAACAAATTCGGAATGGGTATGGGTGTTGCAGCTGGTGCCATTGAAGGATTTGGAGCAATTAGTAATTATAATAGCACTGTAGATGAGATTAATAACTCTAATATGTCCCAAGCTGAAAAAGCCAAAGCACTTGATGAAGCTAGAATTAATCGAAATTCTGAAATAGGGGGCGCAGCTGGAACTGCTGTTGGCTCTATTGTTGGTGCGTTCTTTGGCCCAATTGGAATGGTATTAGGACCTTTAATTGGAAAATTCGTTGGCGAATTTATTGGCAAATATTGGGACCCATTTGTTAATGGAATAAAGAAAACATTCTCACTCATATGGGAAGGATTTAAAAGTATTGGAAATATCATTGGACAAGGTATTAAATTTCTTATTGATTATAATCCAATTGGTTTATTAGTTAAGGGAATTGGCAAATTGTTTGGCCAAGATTGGTCTATTACTAAAGGTATTGGTGCTGCTGCTGATTGGGTAGGTTCTTTATTCGGTGGTGGAAAGGAAAAACACGCAAATGGTGGTATTGTTGGTGCATCTCCAAAGGCATCAATAGAAGCTCATGCAAATGGTGGTATTGTTGGTGGAACTTCATACGGTGGTGATAAGGTTTTAACTGGTTTGAACAGTGGCGAAATGGTGTTGAATAAACAGCAACAAGCAAACTTATTTGCTGCAATAAACAACTTGCCAGCAATGGTAACAAGTATATTGGTTAACAGAAATGATGTTAGAGCAAAGGAATATGGTGCAAACAAGGAATATATTTATGTTCCAAATAGGAGTGAGACATCAAATGTAAATGGCAATCAGATTACAGTTAAGGATTTCAACATTAACTTAACTGGAACCATTAAGCTTGATGGCGGCAACAATTCAAAGAATGTTGATGTAAATTCATTACTTAGTGATAGGCAATTTATTAATAACTTAAAAGAATTGATTAAGAATTCAATCAATGAAGATATGAATGGTGGTAGAGTTATGAATGATAGAGGTACATTCTTAAATCATCCTTCATCATATTCTGTTTGGTAATCATTTGATTGGAAACTTAGAAGTTTATTTTTTATAGAACATGGCAACGGTTAAAGATTTATCATTAAAAAATATTACACAATCCATTGGTAATGCTGTGGAAGATGTATTAGCCAATAGTGACTTCATATCAAGAACAATTGGTATGAATAACTCATATGAGGATATTATGTTCATTGTCCAAATGTTGGGTCGTGAACCAGTATCCTTATTGGGTAAAAACTATGCCTTCATATATGACCACGTTAGAAGAAACTATATGCAAGGTATGGATATACCTAGTAAGAACTTTGACTTTTGTAATAAGTTTACCTTCTATAAGGAAGTACCTACAGTTAAGTTTGCAAACCCATATGAAGACCCAATGGACTATCTTGGTGGGTGGGTTTCAAATTTAAAAACATTAACCACTGCAAACAATAACACAACAATACACTATTCTGAGTCTAATGATACTTTTAAGACTAATAAACAGATTAGTAATAGTGCAGAACTTAGGGGAAGTGACTTGGAAAATGCTAATCCAGGAACTGCACACAGTTCAATAGAAAGTTTCAGTCCTAATATTACAACTTGTGATTTAATTGGAAAAACAAATGCCAATTTCAATAAGGGAATATATCAAACTCTTGTTGCAAGATTCCATACAAATGCACAAGATTCAAAGAATCAAGATGACCCAACGCAAACTGCCAATACAAACAAATATGGTCAATCTCATGGTAGAAACCTTTTAAAAATGACTCCATCAACTGAAAATGGTTATGATAATCCTTATTGTAGAGTATGGACTTATCATCATCAATATAACCAGATAAAGAGACAGATAAGGCCAATTCTTGGTGAGGATGGAGTTGGTAGCCAAGATTTGATGGAATCATATGAAAGAACTGGTAATTATAAAACAGTTGGTTTCAGAACATCAGAGGTTGGTGATGGAAATTCTAAGTTTGATGGTGGTAGCAAACGTCTTGATGATTATGGTGTATTAAACTATAGCAATGGCACTGTAAACATTGCACCTACTGCCAAGATTAAGGACTATTTTGAAGGAAAGGACAATGATTATCAGAAAGGAATCATATCCACAAAGAAGTGCATGTTCTCATTGGAGAATCTTGCTTGGAGGGATGAAAAATCCATTAAGAGCGAATATGACCAATATGGATTGTCGCCAGAACAAAAAGGACCTCTTGGTGGACGTATCATGTGGTTTCCACCTTATAATTTAACCTTTAATGAGGATGTAAGTGTTGATTGGAATTCAAACAAGTTTATTGGAAGGGGTGAAAATGTATATACATATACCAATACTGAAAGAAAGGGTACTTTAACATTTACATTATTAATCGACCATCCATCAATTCTTGATTATTGGACTGGACGTGATAAGAATGGAAAGAACCAAGGTATTACCCTTGCTGAAGGAAATAGTGGTGGTGTTGATAATATTAATAACCAAGAGAATACATTATTGCGTTTCTTTGCTGGATGTGACATTCTCTCAGCAAAGCCACAACTGTATAGAGTTAATAATACAGAACCAATTAAGGGGAAAGAACCAGAGGAAGAACCAACAAATAAAATACCGCCAACAGACGTTAACAACAAGGAAACAAAGAAAATTGTAGCAGTATTGTACTATCCAAATAACTATAGTGGTAAAGATGATAGAAATGGAAAGGTAGACCCAATATGGTACTTAATGAATGGTGTGGGAACACAGAAATATGTTAATCCATCAACAAAGATGGCTGATGACATTCCAACATTTGTCAATACACCTGTCGGTGGAGATGGGGTTTCTGTAGGCGGTTATGAAATGAGTAGTATTGTTGGTATTTCAAATGTAAATGATAATTTACAGCCAAATCATGAAATTATTAAATTGACATATGCTGATTTAACAAGTAAGCAAAGGAAAGCTCAATATCTAACTACCCCTAATGGTTCAAAATTAACCCTTAACTACAGAAATAACACATATGACCTTGCAAAGATTGTTGGTTCTGAGGCAATGTCGTTGAGTAATGCATATGGGGAAAATTTAACTGGACCTAGACATCTTTGGTATCGTAAACGTTATTATTATAGAGTTGATAAGGCATACGAAAATCAAGATTTCGATAATCCTAATTCTTATATAGATGGACGTTCATTTGGTTTAAATTCAAGTGGCTATGATGAGATAAGAAAACACAGCAAAATTGAGGAATTTTTTGGTGTGCCTAGAAATGATGACGATAAAAACAGACTAGTAAGTTTTAGTGATTTGTTTGTTGCCTTGGAGGGTGATAATACCGTAATTGAAAGTATCAATAAAGAAAATGTTGACCTTATAAGAGAAATATTGGGAGGGGAAAGTGATAAATATTCCAATGTTAAATTGACGTTTAATGGTCACGCTTCAAAACAAGGTACAAAGAATTCAAATAATGACCTTGCCAAAAACAGAGCATTAACTCTTAGAAATTGGATTAATGACAATGTTATTCAAAAGGATAAGTTTAAGTTTGGAGAACCAGAGGTTAAAGTACAAACTGATTCGCCACAAACTAACATTGGTGACGTTGATGATTCACTTGTGAAACTATGGAGAAGTGCCGCAGTTATTATCGAATATGATGAGACAGTTGTACAAAATGCAATAGACACTGAAGCAACAAAGGTAAGAATGGTGGAAAGTGATGAAACTATATCTACAATGACGGGTACTGATAATAAGCCAATTACAACTGTTAAGACAGATATTCCAAATAAGGAAACGTCAAAGAATAATATACTAACTGCGTATGAATGGTTACATAACACTCCAGAAGGTAAAGTGGTATTAGCAGCTCATCCAGAATTAGGGTTAAAAGGTAAGTTTGCTGGTTTATCAATGAAAGACATTGAACGAATAACTGGAAAGAATTATTCAAATAAGGATGATTGGGAAGCATATGATAATTCTTATTTACAAGATGATAGTTTCAAACAAGGTGTTGTTAAGAGATATGACAATGAGGGTGAATTCTTTAAGGTGCTAACTGAGGAAGAACCATTCTTGCATCATTTAATAACTGATAAGATTAAGTATTTTGACCCAGCGTTCCATTCAATATCACCAGAAGGATTTAATGCTAGATTGACATTCTTGCATCAATGTACAAGGCAAGGTTCAACAGTTGGAAACTCTGATGGTGGGGTTGCCACAACAGCCTATAACTTGGCATTTGGTAGACCTCCAGTATGCGTATTAAGGCTTGGAGATTTTTATAACACAAAGATTATTATTTCATCTTTAAGTATTCAATATGAAAATGCTCAATGGGATATGAATCCAGAGGGAATTGGAATGATGCCAATGTTTGCTAACATTACTATTGGATTTACGTTCTTGGGTGGTAGTGATTTGGCTGGACCTATTTCACGTCTTCAGAATGCTGTTTCATTCAACTATTATGCAAATACTAGTGTTTATGATAACCGTGCTGAAATGGTTGAATATGATTCAAATGGAAGTGGAAAGGAAACCAAATTCAAGGGATATAACTACCCAAATGATTATGTTGGTAATAGATTGAATAGAAAAAGAATTGGAGAAAAGGGATATGCTGAAGAATTTTAATTGAAAACGATATGAGTTATAACAGATACAAATCATTTATAGTGGATGGGGCTTATAAGAAAGTCCCATTCATTAAAATACCAATAAGTAGTACAGATGCATATGCTACTTATGAGATGGGTAAGACAAGACTAGACCTTTTGTCTTATCAGTATTATAATGACCCTAATTATGGTTGGCTTATCTTACAAGCCAATCCTAGTTGTGGTTCATTGGAATACAAGATTACCAATAACTCAAGATTGAGAATACCATATCCATTAGAATCAGCAATTCAAAGATATGATGAAGAATTGAAAAAATATATAAAATTATACGGCTTAAACTAAAGATTAAAGATGCCAGCACATTCAACAGTTAACTATGTAGAACCAAATGTTCAGATGGGTTTATTGGACTCATCTGATGAATGGCGTGTGCTAGATGAATATGAAAGAGCACCTAGATTGGAGGATTATTGTATTGCCTTGAATCTAGAGGTAGAGGTTAGTTCTAGAGACGTATTGGGACAGAAGGATGTCTTAATACTTCAATGGAGCAACGACAAGAAAGATATGGTTAGCTTCATGGGCGGTACTAAGATGGGAGGATATAAAATATCTGATACCACTCGTACAGCACGTCTTGGTGAACATCAGCCTCAAAACCTTACCACATATTATGCAGATATGTATGTTGGTGATTTAATTGACTATGGAACAACTGAAATGATTGGTATCAAATCTGTTAATATAAGTTACCAGAAGAGTTGTGTTCCAGTCATTCAAATTAAGTTTACTGACGTTAGAGGCTTATCTTTGTTCCAACCAACTGAATTAAGTCGAAGCAATTTATACGATGGAATAAAGGGATTGAGCAAAGATAACGTTGCGCAATCATTCTTCCAATGTTTCTTTAAGTTACCATTGCCTAAATTTACAATTTATATAAAGGGGTTTTATGGTAAGCCAGTAGCCTATGAAATGGTTTGTGATGGTTTCCAAACCAACTTCAATTCAGAAACTGGTGATTATGACGTGGATACAAAGTTCATAGGATATGCTTATTCATTCTTAACTGACATATCATTTGATGCTGTTCTTGCTGCACCGTACTCAGACTTTGAG
>Ga0310694_10000923_pt1 | contig 35880 bp, 38 predicted proteins | sample 174DNAGHGhighgp2_FD_203884 | JGI IMG/M metagenome (GOLD analysis project Ga0310694, IMG submission 203884) | Sheep rumen microbial communities from Palmerston North, Manawatu-Wanganui, New Zealand - 1742 DNA GHGhigh gp2 (v2) (version 2) | ecosystem: Host-associated > Mammals > Digestive system... | reverse complement strand
ATATTGTAGCGTCTCGCGAAGAGATAATGAAAATGTTGGATACTGTACCTTAACTATTTGTAATACTGGTGTGGATTTCCTGGAACCCGTCTATTCGAGTATAGGGAGTTGTATTGATGACCGTGCAAATGTGCAGTTTCTCTGTCACTCCCACCCTCTTCCTCTTCCTCTTCCTCTTCCTCTTCCTCTTCCTCTTCCTCACCTTCTCCACCTTCGCCTAGCGATTCTCCCATAGCTTCCATAGCTGCCGCCCGAGCTTCTTCGTCATATTCAATTGTAAAATCATCCCAAAACGTAGAATCTATACTAGATGCCATCGCACTAGATAAACCACTGGTATAACATAAAACATAATCTGGTGTACCTGGAGAACAGGCTCTTCCCCTATTTTCATCACCATCTATTAGTAAACAATCGTCCCAGGCGTATGCACTTGGTGTGGAAGGTAGAAACGAACTGGTGAGGTCTTCTATTTTTTGTATTTTATCGCTAACTGGAATCGTGGCTACAGTCAAACCCAATTCTCCGGTTTCATTGTTTACACTACCACAAAACCATTTTGGAATTGGCGGACGCTCCATACCCATTCTAACAACAATATTATATTCCGCAACAGCCTTATTATAAGTGTTGCTATTTGGTATCAACTTTGCGTTAGGATATACCGATTGTACATATTGTATTATACGCTCGGCTGGCATGGATTCAAATGTATTGGAAGAATTTACAGTTTTTCTATTTACAAATCTTGGTGTATTGTTTACAATCATCGTTAAGCTCCGAGGTTTACGTATCCGGTTGCCATTGCCATTAATTCTTCATCTGATAACATGCATTCGCCGTTTTGTGTTCTGGCCATTTGCGATGATATTGGAGTCGCCATTACGTTTGATATCTCATATTCATCGCCAACTATACATGTTACCTTTAGCATTTCATATCTCTTTTCCCAATCGCCTCCATATAACTTATTGAGTGCGTAAATTGGGGTCATAAACAAGAATTCTACTTTCCTTCCGTCTATTGTAAATGCGCCTATCATCTTGAGACAGGCCTCGGCGCCTCCATTTTTTGATGCAGCGTAATATAGGTCACCAGTTCCTGTTCCTTCTGTGTGCGCACCACGTCCATGGTTCTTTTCATTATCGTTTATATAATCGACTGCCGCTTTCATTATCGTAGCAAAGTTTTCCCCGGCTTCTAACAATTGGTCGGATTCGCTGTATATCCTTCTAATTCCGATGTGATGAACCACGGCTGCGGCCTTTATTGTTTGTCTAGAGTTAATTTCGTAGTCGTTTATCATCGCTGCTCTAACGCCATTGCGATTATTTTTGGTACTCATTGCGATTGTGGTGTAACTGTGCTTATGTTGTGGTAACCAAAGCCTTGCATTTTTTGGTATGCCTTCTTCTTCAATTATTACATCTATAGGACATAACAACTCAGATTCAAATTTTGGATAATCAACCTCGTGCCATTCCACAGGAGCTGTTATATGATTAATTCCAAGTTCACCTTCTATAAACATACTGCCCTTTATCAATACGTTTCTGGTGACATGAAGTTGGCCATCTATTGTTAGTGCGTTATGTTCAACCGGATTAATAGTTATTTTTCTCGCCCTGAGTGTAAGACGCTCACCACCATCTATTATAATATCATTTTTGGTTCCTATGTTTAATTCAATTGCGTTGATATTCATTATGGTTCCACATTGGTCGAATGGACCGGTTGTCTGCAATGATATACCTTTAGAACCAACATTAACCTTCCATTTATTACCAATAGTTAATATATAATCTCCTCCTGGTATATCAGATACGTCAACATACTCAGTGTGTGGACACGGCAAGTAATACGGAATTAAACCCTGCATAGTAAGAAATACACCATCTAACCTGAGTTTACCAATTGGGTCTGTTCTAAACGACGGTAAATCATTGAATGCACTTCCAATAGTTTCAACCTTTGACATTGCAATGGTTTGAACTAAGTCCCCTCCCTCAGGTAATTGCATTTCAGCTTCTGTTATTATTTTAGCTGCCTGTGGAAGTATCTTATCCAATAATCCACCTGGCATAACTCGCCAATCACGCAACCACATACCATTCGCGGTAGACGGTGAAAGGCCTGGTTTACTAAGTTCTGACCAAGCCTTGCTAGCTCTAGATGTTTTCCATAAATCATTATTACAACACGGACACCGCGTTCCGCCAATTACGCCAGGTTCCGTTGTTCCTTCGGGTACCATTTCAAAACTTTCATCGGCCTTACCTTCACAAGTTATCCCCTGAAACATTCCTGTACAATCTCCGATGGGTTGTGGCGGAAGAGACCAATCAACATCCATTGTTCCATTGACATCGTCCTTAGGATTCCACGCCTTACCTTTACACACCGGACATTCCGCAAAACCCTCTCCTTGACCTGGTATTATTTGTTGATTTAAATATGATATATCACCAGGTGCTAACCCAGATTTAACTCTACATAATGGGAAAAGGCGTTTATATTCAGCTATAACCCTTTGAGTTGCCAATATGGTATCCATCGCCTTCGTAGCGGCTCCGGTCATATTACCTATCGTCACATATTCATCCCCACCAATGATTTTTACATCGTTTCGATTGATGGATGAGTAGCGACGACCTTTGATTGTATTGAATTGGTCTCCGATTACCATTTTTTGGTCATTGGCGGTTGCAAGTTCTACGGTTGCGCGATTTCCAAACTCCTTAAATGACCCAGAATAATGGGTAATCTTCACCATTTCACTTTCATCGGTGTCAACTAGTTCAATAGTGTTTTTATTGCTGTTAATTACAGACTTTGACCTGAAGATTTTTGCTGCGTTTTCATCTTCCGGTTTTGTTACGTTTTCATATTCGTCTGGATAATCGTTGCCGCCAGTTTCGGTTGCAGACTCACTTACGGTGTAGATACGATGATAGTCTGCCGCACCAAACGACGTCGCAAAATAAACTGGGTGAAATAAATCGTTGGCTAGGTAAAACAAATAAACATGTGCACCTACATTTGGTATTGAAAACATACCCCTGGCCATCGTACTATAATTAGATGGTTTATATTCGGTGGCATAAAGATTAACATCACCAAAATCGTCGGTTACAGCATCCGTATCTACCCAATTGTTTGTCGGCCTAAAGCCATCGGGAACACCACCGTTACCACACTGGTTTGAATCTGATGCCGTGGTTTTATTGAATTTGGCATTATATCGACCCGATGAGCAACCACCAAACAATGGCGCGGCCTGTTCGGCCCACGGAAGGGCATTTTTTATTTCTTGTATAATGTTGGCTATCTCAGGACTATAATCTTTATCTACAGATTTAAATGCAAGTACAACACCTTTTTTCAACTCTTCAGTTAAACCTTTTATAGACGGTGCGTGTTCCGGTACAAAAATTTTTACACGTCCACGGTATTCTGGGTCATTATTTTGTACTACAATGCCCAGGTGTATTCCAAGCGGGTTCTTCATTACTTTATACCCCCCAAGTCGATTGTGTGAAATTGTCTTGGATTAACATTTCCAGTTTTTGTAAATTCCACAAAACCATTATTAAATGCTATTGGTTGAATATTTTTATTTGGCTTCACCTGATTTGCTATCGGTGTTAGATAATTAACATTAATCAGTCGTTTACCGAGTGTGCGTATAATCGATATTTGCGTCAAAATTCCACTAATAGATTTACCCATATGTTCTTCGTAAAAAACTACATCACCCTTGAGCTGATAATCTTGTGAAGTAGCCATCATTGTAGAATTTCTTTTTCCAGTTTTAGATTTAAACTCTTTTGAAACACAATCAAGAAACAAGCCATTAGTTGATTTATACGCATTAGATACCAGTTTAGAAATTCTTTTTTTTACCTTTAATTCCAAACTTTTTCTAAAAACATTTGAACCGTTTTTCCAGTCGTCCATTCGTAATGTAGATTTATCTTTAACTGGTTTTATAAACCACTCTCCGCAATAATCACTGGTATCTCTCATTATTTCGTCTTCAAGAATCAATTTTAAGACGTTTGGGTGAACGCGACGCAAACGTTCTCTAAATTGAGTCATTATTTCTGGTGCCAGCGACGGAAGTATACGTGCCATAATTCTGGAAAAAACGGTCACCTTGCCATTATCCATCGTTTTGGCCGCCTCCACACTTGACATTGTGCCTTCTATCGTTCCACTTGTTACGGGTTGGCCTGGTGTTTTATCTGGATTTATAAGCTCAAGCATCTTATATGTTTTTTCTTCCCCGTCCGAGGTTTTCGTTATGATGTCTATGAGTTCACTAACACCAAGCGAGTTTAAAACTTCTGATGCTGCGTTTTGTGCTGTATTTATTATACCTCCGGGTGAAGAATCGTTATCTGTGGTGTTTATTCCAACCGCCGAAGAATTACCGGCTACCGCAGATAAAATACCATTAAGTGGGTTTTGAATTTTACCTAAATTAGCAAATAACTCACTGAGCCGTGTTCCCAGGTCTCCGATGGCATTCGGTAATGCTCCGAGATGCGCACAGTTGTTAATATCTATAAGAAGAGCCTTAGTGCTAAGGTCTAACATGGTACTTCTAAGCATGGTGGTTAAATCTTCGTACCCAAAAACTCCTTCTGTGCCACCCTTCATATAATTACTAGCGAGATTAAAAACCTTGGTGGCAAGTGCAAATTCTTGGCCATATCCAAGGCTGGTCATCATGGCCATCGCAAAATCATAAGCCATGCTGCCGAGTGTGGTTGTATTTCCGCTTTCTAACTGTTCTATAATATTAACCAGGCCAACTGTTAAATTTAGTATAGAATCAATTGGCAATATCTGATATAACGCAGACATTGCTTTACCACATACAACAGTAACTAATCTATTAAGTTGCTGATTTATCATTGTACCGGGATTGTTAATAATCCCGGTTGCAACATCGGATATATTACCTACGTTAGATAATAAACCCTGTGTACCCTCTAAAGACCCTAATATTGCCATACATGATATTTATGGCAAATTTTGGTCTTACAACCTAGAAAGAATTAAAGTCCAATCCGTCGAAATTATTAATCTCAGATACAACAGAGCGTTGAGGCTCCGGTTGTACAACCGATTCTGTTTCACTATCAAGTTGGGTAAGCGTCATATGCGGATAATCGATTGCTATAGAAGTTCTACCAAAATTAGGCCCAAATCGGTTTTTTTGCATAGATAGATTAAGTATACCAAGGGTTTTTTGCTCATCCGTCTGTGATATGGCGAATTGCGCATCACACGTATAGGACGTACCAATGGACTCGGCGACAGTCTCGATTGACGGGTTGTCTTTTCCAAACCCAGACCTGTTTAACTGTGTTGCTGTGATAAACGGTATTTCGTACTTACATGATAGCGCTCTTAACTTTTCGGACACTATTTTTCCGTCCATGTAAGTATTATTTGTTACCTGTCCGGGAAGTAGCAAATTCATGTAATCTACAACAATAATATCTGGGTTTACACCATTACGCTTTAGCTCTTCAATATAAGCCGCTATGGCCGCCGGTGTCACAGACCTGGTCGGGAATTCCTTGATAAAGAGCCTGCCTTTGGTTCTGGTTTTTATTGTGGTTAAATTATTGTTGATATCGGAAATGTGCGTCTCAAGTTCATTCATTCCAATCTTAGTTAGGTTGGCGGCGATTCGCTTCGCATACATAAATTCCGACATTTCTAGCGAAATCAGAACTGAGGTCTTGTTCTGTAGCATTGCCTGAATAGCAAAATGACCCAGAAATATACTTTTACCAACATTGGTTTGACCGGCCACAACATATAATGCCTTGCCTCTGACGTCCCAACCACCATGCAACATTTCATCCAGCCACCTAAATCCGGTAGAAATAGTACTAAATGGTTTAATCAACTCATCGCAAAATTCATTAATCTTACCAAAAAAGTCCCACCCAAGATTTTCTATAATGTGCAAATTACAAGCCGAATTAACCATTTCCATGATTTCACCAGCCGTCATTTGCTCCTTATTTGGGTCAGCACGATTTTCTACTATCTTTTCAACCGCGCACATAACCGCATGTTCACGACAATATGTTTCGGTATTTGCAATTAATTCATCATGGTCGAAATCGCTGGTCATATCACCTATCACGGAACGTACTTCACGAACGCGCTTAAGGTCTGTGTCATTCTTACAGAGAACTTCCATCTCGGTGAAGTTTGGTATCTTACCCCTGTAATCATAAAACTCAAAAATGGTTTTAAGCCAGGTTCTGGCATTCTCTGCCTCCATGTAGTCCGGCTTGCATACACTCCGAATTTTACACAGATAGGTGCTATCTTCATATGCGAACTTGCATATGACGTACTGAAAAATTTGGTCGTTCATGATTACTCTGACTTCGTTGGATTTTCTGGTATTTCCGGTGGTTTTTTAGATAAAGCCGTTTCGGATGTTATCAACTTGTCGAGTTCGTTTAGATGCTGGTCCCAAAACTCAGGCTTATCAAAACTTGAAGCGTAACCAAGTTTATCTTCACCTAGAAGATATGTGGAACCAGCCCTCTTTATAAAACCCACTGCAACCGCAAGGTCTAAAAGACCACTATACCTATCAAGACCAGTTCTGTAGTTAAGTTTAAGATTTGTTTCGAGTTCAGAAACAACAAATCTGTTTTTAGTCGTTAGAGCCCTAAGATTCCTTCCGGTGGTTTTTTGTGATATAGAAGAGTGTTCAGAATTTTTATCATCAGATATCTTTGTCAAAGTTTGAGAAAGCTGAACAATTACACTAGACACATAAAGTGGTTTCATCCCACCAGACTGATTTTGAATAATCGAAGGATACATTTGTCCTGGGTTACTATATATGTGATTCGAGAAAACGACAGGAGATTTAGCCTGTGCAGACAAGTTTGTAATTACACGCAACATAGAACCTAATTGTTTAGCTCTCAAACCCATATCAGATGCTACGTCGCCAGATAGCGAATTTTGTAGTTCTTTTTCGGTCATTAGGTTTCCGAGAGAATCTATGATTATCAAGCACTTTTCGTATGCTTTTGGTTCTTCCGATGGATTCTCTTCGTTCCATTTATCTACATCTTTGTTAAAATCAATAGTAGCCTTAAGGATATTAGCCGCATTAGTCTGTACAGACTCAATGATATTATCGTTAATTTTTACCACTGTATCAGGGTCGCCACCCATATTAGAAATCATAACATCTGTTATAGCGTTTTCGGTGTCGATGTAATATACAGTATATCCCTTATCTTGGGCATCTTTTACAATATTACAACACAGTAAACTTTTTCCACACCCCTGTGGTCCGACAAGACCAACGACTCTCCCACGTGGTATACCATAGTGAACACTGCCACCGATTATAGCGTTTAAGGCATAACTTCCGGTGTCAATAAATTCTTCTATGTTGCTAATCTTATCATCGCTAAGAAATCCGGCAAACGTTCCGTTTTTATTGATAGTGTTTAATACTCCACCAAGGTTAAATCCGCTTTTAGTTGTAATCTTATGACTCATAAAAACCTCACCCATTATTATAGCAAAAAGCCTCAAATACATCAAGACTTATTTCGCGTTGGGATTGGTTCTTTTTTCTGTCAAATGACGCTGCTCACGTAGCTTGTTGATGTACTCCTGTACAGTTGTCTTGTTAAACTTCTTGGTTACGAGCGTTCTTATTTTTGTGTTTCTAGCGCAAATAGGACAGGCCATGTTGTTTCTCCCGTAATATTTAGAATAAAAAAGGTGGGCGGTGTTTCCACCGTCCACCCTGGTCAGGAACGTTATCTATGCTCTACTTCGTTTTGTTTTCTTCAGCTGGCTTGTCCTCTGCCGGGTGCTGATTTACAGCTGCAACCTTAACCGGGTTGCCAGATGCGTCCACCTGTTCGGGGGCGCCACCGACGATACGGGCAAAATTGTTGTAATAGCGAAGCTTGATAATCTCAGCAAGTTCAACCTTATTCGCAAAGTTAAACTGACTCTTCTCAAGCGTCACAATAAATGGCTCATTATGGTCAGCCATGAAATCACGGAAGAACCAGGCCGGGGTCTCGAAGTGAACCTCAATGCGGCGCTCATCTTCCTGTGAACGGTGTGGAATCGCGGCCAGGTACATTGGATTCTTGACAACAACCGTGGTATCGGTCTCAGTAACAAATTCTGCAACACTGGTGTGACCAATGGAATCGAAGAAAACAATCAGGTCTTTTTCTTTGTAGTTCATATTTTATCCTCAAATTATCTTATAGAGAAAAATTCGGTTGTCAACACTTTTTATGAGGTCAACATTCCAAACAGGTCTAATTCTCCGGTTGTTGGATTAAATGGTTGCCATCCGACCCGTTCAAAACATCCATCTATGCAGCTCCATACAGTCTTCATAAACATTTTTGCGTCGTCAATTACGATATCGTTTTTAAATTCATTTGGAATGACATCATAATAACCAAATGAGTTCAACCCAAATTTATTAGGCTTTATATACATAAGCTTCATTTTATCACCCTCTTTTAGACTGGTATATTTGTTTTTCAGCCCAAAAATAGATAACATATCATTGTATCTTAAAGCACAAACAACTTGTCGAGGAGTTGACTTAGCCGGAATAAGATAACCATCCTTGCCTCGTGTTGCCATTTGACCAAACTTGTTTATGTTGTTCAATCCAATCGTAACAGCTTTTTCGTAAACCGGCATACGCTGATACTGCTCCCAATACTTAATAGCCTTATCAATTACAATATTTCGACTCTGTGTCTTAATGAGAGTATCCATTAGGTCTTTAATCATCGGTTTTACCGCAGCCGGAGTTGACGACCTAACCACGGCCAAACCATGATATGTAATCTTATCACATGGAACACCTTCATCGTCGAGTACGTGAAGCGCGTACATCTTAGGTGCTACAAACACTCCCTCCGGGGCTAAAACTTCACGCTTAAAACCAACCGCAGGGTTTAGACAATTCCATTTTTCCCTGTGCCATTCGGCTATACCACGGTCTGCATAGTTCGCTATATCTTCTGCGACACGGCGGGCCTGGTCGGTAATTGTTCCGTCTCTATTGGTAAAACTTGAACCCTGTGCTTTAAGAATTGGTGCGATTGTAAAATATCTAGAGTTATGAACCAATATATCATTCGCAAAGAAATTGTGAATGCCGTCTACTTCTATGTCATATACAGTCTCTTCGCGAACGCCCAAGTCTTCAACACTAAAATTATAAACCATTTTTATCTGTTTTTCACATAATATAAGTTCATCACCAGGTTTAATTTCTTTAGGTTTTACTGATACATATGTATTGTTGCGATGAATGACCAAACTGTGGTCAGATGTCACAATTATAGTGTTATTGCCGGTAGTAATTTTAAACATCTGCTTCCTTATGGTATGTTTCATGACGTAGTTAACTTCGCGATTCTCAATAAACTTACCATTAAAACACTTTGCCACATCACCATTTAATACGACCTTTGTTTTACCGTCACGAATATCTACAATGGGTATTTCGTCGATTGATTCGTAATAATCAGCTATTGTTATCGGTCTGCCGTTTACGGTTATAATTGTATCACCGGCTACGGAATCGGTATCGGAATACAAGCCAACGTCAACTTCTTCTCCACACAACTGGCTTGCCCGGTCATTAACAAGTTTAGCCGTATATTTGATTGTTTCACGACCCATTGCGGTAACAGATTTACTAAGGTCTAGGTCAAACAATGCATAATGTTTTTCGGACATAGCACCATAAATTGAGTTTAACTGAATCTTTGCTAGCCACTGACGAATATTGAGAAATTCGGCCTTTGCCTTCATTTCACCAAGCCTTGGGTCGTCCGGTTTTACGGCTTCAATGTCTGCAATTTGTTTCTCTGTAGCAAGCATCTCTTTCTTGGTCTGTTTTCTAGTATTATACAACCGTTCAACCAGGCTCGGTAGTATTCCTTTTTTGGTCTGAGAAAACATTACCATACTAGGAGAAATAGCAATCTTATTTCGTTTTATAAAATTTACAAACGCCGGTTTATCACAAACCGCCGTTTTTCCATTTATAAGTTTTATTGTGAATTTCCCGTCCTCGGTTTTTCCAAACCACCCCAACTTGGTTTCATTCGAAATATTCAAAGTTCTAATCACGGATGGGTACAGACTATTTGCGTCGATTGATACTATGCCACTGGCAAAACCAACCTTCGGGTCTGCTACATATCCACCTTCAAATTCCACAACGGCATCAGAATTGTCATACGATGAAATTATTCGGTCACGAGAAAGAGCCTCCAGAGCCACAAGACCTGTTACAATCGGAATTGTACCAAGGGCGTCACCGAGGGGAGCTAATGCGCTATATGCCATATGTCTACATAACTGCATATATTTTAGCTTGTCTTCTAGCTTAACCAACAGTCTAACGTCCTGGATGTTATAATCGATGAACTCTTGTGGGTCTTTAAGCCACCAATCGGAAAGTGACCCGGAATGCTCTATTTTTTGACCTAGACCCTCTTCCGCGCACACACTATTGAGTGAATAAGATTCTAGCTTTTTGGGGGAGAACTTATAATATGCAGCTTGCATATCTATGTGGGTCACACCATCTATGGTCCATAACTGGTCATATATTCGCTCTACGGCACCGAACCTACGCTTTGCGTTTTCAAAACAGCGTACCTTTCCGCACGGGGACAATCGGCTACACGCCTTATCATCACCATATATACGATTGATGCGATTGCATAGATATGGCATATCAAAACCAAATGAATACCATCCACTTACGATATCCGGAAAATCCTTTCTCCACCATCGAATAAATCCCTTAATCATGGATTCTTCGTCTGGAAAATAATGATACTTAACGTCATCCGACACAGTATAATAATCAACACCAACACCAAATACGTGAAACGTCTGTTCAAGAGTGCTATAAACGGTAATTACTACAATTTGGTCAAGAGCCTCCATAGCATTTGGAAATCCATCAGGTGCAAACACCTCGATATCTATGAAGTAAATGCTAAGTGGAAATCTGGAAAAGTCGTTATCGGATTCGTGACCGCCAAATTTATCAATCAGATATTGCTGTAACACCGGAAGGTTGTAAAATGTGTGCTTATTAGACTCGGCGTATTCCCTGCGCTCCATTATGGTTTTAAATTCGAGCTTACGTAATCGGTCTTCGTATATGGAAATTCGGTCACCTTGACCCTTAACATATAGATAAGGCTTAAATGGTTCCATCATATCAGTACGATTACCATCCTTATCCCAGGTGGTCATCCAGATGCTCTGTTTTTTTAGGTCGTAATTGATGTTCCTATACATAAATCACCTAAAGATAAAGTTTTCCGTACTGATTGTCTGATGCCAAATCAACACCGAGTATGGCATCAAAGTGCTTTTCCTGACCAGGAATAAAACGCCCAAATTTTACAATAAGATGATTGTGTTTAATCAACGGCAAAACCTTATTCACTATGATATCCTGTTTTTCGTCTTCGGTATATCCAGTGTAAACAATAATGTCACCGGTACATCGTTCATCAAAAGCCTTAATCAACTCCAAAAGTCCGTCGATATCATCAAGTGGCTCTAATCCGCCTACGACAATGGCCTCATCAATTTTTGACATGTTGTATATGTTGCATAGCTCTTCCGGAGAAATTTCATATCGAGGGGATTTGGCTAATTCTGAATTTTGGCATACCGATTCATCTAGGCCAGCCTCTACACAACACTTCCAATTGCACGTTCCCATACCTATAAACAAGCTGGGAAGACGATAATTCACAACATCATTTGGCTTTAAACCATAAATCTTCATATTGGAAGATTATAACATACTTCCAATAATAAAGTCAAGCCATTTAGTTCGTTTATGATGGTAGCTCATTATATTTCGAGTACCATTCACAGTCAAACCTAGACAAATCATTGTATGGAGTTTTATAAACACGTATGATGTCATCTACCTTATCATCGATGTACCAGTTGTCGGCTTCATTGTGATGTCGCATGACTTCTTTTTCGTATGTTTCTTCGTCCTTGGTGACTTCTTTAAGACGGTCAATCATTTCATCTCCGCTGTCAAATGTGTGCCACGACATTTTATATGGTTCCAGATTTTGACCAACAAATGGAATTCCTTCATAACATGCTTCTTGGAATTTAATAAATGACTTCGCTCTATTGAAATCGTTGTTAGCGAGCGGAGCCGTGCTAACCTGGCACCCAAGCTCCTTTATTGTCCACGGAAACGAAAGAAGGTGTGCCCAGGGATGATACTCCATAACACCGGAGTCGATAAACGGCTTCATAGCAGCCGGATATGTTCCGAGCCATACAAACTTGAAATCATTACGTGCTGAAATAATTGCGTCATTTACATGTTTGAAATCGCTATCGGAATACGGATTAAGGTCAAACATCCTATAATGCGTACCGCCGCCAGCAAGTAACACTCTTGGACGAGCTTTATTGTTCTCGTAATTATTCATTACAAAATTCTTGTCGAATACATGACCAAACCACGACCTAGATGAATAGTTGGGTATAACAGTTATGTGTGACTTTGGTGCGAATTCTCGATATACTTTCTTCATGTAAGGAGACACCACGGTGAATTCATCGCATAGTTCTGCGAGCTCTCGAATGCTATCTTGAATTTCCTTTTTATCGAATGCGGATTTTGCTGCATTGTAATCGGGTAATTTGTCGGCTACAACCACATCGTCAATCTCGTAAATCATACGAATACCAATGTGGGTATCGTCAATCATACGACGTAACGTTTTGAAGAAACTAAGCTGGTTCGGAGTGGCTTGACGCTGTAATCGAACTGCTTTAATACCACTACGCCAAAATGATAGATTCCCGGGGTCTGGCATAATATCGATATTGGTAATAGTGGCTTTTCCACCGTAATTAGCAACCTGTTCCAACATGTTAAATCTCCACCACCCGCAACCTGACCGGTCTGCGGCAAAGTGTATAAACCTGTTATCACGACGTTTATTTTCAGACGCCTCTATTGATGTATGACGCTGTCTTACCTTTAACTGAAGCGCAGTAGGCATCGCCACTCTCGGAAATGGTATATTTGGAAGTCTGGGGATTCTAATTGGAAATTGGTCGATTATTAACTCGTCTTTAACCGGTATGATATTATTCATGTTATACCCTTTTATCTGTATTTAAAAGGGTATAACAGGTTTTCAATTGCTTTTTTGTGTAATTGAAACAAGTCGGTCACGAAAATATTTGTCCCCGACAGTCCAATCCTCGGTCCGTTCGGTCAAACCAGGAGACATATGAATCAACCTGATTGGTCTAGTAACCAATTTCAAACCAGAAAGTGTACATGACAAAGAAAAATTTAAGTCATAGAAATTCCATTTCGAAGGACAATTCTCATCAAATCTGACACCGTTTAGGCGTTTTGGGTAAATGGCCATGAATACTCCATCTAGCAAACATACTGGTCCGTGAAATCCAAATACAGTTGTAAGATTTGGTGAGCCACAATCTGGGATTTCCCCTTCGTTCAATCTATAAAAATGAGAAGCTTCACCAGCTAAATTTCCTTTACCACCCATTAAATGCCAAAGCATCGGGGTATCAAGTCGTGTAACCTTTTTAGCACCGGCTATACCTACACCGACTATACTTTCGTCCGCAGAAAATGCGATGTTTAGTTTTTCGACTAGATAAAGGTCGTCGAGTAATACATCATCATGAACAAATACTATAACCCGGTCTTGAGCCCAATCTCTATTAAGAACTTCGTTATAGCATTTCGCTAGTCCATCGCTGTTTCCAGTCTTAAATTCGAAATCATCAGAACATATAAAACCGTGTTCTACCATCCTGGATAAAGAATGATAGAGAAGGGTTTGTTTTTCGTCAGCTTTTGATGTAGCGGAGAAAAAATATGGTCTTATCATTGTTGTTTACTCCCATAAGCAAACGACGACACGCCACCTATCTTCTCGACTATAAGTGTATTAGTGATGCGTTCGTCCTGTTGTATCTCGCGTTTGTGTGTGATGAGCATGGCATTTTCGTCTATCTCGTTTAGCCTGGTGTTTATTATGCTTATCAACCGTCCACATGCGTCAGCGCTAAGGGCCGAGTCTAAAATTTCGTCATAGAAACAGAAGTTAAACTTCACTTTCCCTTGCAAATTTAAAATGTCCATAAGGGCAAGCATAACAGCCAAATCTAGCCTTTTCTTTTCACCACACGAAAGTGACGCATAGCTACACTCAGTTCCGGTTAGTATGTCCTCAATCTTATCTTCAAAATATTCGTCAAACATCATCTGCATCGGAGCGTCTAGTTGTTCAAGGTATTTGTTAATAAGCCCGTTTAGTGTACTGACATATTTCTTAACCATATAGGCCCTAAAACCGTCATCCGACAGAATGTATTTGACAAGTGCATACACATCTATTTTATGTGTTATACCGGCGGCGCTGGTCTCGAGTTCTACAATCTCATTTACCGCGCCGGTGATAAGGTCATCAATATTCTGTAATGCTGTTTGTGGTTTATTGGCTTCTTCTTCACAGGTCCGTATCTGCTCCTTGAGTATTCTTATATTTGATGCTATGCCATCATTTTTGATGCGGTTCTGTGTATCTTCAGATGTCCTAAGTTTAAGCTTGGATATCTCGTCATTAAGATTGTTTATGCTATCGTTAAGCGCGGTTCCATTATCAGAAATCCGTATACGTTTTTCACGTAGGGCTGGTAGTTTAGCCTTTTCACTATCTATATCGTAATATGTACGTCCGGTAAGTTTTGCAAGTTGGAACTTGATGTTAGCGAACTTGTCTATTCGGATTGTAGTGTTACTTATGAATTTTGAGTTGTCTTCAATATCTTTGGATAATCTGTCCGCCTCTTCTTCCTTAATGTCTGCTAGAGATTCAAGTTCTTTAATCTTATTGTTCCTGGACTCCATATCGACATTATCGAATGGCCTTTTACACGTTTCACACACATTACCAAGATTCATCAACTCGTCTGCCTGTTTCCTTAGATTTTCGGCATCATATACGAGCCGGTCGCGGTTTGCCGTACACGTCTTTACAAAGTCCTCTGCCTTTCTAACAGTTTGTCTAAGCTGGTCCAGGTCCGTATCAACGACATCTTTAATGTTATATCCTTCGTCGCGACACTTTTTTTCTACTTCATCTTCCATTCGTGCAGTTTCGGCTGCATACGATTCTTGCTGGGATATCTTATCTTCCAGAGTTTTAATTTCTGAAGAAACTTCAGCATAATCTCCCCTGAGTGTTAACCTCTCTGATTCTGCCTCCTTGAGCTTGGTTTCGGCTTTTCTCAGTTTGGTGTTAATATCTTGAAGTTCTTCCGGTGAAATGGTATTGTACCTAGAATGCTCAAGTATTTCTAGGTCTCTTCTGTACTTTTCTATGCGTTCTTTTCTAGCCTGAGATTCACGCTCATATCCCTCTAATGTTGCTGTACGTTTCGTCTTGTAGTTATCAACGTCGTTGTGACGCATATCAAGCTTTTCATTAACAGTCTTAAATTCTGAGCCTAGGGCATCAGATTCCTGTTTTACCATCTTGTTCATTTCACGAAGAAACGACAATGAGAATACACCTTCTATGAACTCGCGTCTTTCATTTTTGCGCATTTTCATAAACGGGGGTTTTTCAGATGTCATCATGACAGTGTTCTGAAACATCTGCTCGGTAGTACAAATTAGGTCAACTATAGCCTGGTTCGTTGCTGGTATTCCGGATAGAGTGATATCTTTTCCGTTCTTATAAAGCTTGCAATAGCTGGGAGCAATACCACGTGAAATTATGTACTCGTCGTCTTTTCCGTTTTCATTAACGACAAAAGCAAGTTCTACAACACAGTCTTTTTTTGCTATACGATTTACAATCTCTTCCTTCTTCAGGTCCTTGATTGTATTTCCAAAAAGGGCAAAGTTTATCGCCTCCGAAATCGTACTTTTCCCAACGCCGTTTCCATCGTTAGAACGGTCATGGTTATATCCGTAGATAGAGGTTATGCCAGGGCGAAATTCAAGTTCCTGTTGCTTACCTATGGACAGGAAGTTTTGTGCTGAAAGCTTCTTAAAGTAAATGCTTTTCATGGGTTCTCCTATCGCTTTAACGAAGCGTACATGCGCTTTACGATTGCAGAGGCTTCATCTTTTAGTGGATTGTCAATTGCATCAATGTACTGAACCAGCGCAGTATCTACATCCAAACTTGTAACGCTATTAGTATCTACTGTCAACTGATTTTTATTTTCAGTGGCTTTAATGTCACATTGTAGGTCATACGGCTGAAGCTCATTTACCATCTGAACAATTTTAGTAATGGTAGCCGGTTTGAATTCTGTTGAACCATCAGATATAATCCGAACCATATTACCTGATATTTTGTTGGCAATAGCTCTCATCTGCTCCGGCGTAGAAAGGTCAGAAACATCAATCTTTACATACCTTGGAGAAACAGTGTTTTCTACAAATTCAACTTCACCGGAGAGCCAATCATAATAGCACACAGCCTTTGGTAAACCACCATAATCTCCCCAATTCAACTCAAATGGAGACCCGACATAACTTATGAATTTCCCGTTACCACGGTCGCGATGACTACGTAAATGGAAGTGACCAGAAAAACACTTGTCACAAACAGATTCAATGTCAGATATTCCAATTCCATGTTCACAAATCTGTCCGGCGGTCATCGAAAATGTGTTTATTTCGAAATGTCCAAATAGAACTTCAAGTCTTTGGTCACCAAGTCCAGAAGGATAATATCCCCACGGAAGCATTGCATATCTGGCATATCTATTATCGTGCTGATATGTTCCTATAACGGGTTTAGAAACAACGGTTATGTTTGGCCACCTGGTAAGTAGCGCAAGCGAGTTGATTTCAGAAGAATCGTCAAGGTATGCATCGTGGTTTCCGCACAGTACGGTAACCTTCTTATCTTTGAACTCATCAAAAAACTCACGAGCGGTTTCAAGAGCTGGCAGAGACACATCACGCCGGTCATTAAAAACGTCACCAAGAATGTACAGAGTCTCAACACCCCTGTCATCCATTTGAGCCTTTAGCCATTTGGCATACGCTATGTCGGTGGCTAAAAATTTTTGTGAAGACCTGTGTACGCCTATGTGTATATCGGAAATGATTGCAATCGTTGTTTCGGGATTCATGTGTAATATTATACTACACACCGCGACGATTGTCAAACAATTTTGCAACAGAACATACTTGCATAACCAGGGTATCAAATGCGTCTAGCAATCCTTTTCCTTCGGCCGCCATTATGTTTTTACGAACTTCACGACACAGGGCTGCGAGGTCAGGGTATGGGTCGATAATGTGCAACTCGCAACAGGCTAAATTACCTATGCAATTGGCAAGGTCCATTAGGCTTAGACGGTTTTGGCGATACTCGTCATATTGTATACGAGCCATTGTTACATGCTTTACTGCACATTCCAGGCATGTATTAAGTGTTTCTTTTCTAGTACTCATCTTCGTACGTCTCCGGGGTCATATTAGCACTTTCTATCTTTAACTGTTCGTAATGTTCGTCACGATACCTATCTGTCTTTTCACGCTCTTTTTTTTCTAGTTTTATTCTGGCCTGGGCGCTATGAAAACATATCTGTGTGATGTATGAAAACGGTGAAAATCCAAGATTAAGATTAAATTTCTTCTTATAGATTGCTGTGTATGCCTTGAGAAATGCATCCTCGGCCATTTCGTCGCGATATGTGTAGTTACAGAATCTTCCCGATGTCATGAGACGGTCGGCTATCTTGCGTATATTGAGCGCCAGTTCATCAGTCATAATATCTGTCTTGTAATAGTCTTCAATCTGCTTTCTAAGTTCGTCCTTGTCTACGTAATTGATTGTTTTATTTGCTATCTTGGCAGCTTTTCGCTCTTCCACCCTGCGACGTTTTTCTTCATCATCTAAATCGAATGCATTTTCCTCTTCGTCGAATACAGAAAGCTCCTCCTGGTCTACGCTTGAGCCTCCGTCTTTTCCTAATATAATTGAGGATGGCCGTGGGCCATCCTCCTGTGAATAAGAGTCCTCTTCCTCGTCGGGCTGAGGCTCTTCTTCCTCTTCCTCGGGCTCTTCTTCCTCCTCTTCTTCCTCTTCCGGTTGTTCCTCTTCTTCTTCTTCATCTGGGTCTGGACCGGTTAATCGGTCATCGAGTTGGTTGCTCCCTAAACTCTTTGTTTGCACACGTGAAGTGTTCGTTTTCATATATTTTTCTCCGTTCGATATAATGTTTTTCCCCATACTTCAGGCAATCGTGAATGTCAAACAGAACTACCCTGCTCTTATTTTCCATCATTCTTACACCACGTCCGATAGACTGAATTATGGAAACCCTGGTTTTCCATGCGTTCGCAAACATTAGATAATGTATATTTTTTATGTTTACTCCGGTGGAAAAAATCTTTGTTATGGCAATGCAAACCACATCATTATTGGATTCCATGAGCGATTTGATATGCTCTCTGTCGTCTTCTTCTACCTCCCCATTGATAAATGTAACGTGTTTTGTTGGGGCGGCTTTTGAAATCAGCTCTTTTAATATTTCACCGTGTTCTATACGGTCAACCAGGATAAGGATATTCCTTGGCGTACCGGCTGCTATCCTGGTTATTACGGTATTTCTAAAGTTAGATGAATAGAGAAACTCACTCTCTATCCTGAAATTATCCAACATTGAAGTTGATGAATCGAGTGTGGTATATTGCGGATGGTTTAGGTAATGAAGGTCAATGAATTGAACAAAAACATCGGTGATTCGCCCTTCTTTAACCAGCTTGTCGCGCTCTACAATCTGTCTAACCGGACCAACCAAACCCAACACGGTCCATTCATCTATCTTGTCGTTCGGGAGTGTTCCCGTAAAACCAAAAGTGTGTTTTGTCTTGATGTAATCGAACATATCAGTGATGTTGTTTCCGCTCTTACACTGATGAACTTCATCGATGAACAGCGCGTAAACCGAATCGAAGTACTTCTTCATCATCCTATTTTCAGGAAGCTTCAACCGTAATCGTTCGATTTCCTCTGCCGCTTCTTTAGATGCGGTCACACTCTTCTTATCAGTCTTACCAGCTAAAGCTGTCATCAAATTTCTTAACTTGATGATTTCCTTGTCCAAATTTTTAAGTTGGGTGCAAAGTATGGAATTTCCGGCTATTACAACAGAAGTTTCGGTGAATTTATTTTCGCCGGTCCACATTGAAACTTTAGAGCTATCCATTCCGTAGTCATTTACGAAGTCAGAATAGAACTGCGATACTAGATGTGTAAGTGTGACAACGAGAATCTTTGCGTCCGGCTTGCGCTGTAATATGTTCGCAATGGCCGTCGCAATTGTCAATGTCTTACCAGCGGATGTAGGATAAACAAAAACCCCATTACCTTTATCCAGAACCGTTTCAACTCCTATTTTTTGATAATCACGCAATGCCAACTTCAACTCGAAAATGTTCTCACCTTTGTGATAATCAAAATCAAACCTAGAATTATAAGCTTCTTTGAATTTATCAGTGGTTTCAACTGTATATTCAATTTTCCGGTCAACTAACCATTTGAAGATATCTCCGGTTAGACCGATATCATAACGCCCGGTTGGCGTGATTGCATACTTGGAAAGTGGTATATGAACATTACCAAATCTTCTCATGGCTTTAGCCTGTGGATTTGGTACTGAATAATGGTCCCGAATCATGGCAAACAACCTGTTTCCACATTTAATAACGGCCTTACGTCGACCCATATCGTAATCGAGACGGATGTACTCAAACATTACATATTCTCCAATTTTGTCATATCCACCATGCAACGAATTTCTTCGTTTATGTACCGGATGTGTTTATTGACGATGTCATCGATTGCTTGGAGGATTTCCTCATACAGCGCGACACGCTCTTCGATAGCCGCAAGTCTTGGATAATTGCCAGATGAAATTGCCTTGGCTGCACTTGCGGTTGACATTTCAACCTTGCTATTCTTTTTGATTTCCTTGACTACATTGTTGAATTCGTCCTCTCTCATCGCTTTGGCTTCGGAGAGCTCGCGACGATAAAACTGCAACCGGCTAATCCACTTTTGCTTGATTTGTGGAATCTGCATGACCTTATCGCCCAAGGTTGCGTATGTCACCTTGCAGTCTTCGGCATACTCATCCTCAAGTTGATTTATGGTATTTGCTAATTGGACGTTACAATCAAAATATTTCTTAGACATAATATTAATGCCTCTCGTTCCATTTTGCGAGTGCTTGATTAATCAAATCCTCGCGGATGTCATCTGGTATCTTGGTAAAACTTCCAATGCCCCGGCCGTAGTCTATCTTCCATTCGCTAAACACCTGAGGACCGTGTACATGACACTTTGAGCACTGACCCGAAAGCGCGAAACGCTTTTCATGAACACCCTCAGTACAGGCCTTTAGAAAAATCTTTTTACATCCACAAAACGGGCATTTCTCCGCGCCTTCAAGAATCATTCTAGCCATTTTTCATTCCTCCATGCTTCTTCAAATACTCGTTCCAGTATAGAGCCATTTTGCAAACATCCAGACCATCCTCATAGCACATCCTTGCTCTGTAAAGGCAACTGAATCCGGATGTGGTGGATTGGCCTCCTTCTTCCACGCCTCGTATGCCTCGTCCCAGTCTGAAAAACGCTCATGGTTGAACTTTTTGTTAGAACTTTCACGGCCTACCTCCATCTTTTTCAAGTGATTGTTCCAGTCCTTGACTGCTTCCTCTGGAGTGTCATACCAGTTATTGAAAGTCTTTCCTGTGTCAGACTCGTATGGCTCAATCGGGCATCCCTCGCTATCATGCCCAATCATAAATCGAAGTCCGCTCCATGGGTTTTGCAAATACTCTTCACTGTCCTGGTCTTTCCAATTCCCCTCATCATCAGAAAAAACAATCGTAGGCTTCTTCTCGCAGAAAGGGCAGGGAATGAAATCCTGTTCAACATTACGAAGGTAATCAAGTGTGTACTTACTCTTCATTTTAGTTAACTCCTTTTGTTTTCTCGATAAGTTCCTCTGCCTCGGCGAGAAGCTCGCAGTCTTCGACGTGACAAAAATCGTCGATACGACAGTCTGCACACACCGTCATGTTCGGACATAAGGATTGAACTATGCTATAAACTTCATCACCAAAACGCTCGTATAGAGCGTTTAAAACAACGGTAAGCTGTCTATTGTTTGGAATATCGCAATTGTTGCAATCTTCGTTACAAAAATATTTTGCCATGTCGTAATCCTTTTATCTCTGCAACCCGAATTTATCCATAAGGTCACCGAATACATTTGGTGCATGATTATATAAAATCTTCAGAATAGTACGGGCGAGTTCCTGTATTTCCCACTGGGCGTCGGGGGCAGCACGAAGTTCTATTATATGCCTCCATTCCGAAAAGTTGGTTGACATGCAGATTGTTGTAGTACACGCATTCGGGAGAACAAACCTGGCGTCCTCTTTTAAAACTCCACACTTAAGGAGGTCGTTATAATAACCCCAAATTGTATTCATAGCGTCTGTATACAACTGTACGCACCCCTTTTCTTTTACCGTTTTTGGAATTACGAAGTCTGGTGATTTTTCTTCAACGTAACGCTGACTGCGTTGGGAATATGTAGCAAGCCTATGCCTTACGAGCTGGTGTGATAGCGCTCGTGAAACTCCGCTTATCTTGAATGTTGCCTTTGCGTGCTCAAGCAGTGATAGATGCCCGCGTTTGACAATCCCTTGAATGAACTTTCCGCGAGATTCGGGATTTTCGCGTGGTTTTGTGTTGTAACATTCATGCGCACACTTGTCGATGAGTTCTTCGGGTGAACTGGTAATATCAAGAATTTCTACGTTCATAGGTACAATCCAATCTTTATTAAGATTATACCATGAACTTATGATAAAGTCAATGGTTTCTTTTTATTATTGGCGGAAAAGTATTGTTTTGGTTCTTTTTCTTCTTTTTGCCCGGAACGGTACCAGCCCCGAGTAAAACTGGTTTTCTAGAATCTTCGGGTGCGTAGATATCGTCAGATTGTACGGTCGTTCCGGTTTCTCCAATTCCAACGTCTGTGGTATCACATTCGTTTAACACATTTGATATAATTTCAGATAATTCGTTATGTTTTATACTCATTTTTCAAACACCTGCATTCACAAATTAATATACGCGCTCGCGCACACGCACGCGCATGGGATAATCTTGGGATTCCCTTGGTATATAGTTTATGAGTTAATCTCACTTCAAACCTATTTACTAAAACTTAGGTATACTACCTAAGTTAGGGGTAACCCTTTTGGTATAACATACCTTCTCCCTCCCAGGGTATATATAATTACACCCTTTACAGGGTTATTAGGGTATGGGGAAGAAGGGGGAAAAATGAGTAAACCTGGGGTTGCAGAGATTTTCGACCAGCTTAAATAAATTTGAAGTGAAAAAAATCGCAAAAAAGAAACCTAAACGGGTAAACAAGGCCAAGGAAGCCAAGAAAAACATCAGGAAGATGTACGACGAATGGACCGAAAAGGTCAAAGAACGGGACGGCTGGGTTTGCCAATTGTGTGGGGCTAAGAATCACGAACCGGGCAAGACCGGTAAGCCCACGGTATTGAATGCTCATCATATCATAGCCAGGGATAACAAGCAATTCCCAGAACTGAGGTTCGACGTTGAAAATGGGATAACCTTGTGTGCTGGGTGCCACCGGTTTTCCCGTAACGGACCACATCATGGGACGATTATCTTTTCTGAGTGGTTGAGGCGGAAATTTCCGGACAGATACCAGTACTTGGTAAACAAAGTCTTTACAAACAGCGAAAGCTGTGATATCATGGAGGCATGAATATGAAATATAAAATTTACAGGTTCAATGATGTTTTCGACGATATAATCGAAAAAATGCTGATAGAGACGGATAATCTTGGAATATCCTTGGTTTCTGAGAAATCGGAAAATAAAACATCTATTACCCTCTGGAGGGACGCCAAGCTTTGGAAGGGACTTTTGGTGTGGGCGACCATACAGGTCGTACAGGAAAAGTTTGGGTTGAGACCATGCCAGGAAAAAACGGGGGCGATGTCGTTTGACAATGATGTTTTGGTTTTTGATGGTGGTTTGTTTGATATCCTTACCAAGTTTGAGTTTGTGGATAATAAGGGCAAGATTATTACTCAAAAGTTGGTTCGTGAGGTAATTACGATTTTGAAACGGTTGACCAAGTGTTATCCATCGGTTATACTTCAACTTCCGTCCGGTGTATATGATGACATCGACATTGCGGAGTATGTTGAATCTAAGAAACTTGATTATAAACCGAACAACCTTAGAGAACTAGCAAAACTGAAAAAGGACAATGGAATCAAAGACTAAATAACCACAGGAAGTAGCGCTATGAGAAAATTTGATAAGATTTACCAAGAACGGATGAAAATGTATGGGGTGGTTGTAGAACAGGACCAACAGCAACAACAGGGTCAACCGCAACAACAGGCTCAGCAACAGGGACAGCCGCAACAGACTGCGGTTCAACCGGGTCAGCAACAAGCGGCACAACAGCAGCAATCCGGTCAGACCCAGCAAGTGCAGGCAGCGGTTCAGCCTGGTCAGCAACAGCAATCGACCCAGGGTCAACAAAACGCAAACCAGGCCAACAAATTTGCTGCGATGTATAACGATTCGAAGTATCAGGGGCTCATGGATGCCGTATACAATGCGTACAACAACCCAAATGAGGCTAGTAATCTCGATGAACAGGGTCAGAAGATATTGAACACTATCCAGAATCCAAACGAACAAAACAAGGTGGAAGCCGCACAGTTTCTAGAGTTCATGAAGAATAAGTCGGCTCAGGGTCAGCAGTCTCAGCAACCTCAGCAACAGCAACAAGTTCAATCTACTCATCCCCAGCAATAGGAAAAGACCATGATTTACCGAGAGTTTGATAAGGTGGTTGAACAGTATCTGGCCGAGGACGATATGGGCGCCCCCGGTGGTGCGCCTCCACCTCCTCCCGGTGGCGGAGACATGGGTGGTGGAATGGGTGGCCTCAGTGGAGCGCCCGGTGGCGGAGCGCCAGCTGAACCTAAGCCAACTGGTGAAATTTGTGACTTGAAGTATACGTTTTACGTGTCCATTCTTGTCGAAGTTTACAATCTGAAGATGGGTGGCGACAAGTTCCGTCGCAAGGTTCTGACGATGGAGAAATACATTGGCGGACTCGATGATATCGATACAATCGAAAAAGCCAATGACATGATTTCGCTCATCAAGCGCTATTTCATATCGTCTTTGAAGTGGAAGACAATCAAGGAAGATGTGAAGAAGATGAAGCCGGAGTTCAAGGCCAAACTGGCTGAATCCGATAAGAACAAGGCGATAAGTGTGGTTAGGCCGGATGACGAGTTTAAGATTGATTTGGCCAGGTTGTTCTATGCAATTATTGGGTTTAATTCCAAGTCAAAACAGGTTACTCTTCCTGGTAAGAACGAAATCAACTATGGTGTGTCACAGGGAATGAGAGTGACATTTGATAACGCCAAGACTGTATTCGATGACATCAAAGAAAAGGTTGATTCTAAAGAAGTTGAGACTGGTGATGTTTCTGACGGCGAACGCTAGTTGACATTGGTAAATTAGGATTTAAATATCTGCATGAAAATAGCAGTTTGTGGAACACCTTCAGTCGGTAAAACTAGGTTTGTAGAGAACTTTGTAAAGCAGTGGCCCGGGTATAAAATTACCAACCGTAAACCGGAAGATTCTAAGTTGTATGTACCAGAGTCGAGGGCTGACCTTCACTCTCTTGATAAGATTTTTCAGGAGAAGGTAGATGAGGCGATGTTTTATGAGGGTAAGGCCGATGTGCTTCACGACGGTTGTCTTGTTGACGCCCTGGCTCACATATTCATGTTTTTCCTAGTTAATGATAATGCAGACCGAGAGATTCTAAAGAAGTACGAAGCTCTGTTCAATACTGCCATAAGTTTCTACGATATAATATTCTACATATCATTTAACAATAAGGTGAACCAGGAAGCTAATGGTGACCAGGAAATGACCAAAGATGAATTTCTTTTTTATACTGGTCTCGATAATGTATACGGTTCAATAATAGACGAGTATAACGACGGAAACGTGACACTCTTTCCATTCGACAAAAAAGAAGGTTGTCCCCCGCTGATAGAGCTTGCTGGTAGCGATTCCGAGCGTATAAAAATGGCCACACTTTATGTCAACAAGGACGGAAGTGCATACGGCAAGGAAGATTCTCTAATAGCGGATTTCTTGGGTGCCGGTAAGAAACCGAGACCCGGTTTCCGTTCCTAAAACTAAATAATTACAGCAGAGGCTTGAAGATGAACATTTACGAGAAGAAATTTTTTGCAGCATTAGACAAGGTTATTGCAGAAGCAACAATTAAGGCCCCAGACCCAACGGTTTCTGGACCAGATATATCCGGGGTGGACCAGGTTACTGATATGCCGCCAGAGCTTAATGATGAAACCCGTAATTCAGATATAAATGCGCGAAATAGCGATTTGACACAGGATAGTATTGATAAACTCGGTCAAGAAGAACAGAGTCGAGTTGATATGCAAAATGACGGCGGAACAGATAAGAATATAGTGAAAGAACTAGAAAGAATTGGTAGGGTAATTCAAGGTTATAAGGACCAGCTAAGTGACATCCTTAACAACATAATAAAAAGTGTTAACGAAGCGGCAAGTGACAAGTGTGCTGGTAAATATCAAAGTTTGGTTACAGATTTAAATCTTAGTGATGATGCCGATAAAATTATAAATTGCCAGACTTTGGCGAACGGCGTTCTCTCGCATCTTATTCAAGCCCTCACGGTTGGAGTCGGTGAAAAGGTAGCAAATGCACAACAGAAAGAAGCTGCACGAAGATAATTAGACCAAAACCGACCCACGGTGCGCCGTGGGTTTTTTTTTGTTTGACAATAGATAAAATTTACCCTAAGTACCCTTGAGGGATTATAATATGACACAAAGGGAAATTAAGAAGCAGCTTTTAAAGGAACACCCCGAAATGGCCGAAATGGCCGCAGATTTGGACGCCGACAAGGTTGGTGGAAAACCTACAATAGACCTAGATGACGGTGCATACGAAGACCCGATGAGTGACACATTTGAAATCGACCAAATGATGAATGACCTCATTCTAGCCGAGTATGTAGACGAAAAGGACGGCGAACTCAAGCGTGGTGGAATTTATCTTCCGAATGCAGTTTCTACGACAAAGGCATGGAGAACAGCTAAGGTTGTGAAGGTTGGACCCAAGGCTCCGTCATCAATTCAACCTGGGACTTATATTCGGTTTCCGTCTGACCGTGGACTTCCTACAATACAGGGCAAGCATAAGTATATTTTCTTGAATGCCGACCGGGTATTCTGCACTCTTCGTAAGAAAGCGTAAAGATGGCGCTACCACCTGTACAATCTACCCCGAATGATACTGCACCAGATGCTGCAAGTGATGTAATCGCGTCGTTAGACGCTATACGTTATTGGTCTGGTGGTCACGCAAGAATACCAAGCGGTAAAGCCTGCATTCCACTATTGAGTCATTGCGTTTTGGAATTGGAATTTACTCGTGATTTCGAACCCGTTAGATACAAAAGCATTCCATATATTAAACGAATGACAGCTGGTAGGCATAATTCATATAGTGTTATGAACGTTGGTACTAAAACCCAATTTAGAGATACTAGACCACGGTCTTCTTTGGGAGTATATGTTAATCCATCCTGGTTGGGTGCAAAACGTAGGGTTATTTTAGCAACCCGTGATTTTAGCTTATTGGAAAGTATGCTTGGTTCTGTCGGATTACATTACTCTTCGGGTGGTAAGCGTAAAGGAAATTCCCATGATTTAATGCTTAGGCTGCGTCCTAAGCCAAATCAAATTCGGGTATTTGACATCGTATGGCAAGACTGGCGTATTGTAGATTTCAACAATCCTGTTATAGTTAGGTCTGTAATTCCAACGTCAATTTTACCTTACGATGACCCTAACGGGGTCAAGGAAAGCACCAGACAGGCTATCAGAGACCAGCATGAGATTTTCCGGCGTGTATTTTTAGACGAGGACACCGGTTTTCTAGTAAACACTTCTGATATTGACCGATTGGCATACATGGATAACCGGCTACATCCTAATTTTAGGCGTCGCGAAGAAATGGCTAGACGGTCGGTTCTAATCGAACACGAAAACGAACGCCGTGAAGATAGAGCGAGAAAATACAGAGACCTCGAAACCCAGCTCAGGACTTATGAGACAGCACCAGGATTTACAAAAGAAGACGCTCTTCGGCGTATACGTGAACTTCGGGAACAAGCCTCGGTCATGGGTAGTGAAAGTGCAGAATTTTCAGATTTTATACGTCGTTTGAAGGAATTCGGACGAGGAAAGGGTGTTGCTGATATTGACCTAAATGATTTATAGGAACCACATGGTTCTGGATGAGGTTTTACCTGATAATTTCCAGAAAAATATAACAATTAGTGTAGACGACAAGACTGTGTATTCAGGTCGTTTAATCCTGTTCAAGCACAAGACGTATTATTACCAGATGCTCATAAACAAGGAGAAGGGGAAAAGAAGTACGGTTCTTATTCCATATCCATTCGCGGTTGAAATATGTGATGATGGTACTATTATGCTTGATTATCGGAATGAAACGCTGGCTGAGGGCGACAAAATTATCATAAATAGCATTAACAGGATGCGAAAACCTAGTAAAAGTGTTTTTTATAACAATATTGCCAAACTTGTCTTACAATGAATACATATACCTACCACAGCGAGATACGAATTATCCTTACGGCACTTGAGACGGCGTTTGCCGGTGTTATACTCAAGCGAACGAATGCCAACCTGGGTAAGGAAACGATTGATAATATTGCTGTTCCGGTAAAGTATGGTACGAAGCAGCGCGTTTTACATGACCTGATAAACACATCACAGCATATCAAGCTTCCGATTTTTACATTTAGCCTAAGGTCGATAACTTATGATGCTGAACGAGCGTTCAATAAGCTGGATGGGTTTTATACGTCCAAGGACATAGGGCTGCCGGTTCAGAAGTATCCCCAGCCGATGCCAGTTTCGATGTCGATTGATACGTCATTCCTTTCGCGTTTTCAAGGCGACTGCGACCAATACATAACAAACCTGTTTATCAACGCCCAACCGTATTTCATCATTAGCTACAAGCACCCTGATGTCAACATTGAGGTTAGATGTAAGGTCATATGGGATGGCAATATCAATTTGAATTATCCAACTGATTTGGATGCCACAAAGGCTTACAGAACCGAGGTTGACGCAAGTTTCAAGGTTGAGGGTTGGATATACAAGAACACAAACGCTAAGTCTGGTTTGATTTATAACATTCCGCTTAATTTCACGTCACTTAGCGAATTGAGTGAGAACTACTACATCATGAAGGACCAGGAATCAGCCCCTGATAGGACAGACAACCTGGTGGTATCTGGTAGACCGGTTGTTCGTGGGTCTGATGTCGATACGTTGTTCTCTTATACGAGTGGAAACGAGTTGGTTATAGATGGTAACCAACTTGATACTGTAACCGGAATTGTTTTGACTGGAGCCGAACACGTATTCGATGAAGAGATGTATGATGTTTATGATTTCTACAGTCAAGACCACACATTGTCTGCGACGTGTCCAGAGGTTACCGGTGTTACTGCTGATTTTGAAATTGTAAATCCTACACATATCAGGATAGAGTTACCAGAGTTCACGACGAGCGGAAGTTTTGATGTAGTTGCACTTGGTCGATATGGAATGGGATGGCTATCCCGTGACAGCTATAGGGATTACATGACGGAGCAGTTGCCGGTGACTGGCGGAATACGGGTTTTGTAACCTAAATATTACAGAGGTTTACGATGGCAGTAGGATTCAACAGGTTAAACAACTATAATAATGGAACATCGGGATTTGCGACCCGTGTATTGAGCAAGCTTCCGTGGGGTTTGCAGACCCTTGACGACCTTACTGAGCTTAATCCCAAGTATGAAATTTTCTCCAAGTTGATGCCTGACCGGGACACTCGCCTTGCCAAGATGTCCGTGTTCAACACACCGTATTCCTTTTACGACCAAGAGGACGGACTGATTACCGGAGACCGTCGATTCCAGATGTACATGTACTCTAACCTGGACTTCGACAAATACCGCCGCCTCAGCGAATATCGCCAGATGTCTTACTTTTCCACTGTCGCTGACTGCCTGGATGAGATTTCCGATGAACTCCTATTCGAAAAAGACAAGTGCTATGTAAAGTTAAACCTTGACGGCATTGACGACAAGCTCAAGGTCGACGAGCTTCAGAATGAATGGAAGAACTTCGTGGATATATTCGAGTTCGCAGACAAGGGATGGGAAAGGTTTCGTAGATTCCTAATTGAGGGTGAGCTTTATTTTGAGAACACAATCAGCAAGAGCCACCCGGAAGCCGGAATCCTTGGGCTGGTTGAAATTCCGGCCGAGTTGATTTCACCGATTTATGCCAATGTACAGAACACCATAATCGACAATTTTATCCTTCGTAGACCGATTATCGACAAGCAGACACAGCAAGTCGAGGCCGAGGATATAATCGCCATGGACAAGGACCAAATTACCTACATTTGGTCTGGTTTACGGGATGACAGCGGAACAATCGTATTGCCGTACCTTGAGAATGCCAGACGCCCGTATAAGCAGTTGTCAATGATGGAAGACTGCCTTATCATCTATCGTATGGCCAGGTCCCCAGAAAAGCTGCTTTTCAATGTTGACTGCGGTCATATGACGCCTCCAAATATAGAGAATTATCTCAAGAGACTTTCACATCAATTCTGGTCCAAGAAGTCATTCGATGTGTCAACAGGAAGACCTACAAACATTTACGACCCGCAATCGACGACTGACTCATTCTGGTTTCCGAAGAGAAACGGGACGGACGGAACGAGCGTGACAAACTTCACGTCAAACGCCCAGTTTGGGCAGATGGACGATTTGCTTTATTTTCAGAAACAGCTCTATCGCTCCATGCATGTACCAGTAGGCCGTCTTAACCCAGAGGACGCCTATAAAGACGGCAATGAGATGACCCGTGAGGAAGTTAGGTTTGGACGGTATATTAGACGCATTCAAAGACGTTTTGGTATGGGAATGAAGGACACATTCATAACGCATCTTAAACTGCGTGGTATTTGGGATTCGTTTAATCTTCATTATCACAACCTGGACGTGGAATTTAACATCTCGTCTATATTCGAAGAAACCCGCAAGCAGCAATTCCTCGACCTTAAGTTTAATAATTTCGACAAGGTATCACAGAACGAAGGTATTTCTAATACCTGGGCACAGAAGAAGTGGCTTGGCCTTACGGATGAAGAGGTCGCGTCTAACCGTGAATGGAAGCGACACGATGCGGCATTTGCCTGGGAGCTTCAGCAGATTGGTACGAATGGACCTAATTGGCGTAAGCAGGTTGAGCTTCAGCAGAATATGGCCAATGCCATGCTCCAGGACGCCGGTGGCGGCGGAGGTGGTGGTGAACCGGGTGGAGATATGGGTACATCCGGCGGCGGAGCGCCTGCGCCCGCACCGGACGGGGCGCCTGGTGGAGAAGTTCAGACACAGGATATCGGCGGCGGCATAAGCGCCTCCGGTAATATGGCTGGTGGTCCTCCGGCAGCTACACCGGTTCCAGCAACATGATATGTTAGCCTCTAATGCCAATACACCACAGGTGTACAAACAGGGCGTGTTCCCCATAAAACACAAAGAGAAGTATAAAGGGATACTTCCGTGTGTCTACCGAAGCGCACCAGAATATAGTATAATGAAGTGGTGCGACACCAACGACAAGATTGTCGAGTGGAATTCAGAAAGCGTAGTTATTCCATACAAAAAACCAACCGACGGGAAATATCACCGCTACTTTATAGATTTTAGCGTTCTATATCGAAACAGCGACGGCACCACACAACGGTATCTGTTGGAATATAAACCAATGAAATTCGTGAAGAAGCCTGTTAAGTCAAAGCGAATGTCACAAAAAACGTATGCCTACCTAGTCGAAACCTATACTATAAACATGGCCAAATGGAATGCGGCAAAGGAATACGCCGATAAACACAACGCTAAGTTTATGGTTATTAGCGAAGATTCCATAGGCATGACACAAAATTAGTCTTGTCTTTTCTTATTTTGTGTGATATAATACTTGCATCAACTTTAACCAAAGGAATAACCATGCAGTATTCAGACCTGTTTTGTGAGAAGTATCGCCCTCAGACATTTGACGATGTCGTAATGGATGACAACGTTCGAATCCTCATCAAGTCAATCTTTGATAAGGAAGACCCGGTAATTCCGAATCTTTTGCTGTGGGGTCATCCCGGTGGCGGAAAGACAACCATTGCCAAGATTATACAAAAGACTTTGGGGTGGGAGACGCTTAAAATCAATGCTTCGGAAGAAAACGGCATCGACGACATGCGCAATAAGGTCGTAGGATTTACTGATACCGTGTCCATAAACGGAAAGATGAAATTGGTTATTCTCGAAGAGGCAGACGGTTTGTCTAAATCTGGTGGAATGGGTTCATCTGCTCAGGAATTGTTGAAGAACCTGATTGAGAGCACATCATCACGTGTTAGGTTTATCATGTTGGTTAATAATATATCCAAGATAGACCCGGCAATTACATCCCGAATGCAAGAGATTCACGTAATGCCACCGAAGCTATCTAAGGATAATCAAGCTCTACTTCGATTGATTGGTAGAGTTGTGACGGCCGAAAAAATTTCAGTACCTAACAAACAGGACCTGGTAACCTTGATTAATAAGTGTTATCCTGATGTTCGAAAGATGCTCCAGGTATTACAGCAATTCTCCAGCAACGAGAAACATGAGTTTGTGTTTTCTCAGGAGGTTGAAAACCGAGCCGAATCCATAGCAAAGAACGTTCTGAATATGGTGTTTACTGAATGTAAAGGTAAGCGCATGACAGATGTTAAGCTTATGGATATTAGGAAATACATCATTGAAAATGAGGGCATATTCGACGTTGACTATCACGTCCTCTTAAAAGCCATGTTTGAGGCGGTAGCAAACTGTGAGAGTAAAGCACCAGCAATGGACAAAATAAAGCGTGGCATTATGATATCCCTAGCAGACCACATGCAGAAGCACACCAGCTGCATAGACAAAGAAATCAACGCATTCTGTGCGGTCATAGAGATTGCCGAAGTGATTGAATCTGTTACCGGCGCACCTTAAGCCTTGGCAGCAGACATTTTCTCGAAAGAGTGTATCTTAACGCCAGTTATTTGGTTAATATATTGACCGTTCTCAAAATGATGGGCAACGTTGGTTATGAACCATTGACCACACAGTCTATTGTCGTAGTTGTTGTCGGCCCATCCGTTTCGGTCAAACCCAAGGAAAGTACCGGGGTGTCTAAACACCATTCCTATCGTCCCTATGGTTAATACTAGGGATGTGAACAACTTCCTGGATAACGGACCAGCAAGATTCAATCTCTCGCGTTCTGTGTTCTCTGTGTACGGCGTGTATTGATATGAGAAGACCTGGTATTCCTTGGTGTCCTTGGTGTAGTGTGTTATGATGTCGCCGTTGTTAGTATAGAAGTTTGGGATATATTTTTCTTTTATCACTTTTTCTATTTCATCCGGGGTATATTTGGTGTCAACCACGAATTGCTTGAGCCCGTTGTGGTTTACCACGGCTATTGGAATATTTGAGTTAACTGCGGCGATTGGCGTCGCCTCTTCATATGAATATTTTGTAACCGGTCCAGCCTTGATGTCTACGTTGTATGACCGGTCGGTGAGAAGTGGGGCTTTATAACGCACTGATGGATTGGTTGTGATGTCTTCTCCTACCAGATACTGGAAGAACATGTGTTCGCGCTGAAGTTCACCTGGCGCATATTCGCTATTGCCAGCATTCAATGTGTAGTTGTATATTGAAATTAGGGTGTACTTATTTGTTGTGTAGTCTTTCTTGAGGTAGCACTTGTCTCCAATGTCATATCCTGTATGGTGTTTAAGAAGGAATTCAATGCATTCGAACAGAGTTTTGTTGTCGTAGTTTGAGAAGAAGATGCGATTACGCCCTCTGTCCCACCATTTGTCGTCTATTTTGAAACCGTATGTGGTGAGAAGGGCTTTGATTGCGTCACCAGTGTACATGGAGCGCTGATAGTCGGTCGCCTTGTTCGGGTCCACATCTTGCATATCCTTGTTTTCCGGACATGTCGCCGTACACCACACCGGGCGTATGGTTTTCATTTTGATTAAGTCCTGGTCGCAGAACATAAGGCGTGTACAGGCATCGTCTTCAACGCCTCTTATATCCTCCCTGTCATAGACCACGAAACGGCCAGAAAGGCACCAAAAATCAGGAAGTTCTACTTTGTTCACATCATCGTTTTGTCCAGGATTGAATTGCTGACGTATATATATGTCAAGGAAATCTTTACAATTGTTTTGATATAGGAAGGTTTTATTTTTGGCTTCTTGTTTTTCTTCCGCTGTCATATCCGAGTTATTTGAAATCTTTTCGTTGGAATTTATCTTGCGTTCGGCCACGGCATATGTATCAAGATAGAAAAGCTGGCCTTCTATGGCCCAGTTACCGATGTCCTCGGTTATGTCTAGTTGTTTTATACCCATCCACTTGAAGTTGTGGGTATAGAGTTCGTTCCCATCGTCGTCATAGTTAATCAACCGAAGGCCAACTTTGTAGTTTTGTGGGCTGTTCGGTGTTTCTATGGTGATGTCTTGGTATATGATTTCGCTATCCATTGAGGCTTCCAAGTATATCGCTAATGTATTCTGGTTTAATTATTTTAAGTTGTCTTCCGGTGTAGGGAGGGTATGTCGGGTCTATGATTTGGTTTGCTCCACATATGACCCACCATAATTTGGTTGTCCCATAATAGTTGTATGATATTGTGGTATAGTGTTCGTTTGGGAGCGCTATGTGAACCGTGTATACCGTTGGGTCAAGGTCTTTGGGAAAGTTAACGGAGCGTATGAGATTATAGAATGGTTGACCATTGTCATCGTATACGTTGAAAATGTTTTCGTAGTTTTCCTGGGTAATTTCGTAACCAGGAGTCTTTATATCATCTGTCAAATCTGTTATTTTCACGGTGTTTGACCTCCACCATAAACGGCGTCTGTTGCCGCCTGAGATGCGTTTTGGTCTGCATCGTCTTTGGCAGCGTTTACATCACCCAATAACGCTTCGTCAAATTCTGTAGTGATAGCTTGTACGCTATCTACTATTCCAGGTTCTATGGTTGAACGAGCACCGGCATATGTTACACCCTGCGATGATGGTACAAGTGGTTGTAGAACCATGTTGACATTAAATCCTTCCGGAACGTATTGCTCTTTACCTTTTATATTTTTATATATTACGGACCCTAATGCTTTTACCTGGAATGATTCTATTGTTGCGGCTGGCATGTAGTATATACCAGGTATCAATACGGTAAAGATGCTAGGTGGAGTTGCTTCAATTGGTCCAACCTGGTCGAATGTAGATGCAAGCCTAAGATAGTCAACCAAATTCTTATTTTTGGTGTAGGTTTCTTCTATATTATCTTCCGGTGATATCGGGGTATTGAACAGCGAGAAGTTGATTGTTGGTCTCATTCCCATTGTAGATTTCCATATATATGGTGAAACCTTGTATGATGAAACTTTGTCTGGTCTGGCTATTGCCCGGTACGCCCTATATGCGGCTTTTAAGTCGTTTCCGAGCTTTGCTATTTCACCGAATACACCTTCAAGACCACCAGCATCAGCCAAATCTTTTGCAACCTGCCACGATGAAGAGTGATTATCCAGCTCTTCGCTGAAATATGGAAACACAAACTTTTTTCCTGTAGGCTTGGCACTATAGAGGTTTTCGTATGGGTTTATCCTTCCACCTTTAAAATTTGAGTTTTTAAACGCGGTTGCATAGAATTTAATCGTGGAATATAGACCGTTGCACGACATCTGATATTCGGTCAGATGTATTCTTGGTATATTGGCCAGTTCGTCTGTTCTTAAAGACCTTTTCTGAAACCAATTGTAGTTTTCAATGACGTTTACGGTATCTTCTATTAGTCCCGCACCAAATTTATTTTGAAGTATTTCGCTCATTATGCTATCGCCTCCATACTGCGTTTTCTAAATTCGGGAATCTTGTTTCCTTCCATCACAGTCTGCACTGGAGGTGGAGCTATTGGTTGAAGTGCTGGAAGCACTGCGTTGATTTGCGCAAGCATGGCACAAACTTTCTCCAGTTCGGCCTTGAATGTTTCCGTTATGTCCTTGGTTTGCGCGGCATCCGCATCTCTTGTTTTGGTAAGCTGGTCTGTAACTATGTCACCGAGTTTAGACGATTCTGATTCGGCTGGTTTTTGCTGCTGAGAGATTTGTGGTTTGTCCTTGATTGCCGTTACTGTTGGTTTATTTTCCGGTTTGATTATGGATTCAGTTTGAGATTTTTTGGTTAGTATTGGTGCTACATGTTTGCCTATGGTGTATGCCAGTCCTGGGAGGGTGCCATATTTGGCAACCTTCTTGACTATACTTCCGGTCTTGGTCGAAAGTGCTTTCTTGGCCATTTGGCCTAGTGCCTTACGATTCTTGAACCCACGGACGGCCATGCCAAGTGGTGTCCACTTGGCCA
>Ga0310694_10000922_pt1 | contig 35887 bp, 25 predicted proteins | sample 174DNAGHGhighgp2_FD_203884 | JGI IMG/M metagenome (GOLD analysis project Ga0310694, IMG submission 203884) | Sheep rumen microbial communities from Palmerston North, Manawatu-Wanganui, New Zealand - 1742 DNA GHGhigh gp2 (v2) (version 2) | ecosystem: Host-associated > Mammals > Digestive system... | reverse complement strand
CCTTGATTTTGAACGTCTCCGTGAATTTCGGGTTCAATTTGGCGATTTTGCCCTCTTGCAGGACGGACTTCGGCCGGTTTCCATCCTTCATAAACGCGACATTCAGCGCCGTGATGCCTCCCGCACTTGTGCCCCACGTGAAAATCCAGTCGGGGTTAATTCTGTAAGTGTCAGCGTGATGCAGCAAATATCGAATGGCGGCATTCACGTCCTGGGTGGCACGGTAACCGGCACAGTCGATGGCATTCTTGTAAGGCAGAAAACCCATGCGGTAGTTGACGGACACGGCCACATAGCCCAAGGAAGCGTAGTGGCGGCACCATTTCACGTAGGTTTCGTCTTGTTTGTCGCCGTTATAGAATGCCCCGCCGTGAATCAGCACCATCAAGGGACGCATGGCGTCGGAATGGTCCAAGGGTTCGTAAATGTCCATGCACAACGGGATGACATTCGTGTCGGCCAGCTGCGGAAACCGTTCCGTGTAGATGGCCGAAAAGGGCTTGTCCTCATCGGGGTAACTGCTCCAAAAGCCGTTGGCGCGGGCGTATTCCACATCGGCGGTCTCCTTCACACCGTAGAGAGAGTCGAGGAGCTGACGGCAATAGCGAACCGTGTCGATTTCGCACCGTTCCAGCGTGAACTTCCGGGGCAGTTCCGCGCTTCGGCAACGGCAGACCAACCGGTTCTGTACGAAACGCCAACGCACTTTGGCGGGGTGTTGAAGACCCGCGCCTTCCAACGTGCCGCCTCGCCCGTTAGTCGCGATTTCGAAAACCATCGACTTCGGCTCGATATTGAGTGAATCAGTCCGAAAAGCACTGATTATCAAATTATTGTTGCATAAACCTTCGATTCTGACTACGATGGTTTTGTCGAGGATTTGGGTCATATAGCAGGCTCCACTGTCCAGGGAAAGGGTGTCCCTGTGGCAGGAAGAAGCCGCTATCGACAGCAGAATGGTGACGATGAAAATATAGAAGAATCTTTTTCCCATAACCGTTCGGAATTGGTTTTTGACGGCAAAAATAGTCATTATTTTCAGATTCGCTGCAGAAGTATTCGGACTCTCGTAACCTTGACATATAAAGGGATTTACAATCTTTTTCTTCATACAATTCAGACTAAAATATATTCTACATCCATTACATGATTTCCGTAACGGAAAAACTGAAACGCCAAAATACTTTTTTTGTTATCCGAACGCTGTTCGATAGCCTTTTACTAAAGTTTCGCAAGTATGATTCAAACCGTTTTGTGGCAATTTGTTGTTGAACGGAGGCGATTCCGCCAGTTCCTATCATCACTGGCGAAATGGTGTATCGCACACGGGGTCAAAAGGAGGGATAATATAGAGACACTATGCGTCCCCTCTGCTGGTAATAACTCCTAAAGGATTGACTATCATTATTTCACAGTGATGGTTTTGATAATCTCCTCGAGTTCTTGCACGTGTTGAGGTGAGTCTGCGGTTAGAATGCAGGTGACAATAAAATTCTTCTGTATAAACACCACCATTTTTCCTTGAATATCAATGCCTTCCACTGTGGCAGTGTAGTCGGCGGAAACATTGGAATAAGATATGGGAAACTCTTTGACATCACTGGTCTTCAATGATTTGAACGTACTCCCCAACTCGGAAACTATGGCGGGTATAATTTCGTTGAAAAAGACTTTCCGCGCAAGACTTGTGGAGAGATCTTTTGCCAAGTTTTTAGAGAAACTGATAGTGGCCATCGAGACGGCCTCTACATCTTCGGGTACCGTACAGATAAAGGTATAGGTTTTGTCTTCACGATCGTACTCTTTGTCTGTGATGATATAACTGTCCGGATAGCTGATGGAAAGTCCCTGCCAAGAGAAAGTTTTTGTCTTTGACCCGCTTTGGCTCCATGCGGTGACCGCAAACAAAAGGACGACAAAAGAGATAATAATACGTTTCATCATTGTTATCGTTTTTATTAAAACTTCTATTATACAACTTGTTACTTCATACTCCCCATCCTGCAACGTCTGTAAAACAGGATTAGAATATAAAAATGCAAAAGTATATAAATTGCGAATACACAGGCAAATGAAAATGCCTTGTAATCACAGTTTACTAATCCCTAAAAATCCTATCTTTGCCGCTCCTAAATCTCCTGAAATGAAAAAGTTTCTAACCCCCATAATCCTCCTCGCTATGGTTACCGCAACCGCGCAACGCGATTATACCCAGTATGTTAACCCGATGATCGGGACCAACGGCATGGGGCACACTTTCCCTGGCGCGTGCTACCCCTTCGGGGGCGTGCAGGTGAGTCCCGACACGGACACCATCCCCCACAACATCAACGGCCGCTACCAGCCGGGCGTCTATGACTACTGCGCCGGCTACCAGTACCGCGACAAGACCATCGTGGGCTTCAGCCACACCCACTTCAGCGGCACCGGCCACTCCGACATGGGCGACATCCTGCTGATGCCCTTCACTGGCGAAGTGCAGCTCAATCCCGGCACCGCCGACAACCCCGATGCAGGCTACCGCTCGCGCTTCAGCCACGAGACCGAGAAGGCCTCGCCCGGCTACTATGAGGTGCGCCTCAGCGACGACGACATCCTCGTGCAGCTCACCGCCACCCCGCACTGCGGCATCCACAAATACACCTACCCCAAAGGCGAAACCCAGAAGCTCATCGTGGATCTCAACCACTGTCTCTACAACTACGACGGCAAGGTGCTGTGGGCCTCCCTGCGCATGGAAGACCCTTGGACACTGACGGGCTACCGCATCACCAACGGCTGGGCACGGGAGAATTACGTCTATTTCGCCATCCACTTCAGCAAACCTGTGGCCCACTACGGCTACCAGGATTTCGGGAAACAGGATTACAACGGATTCTGGAAACGCTTTGACCTGAACCACGACTTCCCCGAGATGGCGGGACGAAAGGTGGTGGCTTGGATAGAGTTTGAGCAAGATGATGACCCTGTGCTTGAAGTGCAAGTGGCCCTTTCCGCAGTCAGCACGGATGGAGCAATGATAAACTTAGAAGCTGAGGCCCTGCGTCCTTACCGGCAGCAGAATGCCAAAGGTACCACAACAGACGCTTTTCATCGCCTTTCTTTCGATGAAATTTTTCAAAGCACGCAGAAAGCTTGGAATGACAAACTCGGCATCTACGAGGCACAAGGCACCCCCGACCAACTTGCGATGTTCTACACTTCGCTCTACCACACGATGATAAATCCCTCTATCTATCAGGATGTTGACGGAAAATATCGTGGCATTAACCACAATATACATCAGAATGAAGAAGGTCATACCAACTATACGATTTTTTCCTTATGGGACACCTATCGTGCCGAGCATCCGCTATTGAACATCATCGATCCGAAAAGCGCATCCGATATGGTGGAATCTATGGTGAATCATGCCAAACTGAGCGTGCATAGAGTTTTACCCATTTGGAGTCATGCCGGCAATGAGAATTGGTGTATGATTGGCTACCACGGCGTGTCAGTAGTGGCTGATTACTACCTTACCAACTTCCTGCATAATAATAAGAATGTAAAACTAGAAAACAGTCTTATCAACGTAGAACCCTGGATCATAAGTAGCGCCAACTTGGATTACTACGACCATACCGACCTATACAAGAAATTGGGCTATGTTCCATACGACAAATCTGCAGTAGGTACCTCCATCACCTTGGAAAATGCATACGAAGACTGGGTGATTTACAATCTAATCGACAAAAGCAAAATTGCTTCTGGATATGAAAAGATGAAGGAGACCTACCGTCAGCGCGCCCTGAACTTCAAGAACGTCTTCAATCCGGAGACAGGCTTTGCGCAGGCAAGGTACGAGGACGGCAGTTGGAAGACGCCTGCCGACCTACTCTCCACCTCAAACGAGGGCTTCATCGAAGGCAACAGCTGGAACTACTCGTTCTACGTGCCACACGATGTCAACGGCTTGATCAAGATCATGGGCGGCGACAAGGTCTTCGTGAACCGCCTGGACGAACTCTTCACGATGTATGTGCCCGACAAGTTCTTCGCTGAGACCGAAGATGTTACCCGCGAGGGCATGTTGGGCGGCTACGTGCACGGCAACGAGCCCAGCCACCACATCCCGTACCTCTACATGTGGACCTCCCAGCCATGGAAGACGCAGCTGCGCGTGCGCGAGGTGATGAACAAGATGTACCGCAACCACCTCGACGGGCTGTGCGGCAACGACGACTGCGGCCAGATGTCGGCATGGTACATCTTCAGCGCGATGGGCTTCTATCCCGTCTGTCCCGCCAGCGGCCAGTACGTCTTCGGAGCGCCTTACCTGCCCGAGAATGTCCTCCATCTGCAAAACGGCAACACCCTGACCATCAAGGCCCCCAACGTCAGCGACCAGAACTGCTACATCCAGTCGGTGACACTCAACGGCACACCGCTACACACCGCCTACATCACCTACGAGCAGATTATGGCCGGCGGCGAGCTCGTCTTCACCATGGGCAGCAAGCCGAACAAGAAATGGTTCACGGAAAAGCCGTATTCGTTGGAATCGTAGGAACGTATCGCATACGTCCGCCAATGGTCATAAAAAAAACTATCACAAAATAATTTTCAATAACCATCGTTTCATATTGAAAAAAAGAGTATTTTTGCTGACTGATTAAAAATGTATTTTTACGTTAAAAACATAGAGATATGATCGCAAAGAAAACAGACAAAGGAAATTTGGAAAACAAGCGTGGAATGTTCCTCCTTGTCGGATTTGCCGTGGTTTTAGCACTTATTTACGCTGGTTTTGAACTTTTCGCCAACGAAGACAAGGCCCCCGCATTTGAGATGAATGATGACGAATTCATCACTGTGGTCGATGATGATGTCATTGCTACCGACCAAACTCCACCGCCTCCACAAGAACAACCTCAACAACAACAAGAGGTCGTGCTGAACATCGTGGAGAACAATATTCAAGTCAATACTGATTTGGACTTTTCTGTGGAATTCGATGAGACTGAGGCAATTGTTGATATGACTGATGATGAAATTTCCGTGGTTGAGGAAACAGCCGATGACGAACCTCCTATGATGTTCACCGAAGATATGCCCGAATTCCCTGGCGGTGACGAGGCTCTTATGGCTTTCCTGCAACGCGAAATTCAATATCCCGAAGTGGCTCGTAACAATGGTATCACTGGTACTGTTCTTATCGAGTTCGTCGTGGAGAAAGACGGCCGCGTCAGTAACGCCAAAGTGAAAGTTCCCTTGTTCCCTGAGTGCGACAAGGAAGCTGTCCGCGGTGTCATGGCCATGCCGAAATGGAAACCCGGTAAGAACATGGGTAAACCCGTCCGTTGCTTCTTCCAAGTTCCTGTTACTTTCAGACAATAACCACGTCTGATGTTCTTTGAAATACAAAAAAGGAAAGTCCCTGCGGCTTTCCTTTTTTATTGGCCACCACACGCTAAGCCCCTAAACCTTTTTAAACACAATATTTCCCCCTCTCCCCGCGTTGTTCTAATAAAGCAAGTGAAATTGCTGAACAAGAATGTTTCATATTAAAACACACAAAAATGGTTACAAAGAAAACAGACAAGGGTAATCTTGAAAACAAACGCGGATTATTTGCTTTAGTCGGATTCGTTGTGGTATTAGGTCTTGTATATGCTGGTTTCGAACTTTTCGCCAGTGAAGATCGCACTACACCATTCGAATTGGTAGATGACGATTTCATCACCGTCTTAGACAATGATGTGCTCGCCACCGACCAAACTCCACCTCCACCTCCGCCACAACCAAAGCAACAACCTCAACAAGAGGTAATTATCAAAATTGTCGATAATAACGTGCATGTGGACATGGATATCTCTTTCGATGTTGAAGTCTCACAAGACGACATCATTCCGGAGCTTGACGACACAAAAGTAGATCTTGTGGATGAAACCTCGGATGTAGAACCTCCAGAGAAATGGACCGAAGAGATGCCCGAATTTCCAGGCGGCGACGATGCCCTCAACGCTTTCCTTACCCGCGAAATTCAATACCCTGAACTCGCCCGCACTACCGGCATCACCGGCACTGTGCTGATTGAGTTCGTCGTGGAAAAGGACGGCAGCGTCAGCAACGTCAGGGTCAAAGCTCCACTCTTCCCCGATTGCGACAAGGAAGCCGTTCGCGGTGTCATGGCCATGCCGAAATGGAAACCCGGCAAGAACAACGGCCGTCCCACCCGCTGCTACTACCAAGTGCCCGTCACTTTCAGACAATAAGTTTAAGGTTTGCTGTTTAAGATTTAAGGCATCTGAACTGATTGGCCTTAAACCTTAAAGTTTTAGAATTAAAAAAAGAAATCCAATCGGATTTCTTTTTTGTTTATTGACTTTAGCCTTCTGAACGCTTAAGTCTCAAGTCTCAAGTCTCAATACTTCCGTTTCAGAATCTCCGACCACACAATCCCTTTATACACCTCTTCTTCATCCATCGTAAGGTGAATATTCTTGAAAGTGGTATCAGTAGGAGTCGTGACCGCTTCTTCATTATTTTGAATGAACAGATTCTCAAAATCACGGTCACTCATGGTCTCATAAGAGAAATATTCCTCGTTTTGTGGCTGTTGCGGAGCTGCCGATTGGGCCTTCCTCTTTTGGGGCTGCGGAGACTCTTTCCCTTCAGAAACTTCCCGACGAATTGGACGAACAATTTTCTTTGCCTCCTCAGCGTCCCCTAATAATTTCTTGATACCAGGTAAAAAACCTAACGCTATGGCACCAATAACAAATAATATGTCAATAATCGAATCTAAAAACTCCATAATATCTGGTTTATAAGGTTTACTTTTGATAATTTTCTATCTCTTGCTCGATCTGATCAGTAAATTTCCTGTTTTCATTTTTTGCTTTGGCAATGCTCACATTAAGATCATAGCAAATCAAAAAAATGGTGGAACTCCAGTTTATCCACAACAAAATGGCAAAAACAGCTCCTAAAGACCCGTAAATAAGGTTATAATTATTGAAATTGGAGAAATATAAATTAATTATCCACAATAATAGCACTAACAGAATGGTGCAAGTGGAGGAACCTGCGGAAAAAAACCGGTAATCCCCCCGCTTAACTGGAGCCAAATAGTAGAATATACTGATTAAGAAATAAATAGCAGCATAAACCAAAATCCATTTCACAAAATGCACCAAAAAAGTATATAATTCGGGATTGTTCCCAAAATGGGTATGTACATATCGCATCGCGAAGGAAGCCAAAATGAAAAATGCGGCCACAAAAACAATAATGATGAATGTCAACATCATCAATCCGGCACTTAACACAATCTGTTTCAGGAATGTACGCTTATCCACGATGAAATACGATGAAGTCATCGCCACCAAAATGCCATTGATGCATACAATGGTAAAATAGATACCAATGATGAACATGAACGACGACAATGTTCCGTTCTGGCGCATCACCACATCTGTAATGATGCCTGAAACCGATGGCCATACGTATGGCGGCACAATGGACTCCAGCATTGAAATAATGGTGTTACGGAAGTTTTCGCCAAGGAAAGCGATGGCAGAGAAAAGCGCAATAATCATAGGAATCACCGCTACGAAAATACGATAGGTAATGGCCGCTGCGCGCTGGAAAACCACTCCTTTGCTTAAGGACTGACCAAAGAATCGCATCACATCGTACAAAGGAACCTTCTGAAGTCCTGGTAACGTAATTTCTTTGGACTTCTTCACCCACTTGCCAAATCCCGGGATTCGCTCCAAATCGCTACTCCACTGTTGGAACTTCAACATTATTATTCGAATCCAGTGTTTCATTATTGATTCGTTGTAAGTGAAGACTATCGATTTAACAAATTTTATATCAATGATTTAAGACTCATATCCAAGCTATTGATATGGTGAGTGAACGCACCTACGGAAATGAAATCCACTCCCGTAACGGCATAATCGTGCAGAGTTTCGCGCACAATACCACCAGAAGCTTCCGTCTCAACTTGGTGATTCACCATTTTCACGCCCTCGCGAATTTGATCAGGAGTGAAATTGTCAAACATTATGCGCTGCACACCACCGTGCTTCAATACCCGCGCCACATCGTCCAAACTACGGGTTTCAATCTCAATGTTTAATTGTAAATTATTATCTTTCAAATATTTATTAGCTGCATCAATAGCTTTTTCTATGCCACCTGCAAAATCGATATGATTGTCTTTTAACATCATCATATCGTAAAGACCGAAGCGGTGGTTCTGCGCTCCGCCAACCGTCACGGCATACTTTTCGAAGATGCGCATATTTGGGGTCGTCTTGCGTGTATCAAGCAAGACAACATCTGTATCTTTCACCAAATCAACGTATTCGCGGGTTGTCGTAGCAATTCCGCTCATTCGTTGCATAAAGTTGAGAAGCGTACGTTCCGCTGTCAGCATGTTGCGTGACGAACCGTGCAGCGTGAAAGCGATATCTCCCTTACGCACTTGCGTACCATCCGGAAGTAACAGTTCCATCTGGATGTTCTTATCCACCTGACGCAACACTTCACGCGCTACATCCACACCGGCAAGCACACCGTCTTGTTTAATGAGCAGTTTCATATCTCCCTGCGCATCCGCTGGAATGCAGGAAAGCGAAGAATGGTCTCCGTTGCCAATATCTTCGCGTAATGTTAACGCTATCAATTCTTTAACTTTGTCTGTTATCTTCATTTTTGCACAATTATTTCAGGTGTGAAAACGGTGTCGCTGTGATGTAATGCACGGTCAACCAAGTAGCAAGATAGCTGAACTGTATCATACGGCGACATAGGATTATTAATGTATGTGACAATAGAAAGCTTACCCTCAATGGATTCGGGAACATCGTTGCTCAAATGGGGCACCCGCGCATGTAATGGGGTCGGAAATTCCAATTTAACCCATTCTCCATGCTGTTTTTCGTAAAAATCAATGAAAAGATTGTAATAATAGGGTGAATCCACTGCAAAAACAGGATTTTTGTCGGTTTCGTCCAAACCTACATCTCCGTCTCCATCATGAAAATAGAGCGTGAGTTCCGCCTGACTGTCATGACCGGTACCATTATCTATCTTCTCCAAAGAAACAAACTCGATATACGGGATAATAGAGTACTTTTCTTGATTTCTACACCCAAAAAAGGGCACGGAAAGTACCAAAAAGCACAACCCGAAGAGAATATTTCGCATGAATAATTTCATAACTCTATTGATTACGAGACTGCAAAAATACGAAAAATAAAAGACGCAAAGCCTACCTGAACTTCCGATGGTTCAGAAAACGATTTTCTTTTTCAATTTCCATCATCCGCTCAATAGTTTCAGGAGAGAAGAAAGACTCGGCTAATCTTTCTTCCAAATAACTGATTGCCAAATCATTAATATGACATAGATCCTTTGCGTAGAATCGGTAATCACGCAAATCGTCCATCAAATATTCATACGCGGGAAAATAATAGGTAAAATCATTATCCACTAATTTTTCCACGGCAAGCAGTAATGTGGCCTTACTTAATACATTTTCGTGTGCACCGTCGCCAAGGTGACGCACCGGACTCACCGTGAAAACCACTTTCATGTCAGGACAAGCCTCCCTTAACATCAACAAGGTCGTATTCCATTGAGACACTATCTTTTTAACATCCAATCTGATTCTATCGAACTGATGGTTAGGAATTTTATGGCAGTTGGAAACAATCAGATCTCGCGGGATAAACTTATAGCAAAAGGCAGTACCAAAAGTGACGAAAAGATAATGCGTTTTACGCAAAAAAACCGAACTATGTTGTAGATTTCTGTCTATATTAGCTTCAAAATCCTCATAATTTTCCTTGGAAAAGCGTCCATGATGAGCAAAACTCACCCACAAATCACGATATTTATAAAAATAACGGTTCTTGTCGAAGAGATCAGGCTGGAGCATGAAACGTAGCGCACGGTCGATGGAAATGGGGTTGAACAGCACTCCGAATGGGTTGGAACAGACATCAAAACGATGCGTGTCAAAATAATGGCCCATATTGTCGGAGAAACAAGAGCCCATTAACATCACAGTATCATCCTCCCGAATGAGGAATGGATATTGAGGAGCAGGGATTATTGTTCTGAATTGCATATTCTATTATTTGGGTATCAACAATTTAGCAAATTTTAAAACTAAGGTTTTACTGCCAACGGTATCGAATACAACCACGGCACGAGCATCCGGTCCGGCACCCGAAACAGAGTCCACACGACCGAATCCGAACTTATTATGATAAACGCGCACGCCAGGAAGTATAGACTCAGGAGCCGCCAAGTCGCCGATTTGGTCGAGTTGTACTTCGGTTTTCGTCTTCATCACCGGACGGGGCGCGGCAGGTTCCGATTTTTTAATTTCTCTATTATAACCAACTGATGAAGAGCGAGTTCCTGAATTAAAACGGAACGAACCCGAGGAAGATTCTGACGATGAACGCCCAAATAAACCACTACCTTCGGATGCCTTCTGCGTAACCTTCAAGAAACGGATGGGAATCTCCTCCATGAATCGGCTGGCTTCGCATGGCCTACGCTGCCCGTACTGAAAACGGGACATCGCCATGGTAAGGAATACCTGTTTACGTGCACGAGTGAGTGCAACATAGAACAACCGCCGCTCTTCTTCCATTTCATGCCGCGAATCCAAACTCAAAGAAGAGGGGAAGAGGTTCTCCTCCATTCCGGAAACAAATACGTAATCGAACTCCAAACCCTTGGCAGAATGGATTGTCATCAACTTCACCACATTTTGCTCCTCGTCGTCTTCTCCCTTGTTCAAATCTCTCTCATCTAGCAAAGAAACAGACTGCATATACTGATCCAGCGACGGGAAATAGGTCTCTAACATCTCGCCAGTCTCTTCGTTGAGAATATTTTCTGGTTCACGTTTAGTGAAACTTTGCATAGCGTTGAGTAACTCATTCACATGTTCCACGCGCTCCTTTTCTTCCACATTTTCATTCAAAGCTTGGGCGAATCCTGTCTTGGAAAAGATTTGCATTCCCAGATCGTAAGCATCTTTGGTGGTCAATTGGGCGGAGAAACCGCTGATTAATGCGGCAAAATCGCGCATTTTAGCCATTGTGGGTCCGTTCAATCCTGTATTATAGTTTTCGGGGTATTCCACGATATCCCACATCGGAACGCGTGCCTCTTGTGCTGTGGCCGCCACCCGCGCCACCGTAGTGTCGCCAATGCCCCGCATTGGGAAATTAATCACCCTCCGCAGCGACTCCTCGTCGTAATGGTTGATAACCAACCGGAAATATGCCAATAGTGTCTTGATTTCCTTACGGTTATAGAAAGAAATACTGCCGAATATCTTATACGGAATATGCCGCTTGACCATCGCCTCTTCCAACGCTCGCGACTGAGTGTTGGTACGGTAAAGAATCGCAAACTGACGGTTCTCAACGTGTTCTCGCATTTGCGTCTCAAAGATTTTATTGGCAATCTCATTGGCCTCCTCCAAATCAGAAGCAGCTCTAATTACTTCTATCTTAGGACCTTCTGCATTTTCCGTCCACACCTCCTTGGGCATACGGTCTTTATTGTGAGCGATAACGGCATTGGCTGCATTCACGATGTTTTGCGTGGAACGATAGTTCTGTTCCAGCTTGAAGATGCGCGTGGCTGGATAGTCGCGCTTGAAGTTGAGGATGTTCTGGATGTCGGCACCGCGAAAGCCGTAAATGCTTTGTGCGTCATCGCCCACCACGCAGATATTCTGGTTAAGTGCCGCCAACCTTTTGATAATCAAATATTGCGCATAGTTAGTGTCCTGATACTCGTCAATCAAGATAAAGTTGAAACGATTTTGATATTTGAAGAGGGCTTCTGGCGAATCGCGCAATAAAACGTTCATGAAATAGAGCAAATCATCGAAATCCATTGCGTTAGCCTTGTGCAGACGGTCGTTATACTTGGCGAAAATCTGCGAGATCATCGGCTTGTTCGACATGCGGTCCGCCGCTTGAATTTCTGGATTGTCGGCATACTCTTGTGCTGAAAGCAGACTGGATTTTGCCATTGAGATACGTGACAAGATAAATCCTGGTGTATATTGCTTCGGATCTAATCCCATCTCTTTGACAATACTCTTAATCAATGACTTTGCATCATCAGTGTCGTATATCGTAATGTTGTTGCTGAAACCCACCTTCTCGGCTTCGGCACGAAGAATCCGATAGAAAACGGAGTGGAAAGTTCCCATAGTGACAGCCTTGGCTAATTCACCGCCCACCAACTGAATGATACGTTCCCGCATCTCCGCAGCGGCCTTATTTGTGAATGTAAGAGCCAAAATACGGTAGGGACTGATATTTTTCACCGCCAACATATAGGCAATTCTATAGGTTAGCACCCTTGTCTTGCCAGATCCAGCACCCGCCAAAACCATGACTGGGCCGTCAGTTTGGGTGACAGCCACCTGTTGTTGATCGTTAAGTTCTGATAAAATAAGCTCTTCTTGCGTCATTTTGACTTATTTAGTGATTAAGTGCGTTTTTTAAGAGTTATTTGTTAAATTATGATTATAAAAAAATTATTTTTAATATAATTTTTGTATGAAAAAAATTGTATCTTTGCACATTGAAATTATAGAAAAAAGGGCTGTCGGTAAGTCCCACCTGTTTTACACATTATTAAAAGTCCCACCTAAAATTATTTGGCAATTACTCATTAAAAATCCGGCAGCCCTTATTGAATCATGATGGCACGGCATCTGTTTCGAGATGATGAATCACCTCTTCTACTTGTTGGTAAAGGTCCTCAAAATCGCCGTTGTTCATAAAGACATAATCAGCCATTTGCATACAACGACCAATATTTTGATGATTCGGGTCTGTGGAGGACATTTCACGCTCTTCGTTCGCGATGAAGGTCTCGAATGAGACTTGATCTGTTTCTGAACCTCGGCTCACGATGCGTTCATAGCGAACTTTAGGATCTGCATCTACTCCAAAAAGAAGAAAGTGTTTATGTTGACGCAGGGATTCCACTTCGCCAGGGGTGCGAACACTCTCAATGATGGCGTTTTCACCATTCTCTGCAGCTTGAAGATATAGCTGATCCGTAATATAAGAAGGGCTGTGTTTAGCACGTAAATCATTGGCCACTACCACGAAGGTATCTCGATTCAACTCCATTCCGCGACGTTGGGCCTCCTCAATGAGATAGCCACGTACGGAATAGTGTCTATAGCCGTAATGTTCTGTAAGATAATCGACTATAGTGCCTTTACCCGCGCCTAACGTTCCCGTAATTCCTATTATTTTCATAACATTCGATTTTAAAAACAAATCAGGTGGCGCAAAAGTGTGCCACCTGAAATATATGATTATTGAACGGCAGCGGAAATCTTAGCAGCGATATCTGCAAACTCCTCTTTGGTGAGTTGGACACGCGGCGCTTTGAAATCGAGGTCCCCTACTCCATTGATGGGAACGAGGTGAATATGGTTGTGAGGAACATCAATGCCAATCACCGCCACACCGATGCGCTGACAGGGCAACACCTTTTTCATTGCTTTCGCCACTTTCTTTGCGAAAATCATCATATCACCGAGCGTCTGATCGTCCAAATCGAAAATATAATCATTCTGCAACTTGGTGATAACCAATGTATGACCTTTGGCTAACGGGGAGATATCGAGGAAAGCAAAGAAACGCTCGTCTTCCGCGATTTTATAACAAGGAATTTCTCCTTTAACGATTTTAGTAAAAATGGTCTCTTCCATAAGAATAAAATTAACGGGAAATTTCTAAAATTTGGAATTCCATAACACCAGCGGGTGCTTGAACTGCTACCACATCACCTTTTGAATTGCCGATAAGAGCCTTGGCAATAGGACTGGAAACGGAGATTTTACCGCCTTTAAGATCCGATTCGGACTCGGGGACAATCGTATAAGTCATCTCCGCATTATTTCGCATATTCTTGATTTTAACAATTGAATAAATCAGAACCTTAGAAACATCTATCTTGGATTCGTCCAGTACCCGAGCCTTGGCTATCAGGTTTTTCAGTTTGGCAATTTTCAGTTCAAGAAGACCTTGGGCTTCCTTAGCCGCATCATATTCGGCATTTTCGGAAAGGTCGCCTTTATCACGCGCCTCAGCAATAGCTTGTGAAATCTTCGGGCGTTCGACCGCTTCCAACTGACTTAATTCACGCTTAAGGGCATCTAAACCCTCCTGCGTATAATACTTAACATCTTCCATAATTCGGTACTAATTTTACACAAAATAGAAGAGACTTGGACAGTCTCTTCTATTTGAGATATACAATAAATGATAAATCTGTTACAATGTGACCTTTATGCCCATGTAGTGATTACCGCCCCATTTGTTGGTAAATCTATAAGCGTAATCGAGATAAATTCTCGGACCAATTTTGTGATTTTTACGCTCTTTCGTGAGAGGAATCAAAACAGAAGCACCTGCGGAAGGACCAGCAAAGAATGTCTCACTGTTGAAGAGGATAGCAGCAGTTTCGTTAATGTCAGAAGCTGCACCCCTTGAGACGCTCTCAAGTGCATAACCGGCGCGAACCATAAAGATGTTTCTGAAACCGTATTCAATACCCAGAGAGAAAACGTCTCTAGTATAAGAGTTTGCAGTGAAAGCGCCTGCGAAGGTGATTCTATGCTCAGCGTCGTCACGTGTGAGGCCTTCGCCAGCCAGCTCTTCTTTAGTCATTTCAGCATATTCGCCCCCGAAGAACAGAAGGTCGTAAGAAACACCGATGGAAAGAAGAGACGGCATTTCAAATTCTGCAGAACGCATTTCAAGCGTTTGATCGAAATCTTGTTCACTAATGCGTGCGCGAACTGAAAGACCATCGCCCTTATAGCTCATAGGCAGACCGATATTCTTCAATGTGACACCAATCTTAAAGTTCTCAAACTTGCCAGTCACGTATTGGACACCTGCATCAATGGCGAAACCTGTGGCTCTGGAGTCGGAGATACGTTCGTTGATGATTTTAACACTGATACCACCCTTGATGAAGTTGTTGAAAGACTTTGCATAATGCAATCCGATGTAAGTCAGTGTAGGGCTGAAAACACCGAGACCACCTTCGGGCTGATCGTTAGTTGTAATTTGAACGTCACCGAAGCTTTGGGAAAAGAAAGAGACGGCAAGCACACCGAAATCTTTCTTTTTGCCTAACTTCTTGGCAACACCGAAAGAGTTAAGGGCGATACCACAATTAGAGCCAACAAGATACTGAGTTCTATTAAAACTCAGTTCCATATTTCGTACACCAGTAAGACCGGCCACATTGGTAAAGACGGACTCTAAACCACGTACTTCAGCCACGCCAGCACCAGCCAAACCAGATGTACGTGCCCATGGATCTATCAGCAGATGAGATGCACCAGCTTGACCGGAACGGTCTCTGTTACCTGCAAATACCGGAACGGTACTTGCAGATAGGAGAGCGATAATTGTACAAATTATTAATGATTTATATAGATTTTTCATATTCTCTGAATTTTTAGATTAATAATTTTAGAAACCATTCAAGTCTGTAGGACGCATATTGCAGAAGAATCTCAAAGTACGCTCGCCATAACCAGGAGCATTGACGTGGATGATATACACGCCGCTGGCAATCGGGATATTGGCGTGGTTCTTCAGATCCCATTCAACGTATGAGGTAGCATCACTACCGTGGGTAAGCGTTCTGATCAAAGTACCATTCACCGTGTAAATAGAAATCGTACAACGAGCCGGGAGGTTCACAATTCGAACATAGTTTTCCAAAGCACCATGCTCATACATAGAATATCCATGGTATGGGTTTGGAACAATGTTAATTTCATTCAAAAGATTAGAGACGCTTTCAGGATAAGCCTCAACCTTTTCAGGAGCGATATTCTTCGTTGTGAACTGATACATCGGGAAACCGTTGTTCAGAGCAGCGTTAGGTGATTGTGAAGGATCGTCATACCAACGAGAAGAGTATCTCATGTAAGGACGTGCAACACGCAATTGGATGGTAGCATCAGATGACAGCCACTGGTCTTCAAACATGTAGGCAGGCATCGGAATACTGGTCCACATCACGTTATTGAAAATCTGCATCTTTCTCGCTTTACGAGCAGTAGCATTTAAGTTAGTCTCAGAAGTAACAGTCTTGAACTTCTCGTTCAACCACTTACATTCGTCATAAGGACCGCATTCGTAATAAGGATAGCTTACACCATCGCTGCCTACGAAAACATTACCATGAGTAACACCTGCTGCGGTGACAGTTTGATATGAGTCGTTGTAGTTTCTCTGTCTGTTAAGACGATAGAAGGTGTTCGCAGTATTGCCAGAGCTGCTAACTACATACACATAGTGACGACCGCCATTCAAAGGTTCACCCATTTCCAAACCGTAATAATCACGCCAACCATTGAAAGTAGCTGCATTGATAGCAACTGGCTTACCAGCTTCATCCAAGATTAACGTATCGGCTTGGTAATCCTTGAGATATGCATAAACATTTGTAGGATTGAACAACATGTCATTACCATTGTTGAACGTATCCAAGGAGTTTTCAGCGAACATGATGTTCAAACGCTCACCTGTTTCCACGTTGATGGCATAACCAGGGAACCAACCGAAACCAGTAGTACCTGAATTATCCGGATTACCGTCTTTGTCAACGGAAGGACAAGTCTTAGGTTCGTGACGGATATTATGGTAAGTAGTTCCATTAAATTCTTGGTTAATAATCATATCGCTACCAACCTCAGCAGAACCGGACTCTAACACCAGCGCGCGAGTCCAAAGGCTCTTATCAGGAGTGAGGACGATATCAACAGAATAAAGGTTCGTCATTGTCTGGTTATAACTAGCCAAGTTCGGGATAGCAGTCAGAGCTTTAAAGTCGTAATACATATTGTTAGGTGGAGCGGTTCCGCTAACAACATCTTGTTGCAGAATCCAAGCCTTAGGACCGCCATCATAAGGAGATGATAACACGTATGGAGCCCAAGTACCATATACCATATCTTCAAACTGTTGGTTAGCATCCAAAAATCCACGAACAGGTTCAGTGTTGCCGTTGCCATCAGGTGATTGGAAAATAGTGTGGAAGTCCTCGGCACGCCATTTCATGTAGTCGCATTCAGCACCTTCTTGTACAGAGTTACATTCCCACTTGTTGGCAGCAGTCTGTTGACCAGAACGAATCCAGTTGGCAGGATAATCACCTTCCACATCCTGAACACCACCTAACCACGGAATATCATTGGAAAAAGTGATGTTAGAGCCTAATGCATCAGGTTGTGTGAATTTAGAATTATTCACATAATTATAACCACCATTATCCTTAATATAAGAATCCAAAGACTGTACATAAGTTTTGAATTGTGCATTGTTTATGGAAACAGAAATACCGAGTTCGAGGAACAGTTGTTCATTAGTCATGCAAATAGGCATAGCAGAGACGGCGGCGCGAGTGGGAACGGTGTCACCTTCAACAATCGTGTAAATATCATTGTCAATGAGTTCTCTGTCGCTCACTTCGTCAGAAATGACCAGTTGCCACATCGTACTGTCATTTACATCCTCGCTTATGCTGTTTTGCATGAATCTGATGGTATAATCCCAAGGTTTCACCTTCAACGGGTCAATCACTTGGACGTTCAGAGGACCGTAGTTGTTCTTGTATTGAACATTGTTATAAACATTGTTAGCCAAAATCAAATCACGGGACTCGTCAGTCATATCCAAATACAAACTACCGTTACCTTGACCCTCAACACGAGTAATCATAGGAACATCACCATACTTGCAGTTGAGGATATTTTCAACGGGTTTGTGAGGAGTGCCCACCGTTACCTTGATGTTTCTACGACCTGCCAAATAAGTGGCTTGTTGGCCATCAAGGTTATCGGCATCCAGACTGAAATGTTTATATTCGTTATAACCGTATGCCAACACGAGGAAATAGTATTCCTTATGATTGACAAGAATTTTGTTCGTACCAGTAGCAAACTTATCTTCTGTGATTCTGAAAGAGTGGGAAATACCATGATCACCACCGTTAACCATTTCAGTAGCCACTGAAGTACCGATAGCATCGTTGTAAATCCAGTTCACAAGTTGGCCAACACCATTTTGAATATCGCATTGAGCCACGAGAAGAGCTTTGTTTGCATCATTCAAATCGGTAACGCTGACAGAAGAGTTAGCCAATTGATAAATCTGATAACCTTCAAACTTGTATGAACGTTGTTCGTTGGTCAAAGTATCGATAATTACTTGAGGAACAGTATAAGTTTGAATAATAGTATCAGGTTGACCATCCTGCGTATAGGCGAAGATTGAATCGGTCTGAGCCACATATACGGTTGTTTCAAGCGTTCTTGGAATCTGAGGATCGATTTCGGTATAAGTCTCGTGGTAATTATTTTTGGTAGGATCGTTATTCGAGATGAAGAGGATGAGCTCATTCTCCAACTCGCGGATAGTGACATCGGGAGCGTCAGGACCATCAAGAGTCTTGAAACAGTTCTCAAACAGAGACTGACACTTGTCGTCGGCACGTTTCAAAAGTTCAACAGATGCTTGAGCACCACCTTGGGCGGCGCGAGCCCATGGAATACCCACAGTGATGTAGTTCACAGAACCCGGTTTCAAGGTAAAGGGACCTGCAGACTGCATGAAACGACGGTCGTAAGGAGCGTTACCCACGTTTGCCTCCGTCCAGCCTTCTGCATTACCATTACCGAAGGCCACGTGATCAACATATTGTCCCTTAGTACCCCAATTACAAACATCGGTCAAAGCAGGGAACATGAAGTCACACTCTGGACCAGTTGCACCGTTGGAGGTGTGTGCATTTGCACCATAACGCATCTTGGAGTTATCTTTCCAAATACCTTGCAGCAAATTATAATACTCAAAAGCAACTCTCGGGTCACCAGTGACGCTGTTGTCATTATTGTGATACACGAATCTTCTCATACCGAAACGTTCGTTATCGACAATGCTATCACCGAAGTTGACACCGTTAATGGCCATTTGGTCAAGCTCGCGTGAACTCTTAAGGAATTTGTCGCAATAGCCATTTTCAGAAGCACTGTCTGCATAGAATTTCGGGTTATCAATTCCATCAGGATCCATGTAAGGTCCTTGGAAGAAGTCAACACCGACTGCAGGGGGTTGATCACCGTAAGCCCATTTTTGGCCGGAACCATCAACGTTGGAACCATTGTAACAATAACCCAAACCACGATTGACATCACAACCCACATAGTCATCATAAGCATAACCCAAATCGGGGTCAACCCACTGTGAGAAGTAAGTGTTCGTCAAGCTATAAGTAGAACGGTTGATAATCTCATAGGAGTAGAAAGTCATGTTGTTAAGTTCATCATTAGTAGCAAAGCCGAACGCCTGACCACGAATTTCAAGACCGATAGCCTGACCTTGAGATTCGGTGTGCGGACCACCATTATCGTTGAAGATCCAGAAGAGGGTCTCATCTCCCTTCAACACGTGGTCGGCGTAGATCATACCATTGGAGTTTTGCCAATCAGGACCGTAGTACAACAAATCCTCAGGAGTTCTTGGAAGGGCGTGCTGAGCAGCGCGAGCGATATTGTCTTCAGTCCAAGGACAGAGGTCATTATTAATGTCATAGTAAGGGTAGTCACCATTTTCAGGGTCATAAATACCATTATCATTCACATCTTTAAAAGGAGCCAGATAATAGGAATAACCTTCATCACCGTGTGCCGGCCAGTTAGCGATACTTGCAGGCATCACATAACCAGAGGTGTTGTGACTAGCTATATGCTCGTCAACCTCGGCGCGGGTGATTTTGAAGTGCTTATCAAACTTGATACACATAGACTGTGTGGTGCTGGCACCCGTCAGTTTCAAAGGACCAGTCCAATAGTCATCACCAACCTGTCTGAAACGCACAGCGGCTAATTTCAGCTGACCGTTGGAGTCACGGCCACCGATCCACAATGCAGCGCAGAACATGGAAGTCATACCAGAGCCTTTCGGTACCTCATATTCGGCGACCTCCTTGAACCACATTGTACCACCTGTTTCGATATAGGCGCGTACATTGTTCACCGTCAACTCATTGGAGCTACTTGCAGGAAGACAGGTAGCAGATTCCGCCTTCGGTGAGGAAGAACTTCTAACCACTCCTTTAACTTTTTCGGCACGCAATGACCCGGTCATCACGAACACGATAAGAAGTGTCAAGCAGAAAATTTGTTTAATATTTTTCATATATCTTATATTTTTTTCTATTGATTAAAAGCCGAATTGAATACCTAAACTAGCACGGAAAGGACGACTGTAATTATACGGGTTCTGAACTCTCATTTCATAGTAGTTAATATAAGAAGGCACATAGATTTGAGAGTTGATTTGCTGTTGGTAAGCAGCTGCTGACAGATAACCATCATCGTCGGGGTTACCAGTGTAGTCATAGACTGAAATAATGTTTTTGAAATTGAAGAGGTTCTGGATATCAACATAAACGGTCAGGTAACCAATCTTGGCAGCTTTTGTCTTGCCATTCTCGTCCTTCTTGTTCTTGTTGAAGTTGAACATGAAGGTCTTGTCGATACGTAAGTCGGCTTGATATTGCCAAGGCATGTTAGAACCGTTAATGGTACCGGCGAGTGTGGAGTTCGTACCAGCCACGATATTAGAATAAGGAGTGCTGGAACGAGTGTAAGGAGTACCTGAAGCAGCAGAGAACAAGAGAGAGAAACCAGTGTTAGCTAACCATTCGATTTCCTTCACAGTTTCGTTGCCGTTCTCATCTTTCACAATCTTTTGGGAGATAGGACCATTGTTGTCCTTATAATCTTGGCCACTACCGAAACGATAGTCAAGGTTGATACCGATTCTGTGACGTTGGTCGAAGGAGAGATTGGTCAAAGTTCTCAAGTTAGGCTGACCTGCTTGGATAATAGCCAACTGTGATTGGCTGCTTGAACCAGTACCTTTTGCGAACTGTAAGGTGTAGTTAGCAGAAAGGGTAACATTCTTGGTTCTATTCATTCTGTATGAGAAGGTGAAACCTTGAACGGTACCGAAGTCGATGTTCTGATAAGAATAATAAGTGTTCGGATATGCTCCGGAGAAACGGTAAGCTTGGATTTGGTTACGTTTCTCTGAATAGTAAGCACTGATACTGATAGCGGACTTAGCACCCACTTTCTGACGGAAACCGATTTCGTAGTCGATACTCTGTTGCGGTTTCATGTTGGGGTTGTTGATAATGTCGTTAGCAGAGTTACGTTTGGAGATGAACAGGTAATCCACTGGAGAAATCTGCAAGTTGGTAGGACGAGAGGTAATAATGTTATAGTGGGCGTAGAACAAAGAATTATCATTCACCGGGAATGAGAAGGAGATACGAGGCATCACAGACCATTGAGCTTTGTAGTCGGTGAATGCACCAGCTTCCACTTTCGTGATGGAATTCATCTGATCAATCTCATTTTTGAGGATAGGTCCGTTCACGCTGAGTGAAAGATCCGTCTCAGGGTTATCAACCTCTTGACCTTGAGCATTATACCAAGTATCACCACTACGATAACCCACGATGGAGGTGTACATTTGGTTGTCACCAGCAATGTCTGCTTCACTCAAATAGGTGTCGTTGCCTTGATAGTAAACCACCCAATCGTCTCCGGCGTTGCTCACGAATTTGTCGCTCAAGCTGCTGTTGATTTTCTTCAAATCACCAACGGTGTAAGCTTCACGGAACAAATACGGGTCTTTCAACACAGATTGGTTGGCGTCGAAGCGGTCAACACGCAAACCTACGTTGAACAGCAAGGAGTTGATAGCGAATTTATCTTGGATATAAAATGCCATGTAAATAGGTTCGTAAGCACCGATGCTGTAAGTCTTTTGACCATCAGAACCCACGTTGTTGAAGAAGTCTTCAATTGAGGTTTTCTTGTTGTATTTCTTACCGGTGTAGTCATAACCATAGTAGCTCACCAAGGGGTTTGTACCGGAAGAGGTACCCATGAGGAGTTCCTCAGCGGAGAACATGCCGATATCAAAAGTGCTGGGAGACATGTTGTCGATATCCAACCAATCATCACCGTTAGGATCAAGTCCGAGGTGTTCACGCAAGTTTCTGTCGAAAGCGGTCTGGTCGTCGATGCTGATCAAACGATTGTAGTCAACCCAAATGTTCTGGCCATCGTCATTGAGAATCCAGTGCTCTTTATCCAACTCACCGATGTGAGAGTTAGCTTCGTTACGCATGAGGGTCCACAAAGAGGAAGGTGCGAGACCGTAGCCACGATAAGTCAGTTTCTCGAAATCGTAACCGAACTTCAACTCGTGCTTTTGGATGTTCATGGCGATGCTGGCCTTCAAGCCGATTTGATCCATAGTGGATTTGCTATAACCACCGAGCACTGTGCCGGGAGCATAGTACATAGAGTAAACCATGTCTGGGGAGTCACCATTTCTCAAAGCACCAAACTGTTGATACAGAGAGAGGTCATAAGGAATGGCACCACCAAAGTAGTCATTAATAGTCTCCACTGGGAATTGTTCAATGAAGTTCAGAGTATATTGAGACAAAATCGGGTTGACGTTATATTTGGGGTTAATTTGGAAGGTGACCAAAGAGTCGTACCAACCTTGGAACTCATTAACACCGTAAATAGTAAATTCTTCGCCTGTTTCAGGATCGACAAGCGTAAGTTCATCCTGGTATTGATAACTCTTTTGTTTATGGGTTGTAAACTGGCCCACATAACCATATTCGAAAATACGGTCTTTATGTTGAGCTGCATAAGACTCACCGGCATTGTGGATATAAGAAGCGTTGAGTTCGTATGTCAAGTTTTTCAGGGTAGCGGTGTCGTTTGTCACCACACGGTGAGTGAAACGAGCGTTCAGACGAGTGTTACTGGAGGAGGAAATGGGGTTGTTGGCACCGTCAAACAGAGCGTATGTAGAACCCCAAGATTTACCAATACCATATTCGTAAGAACCGCTGAGGGTCAACTTCATATTGTGTTTTTTACCCAAGATAAAGTCAAGTTTGAGCTGTCCGAGATAATCCCAAGAACCAGCGTTCTTTCTCACGCGCTCCTTGTGGAAGGATTCGCTGGTGAGGTAAGCAGCTTCTTGATAGTAAACACCGAACTCAGATGCGCTATAACGAAGAGGATTGTCAATGATGGCTTGAAGAGCATCGTCATTTGCAACCCATGTGCCGCCACGAGCCGGAGCACCGTCGTGAGTGTAGGAAACCTCACCGCTGAACAAGAAACCGATTCGGGTCGGGTCGTTTCTATTCTTGCCTTTCAACAGGGGACCAGTCACAGAAACAGCGGCCAAGAAGTTGTTATAACCGTCGATGGATCCACGAAGCTCGACAGAACCGTTGAACTCTTTCGGAGCTTGTTTGGTGGTAATGACCGTAAAAGAGGTACCGTCTCCATATTCGGCAGGTACACCACCTTGGATCAACTGGACTTCCTCGATGGAAGACATGGAAACGCCTGTACCGCCACGGACACGCATACCGTCGACGATTGTCTGTTGACCATCGGAACGGTTACCACGGACACTGGTCATGGCACCATCCACAGAGGAGACACCCTCCAAGTTGGCCAATGCGCTGGTCACTGAACGACCAGGGGTTGTACGGATGTCATCACCCGTAATACGACTGGATGATGTCGTGTTATCCTGATCGAACACCGGGGGCACGTACTTAATCACGACCTCCTTGACATCTGATGTACAGTCGATTTCGAAATCGATGAACAGCACCTGGTTGGAAGGCACTTGCACATTCTCCTTTTTAAGGGATTTCTTACAAGTCATCTGTGCATCTGCGACCAGATCGTATGTTCCGGCTTCGACGTTGAACATCTGGTAATCACCATTTTGGTCGGCTGTTGCCAAGTTGACAACACGATCACCAACCTTCAAGAACACTTTCGTGAAAGCCAACGGAGAGTTCGTTTGGTCCACTACTTTACCTTGAATTCGGCTCTGCGAAAATGCCGCACCTGTGAAAAGGATGATTACTCCTAAAGTTGCGAGTAATTTTTTAATCATAGCCATTAATTTATATTAAACATTAAACTTTTATCCACTCTATAATAAGCTTGCAAAAGTATAAAATTTTTCAATACGATTTTCTTTAAACCTTTATTTGTTCAAAAAAAAATTAACATCATAATATATTATTATACATTATAAAAATATATACCATTTAAAAATTAAGAGACGTGAATAACCACGTCCCTTAAAAAACCATGTCCTTAAATTATACTTCGGGTCGTATCAACTGTAAACCCGAAGACGCGCACCGTCATACACCGTATAGTATTGCCGAAGAGACAGATGCGCTGGTCCGGTGATGACCGAACCATCCAAGATATTGAATGTGGAACCGCAAAGCGAATCTATCAACATGATACCGTTCGGATGTACCCAAATCCAAGAATCGATGTTTTGCCAATCGTGGGAACAGGCTCGGTCGTATGCATAAAAATGCCACTCGTCGAGCCGAAACACCACAATGCCGCTCACCCCTCCGGTGAAATATTCGTATCCTCCATACGTGTTGAGACGCCAATACATCGGATCATTTGGATAGATTGTGAAATCAACCTTCTTATATGGAATTGTTTCGTGATAGGTATCCGTGCAACCAGTGCAAATCAACACTATCAATAATAACAGACTAAAGATACGACGTGCCATATTCATTAAGATTTAGTAGTGGATTTCTTCTTCATGGGTTTAATAGCTTCATTACCAAACGAATATGTTATACCAACAATTGCGTTAATACCGAAGTTATTAAAGCCGTAATAGTTCGTAGCATACTGGCAGCCGATGTTGTTGATATTGGCAAATGCCGTGAACTGTTTGGTAATCAGATACTCAAATCCAAGACCGAAGTTCAGTACAGGTTTAACATTAACAACAGAACCTTTAGGGTGTCGAATGTCATTTTCAAGTATGTAATCGATAAAGGTGGAACCGATAGGGTTTCCATACTCATCGACGTATTGAGACCAAGTTGGCACCACTGCCCAGCGATCGAAGCCCACCTTCGCATTCGCGGTGAAGATGAACTTGTTGTTCAGGATGTATTTGCCCTCGAAACCGATTTCCCAACGCGGAATATAAAGTGGCTTGCCTCCTGTTATGATATCGGAGCCAAACCAATCGTAACCTTCAAGGAAGAAGAAGTCGTGATAACGAGCATTCAAGGTCAGGTAAAGATGGTTGATGGCCTCCCAGCTCAAGCTGGCAGTCACGTCAAGTTCAGTCCCTTTGTCAGCATACACCACATCGAACTGGTTCTTAAGCAAACTGGCTGTATCGAGCATATAGAAAGGCAGATCGCGACGATAGGAGTAACGGGCCGCGATATGGTAGTTCAAATTCTGGGTGATTTTGCCCTTCACGCCGCCATAGAGACTGATTTGGCACTTGGTGAAACGCAGCGTGTCAATATTAGGCTTTACGTAAGGGTTTTCGTAAAGCAGATCCTTTAATGAAGTGTATTTACTCTTGCCATCAACACCTACATAAAGATTCAACACATTGCGAATGAGACCCATTTGTAACTCCGCCACCGGATAGATGGGACATTTCGTCTTATTGAACTGGTTCACAATCGGCACTCCGACACCCAATAATAGATAGTACTCGCGAATGTTGAAACGCATGGTCGGCTTAATTTCAAACATAAAACTGTTGTCGGTACGACGTTTCAGCAGACTGCCATCTGTGCCCATCGGAATGCTGTCGCTCCAGATATTATGGAAGTAATCCAATCCGATGTCCACTTGATAATGCTGATAACCCGATATTTTCAAAAATTTCGCATCATACGCCAACATACCGTGCAAACCAACTCCATGTTCCACATTTCTCCAATAAGTGCGCAAAAAATCGTAGTTGACACGCACATCCTCTTTCAGACGTTTATCTTCTTCCGTATAGTTCGAGCGGAATCCGACTTCCGCATACACGTGGTTGAAATTGTTCTTAATGGTGTCGCGATACTCTTTGCTGTAATAATGTTCGGGATTTGTGTAAAGGCCTTCGCGCACCCAATCCTTAGAATAACCGTAAAGATTGGCCAACTCGTGATTATAACCTACTGACGAATAGAGAGTGTGATCTTTGAAAATGCGGTTGAAGAACAGCTGCACGCGTGTGTCACTGGTAGGTGCGTAAGCGTACTTTTTCTGTTCTTTTCCTATTGGGTTGGCCCATGACGAAAAGTGGTGGAAATTCAACCCGTATGAATATTTCTGGTTTTGGCAATTATGCATCGAAAGTTCGGCAAGTGGCGTAATCGGGTATCCGAAACCGAGCTTGATATAGTTACGAAAATAGCGTTCTTTTACTTCTGGATTAAGCTTTCCGACCTGCATATCGCCGGGCGCGAAGTTCAAATTCGGCTTGTTTGGCGCAATAACATAATTGAATTCCATCTCATCGCTCACTACGGTGTCGCGAATGACTGCTTGCTGATTGATTTTGTTGGAATTAGTCAACTTCGGAACATATTTGATCAACAATTGTGCGGAGTCCACCACCTGCGCCTGCAAACTGCCGGCTACCAACATCGTAATCGCTAATATCGTTATTTTTTTCATATTTTCTATTGTTATTATTTTTATTTACAGGGGCTTGCGCCACCTATCAGTTAACAGGGCTTTCAGGGAATAATGTTTAATTTTCTAAAGCATCGATTTCTGCAATTTTATCACGAGCAAGTTTCACGAGATCGTCGCCAACGTAATTATCTACAATGCTTTGATATGTGTGGCGAGCTTGGAAGTAGTTGCCTTTGGCCTTGTAGAGGTCGCCGTAAAGAATGAACGTGCGGGCGTACCAGTATTCGGAAGAGTAATCACTGCCAAGAATTGCCTTAACACGGGCTTCGCAGTCGGCCAAATTTTTGTCATGGTTGAGTGCGATATCGGCCAAGTGGTAAGCAGCCTCGGCGCAAAGGTCGTTACTTCCCTTCGGCATCAATTGACTATAATAGCTCTTTGCCGTCGATATCTCGTTGAGTTCCAAAGCAGAATTACCTGCAATCAACAATGCCTCGGAAAGCAAATCCTGGTCTGGTTGATTGGAACGAATGATGTTTTCGGCGCTTGTAAGTGCCGAACGGTAGTCTTTCAAGAAGTAGGCACAACGCATCGCACCATTGTTGGCGTAAATGACCTCATCCTCCGCCGTAGTGTTCTCCATCAGCTTGTTGAAATAAGTCAACGCCCTTGAATATTTCTTATCATTATATAATATAGAAGCAGCTTTATGCAATGCCGTTACATTATATTCGGTCTTAAACTTTTTGATAATCGCCTCATAATCAGCTAATGCGTCATCGTAACGTCTCATGCCGTACTCACATTCACCCTTGTAGAAATGGGCTTTGGCCACAAAAGAGCCGTTTGGGAATTGGTGCAGATAATCCTGACATGCAGCGATCGAAGCTTCGCAATCCCCACGGTTGTACTTGGTTTCGGCCGCTTTGAAAGCAATGGAATCCTTGCGGTCGGCGGAGATGTTCATATTCTTGGAACGTACATAGTCGAAAAACTCGCTGGTGTTGCCGTTTTCCGTATAGATGGTTTCCAAATTGGCGAGCGCGTCCTTCGCTTCCTGCGAACCCGGGTAAGTCTCCACCACATATTTGTATGTCGAGATGGCCATTTGCAAATTGTCACTGTTCAAATATGCCTGAGCCAAACGGGTGTGTGCCTGACGGATATACTGACTCTTGGGATGATTCTTAATGAACGACTTGTAAGCGGAAATGGCGCTTGCATAGTCGTTTTGCGTATGGTGGGTCACCGCCAAATCAAACTCTGCATCATCCTTGTAACTTGATGAAGGATAAGAAGTCAATAGTCTATCCAATGCTTGTATTTTCTTGTTGTTATTCTTCTGGTAACCATAGCATTTCGCTAATTGATACACGGCATAATCAGCGTTTGACTGTCCTAAGCGTTCGCATTGATCATAATATTTAATGGCATTGGGCAAATCCAGCTGCATGAAATAGCAGTCAGCCAATCTTGCAGACGCATCTGCTTGAATATCAATATCTTCTGTGTTCTTAGTCTTGTTCAAATAGGTTTTGAAATGATTGGCCGCATCTCGATAACGTTTCATTTTCAGAGCTGCATAACCCAATGAATAATAAGAATTTACATAGTATTCATTGGAAGAAGACCTATCCGCATTTTGGTAAGTCTGGAAAGAATAATAGGCATCCTTAAACTGTTCGTTGCGGTATTGCGCTTCCGCTTTCCAATAGAGGGCATCCAAATGGACTTTCTTGTCGGAAGGCGAAGACAACGTCTTGTTTAACAGCGTAATAGCATCTTTGTTGTTCTTATTATTAATCATTTCCAGTGCACGATTGTAAGTACACCGTTGATAAGCTTTCAAAATAGCAGGGCTTTTGGTTTTAAGTTTCTCAATAGAAGAAATGGCAGCTTGATAATTCTTGGTAGAGAGATAGATACGTGACAAATATTCGGAAGCTTCACTACTATGTTGCGCGTGTGGGTACTGGTTTAGATAATCTTGCAGAGCTTCGATTCCGTTGTTGAACGGGCTTGTGGAGGTTTCGCACTGCAGTTTCGCATAGTTGAAGAGGGATTCTTCTTTGATACTACCATCAAAATCGTATTTGGAAGCTTCTTTGAAACTCTGTGCCGCAAGGGTGCGCTGGCCCGTTTTCATGTAACAGTCAGCAATGAGGAAATAGCATTGCTGGGTCATAGCATCGGGGTTTTTGTCGTTGGCGGCATGAGAGAAATCGGTAATTGCTTCGTTGTAACGTTGCACCCGGTAATCGGTGAAGCCCATGGCAAACCAGTCGTTACGATCGAGAGATATCAGGTTGGTATTCTGTAACTTGGAGAATTGTTCAGCAGCTTCTTCATACTGGTTAAGGTTATAATATGACAACGCGACACATCGCACCACTTGCGCCTGGTTTTTGTCTTTCGGCGTAGTGATTTCAGGAGCGACTTCCAACACTTTGTCATATTGTTCTTCGTTGAAATAGATTTGTGTAAGGAAATAGGGCACCTCGCTTTTAAATTCGGGATTGTCTTTCAGTGTGAGAAAATCTTCGAGAGCCGCATCAAATTGTTCCGACTGATAAGCCATATAGGCAAGGTAGTAGGCACTGCGGTCGCGATAGGGGCCTTCTTCCTCGCGAGCCTTGCGGAACATCATCTTGGCATTATCATAATCCTCCGTCATAAAATAGCAGTAGCCCTTTTTGAAGTGGTACTCTTGCACATTTTCGGGTTGGATTTGGGATTCGTAAATTTCATCAAACTGAGCAATGGCCTTCTTGTAGTTCTTGCGCGCAAAATAGAAACGGCCAAGATAGTAGTGCGCTTCTGGCACGGAAGTGTGCACAGGATAGCGATCGATAAAGGTTTGCAACAGATAACCGGCATCTTGGTTGTCGAGTTTGGCGGCACACACACCTTGATAGAACAACGAATTGGTTCTCAGATCGTGCTGGTTGTCCTCGGTACTCTCATACACATATTTAAAGTATTGTTGTGCTGAGCCATACTTCTCTTTGTTGAACAAATCCACCGCAGTTTGATACTCATACTGTGGTGACTTAAAGTTCTCCGTGCGCTGTGCGGAAGCAAACTGAATGGTGAAAAATCCTGTCATCAACAGCAACAGGGTCATCTTAATTATCTTCATATAGTTCACTGATTATTACCTATTTTACAAACGAACAAAGATACAACTTTCAAAGTCGCATTTTATTGCAGTAAAAATTACTTATAAACAGTATATTTTTAATATAAAAGTCTTCCTTAAGCAGTCTCAAAGAGACAAGAATTTCAGAAACCCATAAAAGCCGTTGCACCGTGTGGGGGGGATAGTGCTAATAAATATACGGAAATATTTTATAGCGCTTCAACGACGTAAACTCTTCTCCGAAGAACTGAGTATAACGTTCATAAACCGCTTTGGAACGAGGTACGATATTGGCGAAGCTCCACAAAAGGAACACCGCCCCAGCCACCGACCACGTGAGGATAGCGAAACCCGCCCACTCGAGAATCTCCCCGAAGTAGTTGGCGGAACTGATCTTGCGAAAAGTCCATCCGTATGGGATGTAATAGTTGTTGTCCATCACATCCTTGCGCAGGTGGCGAATAACACGGTCAGAATACAGGTTCACTACCATCCCGAATAGGAACAACAGGGTGCCAATAATAAACTGCGGTGACCAAAACCAGGATATCGTGTATGCATTTTCCGGCGAGAAGAAGAAAAGCCATCCGCCTTGCATAATGGCGTTGAATGTATTAAACGTCATCCCTATCAAAATGAGAGAAATCGGCATCTTGCTCTGCCCTCTCATCAACAAAGGAAAAATAAATGATCGCTGAAAATAATGGAACTCGAAGAAGAAAAACATCACAAAAGTGACAACATTGAAAGGCTTCACATCCAAAGCTAAAGAGATGAAATAGAGTAACAGCATGGCAAAAAACACTGGGCATTCCATGATAAACCATCCCAAATTGCTGCGCACCGAGAAGCCCCAGCGATTGTTAAACATCATGCCGTATGGAGCAGATACAAATTGACAAAGGATGAAAACCATCGCTCCCAATATGGTCATCACCGGCAATAAATAGTGATAAAAATGGGCAAACACTTCCATAGAATGATTGTTTCTAACTAAAAGATTTTCCGTCGAAGATTTTCTTTCTTTTCAGATAATGCAATTTCACCACAGATTCAGGATAACAGTCCTGGAAAGCAAGTTTGGGCAACGTGCTACGCTTTGCTAAAAACTGTTTATAAGTACGCGCAACGGTAAAAATGGCCTTATAAACTGCTGTGAAATCCCGAAAATGACCTTGCGCCAAGAAGGAAAAGGCTGCTAACTGGTCAAGGAAGAATCTTAACACCAATGTTTTACAAATCCTTTCATCGGGTAAATTCTTAATAAGCAGATAGAGACTATTTCGGAAATTCAAGAACGTTTTCATAGGATTATTTTTCGGAAGAGTCCCGCCGCCGATATGATAAACCACTGATGCGGGGTTCACTTTCACTTTGTATCCGATATTCTTGATACGCCAGCAGAAGTCGATTTCTTCCATGTGCGCGAAAAAGTCATCGTCGAGCCCCTCCATCGTACGGTAAACATCGCTACGCACGAACATGGCGGCACCAGTGGCCCAAAAAACATCGGCTTCGGTGTCATACTGCCCATGGTCTTTCTCCACATGGCTGAAGACTCGCCCGCGACAGAACGGATAACCGTATTTGTCGATGAAACCGCCGCAAGCTCCGGCATATTCAAACTCATCGCGTTGGTTGTAAGAGAGCAGTTTGGGTTGCACCGCCGCGATTTTCTCATTAGCATCCATTTGTTCAATGACGGGTTCAATCCAGCCGTCGGTCACCTCAATATCGGAATTCAGCAAACAATAATACTTAGCTTCAACTCGTTGAAGTGCAAGGTTATAACCTCGAGCAAAACCTTCGTTACGATCGTTCAAAAGTAATCGTACCTGCGGAAAATATTCCTGCATAAAGGGGACGGAATCATCAGTGGAGGCATTGTCACAAACCACCGCCTCCGCATAATCAGGGAGCGTTTTCAACAAAGCAGGCAGAAATCGCTCCAAAAATTTCCTACCGTTCCAGTTCAATATGACGATTGCTAATTTCAACATTTTCCGCTTTTTACAATAAATCTGCAAAGATATAAAAGTTTTGGCAATGTCGTATTCTTGAATCAAATTCCGCCTGCTTTTTCTCAAATTATTTTTAATATATTTGCCATCATTTTAAATTGAAAGAAAACCATTATAACCTATTGATAATTATATGATTACAGAAAACAGAAACGTGGCGATTGCCTACGACTTCGATGGAACGTTGGCGCCGGGCAACATGCAGGAGTACAACTTCATACCGGATCTCAACATGGACAAAGGCGAGTTTTGGCAAGAAGCCAACGAACTGGCCAAAAAACACGACATGGACGAGGTGCTCGCTTATATGCACCTGATGTTGATCAAAGCGAAAGAGCAAAACCTTGATATTCGGGAAAGCACGTTCGAAAAATACGGCGAGAAAATCACTTTTTTCGAAGGAGTGGAGACCTATTTCGACCGCATCAATGCCTACGCCGCCGAACAGAACCTCCATTTGGAGCATTTCATCATTTCCTCCGGACTGCGCGAAATCGTGAAAGGCACCCGCATAGCCAAATATTTCAAAACCGTCTATGCCTCTGGTTTTCAATACGATGAAAACGGCTCCGCCTGCTGGCCCGCACTCGGTGTCAACTACACCAACAAGACCCAATTCCTCTTCCGCATCAACAAGGGCATCTATAACTCCTACGACAACACCCTGATTAACAAGTCGATGCCCGAAGACGAACGCGCCGTACCCTTCTCCAACCTCATCTACATCGGTGACGGAGAGACCGACGTGCCCGCCATGAAGATGGTCAACCTCTACGGCGGTACTACCATCGCAGTCTATAATCCCAGTTCCGTGGCGACTCCCGACCGCCCCGTGAGTGCCCGCGACCGATGCATCAAACTCATCAAACAGAAACGCGCCGACTACATCGGTCCCGCCAACTACACCGAAAACAGCGAACTCGACATCATCCTCAAAAAAGTCATCGACAAAATCGCTATGGAACAAGACCTCCTGAGCATCAAATACAAAGAATTAGGAATCATGAACGAAAAACCAAAACCATAATGAAAAACCTCTACGAAAAATACCAAAAATCCTCATGCGTATGCACCGACAGCCGCAATCTGACACCGAATTGCCTTTTCGTGTGCCTCAAAGGTGCCAATTTCGACGGCAACAAGTTCGCCCTCGACGTGTTAGAGCAGGGCGCAGCATACGTGATCACCGAAAACCGGGACTTGCAGGACAACCCCCGCGCCGTGGTGGTCGAAGATGCGCTGAAGACGCTCCAACAGTTGGCCAACTATCACCGCCAACAGCTGAAAATGCCCGTCATCGGTATTACCGGCACAAACGGCAAAACCACCACGAAAGAGTTGGTAAACGCTGTGTTATCAAGTACTTACAAGACTACTTGCACGCAAGGCAACCTCAACAACCACATCGGGGTGCCGCTCACCTTGCTCTCCATCAAGCCGACGGACGAAATGGCCATCGTAGAGATGGGCGCGAACCACGTCGGAGAGATTGACGACCTCTGCAAAATCGCAGAACCCACCTTCGGACTCATCACCAACATAGGAGTGGCGCACATTGAGGGATTCGGCTCCAAGGAAAACATTATCAAGACGAAAAAAGCACTGTATCAACATGTTATTGCTAATAATGGAACTTTGTTCGTCAACGAAACTGACTCCATCTTGCGCGAGAATCTGAATTATGACAAAGTGGTTTTCTATGGCAAAGATGCTGAAAACCAGATAGTGGAAATGAACCCGTATCTGAAGATTCGCATCGGGGAGCAGGAAGTACAGACGCACTTGACGGGCAGCTACAACATCTGGAATTTCATGGCGGCAGCAACTGTTGGTCGCTACTTCCATATCGCGGACGAGGCAATTGCCAAAGCATTAAGTAATTACGTGCCATCCAACCATCGTTCGCAGGTCGATCGTATCGGCAGCAACATCATCATTTCCGACTATTACAACGCCAATCTGACCAGCATGACGGCAGCGCTGAAGAACTTGTCACAGCTGGAGCATCCGCGCAAGGTGGCCGTTTTGGGTGACATGCGCGAATTGGGCGACCTCAGTGTGGAAGCACATACTGAAATATCGCAATTAGCTGAAAATCTGCACATTGAAACCTACTTCGTGGGACAGGAATTCGGGAAGGTGGTCAAAAAGAACGTTTTTGCGGACGTGGAAGAGGCCAACGCCTACTTCATTGCACATCCTCTTGAGAACGCCATGGTGCTGATTAAAGGTTCCAACAGTATGCATCTCAACAAGTTAACGACAATTCTAAACGCATGAAAAAGGTGAGCGAAGGCATCGGGGTAATGTCCGGCACCTCTTTGGACGGCATCGATTTGGCTTGGTGTCGTTTCGAAAAGGATGACATCGGAAAATGGAACTACCGTATCGAAAAAGCGACCAATGTGCCCTACTCCGAAGCGTTCAAAACGCGGTTGGCCAATGCTCCGTATCTTTCTGCATTAGAGTACGTTAAGTTGAATAACGATGTGGCAGAAGTCTTCGCGGAAGCCATCAACTCTTGGTTGGGAGATGGTCCAAGACCGGACTTCATCGCCTCGCACGGGCACACCGTTTTCCACCAGCCTGGCATCGGGCTGACCACCCAAATCGGCAACGGGGCGGTGATTGCGGCACGGACGGGCATCCGCACGGTCTGTGATTTCCGCACCAAAGACGTGGCATTGGGTGGTCAGGGTGCACCACTCGTGCCCATCGGTGATGAACTGCTCTTTGGCGATTTCGATGCCTGCCTCAACTTAGGCGGCATCTCCAATATCTCCTATCGCTCTGGAAACAAGCGAATTGCTTACGACATTTCACCGTGCAACATGGCCTTGAACGCCTTGGCCAACCGTGCCGGAATGCCCTACGATGAAGACGGCCGGCTTGCCAAAGAGGGCGTTATCATCCCCGAACTGCTGCAAAAGCTGAACCATTTGGACTATTATTCCCAAAAACCGCCCAAATCTTTGGGAAAAGAGTGGTACGATGAGGTTTTCTCACCCGTTTTGACCTCGTTTTTGCCAAATCAAAGCCTTGCCGATTTGTCCCGAACCATGGTGGAACACATTGCCGTGCAAATCATCGCAAACGTGCCGGAAACTGCCCGAACCATGTTGGTCACTGGCGGTGGTGCCCACCACACTTTCTTAATACAACAAATTCAGCATCAAAGAGATACGTTAAAAGTCATCGTCCCTGACCATTTAATCGTCGATTACAAAGAGGCCTTGATTTTCGCCTTTTTGGGATTGCTTCGTTTGGAAGGGGAGAACAATTGCCTGCGTAGCGTCACGGGCGCGAAAGAGGACTGTTGCGGAGGGTGTGTTTATTTATAATATTTTTCGGTACATATTCGTAAATTATGTACCTTTGCGCCTCATTTTTGGAAAAGTATAACGATGGAGAAAATCATTATTTTAGACTTCGGTTCCCAGTACACGCAGCTCATCGCGCGTCGCATCCGCGAGCTGAACACCTATTGCGAAATCCTGCCTTACAACAAGTTCCCGTTCGGAGACCCTGACATCAAGGGCGTTATCCTTTCGGGAAGTCCGTTCTCGGTGAACGATGCCAACGCCTTCAAACCGGACTTGTCCGAAATCAGAGGCCACTATCCGCTGCTCGGCATCTGCTACGGTGCCCAGTATCTGGCGCAAGTTGGCGGCGGTGTTGTCGGGGCAAGCTCCACCCGCGAGTACGGTCGCGCCCACCTTGCCTTCGTGGAAGAAGACGACGTGCTGCTGAAAGGCGTTCCGCAAGAGAGCCAAGTTTGGATGTCGCACGGCGATACCATCCTTCAACTTCCTGACAACTACCACATTATCGCCAGTAGCAAGGAGGTAAAGGTGGCCGCTTACCACATTCTGGAGGAACCCACGTGGGCGGTGCAGTTCCACCCTGAAGTCTATCACTCCACCGACGGCACGACTATCCTGCGCAACTTCGTGCAGGCCATCTGCGGTTGCAAGCAGGACTGGACCCCCGAATCGTTCATCGAAAGCACCGTGCGCGAACTGCGCGAGGAGGTCGGCAGCGACAACGTGGTGCTCGGACTTTCCGGCGGTGTCGATTCCACCGTGGCGG
>Ga0310694_10000921_pt1 | contig 35893 bp, 33 predicted proteins | sample 174DNAGHGhighgp2_FD_203884 | JGI IMG/M metagenome (GOLD analysis project Ga0310694, IMG submission 203884) | Sheep rumen microbial communities from Palmerston North, Manawatu-Wanganui, New Zealand - 1742 DNA GHGhigh gp2 (v2) (version 2) | ecosystem: Host-associated > Mammals > Digestive system... | reverse complement strand
TCAGTTCAATACAATTATGAAACATACTCTTCCCAAACTGAACTTGATACTTATTGCGGTGTCATTTGCCATTATTGTAATTGGCTTTGCCTTGATGGTAGGTGCTCCTTCCGGTGATGTGTATAATCCGGATATATTTTCTTTCCGCCGCATTACGGTCGGACCGATGATTTCCCTGTTCGGCTTTGTGTGCATGATTTTTGCCATTCTTTTCCATACGAAGAACAAATGAGCTGGTTGGATGCGTTGATATTGGGTATTGTGCAGGGATTGACGGAATTCCTGCCGGTATCGTCTTCCGGACATCTGGAAATAGGGCAAACCTTGTTGGGGACTGCGGGCGATGATAATCTGACGTTTGCGGTTATCGTGCATGCGGCAACCGTATTATCGACTTTGGTTGTTCTTTGGAATGAAGTGGCTAAGCTCTTCAAGGGCACTTTCACAACACTCAAATGGAATGAAGAAAAAGACTATGTGGCTAAGATTCTGGTATCGATGATTCCGGTTTTTATCGTAGGAATGTTCTTTAAGGACCAAGTTGAGTCATTCTTTGGGAACGGATTGCTTTTAGTCGGAATATGCCTGTTAATTACGGCTTTACTGCTTGCTTTGAGCGAGTGGCTGCAGAAGAAACGTCAGGATAAAGGGCACGAAGTGGGGTATAAAGATGCCATCATTATCGGAATAGCACAGGCTTGTGCCGTGCTACCGGGTTTGAGTCGTTCCGGTACCACGATTGCTACCGGACTGCTGTGCGGCGTGAAGAAAGAGAGTGTAGCGCAGTTCTCATTCCTGATGGTATTGATACCTATTTTAGGAGAAGCGTTCCTCGACCTGTTGAAACTGTTGCAAGGCGAGATTTCAAGTAACTTGACGGTCGCTCCCGCGGTGGTCGGTTTCCTGGCAGCCTTTGTTACCGGTTGTCTCGCGTGCCGCTTTATGTTGGAAGTAGTGCGCCGTCAGAGACTTGTTTGGTTCGCTGTTTACTGCGCAATTGTAGGTTCGATAGCGATTATCGCAACGGTTTGCTGACATGTGGGATTTTGAAGAAGGTGAAGTGCTCGCGTTCGACAAACCGCTCCATTGGACGTCGTTCGACTTGGTCGCTAAAGTGCGGTATAACCTCTGCCGTAAATTAGGGAAAAAGAAACTGAAAGTCGGTCATTCGGGTACTTTGGACCCATTGGCGACAGGAGTGGTAATTATTTGTACGGGCAAGAAAACAAAACTCATCGACCGTCTTCAATACGACGTGAAGGAGTATGTGGCAACCTTGCAATTAGGTGCAACGACGCCTTCATTTGATTTGGAAAAACCGATTGATGCAACCTATCCGACTGCGCATATAACGCGAGAGTTGATAGACAGTACGATTCCGCTTTTTGTAGGCGAACAGTGGCAAGTGCCGCCGGTGTTCTCTGCTGTACAGATTAACGGAAAACGTGCTTATGAGTTCGCCCGCAAAGGGGAAACAGTTGAACTGAAGCCCAAACTGTTGAAGATAGATGAGATAGAAGTATTGGAATTTGATGCAGATACAATGCAGTTAACCATCCGTGTCGTGTGCTCTAAAGGCACGTATATCCGAGCCTTGGCACGGGACATTGGAGAGAAACTCAACTCCGGCGCACATCTTGTCGCCCTCCGCAGAACACGAGTAGGTGACACCCGCGTGGAGGATTGCCTGACGATAGAACATTTTTTAGAAACACTGAATGCTGAAAGCTGATGGCTGAAAGCCCAAAAGACTATGTACAAATCAAACGATATGAGACTCTGTCAGTTTAAGTTTAAACTGCCGGAGGAGTTAATTGCCCAGTTCCCCGCGTCTTATCGCGATGAAGCCCGAATGCTGGTATTGCACCGCAAATCGGGAGAGATTGAGCATAAACTATTGCCTGAACTGGTACAGTATTTTGATGAGGGTGACCTGTTCGTCTTTAATGACACCAAGGTGTTTCCTGCGCGTTTATGGGGACATAAAGAGAAAACACATGCGCTGATTGAAGTGTTCCTCTTGCGCGAATTGAACCATAAAACCCGTTATTGGGATGTCTTGGTGGATCCCGCACGCAAGATACGTATTGGTAATAAGATTACCTTTGACGACGATCCGGCTATCGTGGCGGAAGTGATTGACAATACAACCAGCCGTGGGCGTACGTTCCGTTTCCTGACGGACTACGACAATGAGGAGTTCGTGCCGCGTTTATATGCGCTGGGCAGTGCTCCGCTCCCGAAGTATATCCGCCGTCCGATGGATGAGGAAACTCAGGCCAAGTACGAGGAGGTATTCCGTGACCAACCTGTGAAGGAGATGGATACCGAGCGCTATCAGACTATCTTTGCCGATAAAATCGGAGCGGTAGCAGCTCCGGCTGCTGGATTGCATTTCTCCAAACAACTACTCAAACGGATGGAGATTCAAGGCATTGAGACAACCTTCCTTACCAGCCATATGTCCCTGGGTATTTTCAAGGAGATTGATGTAGAGGATCTCACGAAAAACAAAATGGAATCCGAACAAATCATCCTGTCCGAACAAATGGCGGATGCGGTCAACAAGGCGCATGAGAACCAGCGTAGGATTTGTGCTGTGGGTACGGAAGTTATGCGTGCAATGGAGCATGTGGCGGGTACAAACGGCTTGCTGAAACCTTATGATGGTTGGACAAACAAGTTCATTTTCCCGCCGTACAACTTCTCTGTAGCCAACTCGTTTTTTGTCAATTTCTATATGCCGCAATCTAGTCAGTTACTGATGGTGGCTGCTTTTGCCGGATATGAAGAGACAATGCACGCCTACGAAGTAGCGGTTAACGAGGGGTATCGTTTTGGCGATTACGGAGATTCTATGCTGATTGTGGATTAATGAATGTACGAATAGACCCATCTTGGCAACGCGTATTGCAGACGGAGTTTGACAAGCCCTATTTCGAACTCCTGACTCAATATGTGCGCCAGCAATATCAGACCCGTCGGTGTTTTCCTCCGGCAGGTCTGATTTTTAATGCGTTTGACTCTTGTCCTTTTGACCGCGTGCGTGTAGTGATTATCGGTCAGGACCCCTATCACGAGCCGGGGCAAGCTATGGGACTGAGTTTCTCAGTACCGGATGGAGTGCCCGTACCTCCCTCTTTGATGAATATATACAAGGAAATCCATCGTGACTTGGGTGTCCCTATTCCTCAGAGCGGAGACTTGCGCCGTTGGACGGAACAGGGGGTGTTGTTGCTTAACGCCACGCTGACGGTTGAAGCGCACAAGGCAGGTAGTCATCAGGGCAAGGGATGGGAAGAATTGACGGATGCGGCTATCATGGCATTGAATAACGAACGCGAGCATCTGGTCTTTATGCTCTGGGGCTCTTATGCCCAGCGGAAAGGTCTGTTCATCGACCGGCGCAAACACCTCGTCCTCCAGACTTCGCACCCCTCACCATTGTCTGTCTATCGCGGCTTTGACGGATGCGGACATTTCAGTGCAGCCAATAATTATCTGACCAAACACGGTCTTGAACCCATTCAATGGTAAAAATGGCTCAATAAATGACTAAATGGTTAATGACCAAATGAAAAAATTACTGTTAGTTGATGCATACGCGATGATTTTTCGCGCATACTATGCCTTTATCCGTGCGCCGAGAATGAACAGCAAGGGCGAAAACACATCTGCTGTCTTCGGCTTTGCCGTTACGTTGGAAGACCTGATTAAGAAAATCAATCCGACGCATATCGGGGTGGCTTTTGACCCCGCAGGAGGAACATTCCGCCATGAGGCATTTGAGCAATACAAGGCGCAACGACCGGAAACACCGGAAGATATCCGCAAAGCGGTACCGGTTATAAAGCAGTTGCTGGAAGCAATGAATATTCCCGTTTTGGAAGTGCCCGGTTTTGAGGCGGATGATGTTATCGGAACGCTTTCTGTGAAAGGCGAAAAAGCCGGTTATGAGGTGTATATGGCTACTCCTGACAAGGACTACGGACAATTGGTTTCTGACCATGTGTTTATGTATCGCCCTCGTCATTCAGGCGGATTTGAATTGATGGGTCCCAAAGAAGTGTGCGATAAATATGGCCTCCAAAGTAAAGAGCAAGTCATTGACCTGTTAGGATTGATGGGTGATACGAGCGATAATATACCCGGATGCAAAGGAGTGGGGGAGAAGACCGCAGTGGCGCTCCTGCAGCAATTCGGCTCGATTGACAACATGCTGGCTCATACAGACCAGATAAAAGGTGCGTTGCGGCAGAAAGTGGAAACGCAGGTGGAACAAATCCGTTTCTCCCGTTTTCTGGCTACAATTCGCATCGATGTGCCGATTGACTTGGACGAAGCACTTCTGGTAAAGAAAGAGCCGAATCTCGAAAAGCTTTCGGGGTTGTATCGCGAATTGGAGTTCAATTCGTTGCTCCGAAAGTTACCTCAGATTCCGTCTGTTCATTCGGATTCGCCGGCTAATGAGGGCAATCAGACGAATCCGGGTGCTCCTGCTTCGTCGAATACTTCGCGTACGAAGAAGAACAAGCCGGATACCTCAGGAGTTCTTGACCTCTTTGCAGGCATGGAGGAATCGTCCGCAGTCAACAATCAGCAATCAACAATCAGCAATCCTTCGTTCGATACCATCGAGAATCGTTTGTGCCAGTACCTGCTCAATCCGGAAGTGGCTTTCAATCCCGATAAAGAGCCGGACTGGAATGCACTCAAGGCCGATGCGGATTTATGGAATCTGTACAACGACGTAGAACTGCCTCTGGTGCCTGTTCTGCGCGAAATGGAAGCTGCCGGAGTGCGGATTGATGTGGACAAATTGAAACAGGCACAAACTGTTTTGACCGAGGAACTGAATGCGCTCGAACAGAGGATTTATGAACTCGCCGGCGAACCATTCAATATAAACAGTCCGCGGCAAGTGGGTGAACTGCTGTTCGACAAACTCAAACTGGACAGCAAGGCAAAGAAATCGAAAACAGGGCAATATTCGACCTCCGAGGAAGTGTTGGTCGCCTTAAAAGACCGTCATGAAGTGGTGGGGGCTATTCTTGATTATCGCGTATTGAGCAAACTGATATCCACGTATATCGCTGCTTTGCCGGGTTATATCGCTGCGGATGGGAAAATCCATACCACCTATAACCAGACGGTAACGGCTACGGGGCGACTTTCCAGTTCCAACCCCAACCTTCAGAACCTGCCTATTCGTTCCGAGCGAGGACGCTTTATCCGCGAAGCAGTCATTCCCGATGAAGGCTGTCTCTTCCTCAGTGCTGATTATAGTCAGATTGAACTGCGGCTGATGGCGCATTTCAGTCAGGATGAACATATGCTGGCGGCATTCCGCAACGGACAGGACATCCACGCGGCTACTGCTGCAAAGATTTTCAATCTGCCTATTGACCAAGTTACTAAAGACCAGCGGCGAAAGGCAAAGACCGCCAATTTCGGAATTATTTACGGCATTTCGGCATTTGGTCTCTCGCAGCAGTTGGAGTGTTCGCGCACGGAGGCTAAACAGCTCATAGATGACTATTTTGCCGCTTTCCCGCGTGTAATCAGTTATATTGAGAGCCAGAAAGAACTGGCACGTCAACGCGGATATGCCGAGACGCTCTTTGGTCGTAAACGCTATCTGCCGGATATCAATTCCCATAATGCGACCGTTCGTTCGTTTGCCGAGCGCAATGCGGTTAACGCGCCTATTCAGGGGACGGCGGCGGATATCATCAAGATGGCGATGGTGTCTATACATCGGTGCCTGAAAGAGGAGAACTTGAAGGCGCAAATGATTATGCAGGTGCATGATGAACTCAATTTCAATGTGCCGGAAGCTGAAGTCAGTCGCGTGCGGGAGATAGTGGTATCGGAAATGCAGAATGCTGTGCATCTCTCGATCCCGCTCATTGCGGAATGCGGAGTGGGTGAGAACTGGCTGGAAGCCCACTAAGTAACTGCTTAACGTTTTTATGAAATAAAAACATCTTAACTCTTTAACTCTTTAACGATGATAAAGTTATCCATAATTTTACTCATCCGGGTATTATGCATCGGCAATAGTTTTTCCTGGGACGCTGTGGAGCAGGAACTGGTGCCACTTTGTGATGCCAAAGGCGTTCAGGTAGAGGTTCATAATCTCTTTTACGGCGGTTGCTCCTTGTCGCAACATGCTGATTTTCTGTTGCGTGACACTGCTGCTTATTCGCATCGTGTTTGTACGAACGCTAATCCGCGCGTGATCAAAGATACGATTTCGTTGCGTCAGGCGCTACGGGAGGGCAAGTATGATTATATCTCCTTGCAGCAAGCGAGCCATGACAGCGGAATCCGTTCCTCGTACGAGCCGTGGTTGTCTATGCTCATAGATACGGTCTGTGCGTATCAGCCCGAAGCGCATATCTGTTGGATGCAGACTTGGGCGTACAGCCGCGATGCCAAACATCCGGCTTTTCCGCGTTACCATAACAATCAGCAGGAAATGTGGGACAGTATTCAGGCTTGCACGCGATATGTGGAAGAAATCGTAAATGAGAAAATGCTCTTGATTCCTTGCGGTAAAGCTATTCAGAACGCTCGTGGCACGAAACTCGGCGACACGCTTTGCCGGGACGGATATCATCTTAATTATGTCTATGGCCGGTACACGGCAGCTTGTGTTTGGTATGAGATTTTGACGGGCAAGGATGTACGCCGTAATCATTACCGCAACGCGCAAATGACGTGTCAACAGGCGAGATTAACGAAGAAAGCCGCTCATAAAGCGGCTTCCCGTAAGTGATCCATGCAGGATTCAAACCTGCAACCCCCACATCCGTAGTGTGGTACTCTATTCAGTTGAGCTAATGGACCTTTTTTTCAAAAGCGGGTGCAAAGGTACTACTTTTTTTTGATATGTGCAAATTTTTTTGCAAAAAAAAGTGATTTTTGTCTTATTTTGCCAAATTCAGTGCACAATTCTTGGCAAAATCCCGTATATTTTGGCATTTATTGCGTCAAATATCGTTTGCGCAGGATGTGAATATCGTCGTGTGTTATAAACAACTGTTCACGCAAATAATCCGTCATTGAGCCGTATTCACGGTCAATCAGTTCCAGTGTTCGGCGGAAATTATTGGTACTTACTCCCATGAAAGCGCGTATGACTTCTTTCTCGTTTTCTCCTCCACCTCGTGCTTCCACTTCGCTGTTAAGACGGTCAATCAACTCGATATAGGCTGTATTCGACAAGTCGAAGTCGGCTATGATTTCTTCGCGAGGCACTCCTAACGCGGAAAGCAGGAATGCAGCCCCCCATCCCGTACGATCTTTGCCCTGAAAACAATGCCAGAGCACACCTCCTTCCGGCGTTTCGATTATCAACCGGAGGAAAGACGCGTACTGCAGTTGTGAGTACTCGCTTCGAATGAGCGACGGGTACATGTCTGCCGCCATCTGCTGCGTTTCGGGATAGAACGAATAATTGACGATATGGCTTTCGAGATCCAGGAACGCTTCTTGCGGAATAGCTTGCCCGGTAAGCCGTTCCTCGCTCATGTCAATCGTCGGAAGCAGATGATGCGTCGCACCGGGTACATCCCGATCAGGCAGAAACTGTTCCTCTCCCAACGACCGGAAATCAAAAATCCGCCTCAGTTGATATTCTTCCTGCAGGCGCAATAAGTCCTTGTCGGTCGCATCGTGCAAATGCGCCGTACGCAGCAGACATCCACTACGTACATGCTTGCCGTCCGCTGCAGGCATGCCTCCCAAATCACGGGCATTAACTATGTTGTCGAAAAAAACTATCATTTAGGAAAAACCTTGTCAATCAGGCTGATGAACTCCTTGTATGCAAACGTATCGCTCAGTTCGCTCAGCGAGGCGGCCAGCCCGCGGTAATGCCACTCGTGGTCGGATTTGTTTTTCGCATGGAATATGTTCCACAGTTCGTCTCCTTTGACCATGTAATCGCGGTAAATGGCGCGCATATTGCTCAGTTTGTCACCCATTGCCACTATTTTTGCATCGTGCGAAGCAGCCGCTAAACGGTCTATTGCTGCCTGTTTGCGGTCATGCCAGCTGTCTTCTTCTGACACGCCTTCCGTGAATTGGTCACTCTCTGCATGAACGAGTTCCGCAACCCGCTCGCCGAACTCACGGCGGATATCTTCCACGGTAACATCCGTATCTTCAATCGTGTCGTGCAGGGCGGCTGCGGCTAACAGTTCCTGATCCGGCGTGATGGTAGATACGATTTCTACAGCCTCCATCGGATGAACAATATACGGAAAACCTTTGCCGCGTCGCTCCGTGTTGTGATGCGCTTTTACGGCAAAGAGGATGGCGCGATCAAGCAGGTCGGTGTCTAAATATTTATTTGCCATGATTCTTATCTCGCTTTCGTTCGAACGATTATTGCTACGCAATTCTCAACTCTCAATTCTCAATTCTCCATTCATAAAATGGTGCCTTCCAGCGGGGCTCGGAACTGAGGCATGGGGCAATGTGTATCCCGTTCGACCATAAGCGTTTTCAGACCGGCATAGATACGGATTTGTCTCTCTACCTCTTGGATATCTGCTCCGGGGCCGAAGCCGGGAACAGGACAATCCGGCGCGAGGAAGTACTCGGCAGCAAAGGCGTCCCAGAAACGGCGTGCAGTGGCATTGGACATATGGTTTACCTCCATCGTCCACGCTTCGTCGTTCAGGCAGCAGCACAAGTACACCATTCCCAAATCAAACATCGGATAGCCATAGCAGAAATCGCCGAGGTCGATGAAGTATTTGGTGCGCACGCCGTCTTTTTCGGTAAAAATACCGTTTCCGAACTGCAGGTCGCCGTGAATGGCTGTATCGGTATCCGGAGCCGATGCGATAAAGGCACGGATCTTCTCTTTCTGCACTGCAGTAAAGTCCGGATTTGCATCTAGCATGGCGTACAAGCGGTCTTTCACATTCTCGAACTGTGTGGTATCCACATGGATGGAGTGCAGTTTTTTACACATTTGTGCGAACTCACGTCCGTATTCTTCCGTTTTCTCAGGATTGTCTCCGCAGGCACGCGAATAAGATTTCTTGCCGTCTATGCGGCGGAAGCGGATTCCCACTTGGTTGCCGTCCGTCACAAGGTCGCCCGGTTCGGGAGTAGGAATGCCGGCAGCATATACCTTCTGTGCTAATTCCAGTTCCAGCTCAGCCGCATCATAATTGCGGAAATACATCTTGAGCATGATGGACGAATCGGTCTTATGGTTGTAACTCGCGCCGTTGGCGCCTTCACCCGTGCGGATGTAGTCATTCAAATCAATTAATGTCGGTTTCATAATTCTCAATTCTCAACTCTCAATTCTCAACTCTCAATTCTCAATTCTCAATTCATAAACGGCAGGTTAAGTGCTTGGTTGTATGTCAGTTCGGCTAACGCGGTGTTCTGCGAATTATGTCCGTTGAGCACATTGAACAGACGCTCCAAACCTATTTTTCCTCCGCCGGTAGAGAGAATGCATACGATACATATGTTCTGCAATCCGATAGCGGAAGAAATAATGTCTATGTCGGTGTTTCCCAACTGATGTCTTGCCAGAAGATAGGCATCGTCCGTATAACGTTTGATAAGCCTGCTCACATCGCCTAATGTGTTGCAATTCAATGCTTTGAGCACGCGCAAGTATCGATCCAACGGCGCTTCTTGTATCTCCGCCTGATTGATGGCTGCAATACGTTTGTTGAGCGCGTCAAGAGGCTTCGCTTGGAGGTAACTGCGGAACGTATCACCGTCCAACAGCACATCATCCAGTTTGCCGTTCTGCACCAGTGTCTGTACACGACGTCGATAGTCGGTCAGTTCGGTACGAATCCGGCTGAACTCGTCATCAGCCAATTCCAACAGACCGGACAGACGGTTCATGCGGCGCATGTAGTCACGCGGAATCTCAATGCCGGACTTATATCCTGTATCATGGTTGATGGCTGCCCAAGCATGCTGGAGTGTGGTGCGCAACTGCAACTCGAAGCGGAAGTCCGAGTCCGGCAGACGGCAGATGTAATGGAGCGAATTATAGCCGAAACTGTCCAACTGGTGCAACTTGCGTTTGTCAACCGAGTTAGCCCAGTCTATCTCGAACATCTGTTCCGCCATGGATGCCAAACGGTCCACATCGTCCGTGTAAAACGTGATGACGCGTGCGCCTACCAGGTCAGTTATGTCGGACAAAGTGGCGTATTTGTTGCCCTTCAATGCCAGTTTGCCCGCCAGTGATTCTTCGGTCTTGACACGTGCCTCCACTGCGGTCACAATCAAGCCGGCACGCTCCAATGCTTCCTGCAGCGCAGTAAGGACAGACGTTTTCAAACGTTCCAATTCCGGCAGACACTCGCGGTATTCCTCCAGAATCATCTGGCAATGTAAGTCCAGCGCCTGCATTATTGAATCTCGAACAGACTGATAAAACCGGTCATCATGAACACCTGACGGATGTCGGAATTGATGGCACGGACGATTACTTTTGACCCGTGTGATGCAGCGCCTTTGCGGATGGAAAGGAAGATACGGAGACCGGATGAAGAGATATACTCCAATTGGGAGCAGTCTAAGATGATTTCCTTGTTTTCCGCATCGATGAGCGGCTTGACGGTTTCCGCTGTCTCTACTGCTGCCGCGGTATCCAAACGACCTGCAAAGAATGCAATTATTTGGTTGCCGGAATCTTGAATGGTTGTTGTCATAATGTGTAACGAATATAGATCCTTTTCAATTAGGCTGCAAAATTACAAAAAAAAAATGACGTGTGCAAGATTTTGATGTGAAAACTGTAAAAAAAATGCAAAAACCGTTACATCGTTAACTCCGTTGCATATAGGGGCGGGTTTGTGACCATCACACCCTTCGTCGAACAAAAAGTCATTTATGCCAAATAAATCAAACAAATCGAACATTTTAAACCCGCGGTTTCACCGCACTCAAACCGCACCTAGACCGCACCTAAACCGTGAGCACGGAAAATGGAACATTTTTAATTTGTTGAGAGACTTTAGGGATCCCAAACAAAAAAGCTGGTCGCAGAAGGGAACGGGAAAACAAAAAAATCCACGCAAATTTGCATATGTGGATTTATTTTTATGTTGTGAATAAAACGAAAACAGCCGTCCTCCCGACGCCTGTTTTTCTTAGGTATTAGTCTGTTTATTTAAGGTACAAAAAAGATTGGTCTTATCAGTTACCGTTTGGTCATTTCCCGTTAAGCCATTTATCGGGGCATTCACAAAGGGTCATTTTGCTAAATTGACTTGTCATTTTCAAATCCGGTGCAAAGGTACAACAATTTTTTGATACTACCAAATTTTTTTTTATGTTTTTAAGCATATTTTCAAAAAAATCTTGTTTTTTTTGCATTTTGCTACAAAAACGGGCATTTTTCATGACCTTTCCAACTCGATTACTTCCATATTGTCAATCTTATTTTTGTCAATAGTAAATCGAAGAAGCGTTTGGCATGGTTGCCATCCCTGTTTTCCTGCTGCTCCGGGATTGATGGTAAGGAAGTGAAATAGATTGTCGTATTGCACTTTGAGAATGTGGCTGTGTCCGCAAACGAACAAATCCGGCGGTTCTTTACGGAACATAGGAATGAGCCACGGGTTGTAATGCCCCGGGTAGCCGCCGATATGCGTCATCAGCACGTTGACCTCCTCAACGCGGAAGCGGTAGAACTCAGGCAGTGAATAACGTACGTCGCCCGAATCCATGTTGCCATAGACTGCCCGTGTGGGTTTGAACTCACGGAGCCGACGCAAGACATCCTCGGAGCCAATATCTCCTGCGTGCCATATTTCATCCACATCCTTGAAGTGGAGCAATACACGTTTGTCAAGCAAGCCGTGGGTGTCGGATAAAACGCCGATGCGAGTCATACCATGTACGATTTAATCATTTACCATGTACCATTTATTTTCTCGTTAAGCGATCTATGGTAAAGATGGCAGCGAGGATGGCGATGAAGGCAATGGTCAAGAAGAATACAACGTCACGCAAATCCAGCACACCTCTCGCGAGAGAAGAGTAGTGGTCTTTAAGAAGGATCCAATAGAGTACGAAACAACTGAGCGCGCCGCAGATGAAGCATACTATTTGGCTTTTGCTGAAAGTAGCGCAAAGCAGTCCGACTGCCATGAACGTGCCGCTGAGCAGGATTAGTCCGATGAACGAGCCGGTAAAAGCACCGCTGTCCAGATTCCCCATCGGCTCTGCCATGTAAGCCACAACAAAATAGTGCACAAGGCAAGGCAACAAACCGATAAGCACTAATGTCCACGCGGCGAAATATTTACCCAGCACGATGCGTGTGAGTGTCACGGGTTTGGTACGAACGAGATCCCACATACCGGATTGCCGCTCCTCTGAGAACAGACGCATGGTGAGTGCGGGACAAAGGAGCATGAAAAGCCATGGACTGAGTTGGAATAAGCCATCCACTTGGGCATACCCGGAGTCAATGATGTTCCACTGACCGGGTATGACCCATAGGAAGAGACTAATCGCCAGCAGGTACAATCCGATGACGATATAGGCTATCGGCGTTGAGAAATAATATCGAAGTTCCTTCTTGTACATTTAGTGTTTCACCTCAAGGTTCTTGTTCACCGGTGTTTTTGGGAAGAAGATCCAGAAAGCAATGGCAACGACGAGGGCAAAGCCGGCGAAGATATACCATGCTTGTTTCCATCCGTCCCAAATGGCTAATGGACCTTGCGCGGTTACTTCTTCTGCCATAACGAGTTTATTGACAATCGCTTGTGCGGAGAGAGTTCCAATCGTGGCACCAAAGCCGTTGGTCATCATCATAAAAAGCCCTTGTGCGGATGAACGCTGTGCTTCTTCGGTTTCCTGATCCACGTACAATGCGCCGGAGATATTAAAGAAATCAAAGGCAAAGCCATAAACGATGCAACTGAGGATGAACAGAATAACTCCGGGGAATCCGGGATTGCCGGCGCCGAAGAATCCAAAGCGGAACACCCATGCAAACATAGCCATGAGCATGACGTTCTTGATTCCGAACTTCTTGAGAAAGAAGGGGATTGCCAAGATACACAGTGCCTCGCAAATCTGACTGATTGAAATCAGTATGTTGGCGTGCTGCACGCCGAAGGTATTGGCAAACTCTTCAATCGCGCCGAAGGAAGTGATGAACGGGTTAGCATATGAATTGGTTACCTGCAGACACATGCCGAGCATCATCGAGAAGATGAAGAAGAGCGCCATTTTCTTCTGTTTGAAGAGCGTAAATGCCTTTAGTCCGAGTGCTTCCACGAGATTCACGTTGCCTTCTGCCGCCTTGATTTCGCAAGCAGGAAGGGTAAGTGAATAAGCGGCTAAGAGAATGCTCAGACCACCGGAAACAACAAACTGCCACGGGGTCGATTGGAAACCAAGTAGGTCAATACACCACATGGTAGCAATGAAACCGACCGTGCCGAAAACACGAATCGGCGGGAAATCTTTGACGGTGTCCATTCCGGCTTTGACGAGCGCATTGAAAGCGACGGAGTTGGTCAACGCAATCGTCGGCATGAAGAATGCAACGGACATGGTGTAGAGTGTGAAGAGCGTTCCGAAATGCACATCAGCCGCCGAGAAGGCATAGAATCCAGCTGCACACATGAATAAACCGGCTAAAGCGTGGCACAGACTGAGGGTCTTTTGCGCCTGAATCCAACGGTCTGCAACAATACCCATTAACGCCGGCATGAACAAACTGACGATGCCTTGGATAGAATAGAACCATCCGATGTGTTGACCCATCCCCTGTTTGAAGAGGTATGTGCCCATTGAGGTTAAATACGCACCCCACACAGCGAACTCCAAGAAGTTCATCACGATGAGGCGGATTTGAAGTGATCTGTTTTTCATATAGATTGATTTTTTGTTAGTTCTCTAGTTGACTAGTCTTTTAGAATTCCGAGGTGAAGTGGAATGTGATGTGCTTATAGTCCTGTTGCGCCATGGAAAGGACATAGGCGGAATCCGCCATGAAGACGTCTCTTCCTTCCTTGTCAAACGCCATGTACTGCGCTTTACGTTTCTTGAACGTATCCAGTTCGGCATCGTCATCGGACTCAATCCAACAGGCTTTATACATTTGCAAGGGCTGCCATTTGCATTTGGCCTGATACTCATGCTCCAAGCGATATTGGATTACTTCGAACTGGAGTTGTCCCACCGTGCCGATGATTTTACGGCCGTTCATTTGGCTGACAAACAGCTGTGCGACACCTTCATCCATGAGTTGGTTAATACCCTTATCGAGCTGTTTCTGCTTCATCGGGTCGGCATTGTCAATATACTTGAACATCTCCGGCGAGAAGGACGGCAAGCCTTTGAAATGCAAGTGCTCGCCTGCTGTGAGCGTGTCTCCGATTTTGAAGTTTCCGGTGTCCGGCAGACCCACTACATCGCCCGCAAAAGCCTCATCAACGGTCTCTTTCTTTTGCGCCATGAAGCATGTCGGAGCGGCAAAACGCATCTGCTGGTCTTTGCGCACGTGATAATAATACATGTTGCGCAGGAACTTGCCGGAACAAATTTTGAAGAACGCGATGCACGAGCGATGATTCGGATCCATGTTCGCATGAATCTTGAAGCAGAAAGCGGTAAACTTATCCTCCATCGGTTCTACGGTGCGTTCTTCTGCTGTGACAGGAAGAGGCGAGGGCGCATTGGCTACCAGAAAATCCAGAAGTTCCTGCACGCCGACTGTTTTGTAAGCCGAGCCGAAAAAGACAGGCGCCAAGTCGCCGCGGAGGTAAGCCTCTTTGTCAAACTCAGGATAAACGCCGTCAATCATTTCGAGGTCTTCTTGCAGTTTGGGGGTCAGTTCGGAAGGACGGTTATTGAGTGCAAAGACCGATTCGAATTTCAGTCCTTGTCCGTTGGCCCACGTTACAGGTGTGCAATGGATTCCCAATTCGCGTTCGGCTTCATCCATAAGGTCAAACGGGTCTTTTCCTTCGCGGTCCATCTTGTTCATAAACACCATGACAGGCGTTTTTCTCATGCGGCAAACTTCCATGAGCCGGCGGGTCTGTGTCTCGACTCCCTTTGCGGAGTCAATCACAACGATGGCTGAATCCACGGCTGTGAGCGTACGGAACGTATCTTCCGCAAAGTCCTGGTGTCCCGGTGTGTCAAGAATGTTGATATGATGGTCGTCATAGTCAAAGCCCATAACGGAAGTAGCGACAGAAATGCCACGCTGTTTCTCAATCTCCATCCAATCGGATGTGGCTGTTTTACGGATTTTGTTGGATTTGACCGCTCCGGCTACGTGAATAGCCCCTCCGTAGAGAAGGAGTTTCTCTGTCAGGGTCGTTTTACCGGCGTCCGGGTGAGAAATGATTGCAAACGTCCGCCGGCGCAATATCTCTTGTTGTTCAACGGAATTTAACATTTGGTCATTTAGCCATTTATCATTTAACGCAAAGTGGCGCCAAATTTGTCCTCAAAGGTCTTTTTGAGGCGGTTCATAATATTCTCAATCTGTGTGTCTTTGAGCGTGTTCTCTGCATCCTGCAGAATGAACGAGAGCGCATAGGATTTCTTTCCTGCTTCCAGATTTTTCCCCTCATAGACATCAAACAGATAGACGTTTTTGAGCAATTTGCGTTCCGTTTCAAAAGCCGCGCGCGCCAAATCGGCGAACTCGATGCCTTTGTCCACCAGAAGCGCAAAATCACGCTTCACTTCTGGATATTTAGGCAGATCGTTAATAACGGCTTTGAATTGCTTGTTTTGTTTGATCAGTTGATTCCAATCAAGATCTGCGTAATAGACATCCTGCTCTATGTCAAATATTTTCAGCACTTTACGTGCAACGATGCCAATAAATCCAAGCGCTTTGCCGTTCTGCGCTTTGATGGCCAAACCATCCTGAAAGAGTTCGTTCACCAGACGCTCTGTAGTCAGTTTGGATACATTAACGCCCATGCGCGCGAATATATTGTTCACGTACGCGCGTAACTGGTAGAAGGTTGTTTTTTCCTCTTTGTGCACCCAGGTCTGCGCAGCTTTGTTACCGGTTAGCCACAGAGCCAAGTGCGGTTCTTCGCTGTATTCGACGAGGGCGTTCTCTGGATTATGCTCCCTTGCTGCAGGGTTCGCATGGTAATGATAAGCATTTCCGAACTCATAGAACTTGAGGTCGTTGTTCTTTCGGTTGGCGTTCCGTGCAATCGATTCTAATCCGCCGAAGAGCAATGTTTGGCGCATGACACCCAAGTCCTGGCTAAGCGGATTCATAATCTTCACGCACGTATCCAAAGACAGTTGGCTTAGTGGCTCGTAATAAGCAACTTTGGTAAGCGAATTGTTGAGAATCTCGTTGAAGCCTTGCGCGGTCAGTTGCTCTGCAATCTTGCGGCGGAGTTTCTCCGGATCGGGTTTGATGCCATAAGCCAGACTTGTGTTGAGCTTCTCAGGGAACTCGATATTGTCGTAGCCGTAAATACGCAGTATGTCTTCCACAACGTCGCATTCGCGTTGTACATCGACGCGATACCGGGGTACAGCCAGCTGCCATGAGTCGCCATTCTTGGCAACTATTTCAATTTCAAGGGCATGGAGGATGTTTTCAATCGTTTCCTCTCCTATAGCCTTTCCAATGAGTGAGTTGACACGGTTGATGTCTATAGTAACCGGCCATGGTTTCATCAGCTCTTTGTCAGCGGTTAAGTCTGTGATAGGTCCGACAAAACTTCCTCCTGCAACCGACCGAATCAGCAAAGCAGCACGTTTGAGAACGTAAATGGTGTTATTAGGGTCGCATCCTCGTTCGTAACGGAAAGACGCATCGGTCTGAAGCTGGTGTCTCCGACTTGTTTTGCGGATATAGACCGGGTCGAAGTACGCGCTCTCCAGGAATATGTTTTTGGTGTTCTCTGTTACACCGCTGTTCAGCCCTCCGAAGACTCCGGCAATACACATTGCCTCCTCTGGATTGGCAATCATCAGATCCCGCTCGTTCATTTCCCTTTCAACACCGTCGAGCGTTACGAATTTCTCGCCTTGTTTGGCAAACCGCACATGTATTTCGTTGCCTTTGATTTTGTCTGCGTCAAAGGCATGCAGAGCTTGTCCGCACTCGTGCAGCACAAAGTTCGTAATATCCACCACGTTGTTGATGGGGCGTAAGCCGATTGAGTTAAGCGCATTCTTGAGCCACTCAGGCGATTCTTTTACTTCAACGCCTCGTATGGACAATCCCGTATAACGGGGACAAGCCTCAGTAGCATCAACAAAGACCCTGATAGGCAGCTCGTGATGGTCTTCTTGGAAAGCACTCACATCGGGTTTTTGGAGTTTGATATCATCAAAATGATGGCTCTTATAATATGCATACAAGTCTCGTGCTACGCCGAAATGGCTTGCTGCATCCGAGCGATTAGGCGTAATATCCACCTCAATAATCGTGTCATCCTCAACCTTGTAGTACTCACGTGCGGGCATACCGACAGGCGTATCTTCTGGAAGCACGATGATACCGGCATGGTCTGTTCCCACGCCTATTTCGTCCTCTGCACAAATCATGCCGCAGGAGTCTTCTCCGCGCAGTTTGCCTTTTTTGATGGTAAACGATTGGTCGCCATCGTACAAAACTGTTCCGATGGTTGCAACAATCACTTTCTGACCCGCAGCGACGTTTGGCGCTCCGCAAACAATCTGCAAAGGCTCTTCTTCGCCGATATGGACGGTTGTAATGTGCAAATGGTCGGAATTAGGATGTGGCACACAAGTGAGCACTTCGCCAACAACGAGACCTTTTAATCCGCCGCGGATAGACTCCACGGTTTCTACTGTGCCTACTTCCAAACCGATGGAAGTAAGGATTTTAGCTACTGTTTCTGCATCATCCGGCAGATTAATGTAGCGTTTGAGCCAATTGTATGAAATATTCATATATTTGTATTTTATCCGATTATCAAATCCTTGGTCTATTGTGTTTTATATCTCAGCAACTGCATATGCACAATAATCAGGCTGCAAAGTTACAAAAAAAAAATTAAATACGCAAATATTTTCCGATAAAATCGGAATAAACGAATAAATTGTAAATAATTCTTGCACAATTGAAAAAAAAGTTGTACCTTTGCAGTCACTTTTGTAATTATATCATGAAAAATATCGTAGTTCGTTTTTGTGGGGACTCCGGCGATGGCATGCAACTGACAGGAAATCTGTTTTCTTCCTTGAGTGCCATATTGGGTCATGAGATTTCCACCTTGCCGGATTTTCCGGCTGAGATTCGTGCGCCGCAAGGTACTTTAGGCGGTGTGAGTGGTTTCCAGGTAGAGTTGGGACATGAAGTCTATACGCCCGGTGACAAGGCGGATGTGATAGTGGCGATGAATGCTGCGGCGCTGAAAGTGTGCACGTTAGGAAGTCATTTTAATCATCCTCAAGCGCATTTTGATGACCATTTTGCACTGTATCACCGTCATGCCATCGTTATTGTCGATACCGATTCACTTACCGCGAAAGACCTTGAAAAAGCGCAATATCATACTGATAATCCGTTTACCGAATTGGGGATTCCGGAGTCGGTTCAAATCGTACCGGTAGCCTTGACTACGCTGACCAAAGAGGCACTCAAAGATTCCGGTCTCGATAACAAATCGATGCTCAAGTCGCGCAATATGTTCGCTTTCGGACTGATTTGTTGGTTGTTTGACGAGCCGATGGATGAGGCGATTCATTTGCTTGAAGACAAATTCAAAAAGAAGCCGGCTCTCATTGCTCCCAATACCAAAGTGATGGTTGACGGATATAATTACGGTCAGAACCTCGCTTTGTCGGTGCATCAGATACATATTGACCAATTACCGGATGGCGATCAGCAGTCTGTCTCTTCTGGACACTATACATCTATCGCCGGCAACCATGCCACGGCTTTTGGACTTATAGCTGCCGCCGAAAAAGCAGGAAAGCGTCTTTTCCTGGGGTCTTATCCCATTACGCCCGCCACGGATATCATGCACGAACTGGCTGCACGCAAGGACATGAATGTGATGGTAGTACAAGCCGAAGATGAGATTGCCGGTGTTTGTACTGCTATTGGAGCTGCCTTTTCCGGAGATTTGGCGTGTACGTCCACTTCCGGTCCCGGTCTGAGTCTTAAGTCCGAAGCGATTGGACTGGCGGTCATGGCTGAATTGCCGCTTGTGGTTATTGATGTTCAGCGCGGTGGGCCATCTACAGGTTTGCCGACAAAGACCGAGCAGACAGACCTTCTGCAGGCATTGTACGGCCGTAACGGAGAGTGTCCGTGTGTTGTGATAGCGGCATCGACATCTGCAAACTGTTTCGATTTTGCCTATGAGGCCTGCCGCCTTGCGTTGGAGAACATGACACCGGTAATCCTTCTGACAGACACATATCTGGCTAATGGAACTGCTCTTTGGCGTATTCCTAAACTTGCCGAGTTGCCGCCGATACATCCGCAAACAGTGCCGGAAGAACTGAAAAACCAATATAATCCGGCGTTGCGTGACGAACGAGGTGTGCGTTACTGGGCATTTCCGGGCATGGAAGGATTCCAACACCGCAATATAGGTTTGGAGCGTGACGCAGAGAAAGGAACGATTTCTACGAATCCGGAAAATCATGAACAGATGGTTCGTGCACGTCAGGCAAAAATAGCACAAGTAGCAAACCGCATTCCTGATTTACAGGTAATAGAGCCTTCTGTTGCCAATTCAAATCCGCTGTTAAACGACACTCTTCTTGTAGGATGGGGGAGTACTGAAGGTCATCTTCATGCCGCTGCGAATGAACTGAATTGTGCGCTCGTGCAGTTCAACTACATCAATCCGTTGCCCCGTAACACACGCGAGGTGCTCAGCCGTTACCGGAGAATAGTTGTTTGCGAACTCAATACCGGCCAGTTTGCATCGTATCTGCGTGCACAGTTCCCGGATTTGCACATCGGGCAGTATAACGAGATTCAGGGACAGCCTTTTGCTGTTGAACGCATTGTTAATTTTGTTAAATCATTAGCCGACTTTTAGTCTGCCGACCAACTTGTAATATACTATGGAAGCTTCTCAATTTAAATCAGACCAATATGTACGTTTTTGTCCGGGCTGCGGCGATCATGCCATTTGTATGGCTCTGCAAAAAGCTATGGCTCAAATAGGCATAGAGCCTCATAATGTGGCAGTTATATCGGGTATAGGTTGCTCCAGCCGAATGCCGCACTATCTCAATACGTATGGATTCAATACTATTCATGGTCGTGGTGGCGCTGTGGCTACAGGTGTCAAAACAAGCCATCCCGAACTGACAGTCTGGCAGATGTCGGGCGACGGAGACTGCCTGGCAATAGGCGGAAACCATTTTATTCATGAGATTCGGCGTAACGTGGACCTGAATGTCTGCATGTTCAATAACCGTATTTACGGTTTGACTAAAGGTCAGTATTCGCCGACAAGTCCGAAGGGTTTTGTGTCCAAGTCTTCTCCGTTCGGCACGGTTGAACGTCCGTTTGTGCCGGCAGAACTGGTTCTCGGCGCACGCGGTACGTTCTTTGCACGCACACTGGACGTGGATATGCCGACCACCGTGGATTGTCTGGTCGCTGCGCAGCAGCACAAAGGTTGCTCCGTTGTTGAATGTCTCGTCAATTGTGTAATTTTCAATAACGGTACTCACGCATGGATTGCCGACCGTGAGCAACGTGCCGAACACGCTATCATTCTCCGCCACGGCGAGAAAATGATTTTCGGAGCGAATAAAGACAAAGGACTTGCTGTGGAAATAGACCCGCAAACATTTGTGCCGCGTATCGTTGTGGTTGCGGCGGATGACCCGCGGGTGCTTGTTCACGACGCGCATCAGCAAGATCCCACTTTGCACAGACTGCTGGCGTTAATGGGGCAGGAGCAGTTTATTGATGTGACGAATGACCCAACGGCAATGTCTTGTTCGCAACTTCCTGTGGCCCTTGGAGTTATCCGGGATGTGGAAGCGGAGACATATGACGAGGCTGTGAATAAGCAGATTGCAGATGTGCGTGCAAAATCGAAGGCGCACACTTTTGATGAACTGACAGCTACATTGGAGAGCTGGACGAAGTAATTTACCGGTATTTGCTTTCCGTGCAATCGTCCAAGAGAGACAGGTATGACTCGTAGCGGCTGATTGCTATCTCGCCGCGGACTACGGCGTCTTGTACTGCGCAATTCGGCTCGCCTGTGTGCGTGCAATTACCGAAACGGCATTCACGACCGATGCGGAAAATCTCACGGAAGTAGTGACCGACTTCTTCTTTGGACATGTCCACTGACCCGAAACCCTTGATACCCGGCGTGTCAATTATCCATCCTTTGTTTCCAGATAGCGGATTTGAGTCTCCGCTTAATTCATACATTTCTGAGAATGTAGTGGTATGCATGCCTTTGTCGTGTGCATCGGAAATCTTTCCCGTCCGGGTTATTTCCCGTCCGAAAAGTGCATTGAGAAGCGTAGATTTACCAACGCCCGAATTGCCGGAGAGTAACGTTACCCGGCCGGCCAACTGTTCGCCTATATCCGACAGCCGGCCACTGATGGCACTAATGGCAAAAGTGGGATATCCGAGCGATTCGTATAACCGGCGCAGTTCAGCCAAACGCTCCGATTCGTATGCATTCAGCAAATCAATCTTATTAAAAATAAGGAACGCGCGCACGCGATATGCCTCGCAGGTCGCTAAAAAACGGTCGATAAAAGTAGTGGAAGTCTCAGGATGATTGACAGTTACGATTAATGCTACCTGGTCAATGTTTGCCGCCAGAATATGACTTTCTTTGCTCAGGTTCGTAGCTTTTCGGATGATATAGTTCCTGCGCTCGCACACCTCGGTTATCCAGGCGGCCGTCTGTCCTTGAACCTTTGTATCTTGTACATCGTCCATTTGTACATTTACAAAGTCGCCTACTGCAACGGGATTGGTACTACGAATACCGCGGATGCGGAAATTGCCTTTTATACGGCACTCCACATCCAAACCATCGTCCAAACGGACGATGTAACTGCTACCTGTTGATTTGATTACGAGACCTCTCAAATCTTTGTCTTTTTAGAGCAGCGGTCTTATACCGTCATAATCTCCTTTTCTTTGGCGGCGTAGAGGGCTTCGACCTTGGTAATGTACTTGTCGTGTACCTTCTGAATCTCCTCTTCTGCGTCTTTCTCAACGTCCTCGCTCAAACCTTTCTTAACCAGTTTCTTGAACTCCTCGATAGCCTCGCGGCGGGCGTTGCGGATGGACATTTTCGCTTCCTCCAACTCCATTTTGCATTGTTTGCAAAGGTCGCGACGACGTTCCTCCGTGAGAGGCGGAAGGATGAGACGAATCGTTTCGCCGTTATTGGAAGGGGTAAGGCCGATGTTCGAATTGATGATGGCGCGCTCGATCTCGCCGATCAGTTTTTTCTCCCACGGCGTGATAGCAATCGTGCGTGCATCCGGCGTCACAATCGTCGCGCAGGAACTGAGTGGCGACAGAGTGCCGTAATAATCAATCTTAATCGGGTCGAGAAGTCGCGGATTGGCCTTGCCTGCACGAATGTGCTGAAGGGTGTCGTCCAAGTGAGCGACTGAGGACTGCATTTGCTCTTCGGCTGCAGCTTCGTAAAGGGATAATTCGTCTTCCATAATAGTATTAATTTGCGATTAATCAATATATCGGTTGGGGTATGTTGTCATGGTTTGACCAGCGTGCCTATTTGTTCGCCGTTGATGACGCGCTCCAGATTGCCGTTCCGGTCCATGTTGAATACATAAATGGGCATTCCGTTCTCTTTGCACATAACCGTAGCCGTTTGGTCCATTACTTTCAGGCCGCGGCGGATGACTTCATCGTATGTGATTTCGTCAAATTTGGTGGCTGCTGGGTCTTTTTCCGGGTCGGCGGTATAAATGCCGTCAACGCGCGTTCCTTTAAGCATCACATCAGCCTTGATTTCCAATGCGCGCAACGACGAACCGGTATCGGTCGTGAAATAAGGAGCACCTGTTCCGCCGGCAAGAATAACCACATTGCCTTTCTCCAACAGTCGGATGGCTTTTGCGGGACTGTAGAAATCGCCGATCGGTTCCATGCGGATGGAGGTTAGAACGCGCACAGGCTGGTCGATGGCTTCCAATGCCGATTGGAGCGCAATGGCATTGATGACTGTTGCCAGCATGCCCATCTGGTCGCCTTTTACACGGTCAAATCCTTTCTGTGCACCGCTCAAACCGCGGAAGATGTTGCCTCCGCCGATGACGATACCGATTTGTACACCACGTTGGGCAATGGCTTTCACTTGAGCGGCGTATTGAGCCAAACGCTCCGTGTCTATTCCTTGCTTGCTCTCTCCTGCCAAACTCTCGCCGGAGAGTTTTAATAAAATGCGTTTATACATACCATGACGCGTACATCGCGTAGTTATTTGCAATAGTTTTGTTTATTTCCTCGGTCTGTGCAGGGTCTGCTTTTTTGATGAACTTGGCCGGCACACCGCCCCAAATCTCGTGTGGTCCTATTTGTGTGCCTTTCAGCACAAGTGCGTTTGCCGCCACGATGGCTCCTTCGCCTACGTGTGCGCCATCCAAAAGTGTTGCACCCATTCCGATGAGCGCGTAGTCATCCACATCCGCGCCGTGAATGGTAACATTGTGACCCACAGACACGTAGTTTCCAAGGGTAATGGTCGATTTCTTGTAGAGCGTGTGCAACACCGCGCCATCCTGAATATTGCAATGTTTCCCGATAGTGATAGTGTTGACATCTCCGCGCAGCACGGCGTTGAACCACAGACTGCAACCTTCGCCCACCGTCACATCGCCGACGACGGTTGCGTTCTCTGCCATAAACACGTCGTCTGCAATGCGCGGGGTAAGAATCTCACCATTTCTATTAATGGTCTTGACAAGTGCCATAACAATTTAACGTTTTCTTGCAAAGAAAACCATTTTAACTATTTAACACTTTAACGCAGCGCGCCTTATCGCGCTGCTATAATTGCCAGGAATTTCTCCGCCACCAGTGCTGCACCGCCGATGAGACCGCCGTCAACATCAGGATTGGCAAACAATTCTGCTGCGTTCTTCTCGTTGCAACTGCCGCCGTACAGAATAGTGGTGTCATCTGCCACTTGCTGACCGAAACGTGCAGCAACCAAGCCGCGCAAATAGGCGTGCATCTCTTGAGCTTGTGCCGGAGTGGCGGTCAAACCGGTGCCTATCGCCCATACGGGTTCGTAAGCCAGCGTGATACTCTTCCATTCCTCGGCGCTCAAACCGAACACTGAACCTTCGAGTTGTGCTTTGACCACTTCGTTCTGACGGCCTGCTTCACGCTCTTCTTTTACCTCGCCGATGCAGAAAATCACTTTCAGTCCGTTTGCCAGAGCCAGACGCACTTTCTCTGCCAGCATCTCGTAACTCTCTGCGTAGTACTGACGACGCTCCGAGTGACCGAGAATAACGTACTCTGCGCCGGTTGATTTAACCATCTCTGCACTCACTTCGCCAGTGTATGCACCTTTCTCGTGGTCCGCGCAATTCTCGGCTGCTACCTTGATCGGAGAGCCTTTCAGCAACTCTGCAACGCTTGCCAGATGAATGAACGGAGTGCCGATAACTACGGCGCACTTTGGGTCTTTTACTGCTTTTTTCAATTCGGTAGCCAGCGCTACACCTTCCTGCAGGTTCTTGTTCATTTTCCAGTTACCTGCAACCATTTTTGTTCTCATATATTACAATTGTTTTAAATTATGTTTATCAATAATAGTTCCGTTTTGCACGACAAACATACCCGGATTAGCGCGCACGATGGTCTTCAGCGTTACAGGGTCAATCGTGCAGAACACGCGTTCGGTTGTCTCTAACTCCATGCCGGCTTCCTCTGCAAACGCATATATTTCATCTTCGCCGGAACCCGTTAGAATATAGCACAACTCGCCTCTTGCTTCACATTCGTCTATCAGACGCAGCACTTTTGCTATTTGCTTGCGGTCGGATTTATGAAGGTCGTACATCGTAATCAGTGTCACGGGCTCTTCGCTGTCCAGAATATCATACGTGATATCTTCGTACTCCATGGTCAAAATCTCGAAATCATGGATCGGCGCCTCGAAACCTTTCTTTACCAGTACTGATTTCTGGTCAACAAAGGTCCATGTGCTGTCGCCTTTCGGATAGTTCTCCAACGTAAACTCCTGTTCTACACCGTCTTTCGCATAAATCAGCGTCGTCTCATACACATCCGGTTCGGCGCCTTCAGGTATCTCCATCAGGGTGGGGATGTGGTTGCCGATTTTGTACGGACGGAAATCAATCGGTGGCAGGTGGTTGTAACTGTAACACATGATATTAATCAAGCCTCCTAATCCGATAGATACGAGGATGATTTCAGCCCACCAGCTGAATGTCGGAGGAATGGCTTTGCGGCAGCACAACAAAACCACAACCAGACTCAGCAACACCACATTCTTCCAGAATGTCTGCCAGTTGGTCAGCACGAGCGCATCGCCGAAACAGCCGCAATCCGTTACGGGATTAGTCAGCGCTATCCATAGCGTCAACGGCGTCATCACAAGGTAAAAGACCAGACTCAGCCACGATGTCCACTCGGTTCTTACGTTCAGCAGCATGCAGAATCCCAACACAAATTCTACGGCAATCAGACATACCGCTGCAGCTCCTGCAAGCGGGAGCAAATCCGTGAAGAATCCGCCGAATGCCTTCAGGTAATCCTCGATTTTATATACCGTTCCTAATGGGTCAACGGCCTTCACGAAACTCGAAAACAGGAATGTGAGGGCAAGAAATGTACGGGCAATCGAACCCGTAATATGTTTTGCTTTACTCTTCATACAGAATGATATCAAATATAGCGTAATTGATGATATCGAAATAGTTGCCTTCGATGCCTTCCGACGCAATAGTTTTGCCGCCGTTGCTGATGATGGTTTTGATGCGGATTATTTTCGCAAGTATCATATCTACAATGCCTTCGCGCGACATCTCTCGCCATGCCTCGCCGTAATCATGGTTCTTCCTCACCATCAGCTCTTTAGCCTCTTTGAGAACCGAATCGTATAACTCCGACGCACGCTCGCGCGTCATGTCTATCGAATCCGCGTAACCGTAACGGGACTGGATGATGGCGGTGATGCCGTAATTGATGATTGCACGAAGATTGCCCACAATATCATCGCCGACCAAACTGACACCTGTCGTCTGTAACTGCCTGATATTGCATGCTTTAATATACAACTGGTCGGTTATTCCGTGCAAGCGGAATATGCGCCACGAAGGACCGTAGTCTTGCATCTTGTCAACAAATATCTGCCGGCATTTGGCGGACACTTGGTCAAATTGTTTGTTGGTATCTTGCATCCTTCTAAAAGTTTACTATTTTTAAGATTTTGACCCTCTATTCGATTACGAGAGCATCTCGAAGGCGTCTCGAAGGCATCTCGAAGTAAAACCGAGGGTAAATATCACTAAAAAACTATACGATTTTTAAGATTTTCTAAATCTACAAGTTCTTGTTCGCCGCTCGTCATGTTCTTCAGCATCACTTTGCCTTGTGCCATCTCGTCGCTGCCTACTATCGCCACAAACGGAATCTGCTTGCTGTCGGCAAAGGCCATCTGTTTCTTCATTTTCGTCGGCTCAGGATAAACCTCTACGCTGATGCCTTCGGCACGCAGAGACTTCGCCCAACCAAGCGCATAACGCAATTCTTCCTTGCCGAAAGTCGCAAACAGAACTTGGGTCGAGGACTGCAACTCCTTCGGGAACAAATCCAATTCGGCGAGAACATCGTAAATTCGGTCGGCTCCGAAAGAAATTCCAACGCCGGACACGTTCGGCAAACCGAAAATACCCGTTAAGTTGTCATAACGACCGCCGCCGGTTATCGAACCGATTTGGGCATCCAACGCCTTTACCTCGAATATCGCGCCCGTATAATAATTCAGTCCGCGCGCAAGGCACAAATCCAACTCGATATTTAATTTACAATTGGCAATTTCCAACAACTCAAAAACTTCCTCTAACTCTTCCACGCCTTTGAGACCAATTGAACTATTCGCAAGGTAGATTCGTAAATCCGCCAACTTGTCCTTTATACATTGTATATTGCCCTTTTGTCCATTCAGAATAGGCTGCAACGATTCTACGGCTTCTTCGCTCAGACCGCGTTCGCGCAATTCTGCGTTAACGCCGTCCAAACCGATTTTGTCCAGCTTGTCTATCGCCACGGTAATGTCAATCATCTTGTCTGGAGCGCCGATGACTTCGGCTATTCCCGCCAGAACCTTTCGGTTGTTGATATGCAGGCAGACACGGATTCCAAGACGGCGATAGACTTCTTCCACTATCTGAATCAACTCCATCTCGCCTATCAGACTGTCGGAACCGATAACATCCACATCACACTGGTAGAACTCGCGGTAACGGCCTTTCTGGGGACGGTCGGCACGCCATACAGGCTGAATCTGGAAACGCTTGAACGGGAATACCAATTCCTCACGGTGTTGCACGACATAACGCGCAAACGGAACGGTTAAATCGTACCGCAGACCTTTCTCCGGCGCTAAGTTCGCCTTCTCGCCGCTGTTCTGGATACGGAATAGCAGCTTGTCGCCTTCTTCTCCGTACTTGCCCATTAACGTACTCAGATTCTCCATCGCCGGAGTCTCTATCTGCTGAAATCCATACAGCGAAAACACACCTTTGATGGTGTCAAAAATGTAATTGCGGCGGGCCATCTCCAATGCCCCGAAATCCCGCGTCCCTTTGGGTATACTTGGTTTTTGTGCCATAATTCTTAATAATTCTCAATTCTCAATTCCTTCAAAATTTTCTCCGTCGCACCCAGTTCCGATTGAACATAGGCCGCTGCCTTAGCGCCTGTTTCTGCCTGACGCACAAACGCATCCTCTACGGCTTCTGCCAACTCGCTGAATTTTTTCACACTACGACCAGCTCCGGCATCTATCAGCCCTTGCGCCTCACGGAAATGATGATAATTCGGTCCGAAAAGAACGGGCATACCGTAAGCCGCCGCCTCTATTGTATTGTGAATACCGGCTCCGAATCCGCCGCCTATATAGGCCACGTGACCAAATGGATAAATCGACGACAGCAGACCCATCTCGTCAACCAGCAGCACTTGTGCATGCTGCAACAGATTACGACGACTGACTGCTGACTGCTGACCACTGACCGCTGAATACTTAACCATCCGGCCTTGGAACAGATTGAAAATAAAGTGCAGATGCTCCTCGTTGAGCTCGTGCGGAACAAGTATCAGCTTGTGCGTCATACTGCTGTCGCACGACCAGCGGGCAACCAACTGCTCCATCAACTTTTCGTCTTCAGGCCATGTACTGCCGGCTACCAACACACGCTCAAATCCTTCCGAAAACTCCACAAAAGGAGCCAATCTCGGCTCCGAAGAAAGAGCTTGATACTTCTTTTGTTCCACTAACTCGTACATCCGGTCAAAACGGGTGTCTCCTGCCACGCTCGCGTTATGTACGGCATGCTCCGCTAACAATCGGCGCGAAGACTCGTCCTGAACAAAGATATGCGTGAATGAACGTAAATGCTTCAACTGACCTTTGCCCCAGAAACGGAAAAAATACTGCTCCGGACGGAAAATAGCGCAAATACTGTAAAGTGGAATGGCACGTTTCTTCAACTCGCGGATATAAGCCGGCCAGAACTCGTACTTCACAAAAACAGCCATGCGGGGCCGGAGTGCTTCCAAAAAACGCTTCGCGTTACGACGCGTCGCAAAAGGAAGATAATACACTCCATCCGCCAACTCATAGTTCTTGCGCAACTCATAGCCGGACGGAGAAAAGAACGTCACTACAATCTGTTCATGCGGATGAGACGCTTTGATACGCTCAATCAGAGGACGTGCCTGCTCGAACTCACCCGTGGACGCCGCATGTATCCATATGGGATGAACAGAGCGCGGATGAGCTTTCCATTGAGCAAGTTGCGATTTCGTCGCTGCATGACCTTCCAGCATCTTTTTAGCCTTACGATGACCGAAAAGTGCCGCTATCCGTATGAATAGAAAATAGATAAACATTATTTACACTACAAAAAAGCGTGCAAAGTTACTAAAAATTTTGCACATATGCAAATTTTAATGCATTTTTTTTATTCTCGCTTGCATAATTCAAAAAAAAGCAGTATCTTTGCACGATTTTTTCAATCGAACAATACAAAATAATTCGTTTTACGAGCAAACAACCATATTAAAATGTTAAAAGATAATATTCAATCCATCCTTGCGCAAGTGTCGGAAATGAAGGCGGCAAACGCCGAAGAACTCGAAGCCCTGCGCATAAAGTATCTGAGTAAAAAAGGCGAAATAACAGCCCTGTTCAACGAGTTCAGAAATGTGCCGAATGAACAGAAACGGGAAATCGGACAAATGCTCAACCAGTTACGGCAGGAAGCAGAGAAACGTATCAACGAGATGCGAGAGAAATTAAATGACCAAATGGCAAATGACCAAAAGGTAAATGATTTGACTCGCACACCCGATCCGATTCCGTTAGGCACTCGTCATCCTCTCTCGCTGGTACGCGAAGAAATAGAAGATATATTCTCACGTATCGGATTCACCATCGCACAAGGACCAGAAGTGGAGGATGACAAGCATGTGTACGGCATGCTGAACTTTGCGCCGGAGCATCCCGCACGGGACATGCAGGATACATTCTTTATCGAAAAAGAAATAGGCGTACAGAAACCTACCGATGTGCTCCTACGCTCGCATACTTCTTCCGTTCAGACACGCGTCATGACCAGCCAAAAACCGCCGATTCGCGTTTTGTGCCCAGGACGTGTCTATCGGAACGAGGCGATATCTGCACGCGCACATTGCTTCTTCCACCAGGTAGAGGGATTGTATATCGACAAGAATGTCAGCTTTGCGGACCTCCGCGAAGCGCTGCTGTACTTCTCAAAGGAAATGTTCGGACCCGAAACAAAAATTCGTCTCCGTCCTTCGTATTTCCCCTTTACGGAACCTTCCGCCGAAATGGATATCAGTTGCAATATCTGCGGCGGAACAGGGTGCTCCTTCTGCAAAGGAACCGGATGGGTGGAAATACTGGGCTGCGGAATGGTGGACCCGAACGTGCTCGAAGCCTGCGGTATTGACAGCACAGTCTATTCCGGATTTGCATTCGGAATGGGCGTTGAGCGTATCACAAACCTCAAATACAGAGTGAAGGACCTCCGTCTCTTCTCCGAGAATGACGTCCGCTTCCTCCGCCAGTTTGAGAGTTGTTAAAAAAATGAAAAAGCGTAAAAAAATGCGCTTTTTTCGTTTTTTATTTGCGTATTTCAAAAAAAAGTAGTAACTTTGCACCCGATTTTGCGTCTATGAGCGAAAAGAATCACTATATCGTCGATTTGAAACGCCTTCCTATAGGCACGCATTCGTTTGATATTCAGTTAGATGACGATTTCTTTGCTTCCTTGGAGAAGTCCGAAATTCTAAATGGAACGGTGAATAGCAAAGTGACGCTTAATCTCCGGGAGGAGGACTTTCAGCTCAGCATAGCGGTTCATGGAACTGTCTTTGTTGTGTGTGACAGATGCCTTGACCCGATGCCCATTGAAATAAACGACGAGCAGGAGATTTTCTCCGAGGATGAGGTAGTCCCCGATGAAACGGGGAAAACCCTAGACGGAAAGGGGACTTCCCTGGACCTTTCTTGGCTCGCTTATGAAATTGTTACGGTCAATATTCCGCTCGTTCACTGTCACCAACCGGGTGAGTGCAACAAGCAAATGGAACTTCTCCTCCATGATCACCTTTGTGACGAGCCGGATCCCGATGTTGATGCAGATAAATGAATAAATGGTAAATGTTTAAATTGTAAATAACTATGGCACATCCTAAAAGAAGACAATCGCACACCAGACAAGCCAAACGTCGTACTCATGACGTAGTCAAAGCTCCTACACTGGCTACTTGCCCTAACTGCGGCGCTTTGCACATCTACCACACCGTTTGCCCCGCTTGCGGCTACTATCGTGGTAAATTGGCGATCGAACAAGCTGAGGCTTAATCACGCTCGGCTGACAGGTAAAAGGTGAAAGGCTGTGGACTGCGTTATGCGAACCATATGCCTTTAGCCTTTTTCCTTATTATTTATAAACGCGTGCGCGACGCACGTATGTGACCCGGGAGGGCCACTCCTGTACAAATCAAATTCAAAACAAACTAAACTATGTACAACAACAATTCCAACAATGATGGTTTCCGCCGGATAGGCGGATTTGGTAGTGACGGTGAGCGTACGCCTCGGCCGCGTTTCCGTCGTGAAGGGGAGGCGGTGTCGCCTCGGCCGCGTTTCCGTAGAGAAGATGCCGACGCTCGGCCTGTGAAATCGGCTCAGCGCTCGTTCGGGCAACCTAAACGGAACAAAAATGTCTATTCTGCACATAAACAGCAGGTTTATCGTGAGCAGTTCGAAGACCCGACAAAACCCGTGCGGCTCAATAAATACCTCGCTAACGCAGGTATATGTTCCCGGCGCGAGGCGGATGATTTTATTCAGGCGGGCGTCATTACGGTCAACGGACAGGTTGTGGATAATCTCGGTGCAAAAGTGTTGCCGACAGATGACATCCGCTTCCACGACCAGCCCGTACGCAGGGAGAAAAAAGTCTATATTCTCCTTAATAAACCGAAAAATACAGTTACTACGACCGACGACCCGCAAGAGCGGCACACGGTCATTGATATCGTCCGCAATGCGTGTCCGGAGCGTATTTATCCCGTGGGACGTCTCGACCGGAACACAACAGGCGTGCTGCTGCTGACCAACGACGGAGACTTGGCGGCTAAACTGACACACCCCAAGTTCCAGAAAAAGAAGATTTATGCCGTTACGCTTGACCGTGATCTCGACGAGGTGGACGAAGCCATCATCCGGACGGGTGTCATGCTGGACGACGAACGTATCATTCCCGATGCGCTGGAGTTCCCCAAAGCGGACAGACGCCATATAGGACTGGAGATTCACTCCGGACAGAACCGCGTCGTGCGCCGTATTTTTGAGAAAGTCGGATACAAAGTGGTCAATCTCGACCGCGTTTCTTTCGCTGGCTTGACCAAGAAAAAAGTGGGACGCGGCAAATGGCGCTTCCTCACTCCGAAAGAAGTCGCTTTCCTCCAAATGGGCAACTTCTAACGTCTAACTTCTAACGTCCAACGTATAACTTCTAACTTCTAACGTCCACCCACTTGAAGCGGAGTTTCCACTACATATTGTTCTTCGTCACCCTCGCCCTTTCGATTGTTGGCGGGGTGTTGATGTTCCATACGAACGTCAATTCCGACATGACCAAGTACTTGCCGGACGATTCGCAGATGAAGAGCGGACTGGAGGTCATGAACGCCGAGTTCGGTTCGCTTGCGCAGATGTCCGGAGCCGATGTGCACGTTATGTTCGAGGGGCTCAAACCCATCGAAGTGCCGGGTATAAGGACGCTTCTGACAGCGTACCCCGATGTCAACGGAGTAACATTCCGGTTCAATCAGGATAGCACCTATACCGTCTTTGACCTTGATGTGCCCAAGTCGGTGGACCAGAAAGCGCTCGGAAAGCAGATCAGCACGCGTTTCGGTGGAAACTGCGTCGTCGAAACAAGCCAGGATGGCGCGACGCCGCCTATCTCCGTAATGATTTTTGCAGCGGTACTAATCATGGTCGTGCTCTTTGTCATGGCGCAGTCATGGTTCGAACCCGTGGTCATTCTCATTACGGCCGGAATGGCCATCCTGCTCAATATGGGTACGAACGCACTCCTGCCGTCTGTCTCGATTACAACGAACTTCATCGGCTCAATCCTGCAGGCTGTCCTGTCGCTCGATTACTGTATCGTCCTCCTCAACCGGTATCGGCAGGAACAGGATGAGCATACAGACCGGCGCACAGCCTTCATAGCGGCCAACCGAGCGATTCAAAAAGCGGCGCCCTCTATCCTTTCCTCCGCGTTGACGACCGTCGTGGGACTGCTTATGCTATGTTTCATGCGTCTGAAAATAGGCGCAGATATGGGTATTGTGCTCGCGAAAGGAGTGGTCTGCTCGCTGATTTGCACCTTTACTGCTATGCCGTCGCTGATGATGCTCTTCCGCAGAGTTATCAACAAAACGGCTAAAAAAGCATATGTGCCGCCTACTGACGGATTGGCGCGTTTCGTCGCCGCGCATAAACTGCCGATGGCCGTCGGAGCCGTGTTGCTATTCTTCGGCTCGTGGTACTTCAGTCGCCACACAACTATCTTCTTCTCCGCCGAAGCCGAGTCGAAAATAGAAGAGGTCTTCCCCTCGCTCAATCCTTTTGTGCTTGTCTATGACACTCACGACGAGGACTCAATCGTCCCGCTGGTGGACAACTTGCTGGCGCAGAAAGGTATAGAAACAGTCGTCTCCTATCCGACACTCATGTCAAGACCCTTGACACCGTACGAGATGGCGAACCATGTGCGCTCGCTCTTGACGGATTTCAAGGACTTTATGCCGGAAGGAACAACCATCCCGCCCGAAGCGCTGGATGCTGTCTCGCCGGATATAGTGCAACTGCTCTATTATATGCGCTCCAAGTCCGGAGAACAAGCGCAGATGGCCTTCCCTGACTTGGCGAAGTTCCTTCATTCACACGTGGCTTCGAACCCGCTCTTTGCGGGATACATGGATGACGATATGAAGAAGCAGATTGAACTCCTTCAGTCCATGCTGGATGTCTCTCCTGTTGTCCCGCAGCACAAACCTGTGGAAGAAAAGAAGGCGCTAAGCGAGACGCTCAAGACAGAGCCGGTGGAACCCGAGCCCTTGGACGAACCGGAACCGCTCCCCAGAGAGACCATCGCACCGATTCAGACTACCGCTTCGCTCATCGAATTGGACGAAGACACACTCGCTGTGCCGCAAATAGACGTCAACAGGATACCCGTTGTACCCTTCATCGAGAAACTCAATGCCACACAGACCTCGGCAATTACGGTCGAAATGCACAAATTGACCGACACGGCAGCTATTCGTCTCCCTATGTCGGTCAACGAAATGTCCGTATTTATCGGCTCTACGCCTATTCAGACACGCCTCGTTTATGGCTATGCGCCGGGAGTCAAGAAAATGTCCCCGTTGCAATACGTCCACCTGCTCGTGGATGACCTCTTCAAGCGTGTCGGACTCGCGGGAATGATTTCCGAAGAACAACGTACGCTCCTCGGTCAACGTGCGCATTTGATGGATCTGGCGGACAAGAACGCTTCGCTCTCGCCTTCCGATATGAACATATTGCTGCGGGCGTTCGGTGTGGACAATTTTACCGACGAAGAACTGATGGCGATTGCCTATCCGCCCAAACCCAAAGACGAACCGCAGATAGCCAAACAGCCCTCCGAAATGGATGCAGAGCAGATTGTTAACTCGATTACCGACCTCCAGCTCTCGCTGCATAGTACCGACACAATGCGTGCCGTGCAGGAACCCGCAGCCACAAAGCCGACGCCTGTCACCGCTCATACTTCTTCCGGCAAGAAATATCCTTCGAAAGAAGACCAGCAAGCGGAACTGTTTACCGAATTGGTCTTCGGAGAAAAGACTTATACGCCGGACAAAATGGCGGAGAAACTGGCACGTCTGATGAAACTGTCGGATGTCAAGTCCGAACCTGTTACAGCGGACCAGATGTCCCTGCTATACGATTACTACGGCTCGGTCAACAGCCGTTGCGACACCATGCGGATGGGATTCGAGGCGCTCGTCAGCTACATCAGCGATACTTTGGTCTATGACTCACGTCTGGTGGATATCATCCCGGATTCGATTCGTGCACAGGCTTCGACCATCCAGACGCAACTGCAGGAAGGACTCGGACAGCTCCGCAAAGACGATCATTCCCTGCTCGTCGTCCTGTCCTCGCTTCCGAAGGAGTCGCCGGCTACATACGACTTTGTGGATCAACTCACTTCACTTGCCGACGCTCGGCTGGAGCATGAGCACTACTATGTCGGCGAATCAGTCATGTACGCGGAAATGCGGGGAGGATTCGACCATGAGATGGGCGTCGTCTCCTTGCTGACCATTCTTGCTATCTTCCTCATCGTGGCGGTCACCTTCCGCTCGCTCATCGTGCCGACCATACTTGTCGTAACGGTCATGACAGCGGTCTATGTGAACGTCGTCGTTGCTGGAATCGTTACGGGACAGATGCTCTACCTCGCGTACCTCATCGTACAGGCTATTCTCATGGGAGCCACAATCGACTACGGAATATTGTTCGCCAATTACTACCGCGAAAACCGCAAAACGATGCTACAGGTCGATGCCGTTTGTGCGGCGTACAGAGGCTCGATTCGCACTATCCTTACTTCCGGACTAATCATGGTCATTGGACCCGGAGCGATGGCGCTATTCATTGATGATCTGATGATTAGCAATATTGTCGGATGTCTCGCTGTGGGCGCTTTCGTGGCAATCCTGCTCACGCTGACCGTCGTGCCGGCTGTTCTCGTCGCGCTCGATAGATGGGTCGTGTACGGAAAAAAGAATCGCTTTACAGGCGAAAAATAACCAAATGGACAAATAAATGACCAAATGGTAAATGACAAAATGGTAAATAATAATTCGCATTGGGACTTGACCATCACTCCGCGTGACAGACTGCTCGCACTCGACTGGCGCGAGATTTGGCGTTACAGAGACATGTTTGTGCTCTTCGTCCAACGCGCTTTCCGCGTCGCGTACAAGCAAACGATTCTCGGACCGCTTTGGTTCATCATCACACCTGTCCTGTCCGTCATCGTCTATGTGACCGTCTTTGGTGGA
>Ga0310694_10000920_pt1 | contig 35900 bp, 34 predicted proteins | sample 174DNAGHGhighgp2_FD_203884 | JGI IMG/M metagenome (GOLD analysis project Ga0310694, IMG submission 203884) | Sheep rumen microbial communities from Palmerston North, Manawatu-Wanganui, New Zealand - 1742 DNA GHGhigh gp2 (v2) (version 2) | ecosystem: Host-associated > Mammals > Digestive system... | reverse complement strand
GCATCTGGCAACTTTACAATGAAAATGGAATTTTAGAGATAACTACCTTATTTAGTGAAGGTAAGGAATTAAAATGGAATAATTATACAATAAAATAGAAGGCCGCGCGTTTAAAAAAATCGTATTTTTGTGGCCTCAAAAATCAATCTGTTTACTTACCTTGCATTATAATGGATTGCTCTTTTTTGGCTCATGACTTATTAAAGTCTTGATTTTTATTGTTTTATAAATTTGAAATATGAAATGTAGAATAATAATATTGACGTTGATTTGTGGTTTTATATGGAATCTGCGCGCACAGGGTGACCTCACGCCGAAAGATTCCGCAGCCGCCAACGCCGTAGAAGAGAGTCTGGAAATTTTTACCCGCAACGAAATCCGCTTGATGGATTCGTTGCTGAACGTCTGGTACGTAAAACGCGACCTGGCCTCCCAAAACTCCGTACTCTCCAAACTGACCGACGACACCACTAAATATGACAACAACGACTCATTGATCTATAAACGTCTCTGTCAGATACATACGCCTATCGTAGTGGCCTACAACGACCGTGTGAAACGTTTCATTGAACTTTATTCCGTGCAACGCCAACGCAGCTCATCTGTCATTTTGGGGCTGGCGCAATACTATTACCCGTGGATGAAGGCCATCTTCGACAAATACGATCTGCCGGAAGAGTTAGTCTATATCACCATTATCGAGTCTGCGTTGAATCCTACGGCTGTTTCGAAAGCGGGAGCCACCGGCATTTGGCAGTTCATGTACGGTACCGGCAAACTTTACGGGCTGGAGGTGAACTCATACGTGGACGACCGCCGCGACCCCTACAAAGCCACCGACGCCGCTGCACGCCACTTCCGCGACCTCTATAACATCTTCGGTGATTGGGGTTTAGCCATCTCCGCATACAACTGCGGTGCGGGCAACGTGCGTAAGGCCATCCAGCGCTCTGGCGGCAAAACCGACTTCTGGGGTGTCTATCCCTATCTGCCTCGTGAAACACAGAACTACTTCCCCGCCTTTATCGGGGCCATGTACATGATGACCTACCACAACCTCTATGGCATCCAGCCGGCACAAATCTCCATCCCCTTTGATGTTGACACCGTCATGATCAACAAGGAAACCCACTTCCGTCAAATCGCTGAAGTGCTGAACGTTAGCTACGACGAAATCAAATCACTGAACCCGCAATACAAGAAAGATATTATTCCTGCCTTTACAGAAGCCATGCCGTTGCGACTCCGCTCCAACGACCTGCTCCTCTACATCGCCATGAGCGATTCCGTCTCCAATTACAACTACGATTTGTACTTTAACCCGACCAAGAATCTGAACACCGTTGTCGCCAACGAAACTGTCTCTGACGATGACATGATGATTGTACAACAGACCCCGAACAAGTATCACGTTGTCAAAAAAGGAGAAACTTTGGGCAAAATTGCCGCAAAATACCATACTACAGTTAACAGTATCAAATCCCTAAACCATCTGCGTAGCACAAGCTTGCGCGTCGGACAACGTCTTCTGGTGAAAAAAGGGACAACCGTCAAAGTGCCGAATCCCAACGCGAAACCTGCCACTCAGGATTCCACGAAAATGATGGCTCAGAACAGTGCAACTGATTCAGTGTCAACTGTTAAAGATTCCTCAAACGTGCAACCGGCCAAACCTCAACCGGTTATCAAACCAGTGCAACAACAGGTAAACTACACCTCATACACCATCCGTCAGGGTGACACACTCTCCTCTATCGCCAGACGTTACGGAACCACCGCTAACGACTTGGCAGAATACAACAACCTGACCAACAAGGATGCTCTCAGAATCGGACAAAAGCTGAAAATCCCCAAAAAATAAAACCAGTTTGACGTTTCACCGTCTGTAGAGACGTTTCCTGAAACGTCTCTGCCGGAAAACATAGAGCAATCATGGGCATAGTCATCAAACAGAGCATCAGAGGCACTCTCGTCAACTACTTGGGAGTGGCCATCGGCTTTGTCACCACTTTTTTTATTGTCACCGCCTACCTGACACAAGAAGAGGTCGGACTGACACGTGTGTTGATTGACGCCGCCATCCTCTTCTCCAGTTTCGCTCAGCTCGGCACCAGCTCATCCATCATCCGGTTTTTCCCCTTTTTCAAAGACGAAAAGGCCAAACATCACGGATTCTTCTTTTGGACACTGATAGTTCCGTTTTTCGGTTTTTTAGTGTTTTTACTCGTTGCAAAATGTTTGCAAGGAACTATCATTCAAACATTTTCGAAAAATTCCGAACTGTTTGTCACCTACTACAGGTTCGTGTTTCCTCTATCGTTATTTATGCTGTATCAGGGCGTCTTCGAGGCCAACGCCAATGTGCTGATGCGCATCGTCGTACCAAAATTCGTGCGAGAAGTCGGCGTTCGTATCGGTCTGCTCATCAGCTATTTACTGTACGGCTTTTGGAATATTATTGATCTTAATGGGCTGGTCATCGGTGTCTGCATCACCTATTTCCTCGCTGCCCTCGTCGATTTCTTTTACCTGCTCACATTAGGCAGAATTTCTTTTAAGCCTGATTTCAAGATATTTACCAAGCCTTTACTGAAAAACATTCTATTTTACACACTTTTTCTGCTACTGAACGCCATTACTGTGAACGTGATGCCGCTACTCAACACATTCTTCCTCAGCGCCGGCATGGGGCTCTCTTTCACCGGTATTTATGCTATCGCCAACTATATCGCCACGGTGGTGGAAATACCCAACCGCTCACTTAACGCCATCGTTCAGCCCGAAATTTCAGAAACAATCAAAAACAACGATTTCCAGCACACTGAAAAGCTCTGCAAATCTGTATCTTTACACCTTATGCTTTCCAGTGCGCTCATCTTTTTCTTCATTTGGATTAACCTTGATGCGCTGTTCCTCCTGCTGCCCAATGGCGAACAATATGAGGCGGGCAAAAGCGTGGTCACCATCCTTGGCCTTGCAAAAATAATCGGTTCCACGCTGTTTGTCAGTTCCAGCGCCCTAAACTACTCCAAATATTACTACTGGTCGTTCGTTTTCACTGTAATGCTAACCAGTATGGCTATAGCACTGAATGTGCTCCTGATTCCCCGAATGGGCATGGACGGTGCTGCACTCTCACAACTGATTTCCTATCTGGTTTTCTATCTGTGTCTTATAGTAGTGGTCAAAATAAAAATTAACATCGGCATTTTTTCCACAGCGCATCTCAAAGTTCTGGCACTGATGGCCGGTCTCGTGCTACTGAATTACCTCTGCATCACCATTTTCCAACCCGTATTCTATAAACTGCCCTGCTCACACACTGCGGCCATATTCACCGAAACAATCGTGAGAAGCGCATTTATCCTGACGGTATCCATCATCGTATGCTATAAAATGAGCATTTCAGAGGAAGTCAACCGCCTCATCCGAAAAGCATTCAGAATCCACCCAACCGTTAACCATTAACCGTTAACCGTTTTTATTGTCTTGCAAACTTTTTCTCCAACGCTACCTCATGGTAGATTTGGGTGATGACCTCTTTAGTGTATAACGGGAAATCGGCCTTCATCATCCAATCGTAGTAGGCGGGTTCGGTTCTGAACACCTCGCTAACCGGACGGTTTTTGTGCTTTCCAAAGTTGAAAACCGGACGCTGTTGCGCATCCATTACGATATGTCCAGCCAAATCAACCGTCTGACGCTCAGTCGTGAACGCACTCAACGCCTTCACGTCGTTCTGCACAGGCACATACGTACGCTTGCTATGACGGTCGGTATATTCCACCCCGTCATATTTGTCCAATTGAGCCTTCAAGACCTCGTAAGTAGCTCGGGTATCGGCCGTTGCCTGATGAGCATCGGTCAGATCGGCATTGCAATAGAACTTATAAGCAGCCACCAAGTTGCGCGGCTCCATCTTATGGAAAATATTCTGGACATCAATGAGATAACGGTTCCGCAAATCGAAACGGCGACCGCAACGCAGAAACTCCTCCACGAGCAACGGCACATCGAACTTGTTGGAGTTAAAGCCAGCCAAATCCGCATCCCCAATAAATGCGACCAGATCGTCAGCAAGCTGCTCAAACGTGGGCTTGTCGCGCACATCTTCGTCCGTGATCCCATGAATGGCGGAACACTCCTCCGGAATCGGCACCTCAGGGTTGATGAGCTCCGTACGACTGATTTCCTCCCCGTCGGGCATAATTTTCAACAGTGAAATTTCTACGATTTTATCTTTTCCGACATTCAAGCCGGTGGTTTCCAAATCAAAAAAGACCAAAGGTCTGGTTAAATTGAACTTCATATTATTTTTTGATAATTTTTTTGGTGACAATATGTTGATTCTTAGAAGAAAGCTGTACAAAATAGATACCGGAAGGAAGCTTTTCCAACGATAACATATTGGATTGCAATATGCCAGTTTCGAGGCACTGTCCAAAAGCATTCGTTATAGTATAGCTCATATTTTCTTCATAATCAGAAGATTCAATATGCACTATTCCAGTTGTCGGATTAGGATAAAGAGTAACATCTGAACGATTATCGTGAGGTTTCACACCAGAATGGTCAAAAGACTTACCGACCACAGGACGAATCATGGGCGCACCTTTGTAGTACGACTCCATCCACAAGGAAGCCGTGCGGTAGAAAAACTTACCACGCGCGTCATTGTTTTGGTCAAAACCGATATTCAGCTGAACATCATTGTACTGGCGAAAACCCACATAGAATGTTCCTGAGATGGCAAGAGGGGTTTCGAGGTAATAAGGGACGAAATCGAGGTAATCCTCCGCAAAGGCCGGCAATTGTCCCGGCATCTCATACAAAACATTACCAGGAAGACCGTTGTCATCGTCCCAAACCACCAACATAAATTCGGCCACATTCTCATCGTTCAACGTATGGTTGAACCACATCCGTACTGCCTGCAAGGTATCAGGCTCCGCCAAAGTGAACTTCATTGCAAAAGAGACATCAGGACTCGTCATGGCGGAGATCAGTCCATAACCGGCTTCCGCCGTGCCGTCATCGTAGGCATAATAGTTGTAGAACTTCTGTTCAAAACGAGAAGTGTCGTTAGTCCGGCAATCGTCATTACCACCCACCATACTGAACACATGTGTGATGGTGAACACCGCACTGTCCGCCCCATCATATTCGTAAGCCATCTCCAGATTCGGATTCGCATGGTTTTCGTATTGATGGAGCCCATTAGTAGAATACGGTAGCGCATTCTCATTATTCAGCGGGTAAACATAGATGGTCTGTTCGTGATTCTTGACAATATTATACGTATAATAAGTGTTGCGAACCGTATTCGACAGATTACTTAAATCGTTATGGAACTTCGTAATCATGTCTGTCGGGCGATATTGTCTCCAAGGCATAGCCTGATATTCCGTCAGTGAGGAGATGGACGGGCTGACATAGGTTACGTCAACAGGATAAATATCGTTAATCGTGCGGTTTAGATCCAACTTCACGTAATCGATATTCCATTGGTCACAGTTGCTGGACCAACCCACGATATTGGCAGCCGACCACGAGTCAAGATCCAAACTGCCGAAATTGCGGAAACGGAACTGGAAGTTATCACGAAGATACTGCTCATCCGTAATCGGGATCATCACCAACTTAAAATACTCATAAGGATTTTCAGCCACCCAATCACTCACGTTGCAACCGTTGGACGACCAAACCTCATTCCAAACATATTCGTCCACGAAGATGGAATCTGCAGGTATGAGGATAATTTCGCCGGCGTAAACACTAGTCTCAAACACATAATAAGTGCCTGGCATAAAAGGATTTTCTATTGTATCGCCTGCAGAATAAGACGCTTCGACCACATATTCTCCCATTTCGTAGCCGGCAAAGAGCGTATCACCGGTAGCATAGCCGAACTCCAGCACCAACTTGTCGAAAGTTTCGGGCGCGTCACCCACCACTTCCCAACCGCCAGCAGGATACGTTTTGCTGGCACCAGCGGGTTGATAATAGAAACTCAGATAGAGGGAATCCGAAACCTGCATAGGACGATGCTGAACGAAATTACTATCCAAACGTATCTTATTGGATGTCAGCGTATCAGCAGGAAAAGGGGATGCAGTGGCATGTTTATATACTTGACCATACTCGTCAAGGATGTCCAACGTCACCGCACCGATTGAGGGTGGATAAACCGAAAAACCAGTGTTGACATACCCTAGCCGGTCTTGCCACAATTTGGGATCAGGATAACCGGTGTAATTGGAAAAGTCATCAAAAAAAGGCAATTTGACCGTCTCAGAAGAGCGCATGGGAATACCCTTCTTCGCCATCTTCACAATCGGCACATTCTGCGCCACCCCGGTCAAAACCTCCTGTGTCATTCCCCAAAAGGGAATCCATAATAGAAAAAAGATGCTAATCGTTCGTTTAATGTTCATAAATGCATTTGTTTAAGATGGTTATATTTGATTTTCTGGAGTCTCTGTTTGTGTGCTATCGGGCAAGTCACCAATGTTCTTACCCACCACCAACGTGATTTTCTCCCCTTGCTTGATGGGCGTACCTTGCGCAATGGAATGACCCTTGTAGAGGACTTCCAACACCACGTTCTCGTACGGACTCGGCTTTTCAATCACACGGTCTAACACCAACCCTTGAGATTCGATCATGATTTGCGCCTGACGAAGCGACAAATCCCTCAATTCCAACATTTTGATAGTGGGCGGCTCAGCGGCAGCCACGGTGAGATACACTTTTCGTCCGTGTTTGACCTTTTCACCGGGCAACGGGTTCTGCTTCAGCACCGTACCTGGTTCCGCACCATTCTCGTACAACTCGTCACTGACTACGAAAACAAAACCTTCCGAACGTCCGTGCTGGGTAAGCTCTTCGGCTGACTGTCCCATGTACGAAGGCATCTCGATCTCACGTCCATGGCGCGTGAACAGTCTGAGAAACAGGATGGTAAGTATAAAAATAACTGCGGTGACCACTAAGGCCAACAGTATATGATATCCCACTTTGTCGGGGGTCAGTCTTCTTTTTTTAGTTGACGTTTTGTTCATGAGTATTATTCTCTATAACGCTATATTTTTAAAGGTGCAAAGATACAATTTATATCCGAAACACAAACAAACGTGAAAAGTCAGAAATTAGTATCCACAGAATGAATAAAAGTGTGGAATCGAAAGGTACTTTTTGTATTTTTGCCCCGTGTATTATATTAGGGAAAAAATATACTGAAAGATATGAAAATAGGATTGATCAGGGAGACCAAAAGTCCCGTTGACAACCGTGTTGCGCTGACTCCGGAACAGCTTTCCATCCTTCGGAAACGCTATCCTGATGATGCGTTTGTCGTGCAATCCAGCGACACCCGCGTGTTTTCGGACGACGACTACCGCCAAGCCGGACTGACCGTGCAAGATCAGATCAACGACTGCGACATCCTACTGGGTATCAAGGAAGTAGATGTCGAAAAACTTATCCCTAACAAGCACTATTTCTTCTTCGGACATTTCGCCAAACAACAGGTTTCAAACCGTCCGCTGCTACAAGCGCTTATCGAAAAAAAGATTACTTTTTCGGATTACGAGTACTTGGTGGACGACCATAACCATCGGCTCTGTGCCTTCGGATGGTGGGCGGGATTCGTAGGTGCATACTATACGCTGCGCGGTTATGGTTTGCGCTACGGCCGCTACGTTTTGCCTAAACCCGACCGGAATTTTTCCATGGACAAGCTGATCCAGACTCTGCGTTCGGTGGAACTGCCTTCCGTAAAACTGCTCGTGACCGGCAACGGCCGCGTGTCGAAAGGCGTGCAAGAACTGATGGAACAAATTGGGGCGGAACGGCTCTCCGAGGAAGAGTTCCTCTCCGACTATCCCGTCAACAAGCTCTCCTTCTGCGCCGCCGATGCCGACCGACTGGTGGTGCGCAACGACGGAAAGCCTTTCTCCTGGGAGGACTTCACGGCGAACCCCAACGAGTATCGAAGCGACTTCATGCGCTGGGGCAGACACGCGGACATCCTGATTTCGGCACACTTTTGGAATCCGGAAGCCCCTGTCTATCTGACCCGTGCGGATCTGGCTTCCCCTGACCTCAACATCCGCCTCATCGGCGACATCACCTGCGACATACAAGGCAGCATCCAATCCACGCTACGTTCCTCCACCCACGAAAATCCCTACTACGACTACAATCCGGAGACAGGCGCCGAAGAACCAGCCTTCTCCTCCGAACGCAATATCACCGTCATGGCGGTGGACACCTGTCCCAACGCCCTGGCCGCCGACACCAGCAACTACTTTGGTGAAATGCTCATCGAACATGTGCTCACCCCATTACTGGAACGGCGCGAATCGAAGGTCATCCAGCGCTCCACCATTCTGGACAAAGGGAAGCTGACTCCGCGATTCCAATATCTCACTGCCTTCGCCGAAGGGAAATAACGACGAAACACCCCAAAAAAGATGGCTACAGGAGACAATTTGAAGAACAAAACGATTTCCGGCATGATGTGGAGTGCTGTGGGAAAGGTGGGGACCCTCACCATCAATTTCCTCTCCAACCTCGTGCTGGCGCGTCTGCTGATGCCGGCGGATTTCGACTGCATCGGAATGCTCGCCATCTTCCTCGCCGTCTCCAACATCTTCATCCAAGGTGGGTTGGGTGCCGCCCTCATCCAGAAAAAGGAACCTACCGAGCTTGACTATTCGACTGTATTTTATTGGAATCTGGTTTTCGCCATTCTGTTCTACGGACTGCTTTTTGCCATCGCTCCAGCTGTCGCACACTTTTACGAACTGCCAATCCTGCAGCCCATGCTGCGAGTGCAAGGCATCGTTTTGATCATCCAATCTTTCGCCATTGTGCAGATTACAAAACTGCAGAAAGAGATGAATTTCAAGGCTTTAGCCATTCGAGACATGGCTGCTGCCTTTGCAGGCACCCTCATCGCTATTCCGATGGCCTTGCGCGGGTACGGAGCTTGGAGCTTAGTGGCCTCTGCTATCACGGCTGCCATCATCAATGTACTGTTACTCTGGAAGATGAGCTCTTGGAGACCTTCCTGGGAATTCAGCCTCACCTCCCTCAAACAACTCTTCAGCTTCGGCGGACTCATGCTTCTCTCCTCTTTGGCCGAAACCCTCTACACCAATCTTCAGGGGCTGATCATCGGCAAACGGTTCCCTTCCGGCAACCTCGGTTACTACATGCAGGCGAAAAAGCTGGAGGAAGTGCCGGTCACCGGACTCTCTTCCATCGTCAACGAAGTAACCTTCCCGGCCTTCGCCTCTCTCCAGAACGACCCCGATCGATTGCTGACCGGCGTTCGCAAAAGCACGAAAGCACTCTCTTTCCTCAATTTTCCGATGATGATACTGCTGATCATCATCGCCCAGCCGCTCATCACCCTGCTTTACGGCAGCAAATGGGGCACCTCCGTCCCCTACTTCCAAATCCTCTGCATCTCTGGATTAATTTATACGATAAATACCCTTAACTCTAATGTAATCAAATCATTAGGGAAAGGAAAAATCTTTTTTGTCATCCAAATCACTAAACGAGTGATCGGCATCGGATTAATCCTCTTTGGTATGCGTTATGGCATCTACGGACTGCTTTGGGCCACCGCTGCTACCGCATACATCAGCTTTTTTATCAACGCATCCGTTAATAGAAAACTCATCAACTACGGTATATTCAGACAGTTAGGCGATGTCGGCATCTTTCTGCTGCTCGCCGTCTTCTCCGGAATCATCACTTACGGCATCGGCCGGTTACTGCCCTGCCATATCTATCTCATTATGCTAATCCAAATTCTACTCTATCCCTCCGTGTATCTTCTTTTAGCTAAATTACTGAAAATGGAAGAATTAGCTATTTACACGGGCATTATCACCAAATCTTTTCACAGAAAATAATTGCAATATGGAAATACGCTCTAATCCGAACATCTGGCTCCGTTACCTCATGACGACCATCTCTCCCAAGTGGACCATCAATTTGCTGTTCCGGATGTGCCACCATCGGAAACCAGATTTGGAAAATCCACAGACATTGGACGAAAAAATCCAATGGATGAAGTTGCACTACTACAACGATAATCCTCTGGTAAAACAATGCGCAGACAAATGGCAAGTCCGCAACTATGTTAGAGACAATGGATTGGAAGACATTCTTACAGAAGTCATTACAACCTATCACCATCCTGAAGAGATAGACTGGGACGCGCTGCCCGAAAAGTTCGTACTGAAATGGAACTTTGGAAACGGAGGCAACGTGGTCTGCACCGATAAAAGCAATTTGGATAAGGAACGGGCAATCCGAGACCTGAAACGCTTCGAAAAGCTCAAATTCCACCTGTTGGCTGCCGAACCACAGTACAATGTGGCAGAAAAGATGCTGATTTGCGAAAAATTCATCGAACCTGAGCACGGAAAATCCCCTGTGGATTACAAATTTTACTGTTTCAACGGAGAAGCGAAATACGTATTGTGCTGCATAGGGCGCGAAGAAGGACAAAAACCGTCATTCTATTTCTTCGACCGCAACTGGGAACTGCAACGACTTAACCGTCAGGGAAAAATGGCACCGGAAGGGTTCAGCGTGCCTAAACCCGACGGCATTGACCAACTGTTCGATATTGCCGAAAAACTCTCCGCCCCGTTTCCATTTGTGCGCGCCGACTTCTATCTGGAGTTCGGAAAACCCTGGTTCGGCGAACTCACTTTCACCCCAGGAGGCGGCTTCGACTACGGACGATTGCCGGAAAGCGACTTGTTGTTTGGGAGTATGGTGCAATTACCGACCGTTGACCATTGACTATTGACTATTGACTAAAATAATAACAATGAAAAAACAGAAAATCGCCAAGATACTGGTATTGATAATATTAGGATTGTCCACGCTGATGTTCCTGCCATGGATATACCTGACACCCATCTACTATATCATGCGTTACATCGTCATGGCTATGACCGCCGTGGCTTTTGTGTTGACATTCTCCCTCACCCGGTTTATGTCCATGCGATTTGTACGGCTCCTCCTCCTGACTGTCGCTTGTATGGTACTGATTTTCTTCATCATACCGGTCCGACCATCGGATATCTCGCAATTGGTTATCGCCATGATCACCCTCTCCATCGGAGCTGGGCTGGACTGGAACGCCCGAGAGTGGGCGAACGTCAGCTATGGCTATACCATGTTGATGATTGCGGTCACCATCTGCAACTGCCTCTATTTCACAGGAGGGCTGTATGTGCCTGAGCATTACATGTTTGACGAAGGGAAAAACCAAGTCGGGGCGATGGTGGCCATCGGCGCGACCGCCTGTTTCTATTTCGGAATGAAGTTCAAGGAAGATCGGATTCCTTTCCTCTCTGCCGCTATTCTCTCCCTCATCTGCCTAGTACTAATCCGGTCCCGTGCCGACTGTTTTGCATTGATAATCTGCATGTTGATGATTGCAATAAAAGAAGCCGACTTCAACATCAAATGGAACGTGAAAACCATACTGGCTATCGTCACCATTCTCCTGATTGGAGTCATCATTTACACCGGATTTATTAACAACGAGTTACACACATTCATGCACGGCGGCAAAAGCGGAAACGGGATCAATGACCTTACCACCCGCCGATGGGCCCGCAACCAAAAGGGTATGGACATCATCATGCACCACCATTCCATGGAGGATCTGAAGAATCCTATGAAAATCCCGTTTATCCACAATTATCCGCTACTACGGTTGGCCCGCTACAGCTTCTTCTCCTTACCCTTGTTGTTTTTCTATATCTATTTTGGTGTCAGCACATTAATTGAGATGTTCAAATCACGGAAGACGGAGCTCAAACAAGCGGGTTGGGTGGTGTGCTGCATTCCGTTGCTCATCAGTTTCGCCGAGCCCAACTTCCCTTACGGTCCCGGTCTGGTGCAAATGCTGGCATTCCTGCTGTTGGGCTACTCCTTGCGTCCTTCCGACCCGCCCACACGTACTCCTGATGAAAAGACAGATACGGTACTACACATCTGTAACGACATGTTTTACAGCAAAGTACACTCAAATCTATACCAAGAATTAGACCGCCAAGGAGTAAAGCAAGTGGTGTTCTCTCCGGTGCATAAATCCACTCCCGAAAACCACCTTTTTGAGGGCGAACACACGAAAATCATCTATGCTCATATTCTGAAACCGCTGCATAAACTCTTCTTTTTCCACAAGATAGAACGCACTGTTTCTGAAATCGAAAAGCAGGTTGATCTGAGCACCATTTCCTGCATCCACGCCACCACCCTCTTCAGCGACGGCATGGTGGCCATGGAATTGTACCGAAAATACGGCATTCCTTACATCGTGGCGGTCCGGAACTGCGACATCAACGCCTTCATGCGCTACATGCCACACCTATGGTGGGTGCACCGCGCTGTATTGGAAGCAACAGAAAAAGTAATCTTTATAGCACCGGCATTACAACAACGACTACTCAAGCATCCGACCTTGGCGGGAATACGGGACTCCGTTTCTAAAAGAGTCGAGGTGATTCCAAACGGCATCAACGAGTATTGGATCAACCATTTGCAAACCACCAATACCGCGAATCCACATCATGTGCTGTATGTTGGCAACTTCACTAGTAACAAAAACCTTACCCGTCTAATCTATTCCATACTCGCATTATACTCGGAATTCCCCGAAATCCATCTGGATGTGGCGGGCGCAGGTGGCGACAATGAACGCTATGTGTTATCTCTCATTGAAAAACATCCTGAATGCATCACATACCACGGTAAAATCACTGATTTAGAACGACTTCAGGAACTTTACCGCGCTAACAGCATCATGGCCATGCCTTCCAAGTCGGAAACCTTCGGGCTGGTCTATATCGAAGCGCTCTCCCAAGGGTTGAAAGTGCTCTGGAGTCGCGGCGAAGCCATTGATGGCATGTTCCACGAACATATCGGCGAACACGTTATCCCACTGAATAACTACGACATAACCAATGCCTTAGACAAAATGATGCGCCATCCCGAAAACTACGAAACCCTTTCCGCAGACACTTTTGAAAAGTTCCGCTGGTCTTCCGTTGCCCAACGATACCTGTCCATCTACTCCCAATTGCATAACCCCGAAAACTCCTAACCGTGTAACCCTGTAACCGTGTAACCATATAAATGAACGTATGATAAGTGTCATTTGTCCCATTTACAACGAAGAGAACCGCATTGACAGCTGCATCCGGTCCATCCTCGCGCAAGATTTCCCGAAGGAGGATTTGGAAGTGCTGTTTGTGGACGGCATGAGTGACGACCGCACGCGGGACATCATCGGAAACTACATTCAGCAGTATCCGTTCATCCGACTATTGGATAATCCGAAGCGCATCGCACCGACCGCGTTGAACATCGGAATACGGGCGGCAAAAGGCGAGATCATCCTGCGCTTAGATGCGCACGCGAAATACCCCAGCGATTATTTTACCGTATTAGTCAATAAGTTACAAAGCACTGATGCCGACAATGTAGGAGGTGTTTGTAACACGTTGCCCGCCAAGGACACCCCTATGTGCAGGGCTATCGCCCACGCCATGAGCTCCTCTTTCGGGATGGGGAATTCCCATTTCCGCATCGGTGCCGACCACGAAATGGAGGTCGATACCGTGCCTTTTGGTTGCTTCCGTCGGGAAATTTTCGATAAAATCGGACTCTTTGACGAAGAGCTGGTGCGCAATCAAGACGACGAATACAATGGAAGAATCATCCGAAATGGCGGCAAGATTCTGTTGCTTCCGCAAGTGGTGATCGACTATTTCGCACGCGACTCCATCAACAAGACTGCGAAAATGTTCTACCAATACGGACTATTCAAACCTCTCGTAAACAAGAAGTTGCAGAAACCATCAACCCTCCGGCAATTCTTCCCGCCCTTGTTTTTGGCCGGAATTGTCATCGGAGGGTTGCTCAGCATATTCAGCCCAACAATCAGGCTGATCTATTTTGGTGTATTGGCCGTGTACCTATTATTAGGTCTTTTTTCCGGCATCAAGTGTACCCGACGGGGCATTGACATTCTCTGTATGCCCATCATTTACGCCACCATCCATCTCAGTTACGGATGCGGCTACTGGGCCGGGCTGTTCAAATTGGCCGTGCATGGAAAAATCTCCGTGCAGTCGAATCATTAGAAAGTGTAACCGACTTTAGCCTCGATACCGCCATTGAAACCAGGTTGGCTCGGGAAGGTTCTGAAGAAGAAACCTCCTGTGAATGAGAGAGCCTTTACACGGAAACCGCCAGAAAGAGTGGCGTAAAGTCCCACTCCGGATCTGCTTTCTTCCACGTAGTCATAATAATCCGTATAACCGTACTGGTTTTGAACAGGAACCATGACTTCCTCCGTCCAGAAATGGAATCCGACACCTGCCGCCACGTTGATGAGGGGTTTCAGTTTTTTGCCCATGTCAAAATAGTGACGATAGTTGATATAAAGCGGAACCTCCTGGAAAGAGGCAGTGTTCAGACCGTAACCGATACCCAAACCCAACAAATCATTCTGTTTGAAGGCAATACTGTTGACAAATACACCTGTCCAACCAACATTCTTGCCGAGGAAGAAACCATACTCATTGATGAAGTTGTAAGCAATCTTTTTCTCTTGTTGCTCTTGTGCATGCAAGGTGCTGATCCCGCAAATTGCGGCAATGCACAACACCATAATCGTTCTTAAAACTCTGTTTTTCATAATCTTACAATTTAGTGACACAAAATTTAAGGGCGCAAAAATACATTTTTTTCACCTTATTGTTCCAAAAACCAAAACCTATAGGACAAAAAGTGTATTTTTGCAGGCTATAAAAATATTGCGCAAAGATGTAGTATAGAGTTTCTAACCAATTAAAAGAAAGGAGGTTATCTTATGGTTGACACCATTAATTTCGGTGCATACAAGTGGCATCATATCACCAATCCTACCGTTGAAGATTTGGATTTCTTACGAGATAACTTCCATTTCCACCCTTTGGACATAGAAGACTGTTCTAGTTTTGTACAACGCCCCAAAATAGATATTTACGACGACTATTTCTTCTTGGTGCTGCATTTCCCATTGCTTGACCAACGTACTAATCTGGTCAAAACAGAGGAAACCAAGATTTTCTGGGGTCAGGATTACCTGATCACTGTCGGAAATTCCCATTATGTGGTACAAGATCTATTCAACCTGAAGAAAATCGACCCGGAACCTGAGGACGAGGACGAAATCAGCGGCACTTCCGACGCCATGCTCTACCATATCCTCTATAGGATGATGAAGGAGACCTTCCTCATCGTGGAGCGTCTTGGTACGCAAATTGATTTCATCAGCCGCGAACTGTTTAGCAGCAAGGCAGAGAAGATCATCGAACAGATCTCCATCATCCGTAAAAACATCATCCAGATGAACACCATGTTCAAACCGCAACTCCGTCTGTTCAAGATGTTTGAAAGCGGCGAAGTGAAAGGGTTCGCCGATGACATGGAAGAATACTGGGGCAACATTTTGGACTTCTACCAGAAAATGTGGGATATGGTCGATGACTATGGCGAATTGGTGGCCGGTCTGTCGAGTACGTTCGATTCGTTGCAGGCCAACAAGACCAACGAGATCATGCGTATGCTTACGATTATTTCCACCATTATACTTCCATTGACCTTTATATCAGGACTTTACGGCATGAATGTCGGACTTCCTATGGCGAATTCCCCATTCGCATTCCTCATTGTAATCGGAATTTGTTTATTCATTTCGGTGGTGCTAATCATTTTCTTCATGAAAAAGCACTGGCTATAACTTAGTAACTTAGTTAGAAGTTAGCAGTTAGTAGTTAGCAGTTAATGGTCAACGGTCAATGTACAAATCCTCATTAAAAATAGCAGAATTAGAGCAGGGCGACTACCACACGTTATTGAACGGGTCGGTGGCGGGTGAAAGAATTCGTATCGTCCTTGACACAGGTGCGTCCCACAGTTGTATTGACAAACAGTTTGTCAATCAGTTATTTCCGGATAGAAAAATGGAAAAAAATGATGGCGTGAATGCAGGCATTGGCGGGACAGACTTTGAAGTGCTGGTAACGGATCTGCCGGACTTCAAAATCGGCCACTACCATCAGAAACTCCTGGAGAACATCGCGGTAATCGACTTCACCCACATCAATATGGCATACGAGGCCCTGCACCTCAAGCCCGTCCAAATGATATTGGGCAACGACTTCTGTGTCAACCACAAAGCCATAATCGATTACGAACAAAAGTTAATCACATTCCAAAAGGGCTGAAAGCCCGACGTATGTTAGCCTAGGGTGAGACGAAGTCGAGCCCTAGGAATCAATGGTCAACAGTCAAAATCAAATGGAAAACCAACCGACACAACAGAAAATTTTAGGCGTGGACCCAGGTACCAACATTATGGGTTATGCCCTATTGAACACGAACCTGAACAAGTCAGACGTGGAAGTGCTCAGCGTGTTGAAGATGACCAAACTCGTAGATCCGTACGCTAAGTTGAAATATATTTACGAAAGAATTAATGGGTTAATCGAACAATATCATCCTGATATTCTGGCTATTGAAGCTCCGTTTTACGGCAAAAATGTGCAATCAATGCTGAAACTGGGTCGTGCGCAGGGCATTGTAATCGCCGCCTCATTGCATGCCGGCATGGAAGTGTATGAATACTCGCCACGTAAGATCAAGCAGTCCATCACCGGTAACGGCAATGCCTCCAAGGAACAGGTGTCCGCCATGCTCTGTCGGATGTATCCCATCTCGGAAAGCATTGAATATCTGGATGCTACGGATGCCTTGGCGGTGGCCGTCTGCCATCATTTGCAACACAAAGTGGTGTTCGGAAAATCGAAGGCCACAGACTGGAAAAGCTTCATTTCTCAAAATTCCGACCGGATTGTGAAATAGTCGGTGCGTATTCGTAATTTATGTACATTTGCCGCTCAATTATATTAAGGTAAAAAATATTAAAGAACAAAACCGCTAACAATATATCATTATGGAAATCAAAGAATTACAAGATGTTGCTGCACAAGTTCGCAGAGATATTATCCGCATGGTTCACAGTGCCAAATCCGGACATCCGGGCGGTTCGCTGGGTTGCGCTGATTTTCTGACAGCTCTCTATTTCAATGTGATGGAGATTGATCCTGAGCATTTTACCCGTGAGGGCAAGGATGAGGACATGTTTTTCCTCTCCAACGGCCATATCAGCCCCGTGTTCTACAGTGTGATGGCTCGCCGCGGCTATTTCCCGATCTCTGAACTGACCACCTTCCGCAAACTGGGCACACGTCTGCAAGGACACCCCACTCCAGTGGAAGGTCTTCCCGGCGTACGCATCGCTTCCGGTTCTCTCGGACAAGGTCTCTCCGTCGCCATCGGCGCCGCCTTGGCGAAGAAGGCCAATCAAGACAAACACCTTGTATTTGCACTCACCGGTGACGGCGAACTCGAAGAGGGACAAAACTGGGAAGCCCTGATGTTCGCAGGTTCCAAACATGTTGACAACCTTATCGTTACCGTTGACTACAACAAAAAACAGATTGACGGCAGCACCGATGCCGTGATGAGCCTCGGCAACCTCCGAGCCAAATTCCAAGCCTTCCAATGGATGGTCCTTGAAATGAACGGCAACGATATGAAAAGCTGCATCCAAACCCTGAAACTCGCCAAAACATTGGCTGGAAATCAGAAACCGATCGCCATCCTGATGAAAACGGAGATGGGACAGGGCGTGGATTTCATGATGGGCACGCACAAATGGCACGGCACGCCTCCTAACGACGAACAAGCCGCAGCCGCTCTGGCTCAACTCCCTGAGACTTTGGGAGATTACTAATACTTGCCCGCGTGAAGATCGTCAACAAATACCTCTGCAAAAACTTCCTCGGTCCCTTTTTCCTCACCTTCTTCGTGGCACTGTTTGTTTTGCTCATGCAGTTCGTCTGGAAATGGGTGGATGAGCTTGTGGGCAAAGGTTTGGAGCTGACCGTAATGCTGAAACTGTTGTTTTACGCGGCTATCTCCCTCTCTTCCATGGCATTCCCGTTGGCGGTTATGCTTGCTTCCCTGATGACTTTCGGCAACATGGGCGAACGTTACGAAATCGTCGCCCTGAAGTCCGCCGGCATCTCCACACGCAAAATGATGACCCCATTGGCTTGCCTGACAGTCATCATCACCATTGTCTCCTTCCTTTTCTCCGACCAAGTTATTCCCCGTGCCACATTGAAACTCAGGATGTTACTATACGACATCCAAGAGCAGAAACCCGCCCTCAATATCGAAGAGGGTGTCTTCTATGATGGTTTCGACAATTACTCCATCATGATAGGCAAAAAGATGCCCGACGGGGAAACGGTAAAAGACATCCTGATTTACGACCACTCCAGACGACAAGGCAACACCTGCGTAACGTACGCTGAATCAGGGAAAATGACCATCACCCCAGACAAACACTACCTCATTTTCGTCCTGAACAACGGCTCTTATTGGGACGAGACCTCCTCCATGGGCGTGAGTCGCGGAAAGCGCGTCCAGATGCCCCTGATGCGCGCCTCCTTCGACAAGCAATACAAACGGTTCGACATGTCCGACTTCTCCCTCAACCAGGCGGATGCACAGCTCTTCGAAGGCCACTCCTCCTCCATGACCAACAAGCAACTCAGCGAAGAAATCGACACCATGAAGAAGCAAATCCGTGAAATTGAGGAAAATACGGCAAATGTCTTCTTTAGCAACCTCTACTTTTACAACAATTTCGTACGGGGCAACGAACAATTCGCCACCCAGGAGGTTTCTTGTCCGTTGGACATCTCCGAGCTTTCACCCGACCTGAAGAGCCGAGTGTTGAATCATGCGGAAAACTCCTCCCGCTCCTTTATCTACTCCATGCAGTTTAACTACACAGATGCCTCTTACAGAACATCTTACATGTGGAATTTTCAGATTGAGCTTCAGCGCAAATACCGTTTGGCCGTTGCGTGTCTGCTCTTCTTCTTCATCGGAGCGCCTTTGGGATCCATCATCCGCAAAGGCGGCATTGCCGTGCCGCTGGTCTTTACGGTCTTATTCTTCGTCATCTACTTCGCACTCTCCGTCATCGGGGAGAAAATCGCAAAAGGCAGCACCATGCCGGTTTGGTTCGGTACTTGGCTTTCCTCATTCATACTCCTTCCCCTGTGCGTCTTCCTGACTTATCATGCCACCATGGACACCGCCGTACTGTCACCCGACACCTACGCCAAATGGATGGATAAAATCAAGAACATCAAACTCAAAAATATAAAACTGTTTTCGAAAAAAAGACATGAAGATTCTTCAACTTTGTCATAAAACGCCCTTGCCCGCCATCGATGGTGGATGCATCGCCATTCACAACATCACGCAGTGCCTGCTGAACAGCGGCGCCGATGTGAAGGTACTCGCAGTGGCCACTCCCAAACACCCCTACGTGGTTTCAGCCTACTCCAAATCCTATCTGGAGAAAACCCGCTTCGAATCGGTCTATATTGACACGACCCCTCACAAAATCGAAGCACTGAAAACACTATTTACGGGCAATTCCTACCAAATTAGCCGGTTTTATAGCAAAAACATGGCGACGAAACTGAGCGAAACACTCAAAAAGGAAGATTTCGACATCGTCCATATCGAATCCATTTACATGGCACCCTATATACCGTTGATTCGGAAACTCTCCAAAGCAAAAATCCTGATGCGTCTGCACAATATCGAGCATCAGATTTGGGAACGGCTCTCCGAAAACGAACGGAACCCCATCATGAAGCTGGCTTACCGTGTTAACGCCCACCAACTCAAACGAGTGGAACGGAAAATCCTGCATGGAGTGGACGGCTACATGTCTATCTCGGAACCCGATTACAACTACTTCCACGAAGCTTTCCCCAATGTTCCCGGCACTGTAATCCCATTCGGTATCAATCTGGATAACTATGAGTTAGAGGATGATGACTACATCGCCACCGACCATCCGGAACTGTTCCATATCGGTAGCATGAACTGGTCTCCCAACGTGGAAGGCATCCTGTGGTTTTTGGAAGAAGTGTGGCCCGACATTCTGGCCGCACACCCCGATCTGACCTTTACGTTGGCCGGTCATGACATTCCGGAGAGCATTCGCTCCCGCCACGATCGGAACGTGAACGTCGTCGGCTCTGTACCGAATGCCAACGAATTTATGGCGGAACATGATATTATGATCGTACCCTTGCTTTCGGGTAGCGGTATCCGTATCAAAATAGTGGAAGCCATGGCGTTGGGTAAAGTGGTGATTACTACCTCCATCGGTGCAGAAGGACTGGATGTTCAAGATGGTAAGCATCTGTTCATCGCCGACACTCCGGAAGAGTTTGTGGCAGTCATCAACAAATGCGTGGCTATGCCCGACATCTGCTCCATTATCAGCGAAAACGCCCAGCATTACATCTCCGTTCACCACAATAATGCCGTTATCGCGCAACAAATCATGGACTTTTATCAAAAAGTGACCAATAAACAATGAAAAAACTTTTGTCAGATATAGAAACGGTTGAAGATCTGCGCAAACTTCCTGTCAATCAGCTGCCACAGTTGTGCGAAGAGTTGCGTCAGTACATCATCGAGCAAACCGCCCAGCATCCTGGCCATCTCGGATCCAGTCTCGGCGTAGTGGAGCTCACCGTGGCCATCCATTATGTCTTCGACACCCCTGATGACAAATTGATTTGGGATGTGGGACACCAGGCCTACTGCCATAAAATCTTGACGGGACGTAAGGAACAGTTCTGCACCAACCGCTGTTATGGCGGCATCAGTGGTTTTCCCCGTCGCGACGAAAGCGAATATGACGCATTCGGCACTGGACACTCCTCCACCTCCATTTCCGCAGTTCTTGGCATGGCATTGGCCGCAAAGATGGAAGGCAACATGAAGCGCAACCATATTGCCGTCATCGGCGATGGCGCTATCGGTGGCGGCATGGCCTTCGAAGCCATGAACCAAGCGCCCTACCGCGATGTCAACATGCTGGTGATCCTCAATGACAACAAGATTTCCATCGACAAAAGTACTGGTGCGATGAGCAAGTACCTGCTCTCTATTACCGCCTCCCCGACTTACAATCGGATGAAAAACCGTTTGTGGAACTTCTTCACCTTCCGCACCAACCACCCCAACCGCGTCACCAACTTCTTCAGCAAAATGGGCAACTCCATGAAAGGCTGGCTGTTCGGTGGCAGCAACTGGTTTCAGAGCCTCGGCTACCGCTATTTCGGGCCCGCCGACGGCCACGATGTCATCAATTTGGTGAAGGCTCTCAAAGGGCTCAAAAAATTGCCCGGACAGAAAGTTCTCCATGTGCTGACCATAAAGGGTAAGGGATTGGAAGCGGCAGAACAGAACCAGACGAAGTATCATGCACCCGGCAAGTTCGACCCTGACACGGGCGAGATTATTGCTGCCGAAACCAAGCAACAACCGCCTAAATATCAAGATGTTTTCGGTAATACTATTTTAGAACTGGCACGAGAAGATGAGAAAATAGTTGGCATTACGCCCGCCATGGCCACCGGATGCTCACTCACCATTATGGATGCCGTTTATCCTGAACGCGTCTTCGATGTAGGCATTGCCGAACAACATGCCGTAACTTTTTCGGCTGGTTTGGCCACCGAAGGCTACATTCCTTTCTGCAATATATACTCCTCATTCCTGCAGCGCGGCTACGATCAGGTAATCCATGACGTGGCATTACAGAAACTGCCAGTTATTTTCTGCATAGACCGTGCAGGACTGGTCGGCGAGGACGGCTCCACGCACCAAGGCGCTTTCGATTTGGCCTTCCTGCGCTGCATCCCCGACCTGATCATCGCCTCCCCTCTGAACGAACACGAGTTGCGCAACATGATGGTCACCGCCTATCAAAACGCAAAGAATCAAGGACTTCCGTTCGTCATCCGTTACCCGCGCGGTAGAGGCGTACTCCTTGACTGGCACAATGAACCTCAAGTGCTGCCTATTGGGAAAGGGCAACTCCTGCAAAAGGGTGAAAAAGTATTGTTGCTGACCCTCGGACCCTTGGGCAATGCCGTCAGCCATGTGCTGGAGACGTTGGCAAAAGAAGGTATCCATCCGGGACATTTTGACGTGAAGTTCCTTAAACCGCTGGACGAAAGTGCTTTGGAAGAATTTACAAAACAATATTCAGTGTGGATTACGGTGGAGGATGGTACCGAAAAAGGAGGATTATTCTCCGAAATTGCGGAATTCCTCGCCTGTAGAGACGCGCTGCAGCACGTCTCTACGAATGGTTCAGATTTCCATCATCCCCAACTGCTGCATATTGCCATCCCCGACGAGTTCATCACCCATGGTGACATCCCGAATCTGTACAAAAAGGTCGGTTTCGACAACGATTCTATAGAAAAAACCATCCGCCAAGCCTGGGAGATGGCGTAAGGTGAATTTCGGAACCCCGCAACATCCCGTTGTAGAGACGCGCTGCAGCACGTCTCTACTGCATTGCGTCTCTACAAATGGGTCAAACCATTATTTTTCATGTAATACGCAATCAAACCATCCGGATCTTTAACGCTCTTTTGTAACCATTCGAAATAGAGCTCGTTACGCTCATCTTCCGAGAGTTTCCACTGTACATCCGAACGGCGCATCCGCTCGCTAAAATGGGATAAAATAATAGCTGCAGAATTGGAGATATTGAAACTTTCCGTAAATCCGTACATCGGAATCAGCACATTACCGTCCGCATAGCGAATCGCATCTTCCGAAAGCCCAGTCAGCTCCGTCCCGAACAAGAACGCGGTCTTCTGCTCCACTGGTAAATCAAAAATGGTACGTCTTCGCTCATCTGGCAGCGTGGCAGCAACCCAATAGCCTTGCTCATGCAACCGGTCAATACAATCCTTGACATTATGATCGCTGTGCGGATAGTCCTGAATGGTGAGCCATTTGTCGGCCCCCATGCTGATATCCTTGTGTATTTCGAACGCGTTCCGGTGTTGAATAATATGAACATCTTGGATTCCGTAACAGTCGCAGGTGCGCAACACCGCACTGATATTCTGAGTCTGGAAAAGATCCTCCAACACTACCGTAATGTGACGAGTGCGGTTTTCCAACACTTCTGCCAAACGCTCCTGACGCGTTTCCGACACGAACTGTTGGAGATATTCAACCAATTGGTCTCTAAGTTGTTTATCCTCGATTTTTCTCATCTCTATATAAACAAAAAAGCCCTTAATAAGGGCTTTTTAAGGTTAAACGAAATATTTACTATTTCATTTTTGCAAATGCAGAACCGGGTTTGAATTTAACAACCTTCTTAGCGGGGATGTTGATCTTTTTGCCCGTTGCAGGATTGTGACCTGTTCTAGCTTTGCGATCGGCAACATAAAATGTGCCAAAGCCAATCAAAGCAAGTCTTTCGCCTTTTTTCAAAGCTTTCTCAGTTGCACCTACTAATGCCTCCAAGGCAATTTTAGCTTGAACTTTTGTCAAACCGGCTTCTTCTGCCATTACATTGATTAATTCGCTCTTGTTCATGTTTACTAATTTATGGGGTTAATAATGATAATAAGTTTGAGCCACAAATTTAATAAAAATTGTAAAAAACAGCCCCAGATATCAGAATGTTGGTAATTATTTTAGTTGGTTGATAAAGCGGTCAATATCAGGCTATAATATATACTAATATAAATAATCAGTATAGTTATTAAATCTGAATCCCGCCATAAAATCTTCAATTTTCATTTTGGACTTTCCCTGAATTTGGAGAATTTTGACGGAAATGTCATAATTTTGCGTAGAAATCAGCATTTTCTTACTCGCAATAAGCATGATTTTTCCCGGTATTTCAGTACTTTTCCGATCTGTAATCCGAATATCAAATAGCTTCAACACGCAAGGGGTGGGTTCCGTCCCATCAGGGTTGAGACGACCGATATAGGAAAACGCAGTCGGATAGGGAGACAATCCCCGAACATGGTTGTAGATATGCTCGGCAGTCTCATCCCAGCAAATGTGCATGTCCTCCTTGAAAATCTTGGGTGCCGGCTTCAACGTGGCAACTTCCGGTTGCGCCATCGGAGTTACATTCCCTGTAGCCAGCAGGGCGAGCGTCTCAACGGCCACTTCTGCACCTAAAGACATCAGTTTGTCGTGCAAGGTACCAGCATTGTCATCATGGGTAATTTCTACCGACTTCTGCAACAAAAGGGCACCTGTGTCCGTGTGCTCATCCAGTAAAAAGGTGGTCACACCCGTCTCCGTTTCGCCGTTCATAATAGCCCGTTGAATTGGAGCCGCACCGCGATATTGCGGTAAAAGTGAGGCATGTACGTTGAACGTTCCAAGCGGTGGAATGGTATAAACGGACTGAGGCAACATACGGAAAGCCACGACGACAAAAACATCGGCAGCATAGCCACGAAGTGCCTCCACAAAAGACTCTTCCTTAAGTTTTTCAGGCTGCAAGACCGGTAACTGATTTGCCACCGCATAGTTCTTCACATCAGAACAATGCATCTGCTGTCCGCGTCCCGCCGGTTTATCGGGCGTGGTGACCACACACACCACCTCATGTCCTGCCTGACGGATGGCATCCAATGTTGCCACCGCAAACTCAGGCGTACCCATGAAAACCACTCGTAATTGTTTCATAGCATATTTGTTATTTCTTTTATACCCTATTGTAGAGACGCGCCACGGCACGTCTCTACGGGAAACATCAACCAAGATCGTGTGACAATTCCAACATCTTCAGCGCAGTAACCGCCCCTTCAACTCCCTTATTGCCGTGTTTACCGCCCGCACGGTCTTCTGCCTGTTCCATCGTATTGCAAGTCAGCACACTGAAAATCACCGGCTTAGAAAACTTCAACCCCACATTCATGATACCGTCAGCGACGGCTTGCGAGATAAAGTCGAAATGGCGGGTTTCGCCTTGTATGACACACCCGATGCAGATGACTGCATCCACGAAAGCCTCTTTGAGCATCCACTGGGCACCCATGGGCAGCTCAAAACTGCCTGGAACGTGCTTCACGAGGATGTTCTCTTGATGTACGCCGTGTTCGAGCAGGCATTCTTCCGCACCTTTTAAAAGCGAATCGGTAATGCGGTCATTCCATTCGCTGACCACAATACCGATTTTCTTTTTACTGGCGGAAGAAAACTCAAACGGCTTGAATTCCGATAAGTTTTTCTTCTTTTCCGTCATTGTTTATTATTTAGAAGCGTTCGCTTTCGCTCTTTCAGCGTATTGGGCAACGCTCATTTTATTGTATTCCAAATAGAAATCTTTCTCAATAGTTTCGTAAGCGGCAGCTGCTTTCTTCCAATCACCTTGTCTCTCATACATTTGGCCGAGTTTGAAGAGTGCGATAGGCGTGAAATAAGGATCCGTGCCCTTCACAGCTTTCTCATAATACTTAATAGCCTGAGCTTCATCACCTTGCTCATCATAGAGGTCTCCAATCGTGGCCTGACAAGCATACCACAGCACATCCTCTTTCTTTTTGAACTTTTTGAGATAATCCATAGCTTCATCTTTCTGACCCAGCTTCATGTAAGTCAGACCGGCATAATAGTTGGCCGTGTTGGCGGTCTTCGTAATCTTATAACCGCTGGCGATATCCAGGAAACCATCGTTTTCGCCGTCACCTTCAAGAGCCAGCTTCAAAGAAGCGGTATCACCTTGAATGAACCAATGGATAGGTTGCACGATTTGGGCGGAAGCCTCAGCGTTTTTCTTCTGCAAGTAGAAACGGTTGAAGGCCAAAATTGCAAGAATGATGACGAGGATGCCAATAATGACACCATAAATAATGTTCTGATATTTGCTGAAGAAAGCAAAGAATCTTGTCAAAAAGTTCTCATTTTCAGCCGTTTGTTCCATCTTCTTGGAACCCAGATTTTCTGTATTTGCCATAATTATACGTCTAATTTTTCAAGGGTGCAAAAATACACTTTTTTTGTTAAAAATCAGCATGAAAAATGCTCTGTTTAAAATTATGAACGAACCACGCCTAACAGTCAATAGTCAATGGTCAAAGCTCGCTCGCGTCGGCTCCCAGACATTCTGTCCCGACTTCCGGAACAATTCGCTTCACAAGATTGACGAGTGTGGGGCCGGGGCCGAACTCTGTAAACGCATCTGCACCGTCGCGCACCATGTTCAGAACCGTCTGCGTCCAGAGCACAGGCGAGGTGAGTTGCGAGACCAGGTTCTTCCGAATCAATTCGGGATCAGTCGTAGGGAAAGCAGTAACATTTTGATATACAGGACAAACGGGTACTGCAAATGGACTTTTTTGAATAGCGTCTGCCAATTCGTCCTGCGCACTCTGCATCAGCGGGGAGTGGAAAGCACCACCCACCTTCAGCATCATAATACGCTTAGCACCAGCCTCTTTCAACTTCTCTGTAGCCAGTTCCAGTCCTTTGATGCTGCCAGAAATCACCAACTGTTGCTGGGAGTTGTAGTTGGCCGGCACCACCACCTCATCCGTAATAGAGGCGCACACCTCTTCAATGATAGCGCTGTCGAATTTCAAAACAACGGCCATACCAGAAGGCTCTGTTTCACAAGCTTTTTGCATGGCATTAGCTCGTTTCTCAACCAACTGAAGGGCATCCTCAAACGCCAAACAGCCGGCGGCAGCCAAAGCGGTGTATTCGCCTAACGAATGCCCAGCGGTCATATCGGGAATAGCTTTCTTAAAACACTGGTATGAGATATATCCATGCAGGAACATTGCCAACTGCGTATATTGGGTCTGTTTCAACTGTTCCTCCGTCCCATGGAACATAATTTCCGACATCGAATAGCCCAACACCTCGTCCGCGCGACGGAAAAGCTCCTTTGCTTGTGGGAAATCGTTGTACATCTGCAGCCCCATGCCGGGATGCTGTGAACCTTGACCGGGAAAAATGTATGCGTTCATTCTTTAATGGTTATGGGTTATAGGTTATGGGTTATTGACGTAGAGACGTGCCATGGCGCGTCTCTACGAAAACAATTTACAATCCAAATTCTTTTTTAATGACGTCCACGTAATCGAGTCTTTCCCATGGGAAGAAAGTGACTTTGCGGGGACCTTGTGCCGTCTGGACCTCCGCTTCGTAGGTGTCACGTCCGAAATGACCGTATGAAGCGGTGGGCTCGTAAATCGGGTTCTTGAGCTGGAAGCGGGTGATGATGTCGTACGGACGCATCGGGAAGATGTCGCGGATGTGCATAGCAATCTCGCTATCGTGCATTTTCACCTTGGCGGTACCGTAAGTGTTGACATAAAGGCCCACGGGCTCTGCCTTGCCAATGGCGTAGGCCACTTGGATCAGCACTTGGTCGCACAAACCAGCAGCCACCATGTTTTTGGCAATATGGCGGGTGGCGTAAGCTGCTGAACGATCAACCTTTGAGGGATCCTTGCCGGAGAAGGCACCTCCGCCGTGCCCACCGCGACCACCGTAGGTGTCCACGATAATTTTACGGCCCGTGAGACCCGTGTCCCCGTGCGGTCCGCCAATGACGAACTTACCGGTTGGGTTCACAAAGAGCTGAAAATCCGTATTGAAAAGGCGTTGCACCTTCTTCGGACAGCTTTTCTTGACGCGAGGAATCAAAATTTTCTCCACATCGCAACGAATGGTCTCCAACATGGTAGCTTCGTCAGCGAAGTCGTCATGCTGCGTGGAGACAACGATGCTGTCAATGCGTTCAGGTTTGTGTCGCTCCGAATACTGTACAGTAACCTGCGATTTGGAATCGGGACGCAGGTAGGTCATCTTTTTGCCTTCCTTGCGGATGGCGGCCAATTCCTGCACAAAACGATGAGCCAGTTCGACAGGCAGCGGCATGTAGTTGTCCATCTCATTGCAAGCATACCCGAACATCATGCCTTGGTCGCCAGCTCCTTGTTCTTCCAATGCCGCACGCTCCACCCCTTGGTTAATATCCGGTGACTGACTGTGAATGGTGGAAATCACGCCACAAGACTTATAGTCAAATTGATAGTCGCTTTTATTGTAACCGATATTCCGAATGACGCGGCGAGCCACATCGTCCACGGAAACATAACCTTCGGTCTTCACCTCGCCGGCGCACACCACCAATCCGGTGGTCACCAGTGTCTCACATGCCACTTTTGATTCAGCGTCCTGCGCCAAAAAACTATCTAACAATGCGTCCGAAATCTGGTCGCAAATCTTATCCGGGTGCCCTTCTGACACGGATTCTGATGTGAATAAATAACTCATATTCAGTATTTTAAATCGTTAATTTTTAAAAACCGAAAAGCGCGGAGATAGATGGTTTAGCATTTTTTTCTGTGGTTGCAATCATACAAATCTGTCCACGCGTTTTCGGTGGCAAAGATACACTTTTTTTATGTACTTTTGCCCCGCATTTTAAAAACCGAATAACTATGTTTTTGAATACGTTAGGCTACATTACTTGGAAGGTGAATCCAGTGGCATTCCATCTCGGTTCCGTTGAGGTCAGATGGTATGGTATCTTCCTGGCATTGGGCTTTTTACTGGCTTACTACACCCTGCAACAAATATTCAAGACGGAACACCTTTCGCAAAAACTGCTGGATAAAATCTCCATTTGGACCATTGTGTGGACGATTATCGGTTTGCGGCTGGGGCACTTCCTGTTTTACGAACCGGAAATGTTCGTGAAAGCCCCGCTACAGATTCTATTACCAGTAGATGAAAATTGGCATTTTATTGGTTACCAAGGGCTTGCGAGTCATGGCGGTGTTCTCGGTATCATCGGGTTCTTGATTTACTACTGCTGGCGCCACAAAATCAACTTCTTATGGATTTTGGACCGTTTGGGCATTGCAGTGCCCATCGCAGCTTCTTTCGTGCGCATCGGCAACCTGATGAACCACGAGATTGTGGGCAGCATCACGGATGTGCCGTGGGCATTCGATTTCATCTATGGCGGTTTTGGCATCGCAGGTACCTATCGGCATCCGGCACAACTCTACGAATCCATCGTCTATCTTTTGGTCTTTATCGGTTTGACCATATACTATTTTAAATATGCCAAAGGGAAAGTTGCCGCAGGGCGCACCTCCGGCATCACGCTGACCGTCATTTTCACGGCACGTTTTATTATCGAATTTTTCAAAGAAGTACAGGTGCTAAGCGAAGCCGGTCACGTGCTCAACAACGGTCAATTGCTCAGTATCCCGCTCATTATCATGGGATTATCACTATTAATCTACTCTTTCGTGAAACCCTCTTATCCGGAATGCCCTTACAAAGAAGAGGAGCCCGCAAAAAAATAATTATTCCAGTCCTCCGATAAATTCTACCGTCACGACATTGTCGTTCGTGGTGGTGAAAATCAGGTTGGATTTGACGGAATTGCCTTTGAATTCCGCATCCACCGTCAACGATCTAACCGCTTCCGTGGAGTCGCATACCTGTACACCGTCGATGGCGGGCATGGTCTTCAGCAAGTCTCTGAGCATGTTGCCCTCCAAACTCCCTTCGAATCTCTTCTCTGCAACTTGGCCCAAGGGCAGGATTCCGTTCATCAGGAAATAGGTTTCGCCCCCTTTATTGGTGTATTTGAAACTAAGATCACCTGCTTCCAACTTGCCGTTATTCAAGTTGTTGAACGTTCCAAAATAGCGGCCTCCAATGATACTTCCACTGTCACAGGAAGTCAAAAACAGGATTAAAACAGCGATTATTGCAACAATTTTTTTCATTATTTCAAATTTTCTGTATTATTTAACTCTTAACTTATAGATATCCAACACGTTCTGCATCAACATGGCGATAGTCATGGGACCCACGCCGCCGGGCACGGGCGTGCAGGCCCTGAGCCGTTTCTCCAATTCCGGACGGGTCTCCTCACTATAGACATCGCCCTGCAACTTGCCATTTACGCGGTTCATGGCCACATCAATCAGAACAGCGCCTTGTTTAAAATCGTAAGGCTGGAGCAAATTCGGACAACCGACGGCCGTGATCACAATATCACCGATATGGGCAATCTCCGCCAAGTTTTTCGTACGGGAGTGGCACAGCGTGACCGTGGCATTACTATGGATTAACAATTGCGCGGTCGGCTCACCCACTAACTGACTGCGACCGATCATCACCACATGCTCACCAGCTACCTCTATATTGTTGGTTTCCAGCAATGTGATGATACCCTTTGGTGTGCAAGGCATCACGTATGGCTCACCCAAATGCAGAAGTCCGACGTTCATGAGGTGCAATCCATCGGCATCCTTGCGATAGTCAATAAAATCGAGAACGCGCGCAGAATTGTAGTGATCGGGCAGAGGCAACTGGATAAGTATGGCATCGACCTCATCGTTGCGGTTACATTCGTCAATCATGACCATCAGCTCACTTTCAGTGGTGGTGTCAGGCAAAAGATGCAGCTGGCAATCCATGCCTAACGATCTGCAGGTCTTGTCCTTACTGTGCACGTAGGAGAGGCTGTCAGGGCGCTCGCCGACGAGGAAAATGTCGAGCCTGGGAGGCCGTTGCCCCTTCGCTTTGATCTCCGCCACTTCCTTGGCTATCTGATCCTTAACTTGTTGTGCGCAAATTTTTCCGTCAATGATTCTCATATTGGTGAGTTTGAATTTGGGTGCAAAAATAGGAAAAAAACAGCTAACTTACTTACTATAATATTGTATCACCTTCTCCAGTGCCTCGCGACAGACAGGGCAGAAGTCGTTGTAGCTGATGCTATTCATGGTGCAGTGCATCGTCGGACGATAGACACCTTTCGCTACGTAACCGCCTCCCTCATAGACACCTACGCGATCGTAGTCGGGGTGGTTCTTGCTGACGGGCGGCGTGGGAATCGGAGTACCGCTCGGCACCTTGTCCACCCACTTGGAACTGAAGTCCACCAACGTGGTGAGGTTGGGTTCGGTGGGCTCCACTCCAGCTGGATAAAAGTCCTGCACGGAAACCTCCGACGTGTAGTACTCGTCGGCCAGACCTCCAATGAGGTGTCCCATTTCATGAACAATCACATAATCAGGATATTGACCGTGATTATAAACCGTGCAATAGAAATTGTAGATACCACCACCACCGTACTTTTCACTGTTGCAGATGATGATGATAACGTCGTAAGGCGCATCGTCGGCCACCTCGTGGAGGTTCCACACACCCAGACACATCAGATATCGATCAAGGTCGAGAGCATTGTACGTACAGTTCAACAACGTCTTGACATACAGATTGTTCTGCGGTTGGGTAATGCCTGACTCTTCGGAATAGCCCTCAATAGCGCGGATATTCACGTGACGGCGGTTTTCCTTGTAGGGCGTACAGTTCATCACGTACTTGGCGAAACGCTTCATGTCGTATTTGAGCGCCTTGGCATCGCTTTTGGCATAACCGTCAGGAATAAAGAGGATGTCAATAGCGTCATCCGGCGAACTGCCTTTGTGCAGGTTCATGACGGCGTACTCTTTCTTGGCCATTTGTACAGGTAGATTGGCGGGGTTCAACACCGTGTCTTTCAGCACGGTAGCCTCGCGTTTACGATTGAAGGAGGTGAACCGCACACGCACGGGCTCTTTCGGCATCGGCATGTTGACACACTCCTCCATGCTGGCAATTTCTGTCTCCCCACGCTCGGTGGTGCGGTACTCCGTAAAAAGACAGGAATAGCTGCGACTGAAAATCAGCTTCTGCGAAGCTTGGTCGAGCACTTCGATGAGAATGTCACCATAATGGTAGGGTTCCACCAGCTGCGAACGCGTACCGTTCCAATGGTTCACCATCGTGAAATGGTCGATCTGCAACTTCTCCACATCTTTGTTTCCAATATGCAGATAATTGATTCTTAAGGTTTTGTCAACGAAGTAATCGTTGAAATGCTGCGCTTGGGCAAAACCAAATCCGCAGAGGATAACGAACAATGTTGCGAATAATTTTTTATGGGAATTCATATCTATAATTTTGATTATTTCAAGTTCAATCCGCCATAATATGATGGCTCTACCGCCAACTGCTAACTACTAACTGTTAACTGCTAACTTTTTTACGTATCCCAAACTCCATCCCCTTCTCCACAGATTTCCCTGCAGACTTGAGAATGAGGTAGTAGATGACGACCCCGAAGACACCGACTCCGACGCTGAGCAACTCTTTGTGGGTGAGGGCGTAGCAGCCGAAGAGGAGAACAAGCAGGACAAGAAGCGGCAGCACATAGGCCAACAGCACGGCCTTGTTGCCGGCGGAGGTCTCCAACAGGAGCTCTACAGTCTCCCCCACCTGATAGTTCTCGTGGCGGGTGTTCTTGACGGTGATGATCTCCTGCCGATGGTCGGAGGGGATGCAAATGCTCTTGGCATGGCAGCCACTGCACGCGGAGCTCACGATGACCTCCACGCTGATGTCGTCGCCGTTGACGGCGCGCACGATGCCTTCTCGGCAGATGTTATGTTCTTCGTTCATATTTGTTCGTTTTGTCCTTTCAGCCCTAACTGCTAACTACTAACTGCTAACTACTAACTAAACAATAGTTTCGCCATCTCCTCTACTTTCGTAATCGGCACAATCTTCAGCTTATAATCCGACGGGCGAATGCCTTTGAGGTTGTATTTGGAGACGAACATTCGGGTGAAACCGAGCTTGTCGGCCTCGGCGATGCGTTGGGCGATGCGGGTCACAGGACGCACCTCGCCGCTGAGTCCCATCTCGCCAGCGAAGCAGGTCTTGTTGTCTAGAGCGATGTCGGTGGCCGAAGACAAAATGGCGGCCACAATGGCAACGTTGATGGCGGGATCCTCCACTCGAAGTCCGCCAGCGATGTTCAGGAAGACATCTTTAGCGCCAAGCTTGAACCGACAGCGCTTCTCCAGCACGGCTAACAGCATGTTCATACGGCGAATGTCGTATCCCGTGGCGGAGCGTTGCGGCGTGCCATAGACCGCCGTGCTCACTAACGCCTGCGTCTCAATCATCATCGGACGGTTGCCCTCCAAGATGCAAGCGATGGCGTTGCCGCTGTAGTCCTCCTCGCGCTGGGAGACCAAGATCTCAGACGGGTTCTGCACCTCGCGCAGCCCGTCCTGCAGCATCTCGAAGATGCCCAACTCAGAGGTGGATCCGAAACGGTTCTTGATGCAGCGCACCATGCGGTAGCCGTAATGTTGGTCGCCTTCGAACTGCAGTACCGTATCCACGATGTGCTCCAGCAACTTGGGACCGGCCAAGGAACCGTCCTTGGTAATGTGGCCGATGAGGAAAACGGGGCAGGCGGTGCGCTTGGCAAAATGCTGGAACTCGGCCGCGCACTCCTTGAGCTGCGAAATAGAGCCCGCCGCCGACTCTATCAAGTTGCTCTGCATCGTCTGGATGGAATCCACGATAAGAATGTCGGGCTGTAAATCTTCTATATGCTTGAAAATCTGCTGGGTGTTAGTTTCGGTGAGGACATAGCAGTGGGGCGCGGGCGCATCCGAGAGGCGGGCGGCGCGCATCTTGAGTTGCGCCTCGCTCTCTTCGCCGGAGACGTAGAGCACCTTCTGTCCATGTAAGTGGAGAGCCATCTGCAGCAGCAGGGTCGATTTGCCGATGCCCGGCTCGCCACCCAACAGCACGATGGAGCCCTTCACGATGCCGCCGCCGAGTACGCGGTCGAACTCCGCAAAGCCGGTCGCCGTGCGCGGGAAACGGGTCAGTTCGATATCGTCGATCACCTTGGGGGTACTCTGCACCACCACGGGCGAGAAATGCCCTTTCGGGGCAGCAGTTTCTTGCAGGATCACCTCCTCCTCAAAAGTGTTCCACTCGTTACATTCGGGGCAGCGACCCAGCCATTTCGCCGACTGCGCACCGCAGTTCTTGCAATAGTACATCGTTTTGCTCTTCGCCATAGGTCATTTAGTTTAGGCGGCAAAGGTACAAAAAAAATAGAGACGCAAAATTTTGCGTCTCTACTAGTTTTTAATACATCGTTTTAATCATCTAAACCGATGAAATTACCATTCTTGTCGAATATCAGGTCAACATCGGTGTCAACCCCTAACACGGACAAGCCGACTTTATAGCGATTATTCTCAAATTCGATTTCCTCAATAAATGCACCAGGATAATTGTCGGTCACATACGTGGATATGCTGGCGGGGAAGAAACCAACGGGAACGGGTCTGTCTTCGCAATCAACCTTCTTCCAATCACCATTGGATCTGAAGTCCACATCCGTTCCATCAATGAGATCCACATCGTAGTCACCGTCTTGCTCTTTGATAACGGACACAATATCAATGCCCGGGAAATAGGTGCTCAAAAACGTCTTAGCCTTAGCAGGCAATTTGTCGGCAGGAACCGGTTTGTCACTACAAGACACGAAAGCGGTCAAAGCGACCACGCTCATTAATATCACAAATAATTTTTTCATTGGTTAAATTTTTAGTTATTAATAATTTGGGTTGTTTTTTTGACTATTAACCATTAACTGTTATTAATCATCCGCTCCCATGAAGCCGCCATTTTTGTCGAAGACCAAATCAAGGTCATTGTCCATCTCCACTTCATAGCGCTTGTGCTCATATTTGACGTGGGTGGGGAAATTCATGGGAAACTTGGCGGAAAGATATTTGGCAGTGTTGGGAAGAAGAATACCAGCGGGCAGCGGATTCAGGCCGCAATCAACCTCTTTCCACTGGCCGTTGGATTTGAACTCCATCTCCGTGCCATCAAACAAAATGACATCATACTTGAGGCCATCCCGGCGCACGGAAAGGACTTCCGCACCTTGAAAATTGGCAGAGATAAACTGTTTTGCCTTGTTGGGCAACTTGTCAGGGGAAACGGTTCTGTCACACGACACAAACGCTCCTAACATAAAAACGCCCATTATAATTGCAATTAATTTTTTCATATTTTAGAATTATTCGTAATACTTTGATATTGACCATTGACTATTAACCAATAACCAATAACCTATAACCAATAACCTATAACCAATAACCTATAACCAATAACCTATAACCATTATAATCAATCGTCGGCATAGAGGAATTTGCCGCTCTTGTCGAATTTCAACTCCAAATCGGTTTCGAGCTCGATGTCGTAACCGTTGTATTTTTTCTCAATCTTAGTGATGATATTGTTCGGAAAATTGGTCTTCACGTATTGCGCAATGGCCGTAGGAATAAGGGCTGCCGGAACCGCAGTCACGTGGCAATCTACCTCTTTCCAGTCACCTTGGAGGGTGAAATCGATCTTGGTACCATCCTTCAACATCACCTCATATTCGCCGTCATCCTGTTTGGCAGAAAGGAAACCAACATTGCTGAAGTGCTTATTAATAAACTGTTGCGCTTTTTGCGGCAGTTGTGCAAACGTGACAGGTATGTCTGCGAAAGCGTGCACATTGAGCGCTATCACACTCAATAATAACAAAAATACTTTTTTCATCTTTTCAGTTTTTAATACGACAAAGATTATTCTGACGGCAAAAATACAAAAATAATCATTGCATATACTATTCGAAAAATATGTATATTTGCCCCCGCATAAAAAAGCAATTTCAAACCTATAAAAAATATCGAAAAGTATGAAAGACAACATCACGATGAGCTTGAATCCGCTCGTGAACTATTTCAAGAAAAGCCCGAAAGAATTCACCAAGGCGGACATGATCAAATACGTGGAGGAGAACAACATCCCCATGGTCAATTTCCACTATGTGGCAGGCGACGGGCGCATCAAGACCCTCGGTTTCGTGCTGCACAGCCGCGATTACCTCGAACAGATCCTCTCCAACGGCGAACGCGTCGATGGCTCCAATATTTTCCCGGCCTTCATCCATGCCGGCTCCA
>Ga0310694_10000917_pt1 | contig 35989 bp, 38 predicted proteins | sample 174DNAGHGhighgp2_FD_203884 | JGI IMG/M metagenome (GOLD analysis project Ga0310694, IMG submission 203884) | Sheep rumen microbial communities from Palmerston North, Manawatu-Wanganui, New Zealand - 1742 DNA GHGhigh gp2 (v2) (version 2) | ecosystem: Host-associated > Mammals > Digestive system... | reverse complement strand
CATCCGCATGGAGCGTGAGCGTCAGACCAAAGGTATCGAACTTATCGCCAGCGAGAACTACGTATCCGACCAGGTACTGCAAGCTATGGGCAGTGTACTGACCAACAAGTACGCCGAGGGCTATCCTGCCCACCGTTATTATGGTGGTTGCGAGGTAGTTGACCAGGTAGAGGAACTCGCACGCACTCGCCTCAAGCAGCTCTACGGCGCTGCGTATGTCAACGTTCAGCCGCACTCCGGTGCACAGGCGAACATGGCGGTGTTCATGGCGTGCCTGAAGGCAGGCGACACGTTCATGGGACTCAACCTCAGCCATGGCGGTCACCTCAGCCACGGCTCGGCGGTGAACTTCTCCGGACTGATGTTCAACGCCATCGGTTACGACCTGTGCGAGGCAACAGGCATGGTGGATTACGACGACCTGGAGCGCAAAGCGCGCGAGCACAAGCCCAAACTGATCATCGCCGGAGCATCAGCCTACAGCCGCGAATGGGATTATGAGCGCATACGCAAGGTGGCGGACGAGATCGGCGCTATCTTTATGGTAGATATGGCGCACCCCGCAGGGCTGATAGCCGCCGGACTGCTGAAGAACCCGCTCAAGTACGCACACATCGTTACCTCCACCACCCACAAGACATTGCGCGGTCCGCGCGGAGGCATTATTCTGATGGGTGAAGATTTTCCCAACCCATGGGGTAAAACAACGCCCAAGGGCGAAGTGAAGATGATGTCCGCCCTACTCGACTCGGCTGTTTTCCCCGGCACACAAGGCGGACCGCTCGAGCATGTGATTGCCGCCAAAGCCGTGGCGTTCGGCGAGGCGCTGCAACCCGAGTTCAAGACCTATCAGCAGCAAGTCAAACGCAACGCCGCAGTCATGGCGCAAGCGTTTGTGGACCTGGGTTACAAAGTTATCTCCGGCGGTACGGACAACCACTCGATGCTCGTTGACCTGCGGACGAAATACCCCGACCTTACCGGCAAGAAAGCCGAGCAGGCGCTGGTAGCAGCAGATATCACGACAAACAAGAACATGGTTCCGTTTGACAGCCGTAGCGCGTTCCAGACCTCGGGTCTGCGGTTCGGTACACCGGCTATCACCACGCGCGGACTGAAAGAGGACAAGATGCCGTGGATCGTTGAACTTATCGACCGCGTACTACTGTCGCCCGACGACGAGCAGGTGATTGCTGCCGTACGTGCCGAGGTAAATGCTGAGATGCAAGCCTACCCGTTGTTTGCCTGGTAAATATAGGTGAACGGCCTCTAACTACAACAACCCTCAAGGTGTTAATCCGCCTTGAGGGTTATTATTTCGTTGATGTTGGTAGTATAGCCCGGACTTTTCTGCCCTATTTCGTACAACTTGTCGTTCGTTGGCATGTACACTGCCTGCGACAGGGTATCTTTGCCAAACAGGTTATTCACGTCGTCAATTGTCTTTTGCAGGCGGTTGTCGCGGTCGCGGTCACGCGTGTCAAACAACTGTTGCTGCAGTGTTTGTGCACTTTCTATACCCAGCATTACTACTCCGCCTCGCTTGTACTGACTGCCTTCGCACCACTGCTTTCGCACCACTTTGATTAACTGCTCCAGCATCTCCTGAGTGTTGGCTGTGGGTGGCTGAAAGGTCAGTGTGGCGCTGATGGATGGCGAGGGCTGGTTGCTGAATCGCGACGAGTGAGCGAACACCAGCATATACTTGCACACGCTATGTTGCTTGCGTAACTTCAGCGCGGCGTGCGCGCAGAACTCGCTCAACGCATGCTCCAGCAACGAGCGGTCGGTCACGGGGTGAGCAAACGTGCGGCTGTAGGTGATCGACTGCTTCATGGGCAAATCGCGGTTCAGAATACAGGCTGTGCCGTTCAACTCGCGCCAGGTTTCCCAACCCGTCTTATGCAGCAGGTTTCGGGCATACGCCTCGCTACAGTCAGCAAAATCCAACGCCGTCTGCACACCGGCACTCTCCAACTTCTTGCACGTATGCCTACCTATTCCCCATATATCTCCTATCGGCACGGTGGACAATGCTTTACGGCGTTTGTCTTCGCTGTCGATGATACACACGCCGTGATAACCGGCATAATGTTTCGCATAATCGGCGGCTATCTTGCACAATGTTTTGGAGGGTGCTATGCCGAACGATACGGGAACGCCTATGCCCTGCAATATCTCCTTACGGATAGCGCGGCACATATCTACCATCTCTTCCTGCGTAGCCATGTGCGACAGGTCAAGAAACGCCTCGTCAACAGAGTATTGCTGCAGATCGTCGGTGTAATTGCCAAGGATATGCATGATACGCGAACTCAGATCGCCGTACAACGCAAAGTTCGACGAGAAGTGTACTATCCCGTATTGCTTCACCTGCTGCTGTATCTGATAGAACGGCACGCCCATCTTTATACCGAGACGCTTCACCTCGTTGCTGCGGGCTATCACACAACCGTCGTTTCCCGATAGCACAAGCACGGGTTTGTCACGCAGGTCGGGACGGAACACCCGTTCACAACTGACAAAGAAATTATTGCAATCCGCCAATGCAAACATTGCTACTGCGCCAAGCGCTCCTTAACACGACTGAAAAACACCTTTGACGAACGCATGTGCCCGCCATAGTCGCCAAAGTCATAAGTGACGTTCGGCAGGTCCTGCCAGCAACGTTGCAGATGTTCGGCGCAACGGAAAGTAACTATCGGATCGTTGTAGGAATGCAGGATATATACGGGCGTCACAGGCCGCCACTCCGGGCAGATAACCTGCTGCCCTACTTCGCAACTGTCCAGTGGATAATGCACCAGACTGGAACGCAACAGCCCTTCGTACATCCGGCGGGTTTCGGGTTGCGTCTTGTCGGCACCGTAGGCGGTCAGCCAATGGCTGACTTTGTGATTCAGCATGCGCAGATACAGTTCAGGGAACGTATGCGTCTTGGAGGTCACATAGTCGTCGTAATGTTTGTCCAACTCGGGCGTGAAGAACTGCTCGCGCTGCAGATGGAGGTCGTAGGCGGCACTCGTACCCATCACGAGCATCGGTATAACCATCGGCATGCCTACTTTGTTCTCCGCCACCGCCACATCATAGGTGGCTGCCACATCGTACGGCCCACTACCGGCGTAGCAGCCGGTGACATGTACGCGGTCCGCATAGTTCTGCTCCAGCAGTTTAAGTACCCACAGCGCTGTTGCACCGCCTTGCGAGAATCCCACTACGCTGATTGTATCCACAGTCAGGTGGCAGGCGGGTGTGGTGGTCCGGAGCATGCTGTCAACCGCGGCACGCGACGCCAGCAGCATATCCACGGTATTACGCGCCGTGAGTTCGCCGTGCAGGTACGGATGAACCCTGTCGCGCGTCACGCCGTAGCCTATGTAGTCGGGCATAATCAGCACATAATCGTTGCGCAGAAACCTCTCCTCACCCGAGCCGCCGGTAGAAGGCACCTCATCGTTGGAGGCTATCGTGTAGTGCGGCAACAGGATGATTCCTTTGGGGTGTTCGGGCATATAGATCTTACCCGACAATGTCAGACTGTCGCCGTGCTGGTCAACCGATGTGTAGTACAACACATGCTCCAGCACGCCGCCTTTCTTTGCCGGGGCTGCCGTCTGCTGACGGGTGGAGGCACATGCGCCAAGCAACACCGCCACTGCTACGAGCGATAGAATCTGTCTGTACATCTTCCTGCTATTTGCGTCCCGAATGTCCGAATCCTCCGGCACCGCGCTCGGTGGCACTCAGTTCGGTCACCTCCACCACCTCAGGCTGCTCATGACGTGCAATCACCATCTGGCAGATGCGCTCGCCGGGTTCGATGGTCTGGTCCTCGTTGCTCAGGTTGATCAGTATAACGCCCACCTCGCCGCGGTAGTCGGCATCTATCGTACCGGGAGTGTTCAGTACGGTTATGCCGCGCTTGAGCGCCATACCGCTGCGCGGACGAATCTGCGCCTCATAGCCCGCAGGCAGTTCGATGAACAAACCCGTAGGAAGGAGTTTGCGCTCCAGAGGATGCAGAGTGACAGGCTCGGATATATTACAACGGATATCCATGCCGGCGGCCTGCGCGCTCTCGTAGCGGGGAAGAGGATTGGTACTCTTGTTGATGATGCGTAATTCCATATCTGTCGATTTTTTCTGCAAAGATACAAATATTTTCGGAAAATTACAAATTATTTTCGGAAAATTTGCATTTTTCATAATTTATTCGTACCTTTGCACCATGTCAACACACAATCGCAATAAACGTTCCCGCCGTTCGGCGCGTATCGTATCCATAGTGGCATGTCTGGTCGCTATATTGTCGTATGTTTACTCCACGTATCTGACGGGTCACAGTCAGGCGGAGGAACCACAGCCCGCAGCACCTGCAGCAGCAACCGTTGCAGCCGGTCAGCAGCACACGGCTACTGCCGCTACGGCGGATATCCGCTACGAACTGCCGCAGGTCACCGACTCGCGCAGCCAGCAGATCATCGAGCATCTGGCATATATGGTCAGTTACAACCACGACTGGCATCTGCCCAACTGGGTGGCATACGAGTTGACCCATCATGAGGTAGGCGGGGATAATTCGCGTTCCGACAAGTTCCTGCCCGATCCGCTTGTGGACGGCGATCCCGTCGTTTCCAAAGATTACAGCCGTTCCGGCTACGACCGCGGACACATGGCACCTGCCGGCGACATGAAGTGGTCCGACCAGGCGATGCGCGAGTCGTTCTATATGACCAATATGTGTCCGCAGAACCATAACAACAACGCCGGCGACTGGAAGGATCTGGAGGAACTGGTGCGCGACCTGGCGGTAGCGTACGGCAACGTGTATGTCTGCTGCGGACCGATTGTTACCGATGCCTCCCATACCATTGGCGATGTGCGCAAGATTGTTGTGCCGCAGTCGTTCTACAAGGTGCTGCTGCGCAAAAAAAGCGATGGCAGATGGACTGCCATCGGTTTCGTTATGGATAATGCGCCTGCCAACCGGCCTCTGATGACCTACATGCTACCCGTAGATGAGGTCGAACAGATGACGCATATCGATTTCTTCTGCCAACTGCCGGATTCCGTCCAGACATCGGTCGAAGCCGACTATACCGTCGCCGACTGGACGGTCAAGCAATAGTCACCGGATTGTACCCCTACTCTGCCTTACGGCCATCCATCGTATAGGTTTGTCCGTCATGCTCTATCAGCAGCACGCCGTCACGCAGCACTTTCCGCACCCGCACATCCGGCTGCGGTTGAACGTACACGAGGCGTAGTACGGGTTGTCGGAATCCCGAAGCGTGCCTACATACTTCTTGTATGCCGCATTCCATGCCGGTGCCGACTCGGCACCAACAAGTTGTTTGGTCCATTCGAGCATCGGAACCTGCGCCCATGCACACATCGCTGCCACACACAGCATAACAGAGATATAGAGTCGTTTCATTATATGTTTGTTGAGTAATTGTCGTTTTTGTCGGCTTCTTATTGCATCCTTATATTGTTCAGTAGCAATCCTTTCTGCCAGTGCAGCGAGGGATAGGTCTTCATCAGATAAGTCTCCGACTGCTCAATGCCGCTGCCGCCACTGGTGGCAAACGGTATCAGGATCTTGCTCTCCAGTTGCTCCAGGTTATTCTCCAGCCACGAATCGATGATCCTCGGGCATATACCCCACCAGATGGGAAAACCTACATAAACGGTGTCGTACGGCTGGATGTTCGTGCATTGTTTGATGGTCGGACGCGCTGCCGGGTCGGCCATCTCCAGCGACGAACGCGACTGCTTGTTTCGCCAGTCCAGGTCGGCTGCCGTGTAGCGTTCGGCAGGCTCAATCTCCCACAACACGGCGTTCTGCTCCTTGGCTAACACCTGTGCGGCATTTTTCGTCGTTCCCGTGGCAGAAAAAAACACCACGATAGTCTTGCCTTGCATTCCCGTTGCAGCGAACATCGCTGCCGCAAGTATTGTCATAAACTTTTTCATATCCTTTATTTTTATTCTTATAACGTATAATATAAATACTTCCGTTCGTTCCTTTCTCCTGCTTAGCCTCACGTTCGGCTTGTTCCTTATGTACAGAAATAGGTAGCGCGATTGACGAGAAAAGGAACAAGTTGCATCATTTAAGTTGTTTCATTTTTATTTTTCCGAATCCTTTATCAACCTTACCGATCTCGGCGACAGATGCTGGAAGAATCTTTGAATAGCATCCCAAAACCAGCGTCGGCATAATAGGTTTCGGCTACTGATTGCGGAGAATGCTCAATAAATCTGCTCCGTCACAACTGTGCCATACGGCTACGAACGTAGCCTCGTCGGTCTTTTTCAGAAAGTATCAATCAAAAACTAAATTCTAATATCTGCAATCTAAAATTCGGTCTGTCTAAAATCCTGCGCTATAGAGGTTTCTTGTCCTGGACGGTTGGTGTTGATATCGCCCCACGAAAGGCCTTCGTAATGACCGGAATAATCCACCTCTTTCCACTGACGGACAAGATCAACTACTGTTTTATTGGGGTAGCGAGCCAGCAGTTCGGCGAACTCTTTCTCTTTGTTCGTCACCACTAACACATCGCTCTCACGGCACACAGCCTCCAGATCATCGCTCACGAAATGCTGCAGATGCGGAATCTTCGCCATGATGAAGTCCTTGTTTGTACCGGTTAACTCACTCACTTTGACGTTCTTGTCATAGATACGAATCTCAAATCCCTTACCTAATAAACTCTCGACCACATCCACTATCGGCGAACAGCGCAGGTCATCCGTTCCTGACTTAAAAGACAGACCTAAGATACCCACTTTGCGTTGTCCTTGCGCCATGATGAGTTGTACGGCACGTTTCTTCTGCAACTCGTTCGACTCGCCAATAGCCTCAATAACAGGCACTTCCACATAATGATCATGCGCCAAGGTCCTTAGTGCCTTCATATCCTTCGGCAGACACGAACCACCATACGCAAAACCGGGTTTGAAATAATACGGACTGATATTGAGTTGCTTGTCTTTGCAGAAGATCTCCATCACCTTGTGGCTGTCGATATTCAGTTCCTTGCAGATGTTACCCACCTCGTTACCGAACACAATCTTCAGCGCGTGATAGGTGTTATTGACATATTTCATCATCTCTGCCACGCGGATATCGGTGCAGATAAACTCCGCATCGATGCCTTTGTATATCTCGCGGAACACAGCCTCAGCTTCCGGCATATCAGTACCTACAAGCGTCAAAGGCGGGTTGAAATAATCCTTGACGGACGTACCTTCACGCAGAAACTCCGGATTGCTGACGATAGTAAAATCCACCCCTCGTTTCAAGCCGCTTGCCTCTTCGATGATCTTACCTACTCGTTCGTTCGTTCCCGGCAGTACCGTGGAGCGAATAGCAACAATGTGCTTTAAATTTGAATTCCTAAATCCTAAATTTGAATTTTGAAATCCTAAATCATCAATAACCATAGTTTTATCCTTCAGCGCCTCGCCAATCTGCCTAGCTACCGTAAAGATATAATTGAGGTTCAGGTGTCCTTCTTTGGACGAAGGCGTACCTACTACGATGAACGACACGTCGGTCTGATGCACAGCTTCATGCACATCCGTCGTAGCACTCATTCGTCCAGCAGTATGTGCCTCCGCACATAGTTCGGCTATACCTTCTTCAATAATAGTCGGCTTACCTTCGTTGATCAGCCGCACTTTGTTTTCATTTACATCGACACCTATCACCTTGTGTCCCAATTTCGCCAGACACGCAGCTCCCACGCATCCGACATACCCTAATCCAAAAATTGATATATTCATATTCTCTTATCTCTATCCAATGGTGATTATTCTCTGGTTTCTCTAATCTTCTCCTAAATCGCAAATATTTCTCTACCCTAATTTATCCTTTGCAGGCGAAACATATTCATTTCTCGACAACTCAGAGTGCAAAAATGCATCATCCAAAAGTTGCAAGAAGATATTTTGCGATGTTTTCTTTTCTAATTCGAAATGATTATTAGTTATCTTCAGTTTCTGCGACAAATACGCATGTCTACTTGCAAACGCAATGATATCCTCTTTAGAAACGACATTCAACACCGGAGAATTCCTTGTCACTTTTATCAATTTCCGAGCAAACGACATATCCACATTTGCTCTCTCCAACAACTTGTCCATATTTGCCACCAAATCCAAATTGGCAATCTGTTGAATGGAGTTAGTTGCTGAACGGATAACGATTTCTCTAAAATCATTATATTTCTCTAGAATTGACAAATTCAGGATAAACGAGTCCTGCCCAATTTTGAAAAAGTCAATTTTCCCGTCTATTCTGAATAAATCATCGTGCAACACATCAATCTGCTCATCATCTTTTAATAAAAATACATTTCTGCCTTGCTTCATCAAGTTTACCGGATACGTCTTCCTATATATGATGATGTTCTCATCTGCAACTCCATAACTCACTATATATCCATCTATCTCACCAAAATTATCGGTATTAAAGTTGAAAACACGATCATTCTCTTCCGTAAAATAGTCGTCATTGAAGAGATTTGCATGCACTTCACTCATCATCCGCATCGGTGCCGGAGGCTCATTCAAGTCATATTGATAGATGGCTTTCTGCCTGTCATCAGCTTCAGATAAATTCTTCACAACAAAATCCTCGTCTCCCAACTGAAATATAAGCCGATCAATATTCTCTTCTATAGAACCTTTAATATTCTCTAATGCAGAATGACGAACATTGGCTTGTTTTAATACAAACGTGCCTTGTTTTTGCAGCACAAAATAGACAACCAACCCACTATCTTCAAGTGCGCGCAAGGTATTTAACTTATTTAATAATTCCTGTTTATTCATAGCATATAATTTATTTCATTTTTTCTTGGGGTGTATACAACACATACACATGTTTTGAGATCTTCTTATATTGCCGATTAACAATCTGTCCGGGTTTTATATTTTCGTATGATAAGAACATTGTACCCTCGCCTATTTTATCTGCCGTTGCCGTATACAAATGCATCCCCCTGATTCGCAGCAACGGATTTGTGGCATATAGCTCAGTATGTATCGTTATTATCCAATATAAAACAAACACTATGACATATATTATGATATCTCTCAAATTGCAAAAATCAAAACATACTATCGTGATAATAGTCAGCAACAACGATAAATATTCCACGTCCTTATAATCTACATTTTTTAGTGTATCCGGAATTGAATTAGGCGTTCCTTTTAGCTGGTACTTAAATAATCCATATGCTACCTCGCTCCACATCACTCCGGCAACGCACAATATGGCAATTATATTTCTCAACTCACACAAATATCCCAGCATATTTTTCCAACCGACAAACTCCCAATCCGATCCAAAATAGACTGGAAAATCTATCGCCTTGATGAAAACTAATATGAAAATTAGTTCCATCGACATCACACACAAACTTATCTTATTCATCTATCTTCTTTCTCACTATTACCTTTTTTCTCGAGAAAACGGCTTTCACTCTTTTAACTCTATCACTTTCGTCCCATTTAACAAATGCAAAATGGCTGGTTCTTTAAATTGTTGGTCAATATACGTTTTATTTGAGTGTTGCTTACGTTTAATGCGGTTATATACTTTCTGAGGAAGTTCCTTTTCCAATTTCCTCATTTGTACATCTCGAGATATTATTCTATCCCAACGCGTATTATACGGCAATTGCAAAAATTGTTCAAAAGCTTGAAGATTGCCATGAAGGAACATGTGGTAACTTACGCAATACAAGGTTACATCAGAATATTTCTCGAATCCGGCATCTAATACTTCTTTTGCTACCTCTTGAAAATTTTCCATCTCAATATGCCGTGACATAAATAGTGTTTCAAATAACTTTCTAAATTGCAGTATCACATCTAATGTATTCCATGCGTATGCAATCGTTTGTCCGTTTTCAATTGGAATAAATATTGTTTTATAGAAATACTCAAATGCATCTATGATATTTAAAATTCCGGCTTTTTTGACATCATTAGGCATCATATGTGCAGCTTGAAGACATTTCGAAAGCAAATGCATATGATTGTATAACGACTTTCCGTCTGGTGGAATCGGATTTGTCATTAATTTCTTTACGAAAACAGTCCGCTTAGGAGAACGACCATTATAGAATACTATTACATTTTGCCACCAATCATTATACGCATATCCTAACAACTCTTCTTCTGTCGAATCATCATAGTATATACTTGTAAAGTACTCTTGGAAGGCTCCTCCGGCAAAGTGGAACACATCATTATGAGAATCATAACTCAATAATGTATCTCTATCTTTCAATTGCCGGATATAGGCATCCACATCTTTCAACTCATCAATAGAATGTGTGGAGCCTATCTTTTTTAAACAATCTTTTAGATCTTTAGATGATATCTGCGACTTATATTGAGACTGCATCTCATATGCAATGAATCCCATTATATTCTTAACCTGCTCGTATTTATACTGAGAAGACAATCCTTTTGTAGCATCCCATTTATCCAAATAATAATCTGAGAACTTGGAGAACAACTCTGTCACATTGGCTGGTAATTCATCTAAATCTATGCTGTTATCATTGTACATGATTGCCATCAATGTTAATGCCATCGGAGTTCGTATCAAATCACTAGACAACTGTTGTTTGCGGATTGCCGATATGAATTTATTATTTTTACTTTTATCCCCTGGTATAATCTTGCTTACGAGACTCAACGCTTGTCCCACATCAAAAGGAAGTAGATTTACTTTTTCAAAATCGCCAAACAGCGACATATCATCAAATATATCCAACTCCCGTCCGGTTATTATTACTCTTGCCTTTGTCTCTGCATCAATGTACTCGCGGATCTTTAAAATGATCTCACTTTTGGATTGATCTGATACGACTTCATCTAATGCATCAAACAACAAGATGATTTTTCCTAATGAATCATCCTTATAGGACGCTCCTCCCGTGTATGATGCAAACTGCTCGCATATACTCTTTTGTATATCAAATGTCGATGGTTCGACATCACGCATATTAAACCAGAATACACCTATGTTGTCATGATTTCGCAAGGCTTTGAGTCCAATACGCTTCAACAACATTGTTTTTCCTGCTGTGGGTATACCGGTTATAATCGTATGTTTATTCGAATTAAGGATTGCAATTGCATCATCCACCTCTCCCGTAACTTGACGCAATGTCACATCGCTATATCGTTGACGTTCCGCTTCAAACCTCTTTTCTGCAGTCCTTACATTGACGAATATATCATCTATCTCAGCAATATTATCAAAACCCATAAACAACTGCTTAGCATGTCCTAGACTTGCTAACGTTTCAGCCATCTTATTGCGATATAGATTCACCTCATATTCTTCTTGTGTACCGGTTTCACCAGATAGGAATAAATCTTTTATGTGCTTATCTATATTTTCTTCCAAACGTTGATAATTCCACAATTTAACATTACCAGCATATGGAGCCGGAAGCGAAGAACCAATAGTGTCTTTTACGTTTTGACCTATTGAACCATTCACAACAACAAGTACTGAATTTGTCCTAAACTTTTCTCCCTTTGAATCAACCCATGGCACATCAAATGACATGCGAATCTGACGACCTATTTCACCACCTTCTTGAAAGTCAAATTGATTCGCATTCTTATTTTTCACCACAACAGCCCACCATTCATAATCGCCCATCGAATCCTTACTTCGGAATACCAAATCACGACCATATTCATTTCTCCCATGCGTAATTTCCACTTTATCAAACCCCATTTGTCGAAACAATTGAGCAAGCGTTGGATATAAATCAGCCTCTTTCTGATTTTTCTGGATATGTTCCAGTTTTGACTTTACATCTTTAAATGTCGTAACTGCTGTTGTCATTGTTACTATATTCTTTTTCAAATAATTATACTCTTCAATTTACCACACCAACTTATTCGCAAAATCCAGTTCAATCCCTGTCTGATCAAAGAAAGCCACGCGATAACTCTGTTTCATCGCTTTCGATTTCGGAAAGCTCTCCGACACTACAATTCGGCACGACACCTCTATTGCCTTTGTAAACGTCACATCTACTTTCTCTAACCTTTCCGCAAACAACTCCAAGGTATGTGCCAATTGTCCCACTGCTCCGTCAAAGGTATCACGAACAGCCTCATCTGAATTACCATAGGCATTCGTCTTGAACTCCACCAAATAGAACTTGCAGGTATCAAACACCGCACAATCGGCTATACCTCCCTCGATATTCGCCAACAACTTGTTATCTATCGAAAGCAACACTATCTGCTCATTCTCCGAATTGACAATAGCTAACGCACGTCGCACATCCTCCTCATCATCTGAGAATCGCGACACCTTCTCTACGTCATCATCTATAACCAACAATCGGCTGTCTGCTCTTACTGTCCAACATTGATCAAACGGACGATGCACATGAGTTGCAAACGCTTCCGGCAAATGCAGCCTGTCTATTGCTTCTATACGTTGACTCATACTTGACGACGTTTGGATTGAACATACATACTATACAACTGGTCGAACTGTTCCCCGACGTACTCTGATACAGCATCCAACGAATTCATGCCTATTAATTTAGTTTTAGGATCCAATAAGTTTTTGCAGCATAATTGATCGTCTTCACTCAAAGCATATACCGCTAAATCATTGGGATTTAATTGCTCTTCTGCAGGTACAATACTATTTACTTCGTTTCTAAATCCCTCGTTCTCAGCAACCAATTTAGCCATAAGAGCCACATTGAGCACACTTAACGTATAGGGGCTATGTGTTGTTAACACCACATTAATCATATCATTACTATTTGCATTATTATACCGTTTTAGTACAAAATGCAGTAACTCACGTTGATTCGTGGGATACAAATTCAATTCCGGCTCTTCAATTACGAACGAATCAAAATACTGATTTTTTACACAATAATCAATCACCATCAACATCGGAAATACTGACTGTAGTCCAGACGAGCATACAGACAATGGGACTAATTCTTCTTTATCTTCGGTTTTAACCTTGATGTATTTCTCTCCGTCTTTGATTTGGAACTCGGCATTCAAGAATGGAACCTTATAATCAGGAAACTCTTTTTGCGCTTTTTCAAAGAAGCTCAAATACTCTAGCAGCGAGGTACTTAAAGGCACTTGTGCCACGACAATGCTTGCTAAAGATGACGCTAATTGACCTACCATTATGCGCTCAGCCGGTATATACATCAATGTCCTAATGTTCGCAAAAAACATCATTGCCTCAGAAGTATTATCCTTCAACTCGGCAATATTCTCATGTCCCATAGCATGCATAATAGACGATGCTGTATCCATCAACATATCATGCTGATATTTAACAAACCGCGTATGATCCATACCTTTAATTCTTCCGGTAAATTTTCCATCTTTGTAAGTGATTGTTAATTTATCGCAGATGTACTCGATATATGAGGACGGTTTAAAGTAAGTGTTTATACCATACTCCTTAAACATGCGCATTGCATCTTCTTCTTTTGCCACAATATTTTGCCACCACAAATCGCGGCATATTGTCAATAATTTAGATATAGTACTTTTGCCACTTCCTTGAGTGCCAATAAATACAGTAAACCTTTTGATCTCAATATCAAGATCTTTAATTGGTCCAAAATCTTTGACAATAATTTTTTCCATATTTTTAAAATTTTAATTCAACTTAATGAAATGGAAACATCATACTTTTCCTTCAACGCATTGATGCTTACACATTTCGACGCGCAAAGATACAAAAAAAAAATGACATATACAAATGTATATGCCAAATTTTGCAAAATATTTTAATTTTGTAATCAATATCGCGCTATTTCCCCCATCTTTCCCTCTATTACACAACGTTTTATCCTTGCCAATTCGCACATGTACGGATTCACTCGCATGTAGTCTCCTCCGTCATTCTCATTAGCGTTCATAATCAAGCATGTCGTACAATACTTTCTTTCCTGACATGTACTACATTCATTGAAATCCCGATACTTCAATTCCCTCAAATGCCTTGTCAACGGAGAATCTTCCCAGATCTGCCTTAATGTCATCGTATTGAGATTACCTAATTTCATTCGTTGCCACCCCTCACATGGATACACATCTCCCATATTCGAAATGCACAACGATGATTTACACACCGTACATATTGGTTCGTCATCGCCTACTTTCTTCTGATTAATGACCAGAATAGCTTCATTATATACATTCGCATTCGTATAATCAGCATCCAAAATATTCTCAATATTAGCGTTCGTTATTCGGCAACCAAGATTTATCCCCGATGAGTCATAACATCCGAATAATGTGTAATCCGAACTCGACTCTATATTCAACGATTTTGCGAATTCCAACACCTCACGATAACAATGAAGATTTTGCTTCATAATCGGACAATTAATCTGCATTGGAACGTTCCGTTTATGTAATTCATGGATGGCACTTATTGTCTTTTGAAAACTCCCCTTATATTGTGTAATCGAGTCGTGCAAATCCGCGTCCATAGCATACACTGATGTCTGTACGCAAATCAATGGATTTGAAGCAATTACATCTAACAGATCATCAGACAAGCAGGTCAAATTAGATAGTATATTTATGGACAAATTAGCCTCGCTACATTTGGCTAGAAATGATTTCAAATGTGGATTCAGCATCGGTTCACCACCACTCAATGTGATATTAATAATTTTCATATCCACACATTGATTGAGCACCCTATCGAACATATCTTCATCCATCATGCCGCGTTTGTATTCAACTGGAATATAGCAATGCGCACAGTTCTCATTGCATCGACTGGAAATATCCACATGAACACGGGTTAGGCTATACTCTCCCTCAAACACCACGTTATACTCAACCGGAGCATTGATCTCCGCATCAAGAATACAAGGCTCGTAATTGTCATAAGAAAAGTAATTTGATGACTTCATCGCACCTACACTCTCTACACACTCAACAAATCCCTTTCTTGCTAACTCTGCATAAAAAACAGTAGCATCCTCGAGTAGCACCTCATAGCTGACACCCGTGAAAATTGTTGTCAACTTTTTTGCAATCTCATCTACACTTCTATACTCATCCTCCAACTGAGAATAGAAAATACAGCCTTCATGAGAAATCAATAAATCTCCCACTTTCAAGCAACTCTTCGCAGCAGTATCGTAGCCAAAATTGCGATTATCTGTCAGATATCCCTTCGTTGGATAGGCTCGATAAATAATATATGGTAGTTTTCGTACAAACATAATAGATTCAAAACAAATGCGGTAGCTCCTTTCGCTACCGCATTCACGCGATAACATCAATGTCTTCCAGAGGGCTTACTCGTGCAAGAAGGTCTTCCACTAGGCTTTTTTCCACAATCTGCCATCTGCAATGTGCTCTGCGCAACAATCGTAGGTCTATTGTATTCCATAACCGATAGTTTTTATGGTCGCTCTATTCCTCCCCACCACGCTGAGCAACCGTTGAGTACGCAGTGGTATTTTATCATTCCTTCACTCATTTCGCAGTCGTTTAAAAACCTAATCTTCACTTCCCGATAAATCCGCTGCAAAGTTATTAAAAATAAATGACATACGCAAATTTATTTTTGCTTTTTGCGCATTTTCACTTTTGACTTTTGCGCTAAATCTATCTATTTATCTATCGAAGTTCATCTATCATTTATTAGAATTCATCCTCTGTCTTATCGATATACCACCGGCTCTCCGTCCTCAGCCTCTAAAACTCCTGTTCACTAATCGGCAGTTTCTTAATCTCTTCCATATCGCTTTATAATTCTATCTTTTGTCCATCGCGTTCGCATTTCTGGGAACACTTCTTTATTCATACTTCAAATCCACTTGAATTCCAAGCAACTTACCCTCTTCTGACCTATCATCCAAGCGTACAACCTCATTCCGTTCTATCAGTGTTGAAAACTCTTCCCCTAATTCATCGCGTATTGCATCTATCTGACTATTGTTTATAGTCAATATGTATTGACAATCATATCTCACGCAATACTCATTCGCCACACGAATCAGTTCTGCTACTTGACGAGGATCCACATCAGATATAAGCCTCGAATCATGCACGAGGAACTGCACTCCATGATTTCTCCGTGCCGAAAGCATTGTCCAATCGAAACAAAACAACTTAATATCATTTATTCCGTCTCCGGTATCATCTGCTATTCGCGCCTCTATATTAAATCGTTGCTTATTCTCACCGGTGTTGTTTTTTATCAGCAATCCTGCCGATCTATCACTATAGAACCGATGAACGGTATCCATAAACACAGACAACAATTGATTCCTATATGCCGATATCGCATCCAAGTACTCTGTCGCTCTTACATTCTCTTGGGATAACTGCTGCTTTACGTTCTCAATCTCATTCCCGTATTGGGATGACATCTGCTGATAGTTGTGCAGCTTTTCTAATTGTAACCTTATATCCGAGAGTCGCTCATTTAATCGGGTGTACTCTTCCAATGCACCATGAGTTTGCAGATACCGCAGTTTCTCATTCTCTAAATCCGATAACCTTTGTATCTGTTCCAATGCTTGATTGCACAATCCCTCATATTGTGCTTTCTGTGCTTGCAATATACGGCTTCTGTCATTAATCAAACTCTGATTAAACGCCTCTACCTCTTCCAACCGTCTCACTATCGCCTCCCCTAACTCTACTTCCGCCTCATGATAGAAGTCCACTATAGCTTGTCGGCTGATATCAGGCCGTTGCGTAATACTTTTGTCTATATTACTTAAGGCTATCCTGTATTTCGATAACTTATTCCGCCACTGCGCTAACTGAAAAGATATAGCATCCGCTTCTTCCTTTATCTGGCCATAGTCTTCAGCTATAACAAAACTACGCAATCCGCTCTCCAATTGCTGCTTCACCCCCTCCAACTCCACTATCTTGATATCGATATCCGAGCGATTGGTTGTCCCTAAAAATATCCTCTCCAGCACTGAATCATCTCCCAAATTATTGCGCTGATTTGTCAGGGTATCCAAGCTCTTCTTCAATACCATTTTCTTCTCAATTATCTCGGTATCTAAACCTAATAGATAACCCAAGCTTATTAATGCAGTATCATCTTGCTCTTTCTCTACGAACTTATCAAACTGCACATATCCCGCTTCCCCTTTTCGGATAAAGTGACATAATAAGTCTCGAAAAGCTAATAGTTTCGGACTCGTCTCGCTTAGGTTAAAGATTGCCTCTCCCATCATCTTGGTAAAATCTTTGCTTCGCATTTCCTCACCATCATAGATGATCTTGGTTGATTGAGCGACTTTGCGCAAACAGGTATGCACTACATCCCCCTCTTTGAATGTCAGTGTAAACTCCCAATCTGCTAATTTCTCTTTGAAATCAGGTGTGCATTTCGCTCCCAAGCAAAAATGAATAAGGTATATGCTCAGCGACTTACCAACGCTGTTATACGTATTGCCGGACGATGTTTCTTGACGCATTGCAGAAATCAACGAGATTCCTTGCTCGTTGAAACGAATCGTCTTAAAACTTGGCTTATTCGCTGATAATGATATTAGTTTCATGATTTCTGAACCTTTCCTTCTTCATTTAATTCTACAATCCCCATCATATAGAGTAAATCTACTGCCTTGATGATATTATCAAAACTTTGATTAACAAAACAGCGAGAACTCGTTGTACTCTGTTGACAATACTCCCATAATTCATCTATAGAACAACTTGTCTTGGTCTTGATATGATTAAGCAGATATCCGGCTAAACCTAATATCGACTCCGAGAACCGTATATGTTTTGTTGGTAGTATCATTCTGGTATCTTAAATATATCACATGCCTCAAAATAGTATGCCATCAATGCGCGTACTGCGGTATTGGTGGGGTCTGTCAGCGGATCTGGACATGCCTTCGTATAAATATACAAAAACACTTCATCTGAATTGTTTTCCGAATCTGGTATAGTTTGTAACGCTTCTTGATACAATCCATTGAACTTCTCTCGCAATACTTCCCTTTGCTCAAAATTATTATTATCGAAGAATTCTTCCACCAGACCTGAATGCGTCAAGCCTTCGCTAAGAAAACGTTCAGAATCTGCATTTAAATGATTAAATCGTATCTTGTTTTCCATATTCACACTCATCGGAATTGTCGCAACCGTGGGAGTTATATGAATACTCATTAGATGGCACGTCACGTCGTTTAGTGCCGCTATTTCACACAATGCTGCCGATGGTGTTGGTACAAAGCCTATAACACAATCCTTATCGGATGAACTTAATTCATTAAATAGTCGCTCAACATCAGCTGCTGTCCAAATCTGAATATCCAGCTCCGGATGTTGTGTTCGAAGAGTTTGAATGCGTGCATGGGTTATTGGCCCTACCGACTTGTACTTATCATTAATAACATAGCGGAATTTTTGAATCGTAAACCCTTGGCTTGTCCACCACTCAAATTGTCTATTGAAATCGTGCTCCAATTTCTTCTCACATTCATCGTCGTTCTTACTTAGATCCTCCGGAGCATAAACTTGGCAAAATAATCCTTCTGCAAGTGAATAGCCATCACAAGCCATATCTCCATATCTTCCTTGCGGCTTTACTTGCTTAAAGTCTGGATACCGAAGAGTCATAATCTCGGTAAACAATTGCTCATAAGCATTCCCATCCGAAAGCAAGAGCTTTTCTCTAAATAATTTATTCGCTATGTATCTATCTGCTGCATTCATAAATCTTTCACTCTTTAACTCCTTCAACGAGGCGTAGCATATATTCGTTTATATCAATAAACTCCGCGTCGATCCTTGCGCGTAACTCCTGTTGCTGTCTCATGCGCTGTTCTATTACGTTCTCACCCGCATGGCCGTTTTTGGCATTTTTGGTTCGTTTTTGTGAGGAATCCGAAAGATACTGCTCGTCAGTATCTGAATAGGATTGAGCGTCAGGCTGTCTGGATGCTTGCATACAAGCAGACTGAGGCTCAAGACTATTAGGATTGCTGCAAGCAATTTGGGATTCCGTTTTTTGGGTTATATACTCTCGAATCCATGCTTCAAACCCCATCGTCCGCTGATTCTGCAAACTCGCGACTTTCGATGCTGCAGCATTCGCTGGCATCGAATAGCGGATACCGAGATAGTACGACGGGACGCCTAACAGCGCCGCTTCCCGTGCCATTGAGTCCCCCGACGATACCAGTCCCGCTGAGTAGTAAATAAGGCTATGTATATCCTCTATAGGCTCTTGTAACAAAATCCAATCAGCCGGATACTCACTCCGCCGTTTCTTCTCTTCAAGCGAGAACAACACTTTCATTCCTGCCGGAATCATATCTTTGATTCCCAATATTGCCCCGCTCTTCTGCCCTGCATAGTTAGTTGTGCCAACTGTCACTTCCCGGAGGAATATATACTCTTTAGGCTTCACACCGTATTTCTCCAACACTTTCTCGTTCGGCACAAACGTCCTTGGATTCAAGTACGCCCATTCTTTTAGACATGGCATCACTTTGTCACCTCGCAATATTTTGCCATTCGTCGTATCTTCATAAATGAGCATATGGCTTTGCGTCGGTGCTTTCACAAAGACCGGATAAAGTTTGGTTTGCGGATCATCTCCAAAAGTATAACTTCTTTCGCCAAAGAACCTACTCAAAATAGCCGTATGGCAACCATTGGTAAAACTTATATCAATACTATGCTTCTTTCGCCAGTTCCACATTTGGAATAGCCGATATAAATTAGCATCCCAAAATATCGACCATTTGGACATTTTGTGCTTACCTATCACCTCTACGCTCACGTTCTGCAGCCCTTGCAATTCCTTCTGTGCGATAACCGGTAACTTCCCGCGTCCCAATACCGTCACATACACACGATGCCCCTTATCCGCCAATACGGATATAAAATGTTTGTAAAAATTTAACTGAGGTACGTGATTTATATCAATCCAAATATTCATCGCTCTTAAATCTGACTACTAATCACTGACTACTGACAACTGATCACTGATTACTTAAACAAAAACCTCATATCCACTTCCTGCCGTTTCTGTTTCTCACGCGCCATGGTGTAGTCCGGCACATCTTTGTCGATGACCATTCCGGCACTCACGATTGCGTATTCCCCAATCGTCACACCAGGCAATATCGTGCACCGCACAGCCACCATTGCTTTCTCTTTGATCACCACCGGACGTATCTGCGCTTCGAACATCTTATCGAACCGATCCACCGGATTAAAATGCGTGATAATCATCGTGTTCGCATTCACCGACACATTATCCATGATGTAGATATACTCCGGAGACAGGTTGTCGAAGATGCAGTACATCCCGATATACACATTATCGCCGATATGCATCCCGCGCCAACGGTGGAACTGCACACGCAGTCCATTCAGTGGACAAGCATACGCCCAACGCGCTAAGATAGTGTTCTTTACTTTGCGAATCTTCTCGCGCAACGTCCGTTTCTGATGGCCGTAACCGATCATGATCGGCTCACTGGGTATCACCCATTCCTTGCAATTACTCATAATGTACTCTGTCCTCCATCCACAAATATCGTTTGTCCGGTTACCCACCGCGCTTTGTCGCTCAGCAGGAACTCCACATAGTTGGCCACATCCTCCGGTTCACCCTTACCCAATGGTATAGAATCCCATATCTTTTCTCGGAACTCTTGCGGTGTCCGTTGCGCCATCGGTGTATCCACCAGTCCCGGCATCAATGCATTGATACGCATAGGTGCCAACTCTTGCGCCAACGAATAAACCATGCCGTTGATCGCACCTTTCGATGCCGCATACATCGCATTGCCTCTGTCACCGCGCTGACTCACCAATGCCGAAATCAGCACTACGCTCTGCAGCGCTTTCTGGTTCTGCCGTTTGAGCAGCGCACGCAGGATCTCCACGATGGAGAAGAAATTGACATGGAACACCCGTTCCGCAAAAGCCGGACTGAAATCCTTGATTGGCAGTATCTGCGTGATTCCTGCGCAGTGGACATACTTGTCCACCACCGCATCATGCGTTTTCAGCACCTCATTCAGCGAAGCAAAAACTTCCTCATGCTGCTTGTCGAAGTCGCACACCCACAGGATATGCTTCTCCGGTTCGGCACACGCCAAACGCGTCTGCTCCAATCGTTCCTGATTCGAGCCGCAGAGGATCAGCCGAGTTTCCTTCGACAACAACTTCGCACATGCCGCACCGATTCCCGAACTGGCTCCGGTAACCAATGTATATGCCGTAGCCATTAGCCTAAGATTTTTTTGCAGAAATCACCAATCGTCGGGAACACTTCCAACTGCTCATAGGTCATCTGCATATGATAATCGGCATCAATCATCGCCAACACCGACAGACGCGTGAACGAATCCCATGCCTCGTAATCCTTAAATTTCTTAGCGGGATCCACCGACTCTACTTCCAGAAAATCTGCAATTTTACCTAATAACTCTTCCATAATTACAATTCAATTATCTTGTTAAACATTAATTTTTCCAATTTCATATAGATGCTTGCCCATGTCAGACCCACACCGAATCCGGCCATGCATACCCGTGCCGAACCATCCACGATGCTCTTGCCTAAGTTGAACGATATGTTCGTCGGCACGGTTACACCACTCGCATTACCGAAGTTCTCCACGATGTTTGCCGGCATCTTCTCGTACGGCACCTCGAGTTTCTCCGCTAACTTATGCAGCATGAACTTGTTCGGCTGATGGAACATGTACCAGTCGATCTCCTCGCTCGTGATACCGGCTTGTTCCTTCAGATGCTCAATCATCGGCGGCACCTCGCGCTGCACGAAGTTAAACACATCGTCCCCACGCATCACCAGGTTATCCTTGCTGCGCTTGTTGCCGGACATGTCTTCTTCCTTCACAGCCGTTTCAGCCGAGCATGGCATACGGAATCCACCGGCAGGTATATTCAGCGCCAACGCACCTGTACCGTCCATCTTGATGTTCGCATAGATCGTATTCTCTTCCTCCGAACGCTCCACTACAGTCACCGCAGCGGCATCGCCAATAAGCGGTTTGCTGTTTCGGTCATAGTCAGAAACCTTACTGCTCAGCACATCCGCATTCAGCAGCACCACCTTCTTGATTGCCGGTTGATCCAGCAGCATGAACGCTTGCACCAATCCCACTTCAAATCCAGCGCAACCTTGGTTGATATCCATACACAGCATATCGTTCTTCAATCCGAAGTGCCCTTGAATCAGGTTGCTTGTCGGTGGCATGAAATAATCCGGACTCTGACTCACGAATAGCAACGCATCTATCTCTTCCGGTTTCAGCAGTCCCTCGTCAAACAGGTACTGCAACCCATGCACGCAGAAGTCATACGATGTCTGTCCTTTCTGCGCAATACGGTGCTCACGATAACCCATCGCCAATTTCAACTTCTGACATTTGATCGGCGAGAAGTTATAGTTCCCCATCTCGTTCTCAAACGGAATCGACTGATGCGGCAGCACCGTCAATATACCGGCTATACGCTTGTTACGAAATTCAAAATCCATTACTGCGCACCGTTTTTACGTAATAAACTCTCAATGGCATCTATTGTTCCGAAGTTCTCCGGCACAACGTCCACGCCATCGATCTTGATGCCGTACTCGTTCTCCAAATCGCTCACCAGCGCCACCAAATCAAAACTATCGAGCATACCTTCCTCGATAAAATCCACACCGGCTTGCGTAAAATCAAACTCTGGACGCAGATCTGTTAGCATTTCAATAATTCTCTCTTTCATATCAACAATATCTTATTATATAATCATACATATTTTCTTTCTTGAACCCATAGTGCTCATACCGCACAATCGCATTCTCATTCGCTTCATTCACCCATAGTATCTGCCGCTTCGTATCACGTCCTTCCCATAGGAACTGTCTGAGCAACTCACTTCCTACTCCTTTGTTCCTATATTCCGGCAGCACCAACCAGTACCGCAGATACAGCGTCGAAGCATTCATGTCAAGCAGCAGCATTCCCGCTACTTTCCCATCCCGCATACTGAGCAATATATGCTTCTGCGCTATCATCTTCTCCAGTTCCTCCACCAGCGGCAACTGCTCCATCTGTTCATCAAAATGCGTATGCAATAGTTCATCTATCAACGCTACATCTTTCCCTTCCGCATACTGACAACTGATAGCTGACAACTGATCACTGACAGCTCCCACGCGTGTCATACGAACTAACGTTGCATCATTATATCCCCTCATCGCTTTCAGCTTCTCCACCAACGGTTCCTCACAAACTGAACACTGATCACTGATCACTGAAGGCTTCCGACTAATTACGTCGATGACGTACAAGTCGTAGATATACTTTTCCGGATACTCCTTCAACCGTGCCAACATCGCATCTTCCGATGTCGAGATGTAGAACATGTTTGTGAAGTATTTGGCATTATCCGGGGAATAATGGTCAAACAGCAGGAACACCGTATCCTCCCACTTATCGTACTGAAGCTCTCCCGTCCGTATCCATGCCGCATGCTTCTCCTCATCCAAGTAAAAGTTCGTCATAAATCCTTGCCGCATGTTCCTTACATACGCGATAAGTTCCTTCAATTGCTCTATACTCTCAACCTTTTCCATTACCGTTCACCATTAACCTTTCTCCATTAACCATTAATCACGCGATTATAATGCGCTCTATCAATTTTACCGCTAGTATTTTGTTTAAGCCTCTCCTCCCTCATATACACTGTCGGCAGCATATACTTCGGTATCTTCTCGCCAATAGCTTTACGCAGTGCCGCAATATTTAACTCCTGCTCTGCCTGGTAAACCAGCACTATCTGCTTCTCCTTATTGTTGTACAGCACACAGCAGTTATCCACCAAGTTGCTTCCCAAAATCGCAGTCTCAATCTCCCCCAACTCAATGCGGTAGCCGTTATGCTTGATCTGCGAATCGATACGTCCCACATACATAATCTCCCCGCGTTCATTCTCATACACCACATCTCCCGTGCAATAAATCGTCTCGGGATAATGACTGTTCAGCGGATTCTGTATGAACGCATCGGCTGTCTTTTCCGGATTATTGTAGTACCCCAACGCCAACGACGTTCCGCGTACACACAACTCACCTTGCTCACCTTGTTTCGCCAATCGTTTCCTATCCACCAGTATCAGCACATCGCTGTTCCGGCAAGGCACACCAATCGGAAGCGGCTCATCATCCGAGAACTCCCGATCCACTAGATAATACGTGCAATCCACGGTTATCTCCGTCGGACCATACAGGTTCGCATACCGGCATTCCGGCAGATGCTTACGCCAATAGTTCAAATGCTTATTTGGCATCACCTCCCCTGCGAAGAACACATCGCGCAGCGTCTCGGGTTTCTTCGTTGCTAAAATATCCATATTTGCTACATTCACCAGCACGAACGGCACCCAGAACACAAACGTGATCTTCTGCTCATTCAGGTAGTCCACCAACTTAGCCGGGAACGCGAAGTTAATCTCCGGGATGATGTTCAGCGTCGCACCGGTAACATACATCAGATAGATGTCCAGCGTCGAGTTATCGAAATAGAACGGAGCCTGATTACCTATCACAGCCGTGCTGTCAATCTTGAACGTGTCTATCGCCCAATCGATATAATCTATCACTCCGCGATGCGATACCACCACCCCTTTCGGCACACCCGTGCTACCCGACGTGAATATCGAATATATCGGATCGGTATCTATCTGTTCTTTCTCGTAACGTAACATCTCCGGCTCTTGCGCTGTTTCCTCGCACTCCTCAAACACCAATATTCGCCCCCCATAGAATGCACTCAATGCTGCCTTATGCGCAGCATCGGTGATCACCACCTTTGCTTCCAACGTGTTCAGGATCGATGCCACACGCTGTGCCGGTGACTTTGTGTCCAATGGCACATAGAAATCCCCACTCATGTTGATGGCTGCAAACGATGTCACCATCTTGCATCCTTTCGGGATATACACCCCTACCGGCTCTCTCAACCCTACACACTCCTGCACAGCAGCAGCCACAAACTTCGCATTCCGCACCAACTCCGAGAAAGTCACTTCTTCCTTCTCGTCATGTACTGCCATCTTCCCCGGCATCTGTGCAGCCGTTCTCTTCAAATATTCAATTACTGATTTTTGCATATATTACTTTTCAAGTATTTGTTCGTAAATATCAATTATTCGTTTTGCAACTTGCTCATTCGACAAGCCAAGTTTCAATATCCGCTCTCTCCCCTTTGTCCGCTTCCCATACGCCAGCGCCTCTTTCAGCAACGCGACCATCTCATCTAGACTCTTTTCGTCTGCATCCCATCGCTCGTGCGTCTTGCGTGGATTCCGAAGAATGAAATGCCCGGGCTCATCTCCAAACAGATATTTCACATCCGCAATATCCGTTGCAAGACAGGGACAGTTACATACCATCGCTTCCTTCAATGCCTGTGGACTCCCCTCGCTATGACTCGGCAGAGCGAACAAATCACATGCACACATCCTCAATACGCATTCTGCTCTACCCAACCCCTTCATCTCGATGCATTCTATTTGCCATTTGTCATTTGTTATTTGCAATTTTTCTACTGCAGCCTTAAGCAACTCGTAATTCTTTCTCTTGTTACTAAATGCTCCACCAAACAGGATATACTTTTTGTTAGGATCCCACCCAAGCAGTTTCCTCGCTTCCTCTTTCGGCGTAATAATCATCTGCTCCATGGGGACACCACAAGGAATAATACTATTATTCTTCGCCTTGAAGTACGACAAGTCACGTATATGCTGCGCCACATAAATCACATGCTTGGCACGCAATGAAAACAATGAACTCATCAAGTTCACATGCCAATTAAGAGTCTCTCCGTTATGGAATGTCGTCACCACCGGCACAAGCGATTGCAACTCGGCCGTGATAGCCGACAACCCGAAATGCGCATGGACAATATCCGGCTTAAACTCTCGAATCTTAGTTTTCAATGCGCCAACGGCCTTGATGTAGTTTCCTTTCACAAGAAAATACTCCACCTCATGCCCCAGCGCACGTATCGCCTCACCTTGCTCTGTCACAAACGGCAGTTGATGATCTGCAAAATTGTTTTTATATCTACTAACTTCAAGTATACGCATATTAATGTTTAGTGTTGAGTGAATTAGTGTTGAGAGAGTATAAATACTTATTACGCAAACCTGACAATAAAGCAGTTACTACACCTATTAGTTCTTCAACTTTATTAATATTATCTTGCGATATATACGAAAGATCATATGCTATATCTATTGGGCATTCAACTTCCATTAGAGAGCCATATGCCATTTCAATAAAATGTGCTTGATCTTTAGCGGAGGCACGTCCACTCCCCCCAGCAATATTCGAAGGTATAGATATAACTGCCCTACGCAGTTGGTCACAAAGCGCATATTGTTCCTCCTTCGGAAATTGTTTCAGTAAACCATATACCATCTTAACAAGCTTCTTCGATTCCTTGTATGCATCTAAATTCTTAAAATGATACTTTTTATTCATATTTTATTCATCTTTTAGCGATTTATTCCCCTCATTCACTCACTCCCTCACGCCCTCACTCCCTCATCCCCTCATCCACTCATCCACTCATTCACTTACTCCCTCATTCATTAAATCATTCCTCGTCCGGCAAGTTTGAACCAGTTCCATGCCAAACAAGCCACAACCTCTACTATCAGCGCATATCCAAACCAGCGCCTATACCGCGGATTACTCTTTGACATCTGGATTCCGTACGCCGCAAACAGCATCAACATCGGCCATATAGGCATGTGGAAGCGACTGGATTGAGCAAAGCTACTGAGCACGAGCGACATTAAGTAGCCCAAAGTATATGCCAATATGAATACATGCTTTCGCCATTCCCCACTGACGAGCATCAGAATCATCAGCAATATCACGAAGAATGAGAAGATATTCTTTATATAGTTGCCTCCTGATAATTGCCTCTGTAAAACCTGGCTCTCTAAAGCCACATTGAACGATGGGAACGGAATCGTAAAAATTAAAGGTGCAAATACTGTCTTACTGGCATAAACGGCAAATGAATTACCACCTTCGCGTTCGGCTCGCCATCTCATATTCACATCCTGCTGATCAGATTGGACTGCCTCACGAATACTCTCAGCTTGCGTGCGGATTCGGTCACCCATACCCACAAGCAGTACGATGCCCACCATTATACCGGCTATAATCTTTTTGCCCGCACTCATCACGCGACTGGAAGCCATCACCACATGAGCAAAAATAGCTAAGAAGAACACGAGGCCCAATGCTGATCGGAAGAAGAATATATATATTGCCACCAACACACCCGGCAGCAGACTCTTAAATGTGAGTTTTGATCCCGAAGTTAATGTTTTATCCACCAAATCGACACATAGGCAACACAGGAACATCATCTCTGCCTCCTTAAACATATTGCCGCACCAATAGATCATATTCGGATTGAGTGCCACAAATAATGCCGCCATTCGAGCTGCACCTTCACCAAAGTGCCGTTTAGAGACGTGATAAATACTTATGCCACAATATGCACCAACGATACATTTGACAACAAACGGCACAAACACATCACTTTCGCCGGATGTAAGCAAATTAATGATTGCCAACCAAAACGGATAGCCTATATCATCTATAGCAGAATCCCAAGTATCCATTAGTTCGCTAAATGGCACAGGAAAGCCATCGCGTATCCAATCAGCAATCGCTGCACCGAATGGCATATACCACGTTGTATCCGCTTCATCGCCCAAGTTGTTACCATAATACTCCGGATTGAAGATAAAATAGCAGTACATCGCCCACGCTAATCGGGCTATAAGGCCAAAGACAAATACACTCTTAATAAATGTTTTTTCATTCGCACGGACACGACTTGACAGCACACTTTTGCAACCATAGAAGAATATCAACAGCGAGAGAGAAGAAATAACTGCATCTCGCAACTCCATCGGGTAACCAAAGGCCAAGGTGCATGCCGCAAAAGCGATAAAGAACACGACAACAGATTTTCCCACTGCCCATTCGGGCATTGTCAGTTCCTGCCGTAGCGTCAGTGGCCGTCCGCTATTACCGGCAAACAACCTTTCACGCCACGTATGTGCCACAGGTTGCACCCGCTTTGGCGGCGGCATCATCGGCATAGGAGGCACGGGCGGCGTGGGGAACTGCTGCTGCGCAGCCCCGGGGTGAGTCTCCGGATGCGGCTGAGGATTATATGGATTATTTGTTGGCACTATACTCTATTTAATATATTGTTATTACCGCATGCTTACGTGCACACAAGCAACTTGCAAAGTTACGAAAAAAAATGCACATTTACAAGTTTTCTCGAAGAAAAATTGCAATTATTTGCATTTTTTAGTATTAGAGTGCCACATGGGCTTGCACGAATGTGACCTCTCATACTAAAAAAGGAGACGCGTAGCGTCATTTTTCTTCGTGAAGACTTGCTTATGCCCGGCATCGCCGTAGTGTAATTTCGGAGGGAACCCACCCGAAGGGAAGGGGCGTGCCAAATATACAAAAAAAATGATATTTGCAAATGCACACGCCAAAATCTTTTGATTTTTTTATTTTTGCGTCATAACGCTGCCTTTGTATAACAAAAGTGGAGGTGTCATAATTGGCACCACCACTTTTCTGATCACGAAAGTTTTTGGTTAATGTCTTAAATCATCGACAAAAAGAGAAATTTTGGATAATTGTTGATAATTGTTGACTGACAAAACTCTCCATTGTTGATTTTTGACACGCCCTGCACTCCCGTTCGTTTTTCACTCGTTCAGCCTTGTAGCCGCTGTCCGTTAGCCGTTGATCTCGGCGGCACAGACGTGCCAGAGGTACTGACGCATGGTCTTGTATCCGCCGGCTGTGTCTTTCTGCGCATTGAACGCCGCCAGATCCTCGGCTACATGGCTCAGGTCTTTCCTGCGAGCATTGATTGCCTGGACGATAAGCTTGAAGCTGTTACGCCATGCACGCTCGTCGGACGTTACCGGCGTCGAACGCTTGATTTTCTTGCGCAGGAACAGTCGGTTGCAGTCGCTGCTCGTGGTTGCTGCTACGCGGTGTGTACCCAGCAGCATCTTGCTGCACGAGTGCTGACCGCTCTTACTCGGTTTGCTTAATGCGCCGGACACGCTGTCTATACCGGCACTCCATTCTACTTTTGCCATAATGCTCGGCTTTTGCCGCGCAGACCGTCCTGCGGACTGATAGACCGCTGCGCTGATAGACCGTTTCACTGAAAGACCGCTATCGCTGAAAGACTGTCTGCTCGGTTCTCCCGCCGTAGGAGGGGTTAAATTAGGTTGTTTGAGATTGTTTGAATGTGAGTTATAGGCGCTTGGAGGCGTCGTATGACTCGATTGTTTTTGACTGGATGATGACGGTGGTGTCACCTCGCTTGACACTGCTGGATGTGGTGGTGATGGTTCGGGTGACGTTGCAGGAGGTCAAGAGGACCGAGAGCCCGATAGCCAATGCCGTGAACAGTGTCAAGAGGATTTGCTTGATGCATTTCTTCATTGCTGTTTAGTTGTTTAGGTTGTCAATTATTTACTTATCCTCCAATGGGGTCGCCGTTGGTGTCGTAATTGCCGTTGAGTTTGTGCATTGCATATCCGAACAGCGAACCATACTTCGTTTGTGACTTGTACTCTGCCAGTAGCTTGGCTTTCTCGGTCGGATCTGCGAGGATGGTACGCACAGCGGCTTGCACCTTTGTGAATCGAGCCTTAGCAGCGGTTTGTGCGGCAGAAGGCGTCTTGGTGGAGGGGTTACAGAGTTTGCCGGTGGTGGTAGCACCGGTCTGACGGTTGGTTCGGAAGTACACATTGCTGTGCATGCATACCTTCCGCTTCATGCTCTCGATGAGAGCCATAGGTTTGATTAGAGCCATAAAGTTAAGGTTTAGGTTAATGAATATAATATAATCAAAAATTGTAGTGGTGCGTTAATTTATAATAAAAACTTAAGAAAAATATAATTATTACAAAAATACCCGAAAATACCGAAAATTGGTTATGTCGAAAGGCTAAAGAGCCAAGAGTATAAGGTCAACAATTAGCCATAATTATCAACAATTATCTATCAATATATCAGTAATGTTCCATTAAAAATAAACAAAAACCGACAAAACCCTTTGCGTGCTTTAGGAGCCGTTGCTCCTTGTACAAATTGCCACCAAAACCTGCTTGTAAGCAAGCTTCCAGACAGCTTTTACTGTCAATTAGTACAACTCTACGAGTACAAAGCACACAAAGACATAAACACAAAAAACATTTTCAAATCAAATCTGCTCGCTCATAATGTCAGTATAATTAGCTTAATATCAATTATTTATCGCTCATTTGCGATATTTTAATGGGACAGTAGTGATCAATTATTTATAATCAAAAAAGCGTCGGGACGGCTGTTAAACAGCCTATGTATAACCGTTCGCCGGTGCTCCTGTGAGCGAGCTCCGGACCACCGACGTCCGATTATACATGCGTCCGAAACGGACGTCCGCCTATGCACAAGCAGTGATATCTATACAACTTCGATCCGCACATCGATTCGCCGGCGGAGCAGATCGAGAACATGAGGAATAAACACCTCGCGGGCATGTATGTCAATCAGATGCAGTGCCGAGCGGCAGCGGGCATCGCCGAGGGTCAGGCGCAGGAAGCCGTTGATACGCGCCAGACCTGCAGGATAAATGAGCGGGAGCGGCAGGCTGTCGCCGCGGGCAATCTCGTAAGCGTCGCAGATAGGTGTCAGATGTACGTTGTAGTCGCCCTTCTCATTGGGCTGAAAGTGAACGCTGTAGAGTGTCCCGCGGCGCAGTTCGCCGTATGGATGCTGATGGCGGATGAATTTGAGGTACATAATTGCATATTTATGATTTATGAATTCAAATTACAGATTTGCGAATCCGAGAGCAAAGATAAGGGGTTTTTGTCGTGAAGTGTTAGTGAAATTCACCAATCGTGCATCCTGTTGTACAATTTTTTCGGTTTTTGCTATGTCTGTTTACGCGTCAGAGCAATGATCTGCCGGATGCGCTCCACGCTCATGTCGAACTCATCAGCCATCCGATAGTAAATGTGCATGACAGTATCTGTACCAAGCAGTTGCTTGTATCGCTCCCTGATGTGCAGGTAGCGTCGTTGGGTAGTCAGTCGCATAGTCAGTTAGATTGTTTGTTGCGTTTTCCCCAGGTTTCGGCAAAGCGGCGCCGGTTGGCCAGTTCGGCTTCGGTGGGTTGATGTTTGGTACGATCGGGACACCGGCAGGAGTACATGTACCCCTTGCGTGAGCGACGGAAATAATACGGGTCACGGCCATTGAGTTTGCCGTAAAACGAATCAATTGGGAAAATGGGAATAACTTTCATAAAATTACAGATTAAGTGGTTAAACGATATAGTGTGGTCGCGAGATGGTCACGTGATTCACACGAGACAACTCGCAAACGCGCAATAAACAGTCAGCAAAAATATCTAACCATTGGAAGGTTGTTCGTCAGATGTTTGGTACTGAAAATTGATGCCTCTGGCGATATGCATATTAAACGCTATTGCATCATCGAGCGTATAGATGCCGTACTGTCCGCGGAACTGTGCACAGACAAGTTTCTGTGAGCGCATTGCACTGATGATGCCCGGGTGGCCGTTGTAGTTGATAGGATCGCGCACGGCATGCGTCCGGGACTTAGCCAGCCGGTTCTCATAGTCCTGCATGGCATCGTTCATGGCGAAGCAGGGATTGGGGTTGACATACTCGCCGTTTGTGCGTTTCTGCCGGATGATTTGGCAGATGGCGGACTGTTCAGCCTCGTCGATGCTATTCCAATAATATCTGCATTTCTCATACCTACCTCTGTTATCAAACGTGGGAGAAGGCTGCAGCAGCCCGCTGTAGAACTCGTTAAATGCCATCTTTTCCATACTTAATAATCAGCACGCAGCCATTACGTATACCACTTGCATACATGTGAGGTAACAATGGCATGCTGCTTTTTCTTTGGTTAATTTTCTTTTGGTTCTTTTCTTTTATCGCCTTTCTTTTTTGCAAAAGCAAGGCTCTAACGATCTGCTTCGCTGTATGCTTTTATCGCCTTTCTTTTTTGCAAAAGCAAGGCTCTAACGATCTGCTTCGCTGTATGCCTTTATCGTTTTTACGATTATCATCAGCGTTCGCCGGTATCTCCGCTGTGCGATTGATATCGGTTCGCATATATCAGAGCCGTTCGCTAACACAGTGCAAAGATACGAAAAACTTTTCGAAATAATTCTTCCAATGGAAGAGTTTGAACTTTTGGACTAAATTTTCTTAATATCCAACCATATTCTCTGCCACTTCTGACGCCATTTCGACAGTGCTCCGCTGGTAGCCCCGATGCTCATGACGGCATGTTCGCTCGGTCTGGCATGACGTTGCCACCCCTGTAGCTGCAGGTTGTGGCGTATCAGCATCTCGGTCATGAGGTAATAAATGAGTGCAGGTCTTACCGGCTCAACTACCTGTGTGCGGATATACTCGCTCCAGAAATTCAAGATTGCCGTTTCAGTCTCCGTTAACGGCTTGATGGATTGGTTTGTCATACGATTTGGATTTAAGGATAAAACACTAAAAAGCACTTGTGTACGATCATGTTCACACACAAAACGCCCGATGACTCTATCATCGAGCGTACAAAGATACTACAATTCTTGTGTTATCCCCAAATCGTACCTACAAAAAAAAGTCTATAGGTCTTATAACGATTCTTGAACGCTGCAAATCTATAAATATCAATCTATCGCAGCAAATTCAGCCTAATATTTGACCTATACGCCCAATTATTGCTAATATATGGAGTAGAGAGAAAAAGAGGAGAGTGTGTCAGATGTGGCACACTCTCTTTGAATTAATATGGGTACTTATTGCTCTTACGCCTATTCTCCGCTGATTGTAAAGGTTGAAGATTGCGTAAACAATCGGTTCCTCCTTTGCTTACCGGGTGTTTATGATCAACCTCCCACCCCATAGGAGATGTTTTACCATACGAAGGACCAAATATTTCATTACCCATTGGATCCTCACGATAAAGATTGGGATTCTTACCCGGTATAGGCCTTCCTTTTTCCCATACCTTCTGAATAGTTTCTGATGTAAATTTACTCATGCTAAACAGATTGATAGGTTTATACTCACTATTTCCTGATAGTTCAGCCTACTGCCCTTTTCTTTTACCAGACTCAGCAGGTTCCTGGTTTGGAGCCCCAAAATTACTTCTTCTCAATGACTGTCGTCTTAGGGTGACTCTTCGCGTATGGTATACTAACGTACCTACCAGTGATCGCGCTTCTCGCATGTCCTGAATTTTTCGCCATATTAACACCTCCTTTCTATTCTCTTATATTCAAACATCGTGCCGCACAAGCAAAACTGCCATTTTGTCATATTTTAAGCACAAAACAAGGATAAAACATGACAAATTTTAAAATAAAATACGAAAAACAAAAGAATTTAATTCAAAAATTTGGAAATATCATTTTTTTTTTGTATTTTTGCACCTGATTTAGATAACAATGTCACAAAACCCATGAAAAACGCAATGATATGCTGGAAGAATTAACTGCAAAAAACCTCCTATCGTTCCGAGACGAAGTGAGCCTAAGCTTTGAGGCGACGAATGATACGATGGGTGAAGAACAATTGGTAACCACTATGCCGGATGGCAAACGGTTGCTACGTCTCGCAATGATTTACGGTGCCAATGCGTCAGGTAAAACAAACGTACTTATGGCACTCGATTGGCTAAAACGCTATTGGACGTTTACTCCTCAAAACATTGATAAACCAACCGGAATCATTCCATTTCGCTTTGATCTGGAGACACCAAAACAGCCTACAGAGTTGTCCCTGCGATTCTACGCGAACGGGAAACGATATTGGTACACCATTAGCGCCAATGAGCATCAAGTGATAGAGGAGAAACTATCTTTCTACACTTCCAATCGTCCTACGATGCTCTTCCACCGCTCCATAGAGAACGGGCGCCTGTTGCTCAATATCAACCCTGCTGTTAACAAGTTGAGCGATGTGGAATTGCAGCAACTACAAATCAATTGCTTTGATAATATGTCTTTTTTTGCTGCTCGTGGCAAAGTAAACATCGTGCTTCCTTATATTGATGACGCACGCGAGTGGATGCGCACATGCGTTATGGATACTATCGAGCCCAACCTTAAGATGTTTGATTATGCCAAAGCAGAAATAGAAGACACACCTGCATTGGTACCATACTTGTTGGACCAGATGCGTGCTGGCGATTTCAATATATCCGGAATCAAAACGGAGCGGCAAGCATCTACCTCGCTGCCTTTTGAACTCATTCAAGCTATTACCGAGGACAAAGATTTGTCGGAAGAGGCTAAACGTATGCTCACTGACCTGCAAACCACATTTGAGCATACCGTCAGCAATACACGAGGTACCGAGACATACATGTTGGAGGATGAGTTGGAATCTCGTGGAACGCGACGCATTTTAGGCATCGAAACGGCTATCTTCAATGCGCGTAAACGCAACGCAATATTACCGATTGACGAGATAGAGTCTTCTTTGCACCCGGCTCTCATAGAGCAATTACTATATGATTTCCTCAAAACGGGAGATGAGAGCCAGTTGCTGGTAACGACGCATTATGACTATTTGTTGGATTTGGTAAATGACTTGATTCGGAAAGATTGCGTTTGGTTCACAGAAAAAGGCAAAGATGGAGCAACGAGTTTGTATTCACTGGATGAGTTTGCCGGACTGAATAAACTACGTTCCATCCAACGTGCGTATCGTGGTGGACGCTTTGGTGCAACTCCTAATATCTAATCCTATGGCACGCAGGAGAGAAACGCGTAAGATGCGCGAACCGCTACCAACAGTGATTGGTGCGGGGATAACTGAGAAATGGTACTTCCGACATCTCAAAAGCCTATGCGGTTATAAGATAGACATTAAGCCAAGGTATTTTGGATCAGATACTGCGTACGATATGCAGAAACTGGTGGATAACGTACTTGCAATGGGAGGTAAAGCGATTTGTGTCTTTGACATGGACACTACCCATTGGGATGCTGCCGAAAAGGAGCGCAAAGATATGTTCATGAAACTCTATGCCAATCACCAGGATGTCATTCTATGCGATAGCATGCCGAGTATTGAGTTTTGGTTCTTACTGCACTTCGAGAAAACGAACAAACATTTCAGCTCTTCGGACAAGGTGATTGAGGTGTTAGAACGCTATATGCCTTATGAGAAGAAAGAGAAATTCTTAGAAAACGTCTCATGGGTTCAGCGCTTGCTTGTAGAGGATCGTATGCAAAGGGCTTTGGATAATGCAACGGAATTAGGAAACACAGGTGAGTCCTATACTAATATACCGAAGGCGATTCTCTTCCTCTCTGAGTGCTGACTTTTGCATACCCTAACACTATAGCACTAACTACTCAATCTACTTAATCGCTCATTGATCATCATAAGATAACATCTTGCTGTTTTTCCAATAAGAACGAATTGCGAATCGTCTCTTCCCATATCGGTTGCAATCGGAGGAACTGCGTCCTCATGGTCTCTTGTACTTTTTTCGGTACACCACAAAGCGACATCGCTTGAGTAAAGTCTTTCCAGTTTATCTTACATTTCTTGCCGCTAATACTGAGCGCCAGTTCTTCGGTATCCGCGGGCATTACTATCAATGTATTGAGCATATCGTATGCCGGAAATACACATTCCCTTGTTTCATGATCTATCTCCTTCCTTTGGGCACAACTCAGCACCGAACAAAATCAGCACTTGATTGACCTTGTCCATCCGTAGAGTCTCTTTTCCTTGTTCTAATTCTCTAATGAATCGCAATCCCACTCCTGATTTACGACTCAATTCTTCCT